>JAEEGL011216838.1_pt1 | contig 52698 bp, 37 predicted proteins | sample 9134231 | NCBI WGS metagenome assembly JAEEGL01 (sample SAMN16246548, study PRJNA631951) | gut metagenome | biome: gut microbiome; feature: rumen; material: fiber-attached | host: Bos | place: Iran: Karaj | collected 2018-10
AGTAATAATATGCCACATCCAAAACACAGATTCTCGCAGACCCGTACGGCTAAGCGAAGAACGCACGATGCGTTGGAGAAAGCGCAGTTGACCACTTGCAGCAACTGCGGAGCCCAAGTCATGTACCACCACGTTTGCCCCGAGTGCGGCTACTATCGTGGTAAACTCGCTATCGAAAAAGGCGGCGAAGAGTAACATTGGTTTGACTCGGAAAAGAAAAGGGCGATTCACATAGAATCGCCCTTTTCTTGTTTATACTGCCATACCGGCGGCATGGCCAGTGGAGAAAGCCAGTTGGAGGTTGTAGCCGCCAGTGTCTGCATCAAGGTCGAGCAGTTCCCCAACAAGGTATAGGCCCGACACAATGCGTGACTCCATGGTCTTGGGATTCACTTCGCCGAGCGCCACGCCCCCTTGGGTGACTATGGCTTCGTTCCAGTCGTGTGTACCGGTGATGTTGAAATGTACCGCCTTAAGCCAGTGTCCGAGGCGACGACGTTCTTCCCCCGTAATCTGGTGGAGTCGTTTGTAATATTCTATATGCAGTTGTTTGAGCGCCAGCGGAATTAATTCGGCCGGTAGCCAGAGGCGCAAGGCGTCGTTGAAGACGCGGGTGCCGTTGGCGGCGAGGTCAGCCTGCAGGCGTCGATCCAACTGGTCGGGGGTCAGGCCTGGCTTCAGGTCGAGGGTGGCAGTGAGATTGCTTGGTTGCTTGGATGCTTGGTTGTTTGAGTGGAGGGGCCTTGAGGCTACGCGGCTGGCACTAAGGACGATGGGACCGGCCAGGCCGTCGTTGACAAAGGTCATCTCACCGATAGGCGACTGATACAGGGTCTTCTGGCCATCTGCGATTGAAAGTTGGACATTTTTGAGTTGGAAGCCGACGAGGTCTTCGGGTATCTTCTCCTCGCATTTCAGCGGCACCAGGGCAGGAACGGGTTCCACTACCGTGTGGCCCAATTCGGCGGCCATGCGGTAGCCCGCACCGGTCGAGCCTGTGGTGGGGTATGAGAGACCTCCGGTGGCCAGTACGATGTGTCGGCAGGCGATGCGTTCGCCGTTCTGCAATATGACGGCGGTGGCCTGAGTGACGGCAGCGCCGTCGCCCGACGGCACAGGGAGGGTCTCTATTTTCTTGACGGCGCAGTTCTTGCGGATGACGACATTGTCACGCTCTTCCAACTCGCCAATAAGGGCTAGGAAGATGTCGAGCGCATTGCCGCTGGCAGGGTATACGCGGTTGCCGCGTTCCACGTTAAGTGCCACGCCCCGGCACTCGAAGAAGTCCATCAGTTCGCGGTTGAAGAAGCGGCCGTAGGCATTGCGTATCCAACGGCTGTCGCTGCCTATGTGGGGCAGAGTGTCGCGTAGGGGGTTGGTGTTGGTGAGGTTGCAACGGCCTTTGCCAGTGATGCGCAGTTTGCGTCCGGCCTGGTCCATCTTCTCCAGGAGCAGTACCTTGCGTCCTTGTTCGGCAGCCGTGACGGCAGCCATGAGGCCTGCGGCGCCGGCGCCTACAATGATGACATCGGGATTCATTGCCGGTCAGACTTTGGCGGCCACGTTAATATAGTCCTCGGGATGGATGCAGAGCACAGGAATCTGCGACTTGTGGACAATCTGCTGGGCGTTGGTACCGAGGAAAATCTGCGAGATGACGCGGTCTTGCTCGGTGTTGATAATCACCAGGTCGGCCTTGATTTCATCGGCATATTTCAGCACGGTGTCACTATAGGTGGAATAGGAACGTATCTCGAAATGGTAGGGCACCTTTTCGCGTTCCAGGTAGTCGGTGCTCTGTCCAATGTAGGTGCGCAAGGCCGACTCCTCCTCCTTGAGGTCGAGCAAGCCGAGGATGTGCACCTCCGAGCCGAAAATCTTGGCCATAGTGGCAGCGGGCGGCACCTTCTGACGCGAGTTGGGATTGACGCGCAGGGGCACCACGATACGCTCCAGCCGCTTGTGGAAGTCGTAGCCTTGGCGCATGGTCAGCACGGGGCAGGGCGAGTCCTGCACGATGCGGACGGCTTGACTGCCGACGACGAACTTCTCAAAGCCCGAGGCACCGTTGGTGCCGATAACGATGAGCGGCGACAGCTCGCGCTTTGCCGCCTCGGCGATGACGGACGACACCTTGCCGTTGAAGATACGCCACTCGATGGTGCCGGTAGTCATTTTGGGGGAGTATTTTTCGCAGAGCGCCTGCAGCTTGTCTTTGGCCAGATTGGAAAGCATGTCCATCTGCTCACCGGTGAAGAGCATTTTCTCGCGGCGTGCCCACACCAGCAGGATGCCACACTGCATGCGGTTGGCGATGTCGATGGCAAGTTCGAGTGCTACATACGACCCTTCAGAGAAGTCGGTGCCTACAACTATTGATTTCATTCCTATAATTTTAGGTTTATAGGAAAAAAACGTTTGACGTGTTCTTTTATTGTGCCTGTGGTATATTTTTTTGTATTTGACACGTATTTGCATCGCCTTGACGGCGGGCGGAGACGATTTTCTCTTGTGTATGCAAAAAAATGTGTATCTTTGCACCATGAATGACAATCTAGACAGTCGAAGTATCTCTGCGCAGGAGAAAGACATAGAACGCGCGCTGCGTCCTTCGGGGTTCGACAGCTTCGCCGGCCAACACCAGGTGGTGGAGAACCTCAAGGTTTTTGTTGCCGCCGCCAAGGAGCGTGGCGAGCCGCTGGACCATGTGCTGCTCTACGGTCCTCCGGGCCTAGGCAAGACCACACTCTCCAATATTATTGCCAATGAGTTGGGCGTCAGTATTAAAACCACAAGTGGTCCGGTGCTCGACAAGCCGGGCGACCTGGCAGGCCTGCTCACTTCGCTGCAGCCCAACGACGTGCTTTTCATCGACGAAATCCACCGTCTCTCGCCAGTGGTTGAGGAGTACCTCTACTCGGCTATGGAGGACTTCCGCATAGACATCATGATTGAGAGTGGTCCCGCAGCGCGCTCGGTGCAGCTCACACTCAAGCCCTTCACCCTCATCGGAGCCACCACCCGCAGCGGCATGCTCACAGCTCCGCTGCGTGCCCGCTTCGGCATCAACTGCCGTCTGGAATACTACGATGCCGAGACGCTGACCAGGATTGTCAACCGCTCGGCGCATCTGCTCGACGTGAAGATTACTAGCGAGAGCGCCATTGAGATAGCGCGCCGTTCGCGTGGCACCCCCCGTATCGCCAACCGCTTGTTGCGCCGTGTGCGCGACTTTGCGCAGGTGAAGGGTGACGGAACCATCACCCTCGACATTGCCCGCTACGCGTTGCAGGCCCTTAATGTGGACCGCAATGGACTGGACGATATGGATATTCGTATCCTGAGCACCATCATCGACAAGTTCAAGGGCGGCCCTGTGGGCGTCAACACCATAGCCACCGCCGTCGGCGAGGACGCCGGCACCGTCGAGGAGGTTTACGAACCTTACCTCATCCAGGAAGGCTACCTTATGCGCACCCCCCGCGGCCGCGAAGCCACCATGCTCGCCTACCAGCACCTCGGCAAGCTGAAGACCTCCGGTAACCAGCAAGAATTATTCTGATATCTTCTCTGTAAAAGGAATCATAGGCAAGGAACCTTTTTTCAACACCGCCCTCCGCCAACGGCGACACGCTTTTGCCGCCCTCATTTGAATAGTTGTTATTCAACACTTTGTTATCATTTCTTTTTGATTTGAAGAAGAAATGAAGAAGAACAGTAAAAGAACAGTCCTCTTTATCTCCTTTTTCGCGCCGTCCAACCGACAGTATTTCGACGATATTTCCACAGCTGTTCTACTGGAAAAATCGTTGAAATGCAGTCGTAATGCAGTCGAATGGCCATTGATGTGGCGGAATATGAGTGTCTTGCAACCTATGTTTCGTGTTCGAAAAGAGGGTCTTTGAAAAAATGCCAGTTATACATTAGTTCGTAATTTTATCGCCCCTAAAAACAGAAAACAATCATAAACATATTGAATGCATTGGATTGTAGTCTTCCTACTGTGTTAAAAAATCATAAATAAAGTTAAGTGATGAGCCAGTAGGTGGCCTCTCCTCGTCTTATAGGCGAAGTTTGCCCGAGGCGGCAGACCCAAAATGTTAATTTAAAATTCATAGACAATGAAAAGGACATTCTCTCTCTTGATGGCAGTTATGGCTGTTTTGGTGGTTGGCAGTGCAAAGGCGCAAACCATTTTCTTCGAGGACTTCAACCACGATCAGGCGGTTTCCGCTTTGCCCGCGGGTTGGACGGTGTATGAAGACACATTGGACAATAGTTCAATGTTTGCTCAGTACAATCGCGGTTGGCAAGTGTGGTATCCCGAAGACATGAATAGAGACGGTGAGGCTATGTCGGTTACTTACGCTGAGGGTAGCTATCATGCTTGCGACCGATGGCTCATCACACCCTGCATCACGCTTCCGGCCGATTCGGTGATGTCCCTGCTTTTCCGACATCGTTGCTCTGTCTTCGGTCAGTTCTCGGTGATGATTTCCACGATAGGTACCGACAAGGACGACTTCACCACCTTGGTCGACAATTTAATCCTTCAACAGGAAAAGAACTACGAGCATATTTCTTTGGAGGAATATGCCGGCCAGAGTGTCTATATCGCCTTTGTCAACAATGTGCTCAACAGCAATGGCAGCTGCGCCAAGTTTGTCGCATTGGACGACATCGAGGTGACGCACCTGCCCGAGAACAGTATCAGGCTGGACAATGTAGATTTGCCCGCGAGTACCACGGTGGGCGAACCCGTCACAGCCTCGTTGAAACTCTTCAATACGGGTCGCAACGGGATAAACAGTATCACCTATTCCTACCGCATTGACGACGGCGAACCGGTGGTGTGTACCGCCAATGTCGGTAGTTGGTACTGGAGAAGAAGCAGTGTGGATATTTCTTTCACACCGGAGAAACAGGGCGAGTTGACCATTGAGTTTACAATCAGCATGCCCAACGGCGTCGCCGACTATGACGACTCGGACAACAATATTGTGAAAACCTTGACGGTGAGCAATCAGCCCGTCGGAATCTCAGCAGTTGAGCAAGGTGCACAGACGGTTGTCTATCCCAACCCAACCTACGGCGAGGTGACGGTCAAAAGCCTTGAATCCATAGTTTCCGCTGTTGTCACCGATATGGTTGGTCACCGCAAAGAGGTTCACCTCGACGCAGCCGGCACCGGCAAATATAGGTTTGACATCACAACCTTCCCTCAAGGTGCTTATTTTCTCTCCCTCGTCACCGATGACGGGCAGACGCACACCGTCCGTCTGATTAAGCGATAATGCTCCTTTCTACAATGTCACCGCCGTGTTCTGTAATGCGGCGGTGACATTTTATTTTTACCATTTGGGAAAAAGTTCGTATCTTTGCATTTTAAATTCGATAGATATATGCAGACACTGATTAAAAATATCAAGGAACTGGTCGGAGTGGAAAGTACTCCGCAGTTGCGCAAACAGGGTAAGGAAATGGCCGTGCTGGAGACAATAAAGGATTCCTATCTTCTGCTAGAAGATGGCAGAATAAAGGCCTTTGGCGAGATGAAAGATATGAGGGAGACGAATGCTGACCACGTGGTCGATGCCGCCGGACGTATGGTGATGCCGAGTTTCTGCGACTCGCACACGCATATCGTCTATGCCAACTCGCGCGAGCATGAGTTTGTGGACAAGATTCGTGGTCTTAGTTACGAAGAGATAGCCAAAAGGGGAGGAGGAATCCTCAACTCGGCCAAAGCCACGGCGGCTGCCACAGAGGACGAGCTTTACGACATGGCCCGACAGCGCCTCGACGAGGTGATGCGCCTCGGCACCGGTGCCATCGAGATTAAGAGCGGCTACGGCTTAAGCACCGAGAGTGAGCTGAAGCTGCTGCGCGTCATCCGCCGACTGAAGGAGACTTCGCCCATGACCATCAAGGCCAACTTCCTCGGGGCCCACGGCATCCCGATGGAATACCGCGGACATCAGGAGGATTATGTCAACGTGGTCATCAACGAGATGATTCCACGTGTGGCAGCCGAAGGACTGGCTGACTTCATCGACGTGTTCTGCGACCAGGGATTCTTCGCCGTCGAAGACACAGAGCGCATACTGGAGGCCGGCATAAAATATGGCATGCGGCCCAAGCTACACGCCAATGAGATGACCATTTCGGGCGGCGTGCAGGTGGGAGTGAAATACAATGCCATCTCGGTTGACCACCTCGAGCAGATGGGTGACGCCGAGATAGAATGTCTCAAGGGCACCGAGACGATGCCTACCATCCTGCCGGGTTGCGCATTCTTCCTCAACCTGCCCCTCTCGCCGGCTCGCAAGATGATAGAGGCGGGCTTGCCGGTGGCTATGGCCTCCGACTACAACCCCGGCACCTCGCCCTCGGGCAATATGCAGCTCATCCTCTCGATGGCCTGCATACGCTACCGCCTAACCCCCGAAGAGGCTTTGAATGCCACCACCATCAACACCGCCTACGCCATGGGTGTGAGCAATGATGTGGGCAGCATAGCTGTCGGCAAGAAGGCCAACTTCTACATCACCAAGCCGATACCGAGCCTCGAGTATATGCCCTACGCCTATGGTGAGAACAAGGTGGATAGGGTGTTCCTGAACGGGGAAGAGATGTGAAGGTTACGGTCTGCGGGTTTGTGGTTAAATATTTAAAGTTTGATGATTAAGGCTGTCGAAATAAATAAGAGTTACGGGGCGTTGCATGTACTGCGCGACGTGAGTTTGACAATCAACCCCGGCGAAGTGGTGTCTATCGTGGGTGCTAGCGGAGCTGGCAAGACCACACTGTTGCAGATACTGGGCACGCTGGACCGCGCCGATAGTGGCAGCATTATGTATGGCGAGGTGGATGTCACGCGCTTGAAAGAGAAAGAGCTGGCACGGTTTCGCAACGAGCAGATAGGCTTCGTGTTCCAAGCCCACCATCTGCTGCCCGAGTTCACGGCTGCGGAGAACGTGATGATACCAGCGCTCATCCACGGAGATTCGCAGGAGCTGGCCCGTCGGCGTGCTATGGAGCTGCTGGAGATGTTGCATCTTGCCGACAGGGCAGCGCATAAGCCAACGGCACTCAGCGGCGGCGAATGTCAGCGTGTGGCCGTAGCACGCGCTTTGATGAACAAGCCAATGGTAGTGCTGGCTGACGAGCCCAGCGGCAATCTTGACTCGCAGCATGCCGGCGAGCTGCACGACCTCTTTTTCGCGCTGCGTAAAGATCTGGGACAGACCTTCGTCATCGTCACTCACAACGAAGAATTGGCGGCTCGCGCCGACCGAAAAATCACGATAAAAGATGGAAAAAACACAGAATAAGCAACAGAAAATCTACGGTATGCGGCCTGTGATAGAGGCCATTGCCAGTGGTCAGCAGGTGGAGCGCGTGTTGCTGCAGAACGGAATTAATTCATCCTTGCTCAACGAATTGAGAGCTAAGATGAAAGAATATGATGTTCCCTTCCAGTACGTGCCGGTGGAGAAACTCAACAAAATGACCTCGGGCAACCACCAAGGAGTGGTGGCCACTATCGCTGCAGTGAAGTACCACAACTTTGTGGACCTCCTGGAGTCAGTGAGCCAGAAAGAAGACGGCGCGTTTTGCGACTTGATACTCCTGTTAGACCATGTGACCGACGTGCGCAATATGGGTGCTATTGCGCGAACGGCCGAGTGTACTGGAGTCTGTGCTCTTGTGGTGCCCGACAGAGGGAGCGCTGCCATCAACGAGGATGCCGTCAAGACCAGCAGCGGAGCCCTGCTGCGGTTGCCCGTGTGCCGAGAACAGAACCTTAAGACGGTGGTTAATCTGGCCAAACAGTATGGTTTCCAGGTTGTGGCATCGACCGAGAAAGGTGCAGTGCACTACCGTGAGGTCGACTTCAGGAAACCGACCCTGCTCATCATGGGCAACGAAGAAGCGGGTATCAGTCCCGAACTGCTGAAGATGAGCGATGTGCGTGCCAAGTTGCCCATTGTGGGCGAAGTGGCTTCACTCAATGTGAGCGTCGCTGCCGGAGTGATGATGTACGAGGCCCTGGAACAGCGCGGCACCAAGTCGTGATGCTTTAGGAAATAGTTTTTGCAGCTCTTTAATAAATACCCCATCCGCTTGTCGAGCACAGGCAGAAGGGGTATTGTCTTATGTTAATTTTAAAAGGGCTGTAATTTTTATCCCTCTTTTTGGCGTTATTATGGTGTGAGAATATGGGACGAAAAACACGTTTTGTCTATGAAAAAAAATGTCAAATTATGTTTTTTTATCGGGGTAGATGTCCAGTTTTGCAAAATGCTGATAGATAGATGTGTGTAAGTGTTTAATTTTTTTTAATATAAAAAAGCGCTGATGTCTGGAAAAATTCGTATCTTTGTGCTGGGAAAAATGTGCCCGAAATGGGTGCTTTTTTGCCCATATGTAATTGTGTAAATTATTGATAAATAGAAAATAATAAGTTATTAAAATATGAGAACAAAGTACTTGTTTCTTGGTGCAATTTTTGCATTTTTGGGCATGTCGGCACATGGTCAAGTCTTTGAGATGTACTCTCAAGGATTTGAAACAGGCGAGGCGGTGAACTACGTTTCGAGCCCCGCAGGTGCCCCACAGTTTGTCACCAACATCTATTCGGGAGGTGAACGTGCAATGAAACTCGTGCAACAGTCCACGTCGGATGTGGAGTTTGTGCTGGACACTTTGGACTTCACTTCAAACACGTCGTTGCGCTACATCTCGTTGCGATTCGACCACATCTGCCGTATTCCCGTCAATAATGTACTGGGTGGTGCGGCAATGGGTAAAATCTACTACAAGCGTGCCAACCAGACGGAGTGGACCGCCATGAGCAATCAGGAGTATAACATAGTGGAGGACCATTCGACGGCATTCGGTATGACGGGAGCGTTTAATGAGAACTCGTATCTTTCGGGCCCCATTGCGCATTCGTGGTATAGCGGTACCACACCGACAGTCTCCAATGAGCAGTGGCACAGTGAGCGTTTTGACTTGGACAATGTTCTTTCGGGTGTGGCAGCTAATGAGCGCAAGGTGTTGATTAAGTTTGTGCTTCGCCAACGAGACTTGACTACCCCCCTCGATGTGAACAACACGGCGTGGTGGATTGACAACATTCGTGTGCAAGCCAGTGCCGAGCGCATGGTGAAGCCCAGAATCACGATGCTGGACATCCCTCATATAGACGGGACACCCAACACTCGTGGTGCTCGTGTGGCTTTGAAGGCCAGCACCACAGTGCCGGCTGGTATCAATGCCGATTCGGTGATAGTGCACTACACCATTGGTAGCGACCCGACTGTGCACGACATGCAGATGACCCCGATTGTGGGTCAGGCGAATGCTTTCGAGGCCCGTCTGCCATTCTGTGGCTACGACACGTTGATGCGTTTCTATTGTTCGGTATGTGATGCCACGGGTAATGCCAACAAGGTGACTTATCCCACCGCTGTTGACAGCTGGGTGGACTTCCGTTGTGTGCGCGGTCCTGCTGAGCAGCCTGGTATCGCAACTGATTTTTTTACGGGCACGACCAGCAACACCAACTTCCCTTTCCCGTTGGATTGCGACAACAAGGTCGAGTTTGTATACGACTCGGTGATTATGGCTGCTGCCGGCTACGGCCCGGGTGCCATAGTGGCATTCCGTTTTATGCTTGCATCCAACCTCACAGCACCGCAGACGCGTCCGCGAGTGCAAATCAGGATGAGAAATGTGCCGACCGACTATTCGGTCGACGTCTCGATGGGTGATGCGCCTTTCTGCTCGGAATATATGAAGGTGGTTTACGACTCGGTGCTGCCCATCACAACGTTGACGGCAGGCTTGGAGCAGACCATCACTTTGCAGGATACTTTCTTCTATGCCGGTAAGGATTTGATAATGCAGATGATTACCGACGGTAGCGTCAACTACCCGATAGTGAATGTGAAGACCATTCCTGCTCCGAACAATAAGCAGACCCTTACAACCTACTTTAATGGAGACGCTGATATGATGGGGTACGACCCCTTTACGAGTGAAGATTTTATGGTCTCTGCCTTGCATTTCAACACTCGTCCAGCTTTCGTGTTCACGGAACACGCCCTCCAGCCACTGCTATATGATGCTGGTATCAGTGAATTGGTGTCGCCCAACTATGATGTTCCAATGACCGAGCGCCCGGGCACCCTCACGGTGAAACTGAAGAACTATGGAGAACGGGTGATTAATGAGGTGCGCATCTCTTACAATATCGATGACAGTATCTTTGGCAGCTACGATTGGAGCGGCACTTTGCCCGGTGGTGCCGAGACCCCGGTGGTTATTTCGAGCAATATCAACATACCGGCCGGTTTCCATACACTGTGTGCCTGGGTGGAGGACTCGGTGACTTCTGGTACGCTGTTGTGCCGCGACCACGAGCCATACAATGACACCAATTGCCAGGCATTTATCGTCTGCGACGGACCAATGAACGGTGTGCGCAACATCGGCGGTCCTACGCCCGACTTCAACACTATTGAGGAATTTCTCTTCTCGTTAAGCCGTTGCGGTATTGACGATTCTCTTGTCGTGCGTCTGGCCCCTGGGTCCTATCCCGCCTTCACGATGCCTGTGGTCAACGGCTTGACCGAGCAGCACTATATCGCGTTTGAGTCAATGGGAAGCAACCGTGCCACCATCTATTTCGACGAGACGATGGCGCAGAGCTCTATTGTGAACCTCGAGAATGTGGCCAATTTGCGCCTCCGCAACATCAACTTTGTACGCCGCAGCGGCGCATTGACAGATATGGTCACCTTGGGTGTAAACAGCAACCACTGCCGTATAGAGAAGTGCTATTTCATCGACAGCCTAGAGAACCCAACGGCATCGATGCGAATCAGTGCGATGATTAACAGTGGATATGCCAGCAACTTGGTAGTTGATAGCTGTACCTTTGTGGGTGGACGTGTGGGTGCTGATGTCAAGGGCCAGGCTCCTGACATCCGGTCGGTCAACAACCAAGTGACTCGCAACTACTTCTACAATCAGTTCGAGAATGCCGTTAAGGTGGAGAACCAAGACAATGTGATGGTTACTGATAACCAGATGTACGACGTGCTCAGCAATTCGAGCTATGTGGTGCAGCTGAGTGAGTGCTATGGTGCAACGGTGCTGGAGGCCAACAAAGTGTATACCTCTCATGGCGCCGGTGGTGTGGGTATCAGCAATGTGATAGGTACGGATGCCACCCATGCCATAGTGGCCAACAATATGGTGGTCTGCAATGATGACGGCTCGGCCAACTTGATGCGTTCGACATTCAATATCATTCAGGCCAACTACCTTGATGTGGTCTACAACTCGGTGAAGTTGACTGCCCCGACACGAGGCAATGTGGCTGCCGCCACCTTCGGCGGCGGTACTCTCAACAACAGTCGCTTTATTGACAATATCGTGGTGTCTCTCGACGAGGTAAACTATGCCTTCAGTTATCAGGCCAACGCCAGCGTCACCAACACGGTGTCGAACAATGTGTACTATTCCAATAGTGTTGTACTCAACCGCCGCGGTTCGTCTTCCTACGGAACACTGGCGGCTTGGATGACCGCTATGCCCGAAGATTCGTTGTCGTTGTCGGTAAACCCCAACTTCCTTAATGGTAATTTGGTTGACCTGCGTACCTATAACCGCGTCATCAAGGGGGTCGGTGTTCCGATAGCAAATGTGCCTACCGATATGTTCGACACTGTGCGTGGCGACTCGGTAACCTGCCCGGGTGCTTTCGAGTTCTCGTCGCTGCCTTATGATTTCGAACCCGAGGTGCTTGTCAGCCCGTTGACGGACGATTGCAATATGCCCGATACGGTGGAACTGATTGTACGTATGCGCAACAGCGGTATCAACCCCTACGTGCCAGGTGGCGCTGATGTGATGCAGCTCTCTTGCCGTGTGAACAATGGTTCAGTAAATACCATCACGGTGGCAGACAGTATTCCTGCCGAAGATACTCTCACACTGCATACGAGTATCATGCTGACATTGCCGGCCAACGGCATATATGACGCCACTTATTCGGTCCGGGTATGGTGCAACTATCCCGGCGACCCCAATATGACCAACGACACGAATGTGTTTACGGTGATTAGTCGCTACCATCCCGCTGCTCCCACCGACGACACAGTGCAGATTGGATATGCCACCACTGCCACGATTGTGCCGACAGCAGGTGTAAATATGTGGAGTGTGTACAATGCTGCTTCTGCACCCCAACGTCGTTCTACTCTGTCCTGGTACTACCACGAGACAGACGACGAGCCGTTCATGGTGGGCGACACTCTTGTGACCGACGTGCTGCGCGATGACACTTTGTTCTATGTGCGTCAGCGCCGTGCAATGCCAATAGTGCGAATCACACAGGTGGAGCTTCTGCGTGGCAATACGGCAGAAGGCCTGACCAACCCCATGCCATATTGGGTAGAAAACGGTCGCAAGGCTGCGGTGCAGCTGACCAACGTGGGTGATGCCACGGCTTACCTGGAAGGTGACACGCTGATTACGGTGTCTCCACAGTCGGCCCTTAACAATAAAGCCTACCGTTTCGGGAATGTGAAGATAGAGCCGGGTCAGTCGCTGTTGGTGCAGTATGTCTCTAATGGCGTTACCGACAGCAGCCGAACCCTCCGCACTGGCCTTACCCCCACCTTCGCCTGGAACTCAAATGTGGCGTTCGTCTACAAGCACAACGGAGTGGTGGAGGATGCCCTTCCGCTGAATGCTGTCATCTCCTCTGCTTCGACACAAGCAGTTTCTTGGGCCAACATAGCAGTGCCTAGCTATGTGTGGAACGGTCCTGCGTACACATTTGAGAACAACCATGCCGGTCTTATCCGTGTGGGTTTTGACGGCAACACCAACGACTGGGAGATGTCGACCAGCACCTTGCCGATGTTCCTTGGAAACAATGACCCGACTTGGATACGCTACGTGGACAATGGCTGTGATGGCGACATGGCTCATATGGTTGTCATTGTCGAAGAGCCCCCGTTGGCCGATATCGACGTAAGTGCTCCAATACTGCCTGAGAATTCATGCGGCTTGGGTGAGGAGGATGTTACGGTCGTCCTTACAAACTTCGGTAGTGATACCATCAGCAACTTGGTGCTGAACTATTGTGCGGGTGGCGATACAGTGACCCAAGTCCTGACAGGCGACATTCTTGCCTTCAGCGACACCGTCTTCACTTTCACCACCAAACTCAATCTTTTCTTCCCGAACGATTCGGTTGTCACGGTGCGAGTCTGGGCCGATTCGCTGGCCGACGACCCCATCAGGAACAACGACACCAGCATGGCTGTGATAGAGTCCAGGTTCACTCCGTCTGCCCCCGACACTCTGCCGGCCCGCACGCTGCAGTATGCTACGTGCGACACTATCACCCATATGCCGTCCAGTAATGTGGTGCCGGTGTGGTACGACTATGATATGAATCCCGTCGACACAGGATACACTTATATTACCGAGCCGCTCTATGCTGAAGGTTTGGCAGGTATGGCGTATATTGCGATAAACAACACCGAGGCACAGATTGGCACTGGTACAACCAGCAATGGTAACACTTCTTTCCCGTCGCCCTATCAGCCCTCTTCCAAGTTTGTCAAACAGCAGTATATCTATTCTGCCAGCGACATGCGCAACGCAGGTGTTGGCGTAGGCAATTTGACCGCCTTGTCGTTTTACCTCGACACGCTTGTCGGTTCGACGGCATCGGTCGACTACCAGAACTATACCATCGCGTTGGGCCTGACAACGGATACCATCTTCAGCAGTGGTTCCGACTGGAAAACGGTTACGACGAATGTGTTCACCCGTAGCACCTTTACAATTAATCAGACTGACGACAAAGCTTGGGTGAATCATCAGTTTGACGTACCCTTCACTTGGGACGGCGAGTCCTCTGTGGTGGTGCAGATTACCTACGAACTGTCAACAGCTGTCACCACGGGTTTGAAGACTTGCTACACGGCAAAGTCCAACACTACACTTCACAAGAATGCCAACTCGGCCCTTTCTCCCTCGACTGCGGGCTATGTGGGATCGGGTACCAAGGGCAATAACCGTCCTAATATCAAGTTTGCCTCATCATTGTATGGCTGCGTGGGTCCGATTACTCCCTATGAGGTACATCTGTTGAATATGCCCGCATGGGATGCCGCTATCAGCCTGCCCGATGGATTTGACACTTTGATATACAACTCATGTGACACTATCGCTCTGCCGGTGGTTGTCCGTAACCAAGGTAGCGACACCATTACCCATACGGTTCTTTACTACACACTCGATAATATGGCGGAGGATTCTACCATCGTGACCGATACCATCTTGCCCGGCCATATGGCTATCCTCACCCTCTTCGATCGGCAGCTGGTTCCCGGCCGTCACACGATAAGAGCAACAGTCAGTGTGGCTGGTGACAACATCAGTAACAACGATACAGTTGCTGGTATGGTGACGGTACGTTTCTGCAGCGGCGTTTACACGATTGCCGCCACGGGTACTGCCGACTATCCTTCATTCGGCGCTGCCATCGACACGTTGAACCAGGTGGGTATCACTGGACCTGTGACTTTCTCGGTGGCCGACGGCACTTATACAGAACAGGTGGTGCTCAACAATGTCAACGGCTCGTCGTCGACCAACACCATCAGCTTTGTTGGTCAGGGCGACAATGTGTTGCTGACCGCCTCGACCAGCCAAACGGTCAATTATGTGATGCTGATTGACGGCGCACAGAATGTGACACTGCAGAGTATTAGGATGGAAGCCCGTCCGACGGCCAACAATGTGAACTATGCCAATGCGCTGGTGCTGCAGAACGACAGCAATATCCATATCAACAACTGCTACTTTAAGGTGAAAGGCACGATTGTCAATGCCAATGCCTCATGTATCGTTATGATGGGCAATGTGTCAGACCTTCAGCTTACAAATTCGGTGATGGATAGCGGCTACTATTCATTACGAAGTGTCGGTACAGAACAGAATTATAACAATATTCAGCTGATTGGAAATGAAATACGCAACTTCGCCTCGGGTGGCGTCAATTTGCGAGGAGTTACCAATCTCTGGATTGATCAGAACTGGATACATTCAGGTAACTCGGCCGATAACCGTGGCTTGATAGCCCTGTATCTGGCTGACGCCAGTGACAATGTGAGGGTCGAGCGCAACCGCATTTATCTGCTAGACGAAAGAAAAGGTGCCAAGCGTGGCATCCAGTTAGAGAACGTTGTAGGTACCACGTTGACGCCAGTCTTTTTGGTGAACAACATGATAAGTACCTACGGTACCGACTCAAAGGGCCTGACTCCAGCCAAGTCCGCAGGTATCTGGGTGGATTCAATGAGCGCGTACGTCAACGTGTTTTACAACTCGGTGCGTGTGCGTGCCACCAGCGGTGCCGCCACTGCTGCCAACAACGACCTCTCGTACGGCTTCTTCTGTGGCAATACGCCCAACCACCTGCAGGTGATGAACAACGTATTCTCCAACTTCAGTTACGGCTATGCTTACTATGTGTCCGAACTGAACACGGTGTCGACCTCCAACTTCAACGCCTATTATACCGAGGCCACCAAGAAGTTTGCCTGGAAACAGACCGCATTGGGTACGCTTACTGCCCTGCAGGCGGCCAATAGCGACGACGCTAACTCGCTCGTTGAGGAGCCCTACTTCCTCGCTAATGACGACCTCCACATGCGCATTACCAACTTTGTGGACAAGGCACAGTACAATACCGATGTGACAGAGGATATCGAAGGCAATATTCGACCCCAGATTCCGGCGCCCACTATCGGTGCACACGAGATGGAACGTAGTACCCACGACATGACCGCAGTGCGTATCCATACCCCGCATATGCCTGTCAATATCAATGTTCCTGACAATATCGAGACCGACTCGGCTCTTGTGACGGTGTCCATCTACAACAATGGCCGTTCTAATGAGCTCAACGTGCAGTGGTATGCCTTCATTGATGGTTATGAAGCAACCACCCGTACGCCGAACCGCAATGTGGGCAGTTTCGCTCCGCAGCAGATGAAGCGTGACTCGGTGATGATCGCCTGTCCGCTGGGTGTTATCAACACACAAAACATCCATGTCGTAGTGATTTCCGCAAACGATTCGGTCCCAGAGAACAACCACATTACAGAACCGTTCTATCTGGCACCAGCCTTCAATCTCGCCGCCATGAAGATGGAGGCCAATACCGGCAACGGCTGCAATCTGCAGCAGACACCCATCAGCATCCAGGTGAAGAACGACGGTAGCAAACCGATTCCGGCTAACACGGTAATCACGATTGGCTACCATACCGAGATTACCAATCCGACCACCGTCACCATCTCCACGTTGCCCGACGTTGTTGAGGAAGACTACACCTTGGAGAATCCGCTCCCGATTGGCTCGATCATCACGATACCGTTCACCACCTTGGCCAACCTGTATCCTACGGACTATGCAGGAAACATCAAGGTGAGGGTGCGTGGATGGTGCAACTATCAGTTCGATGTCGTTCAGTCTAACGATACCACTTCGCCCACGGCAAACAGCCAGTCGCCAGTCAAGGACTCTTACTACACGCCCGCGGCTCCTTACGGACACGACACCACATTTGCCTATGGTACATGGGGCGAAGTGCTGGCCGACCAGGAGAACAGCCGTCCTATCCGTTGGTACCGTGACACTACAGCAAACGCTTTCTACGCTCCCAGCCAGTATAACCTGTCGAGAAAGTGGTCCAATACGCCGCAGTTCTTCCACGATAGTACTTACTATTTGAACTGTTCGAGCGACAAGAACTGCGTGAGCGCATTCTCGTCGGTGACGGTTCACGTTATGGCTCCCAAGACAAGGGATATGGCTGTTAAAGAATTGCTGGCCCCACTTGGTGGTAGAGTATATATGGAGAACGACACCGTGCGCGTGCGTATCATAAATTACGGTACCGCTGCTCAAAGCAACTTCCCCGTCACTTACCAGCTCAAGCGTGGCAATAATATTCTGCAAACCGTAACCGAAACGGTGACGGCTACCATTGCCACCAACCAGGAATACGACTTCACCTTCGACAGCCTGTTGAGCATCCCCACCCCCAAGGTGGCCCAGAACTACTCTATCAATATTTGGACTGACTTGACCAACGACGGCACTCGACGCAACGACACGCTCCCTGCTCCGATAACCTTCTCGTCGTTGGCTCAGGACCGCTACAACATCTCCTCGAGCAATTTGCCACAATCCCCCAACAGCCATTTCGACATCACGCGTATTTCGTACAATGGTATTGATATCGACCTGCCGAAGCTCGACCGTTCCTACACCAATTTGGCCGACTACGACTCGCCCGACTATCCTGTGCTGCATGTCACGCGTGGTACTTCCGACAGTCTCATATTCGAAATTACCCCCTTGGATCCCACCGAGCAACGCTACCGTTGTCGCGCTACCGTGTCGGTCGACTTCAACCGTAATGGCTTGTTCCAAGGTTCCGAAATCATCGAGGATGGTACGGTGTTCTGGTGCGACTCCGTGTTCCGCACAGTGGTGGCTATTCCCAACGACGCTTCGTATGGCTATATGAGGATGCGTGTGATGGCCAGGGATTATGAGAGCGACGCAACGGGCGGTCATATCGTCGACTTCCTGCTGTTCGTCGATGCCGAGGCTTCTGGCAATGACCTAGCCATTACCCAGATGGTCTCTCCGCGTAACCACATCATCCGTAACAACCTATACGTAAACCAAGACCAGACGGTGACATTCAAACTTCGCCTGACCAACCGTGGTCAGAGTACCATCAATGGCTCCACCATTTATTACAAGTTGGTGCGTGACGAGGCGGTCGATACTACCGTCATGGAATTCCCCTGGACGGGAATGTTGGCTCCCGGTACGAGCACCGTTGTGACCTTGCCGCCCTACATTTTTGAGCAGGAGGGCGTCTACGCCTTTACCGCTTGGCATCAGATGCTGGGAGATGAGAATACAGCCAACGACACACTGTTCTATGACTATTATCGTCCCTACGTGAAATATGCAGCCTATCTCGAGGAATTTGAAGGTATGGATTATTGGTATACTCCGCAGGCCAGAAGCAACTATACACGGAACTTCTGGCAGCGTGGTATGCCCAACAAGACCCGCCTTGACACCACATACTCGGGCGAAAATGCATGGGTGACCGATCTTAACAGCAGTATCACCACAGGCCGTCGCGGTAGTGTGAGTTACCTCTACAGCCCCATCTTCGACATTGCACAGATTGGCCTCGACACCTTGACCATCCGTCTGCGCCGCAACCTTACCGGTGGCAGTTCGCTGCATCTTGAGTACTACAATTATTTGGGACGCTGGGTCAAGCTCGACGCAGATTCAATTCTCACATGGTACAACGATCCTGACAACCGTGTGTTCTCCGGCACCTCTTCCAACAGTGAAGGCTATGCCAGATACGTTATCTCTGTCAAGAGGTTGCGTACCGAGATGCACGAAAAGGTGCAGTTCCGCTTTGTCTACACCACCCCGATGGGCAGTAGCAACACCTCGTCGTATGGCGAAGGATGTGCTGTCGACGACTTCTTCATGGGTCGAGCCCGTGGCAAGTATGACGTGGGCTTGATAGCCATCCCGTTCCCGACCCAGCCCAAATATGGACAAACAATTTACCCGCAGGTTGTGGCCTACAACTACGGTACTGATACCTTGCGCAACTTCCAGATTCGCTACACTCACTACGGCACCAATTTGCCCAAGATTACTGAAATCACGAATGTGGCACTCGCTCCCGGCGAAAGCCAGCAGTTCACGTTCGACGCTCCGTTCACGGTCACGAGCGACTACCCCGATTCCTTCTACATCCGTGCTTGGGCCTACCGTTCTGATGACAACTTCCACGACAACGACACCGTCCGTCGTCTCTTCTATCTCTCGCCCCTCGACAACGACATCAGTGCTGTCAGCTTCCTCTCGCCGCTCAACCATGTGGTTGCCGGCGACACGGCTGTGCCTGTCACTATGCGTATCCACAACTTTGGTCTTAGCAGCATCTCCTCGGCCAGGTTCACCTACAGTCTCGACGGAGGTGCTCAGGTCACCGAGGAGGTCGACTTCACACAGGTCCTCGGCCGTCCGTTGCAGTCAATGGAGTATTTCAACTACACTTTCCACCGCAAGATACGCGCTGCCATGGGTGTGATGAGAATCACCGCTTTTGTCAAGTGTGACAGTAACGACTACATCTACAACGACACTATTACCAAGCGCTTTGAGGGCATTATGTCGGTCACCGATGTCGCCGTCAGTTCCATCATCCTAGACACCACCGACCACAACTACACTTACATAGGCCTTGTGCTCGACAACCGTGGCGCCCGTGGTGTCAACAACTTCGAGGTCGGTTTCTGGATTGACAACGACACCTCGACCATCGTGCGTGAAACCTACTACCGCAGCCAGCCGCTGCCTGCACTTAACACAGGCTACTATCTCTTCTCACAACGTCTGCCCAGCCGTACAGCCGGCTACAACTATGTCACAGGTTTTGTCAGTGTGCCCAACGACAATGACCCCAGCAACGACACAGCCAACGTCTTCGCCTCCCGTACAGTGGATATAGAGGTCGTCAAGGTCTTGGTCGAGGAGAACGCCAGCAACGATTGCCGCGTGTTCCTTGAGATGCGCAATGTCGGCAACGCTATTATCGCCAGCGGCCAGCTCAGGATGCGTGCCTCTATCAACGGTGGCGACTCCAACCCCACCAATGTCATGCGTCGTATCGAACCCGGTGAGTCCTTCCATATGGAACTCAACCGCCGCATTCCCAAGTCGCCTACTCGTCATTATGTCGGTTCCGGTTGGATATCCAAGACCACCGACTTCCTCGACTTCAATGAAGCAAATAACCAGACCTCCGTTGTTGAAGTCATCAACTACATGGAAGGCACTCCGACCGTCAATGGCGAACGTTTTGTGCTCGACCAGAACTATCCCAATCCCTTCTCGCAGCAAACCACCATTCCGTTCACGCTACCTCGTGCTGCCAACGTGCGCTTCTTCGTCATGGATGCTTTGGGCCACATCGTCCATCGTGCAGAGGGCTTCTATCAGGCGGGCGGCAACCACATCACCATCGATATGGAGGCCTACGCTGCTGGCATTTACTATTATGGTATCGAGGTTGACGGTCAGCGTCAGATGCGCAAGATGATTCTGCGGTGATGCTCGAGCGCTTTATCGACTTTGTCAATCAGCAGCACCTGTTCTCGCAAGAGCAACAGGTGCTGCTTGCTGTCAGTGGTGGACGTGACTCGGTCTGTATGGTCCGCCTTATGCACGATGCCGGGTACCCCTTCGCCATTGCCCATTGCAATTTCCACCTTCGTCCTGGCGACTGCGACCGTGACCAAGCCTTTGTCAGCCGCTTGGCCGACGATATGGGCGTGGCCTTCCACACCGTCGATTTCGACACGGCGGATTTTGCCGCGGCCAACAATATGGGCATCGAAGAGGCAGCACGAGTATTGCGCTATCGGTGGTTCGCCGACCTCTGCTGTCGGCAGGGCTTTGCCGCCGTCGCCACAGCACACCATCGCGACGACTCCATCGAGACTTTCTTCCTTAACCTCTTCCGCGGCACCGGCATCGCTGGTCTACATGGTATACGGCCGGTCTCCAACCTTACAATGCCCGATGTCCGGCTCACAGTTGTCCGTCCGCTTCTATGCTTCTCGCGAGCCGACATCGACCGTTATGTCGACAGTCGGGCCATCGCTTATGTCGACGACAGCACCAACGCCCTCCTCGACGCGCGTCGCAACCGCATACGCCTTCAGCTTATGCCCCTCTTGCGTGAACTTTACCCCTCGGTCGACGACACTATGGTTGCCAACATCGAGCGCCTCCACGATACCGAGCTCCTCTACCGTCAGTATATCGACCTCCTCCGCGCCCAATATGTCAGGCCTTACACCTCGTGCCTCCCGTATCTGCCCTTCCAGATGATCTCCATCGACCTCCCTGCACTGGCGGCTGGTCAATGGCCCTTGCCCACGCTCCTCTTCGAACTGCTCCGCCCCTATGGCTTCAACTCTGCAATCGTCGCCGACATCCTGGCAGCCGACGAAGGAGGCAAACTCTTCTACTCTGCTTCCCACGAGGCCGAGCTCCATCGGGGTCGGCTGCTTGTGGCACCCAAGGTCGACCCGGCATCTGGGCGCCATCCCTTGTCGGGCGACCGCATACGGCCGCATAAAAAAGGAGGTACCCGCCTGCTTAGCGACTACCTCAAAGATATGGGTCTCTCGCGCATCGAGCGCCGTCATGTGCTTCTCCAAGTCGATCCCGACGGCCTCGTGTCTCTTGTGTGATTATTGTTTCTTGATGCTTCCCACCGCCAGCAGACGTTCTGCACGGTCCGACGGGCTTTTGCTGTATACAAACACCGTGTATTGGTTGGGAGTCTCGCGGTGGTCGCCCTCCAGCCGTGCCGTTGCCGACCTTCCGCCTTCTGCCTTCCGCCCTCCGCCGTCGACCAGAATTTGGTATGCATAGTATCCCTGCTTCAGCAGCAGCCGTTTCGTGTACGCACGGTATTCTGAATTGTACTCCATCTGGCTGGCTGAGTCCATCTTCCAATCTGTCAGCGCCCCCACGACATACACGCTGCCCTCCAGCATCGGCTGCGCCATTGGCAGACTGAAGTTCACCCACACATACTCCGCCTCCAACCGGGGGTTGCTCTTGTCCCACGCATTCACTTTCATGCCGCCGTTCAGCGTCGTCTCGCTCAGATAGTGTTTCCTCGAGCGGTCCTCCTCGGGCTTCAGCAGTGCGAAATACTCGCCGCCGTAGTCTTCCACTCGCACCACGTTGTACATCGGGGAGCGCAGGTTGCTGCAGTCGAAAAAGCGGAATGTGTTGCCGCCGTCGAATATGTTCTCCTTGCGTGCGCGGTAGGTCAGCTTGTCGCCGTCGTATCCGCTGAACACCAACTCACGTCGGTTGTCCAGTCGTCCGTTCTGCTGCACCACCACGCTCAGATATTGTTCCCCGGTCACCGTCCATTGGTTACTCGCCACGGTTACGTCCACTTCCTGGCGTCGGTCAAGGTCGATGCCGTCATAGGGACGTGTCACCTTGGCCCGCACACTCACAGCCTGTTCGCTCACGCAGAAGCGACGGCTCAGTAGCGTCTGTCCCTCCTCGTTCTCCACATAAAGCACATAGTTGCCCGAATGGATGAAGTAGGCGTAGTCTCCAGGCAGAACCGCACGGTAGTGCACATAGTCCTTGCGAGTCGTGAACGAGAAGTCGTAGCTGTCCAACGGGGCACTCTCGAAACCTGACATAAACTCGTAAGGTTCCAGCCCGTCCTCCACCCAGTGACGGTCGCAGTGGCTAACTCTCCACCGCAGAGACTCAGCCTGCGCACCCAGCACGTCGAATTCCAGTACCATTCGTCCGTTGCTCTCCGTCTGAAGCACCGGCAGTTCGTATTCCGCACCTGTGCGGTACAGCTGCACCGACTTCACATCTTCGCGCCACGACGAGTCTGTCACCTGCGCCTGCAGGCTCAAAGTCAGCATACAAAACAGTGCCAGTGCCATCGTTTTCATGCTGCAAAGATACGAAAAAAAAAGATGATATCTTTTATTGTTTCTTTACAGTTCTTTTACATTTCTTTTTGTTTTGAAAAAGAAATGTAAAAGAACTGATGGTAAAATGTTGTGGAACAGGTTGATGTGTATTGTTTTCGGGTTAAAATGGCTTGACGTTCAACTGCAAAGCACTGTCCGCTTGCATTTTAACCTTTGTTCTACTGCTGTTCTACTGGAAAAAGTAGTAGAACGGCAGTAGAACAATAGTAGAACAGTTGTCGAACCATACCTCTACATACGACGGCTGGTTTACGATAATTAATGTTATAATTATGGCAATTCACGTTTGGCAGGAAAAGCAAATTACTGTGAAAAGACCAGTGTTTTTGGGCAACGTCGACAGTTTTTCCCGTATGTCGTAAAAAAGTTGTATCTTTGCAGTTTAAATACAGGCTTTGATGAGTGGGAAAGTATATATAGAAACCTATGGTTGTCAGATGAATTTCGCCGACAGCGAGGTGGTGGGAGCCATCCTCACAGAAGCAGGCTATACACTCTGTTCCACGTTGGAAGAGGCGGACTTTGTTTTGATCAACACCTGTGCCATACGCGACAATGCCGAGCAGCGCGTACGTCACCGTGTGCGCGAGTTGCGTGCCCAGCAAAACCGGCAGCGCACGCTCCGCATAGGTATCCTCGGCTGTATGGCCGAACGACTGCAGAGCCGCCTGATGGTCGAGGAAGACAATGTGTCGCTTGTCTGCGGCCCCGACGCCTATCGACGCCTGCCCGCCCTGCTGCGGCAGGTGCGCGAAGGGCAACAGGCTTCCGAAGTGGAGTTGAGCACCACCGAGACTTATGCCGACATTGAACCGGTCCGCCTGGGCTCGAACGGCATATCGGCATATATCAGCATTATGCGCGGCTGCCAGAACTACTGCTCCTACTGCGTGGTGCCTTATACCCGCGGGCGCGAGCGCAGCCGCGATCCCCATACCATCGTCGACGAAGCCCGCACACTCTATGAGCGCGGTTACCGCGAGGTTACCCTGCTGGGGCAGAATGTGAACAGCTACCGTTGGAGTGCGGACTCCGTGCCCACCGGTTTTCCGGATTTGATGGAGATGGTGGCCGATGTGGCACCCGACCTGCGTGTGAGGTTTGCGACTTCGCACCCCAAGGACTTGAGCGACGAACTGCTTCAGGCTATGGCCGCCCACCCCAACATCTGCCGTTGCATCCACCTGCCTGTGCAGAGCGGCAGCGACTGTATGCTGAAGCTGATGAACCGCAAGTATACCGTCGGGTGGTATCTGGACCGAGTCGAGGCCATCCGCCACTACCTGCCCGACTGCTCCATCACGACCGACGTCATTGCGGGCTTCAGTTCCGAGACCGAAGAGGACCACCAGGCCACCCTCGAGCTTTTCCGCCGTGTGCGCTACGACTACGCCTACATGTTCAAATACTCCGAACGAGAGGGCACCTATGCTTCGCGCCACCTGGCCGACGATGTGCCCGACGATGTGAAGACCCGCAGGTTGAACGAGATTATCGCCCTGCAAGGCCAGATAGCCCTCGAAAACAACCGTCTAGAGGTAGGCCGCGAGTACGAAGTGCTTGTCGAGGGTGAGAGTCACCGCTCGAAGGAGCGCCTTTTCGGCCGCAACAGCCAGAACAAGGTGCTGGTGTTCGACCGCGGCGACGCCGTCCCCGGAACCTACCGCCGTGTGCTCGTCACCGACTGCACCGCCGCCACATTGCTGGGACAATTGACTGCAGAATAAACCCTTGACTACAGAAAAGACTGTACAGAATATGGACAACAAGAATATGAAAAAAGAGAGCTTCTTCAAGCGTTTCCCATGGGCGTTGCACCTTCTGCTGATGCTTGGTGTGTCGCTGGTAGCCTTGATGGTGGTGTTCTTCTTCATACGCCTCTATGCCCGCCAAGGACAGGAGTATGAACTGCCCGACATGGTGGGGCACAACATTTCCGAGCTGATGGCCGACAACCCCATCGGACTGGATGTGGTGGTGATGGACTCGCTTTTCCGTCCCGGACAGGAGGGTGGCGTCATCCTGACCCAAGACCCCAAGGCCGGAACGCGGGTGAAGAAAGGGCGCAAGCTCTATATCACGATGACCGCTTTTATGCCTGAAGACGCCGTGTTGCCCGAACTGGCAGGCCTCACGGTGCGGCAGGCGGTGAGTGAACTGCTGGCCAGCGGCCTCGAGGTGGGCAAGCTGAAGTTTGTGGAAGACCCATATAAGAACAACGTGTTGGACCAGTCGTGCAAAGGCAAGACGGTATATGCCGGCCAGCAGATAGAGCGCGGTTCGGTCATCGACTTGGTGGTGGGACTGGGCGACGGCACGGGCCGCAGCGTGGTGCCCTTTGCCATAGGTAAGACCTCCTCGCGCGCCCGCCGTGACATCCTGTCGGCCTCACTCAATGTGGGACGTGAGCATTTCGGCGGTGTGAAAGACCGCCAGACCGCTGTGGTATGCCGTCAGGAGCCTGATTATACCGGCGTGTCGATGTATCCCTATGGCACGTCGGTCGAACTATGGTATGCCGATGCCTCTTCGCTCGACGTGGACAAGATGGTCAAGGAGTTCAAGGTGGATTCGAGCAAGATAGAAGACCCCGATTTCATCAATGATGGACGCCCTACGCCTGATGAAATTGAAGAAAACGAAGAATGGTCGTGGTAAGACGCGGGATTATACTTCTGATGTTGCTGCTGCCGTTTTCACTTACGGCACAGGAGGTGTTGCTGCCTTTGCAACAGGGCACCGCGCAGATGCGCCCGCAGTCTAAAACCACAACGGCTTTGCAGCTGCCTTTCTTCGACGATTTCGCCACGGGTGCGCTGCGGGCAGACCACTGGCTTCCCGGAGGTGCGTCGACAAGTTTCGATGTGAGCCCCCTGGCCCCTACGGTGGGAACGGCTACGCTCGATGCCCTTGACGTAAACGGCCAGCTTTATGGTCACGCCTCCACGGGTGTGTTCCCGGCTGACACGCTGTGCTCAAGTCCCATAGACCTGGGAAACTTGACGGTGGACGACTCGGTGGTGTTGAGTTTCTACTATCTGCCCGGTGGTGGATTTGGCAATATGTGGGAACGGGTAGGGGAGTGCCCCGACCCGCAGGACAGTCTCTATGTCGACTTTCTCAGTCCTTCCGATAGCACTTGGGTGACGGTGTGGAGCCATGAAGGTATCTCGGTCGACACCCTTATGTCCCGGACAGGCCGGGCATGGCAGTATGTAGTGCTGCCGTTGAATGCCACCCGATGGTTCGACAGCAATTTCTGTTTCCGCTTCCGCAGCCATGCCAGTCTTGAGGAGTCGCCCAAGGCGGGCCGCATGGGCAATTGCGACTACTGGCATCTGGACTATGTGCAGCTCGACCGTGGACGCGAGTTGACGACAACGCCAGAGTCGCGCGACGTGGCTTTTGCCGCTCTGGCTCCCACAATGCTTCGCGAATACCGCGCCATGCCTTATCGCCAGTACAGTACGCAGGCGATGGCTCCGATGCTCGAGATGAAGATAGTGAACCTCTATTCCTCGGCTTTGGCGTCGCATTATGCTTACACGGTGACCGACACCGCGGGCACCGTGCTTTATGTCTACGACGGAGGCTTCGAGAACGCACCCGCCTTTGAACCCGAGGGTAACTACCAGACGTCACCCATGCACGCCAACCCAGTGGTAACATATACATTCCCGGCGATGACGGCGCCCGCGGAGTATATGATTGTACACACTGTACGCGAAGGCACGGGTGGCGACCTCTTCCCGTGGAACGACACGGTCCGCTACCGTCAGGTGTTCGGCAACTACTATGCCTACGACGATGGAAGCGCGGAGAACGGCTACGGTATCACCTCGACGGCGTCGCAGCTCTATCTGGCCTATCGTTTCGACCTCAACCAGGCCGACACCCTCACGGCGGTGGACATATGGTTCAACCACACGAAAGACGAAGGCAACGAGGCTATTCCTTTCTACGTGACGCTATGGAAAAACACTGACGACGGCACTCCCGGCGAAGTGCTCTACCGCGACGAGGAGCGCCGTTTTGCGCAGACAGGTGGCTTTGCCCGCTATATCCTCGAGCATCAGGTCGTGGTTGACGGCACTGTGTTTGTAGGTTTCGAGCAGACAGGCAATGATTATCTGAATTTGGGCTACGACCGCAGTCTCAACACGGCAGACCGTATATACTATCTGACTGGTACGGAGTGGCAGCAAAGCATCCTCAGCGGAAGTTTGATGCTGCGTCCCTGCTTCGGCGCTTCGGCGGCGGTGGCCATTCCCGACCTCGGTAAGCAAACATTTGGCATGGCGGTCTATCCCAACCCTGCCTCCGACCGCATGATTGTTTCGGGACTGCCGCAAGGTAGTCGTATACAACTCTATGACTGTCAAGGGCGCCTGTGTAAGAGCGAGAGTCAGCTGTATACGAATGGCGACAAGATTACGCTTGTCACCGCGGGCCTGCCCGAGGGATTGTATCTACTTCGCGCTGTGGCTCTCGATGGCACGGCGAACACCGTTAAACTTATTATCAAGCACTGATTCCGATGGTAGAGGACTCTCCCGACATAGAGCAACAGGAACTGTTTGAACACCACCGTATCGTAGTGGACCGCGGCCAAGCACCGCTCCGCATTGACCGCTATTTGCAGATGCGTCTTGAAGGGGTTTCACGGAACAAGGTGCAGATGGCTGTGGAGGCCGACTGTGTGCGCGTCAACGACAAGCCGACCAAGTGTAACTACAAGGTGAAGCCGTTGGATGTCATCACTGTGCTGCTGCCTGAGCCTCCCCACGAGTTTGAGCTTGTGCCGGAGAAGATTGACTTCCCGGTGGCCTATGAGGACGACGATGTGCTGGTGGTGGACAAGCCAGCCGGCTTGGTGGTGCATCCGGGAGTGGGCAACTGGACGGGTACGCTGGTGAATGGCTTGCTTTACTACTTGGGCGACAAGGCATCTCCTTATCTTGTACACCGTATAGAAAAAGATACTAGCGGTTTGCTGTTGGTGGCCAAGAACGAAGAGGCACAGGTCGTACTGGCCAAGCAGTTTTTCGAGCATACCATTGAGCGTAAATACAACGCACTTGTGTGGGGCGACTTCGATGAAGACGACGGCACCATTGTGGGCAATCTGGCCCGGTCGCCGCGCGACAGGCGGACTATGGAGGTATGCGACGACGAGCATGGCAAGCATGCTGTCACACACTGGCATGTGCTTGAACGCTTTGGATATGTCACATTGGTGGAATGTGTGCTGGAGACAGGTCGCACGCATCAGATTCGCGCCCATATGCGTCACATAGGTCATCCTCTTTTCAGCGATGCCTCCTATGGTGGAGACGCCATCCTCAAGGGAACCACCTTCAGCCGATACAAGCAATTCGTGACCAACTGCTTTGAGGTACTTCCGCGCCAAGCATTGCATGCCCGTATCCTTGGCTTCGAGCATCCGCGTACAGGCAAGCACATGCACTTCGAGAGTGAGCTGCCGCCCGATTTTGTTGCCTGCCTGGACCGCTGGCGGGCCTATACGTTAAACCACTAGATTAGTCTTTTTTTGGAGAGAGATGACTTTCATGTTCCTGGTAGCGACGGCCGCAGGAGCAGGTAAGGCTTTGGCCTAGTTTTCGTCCGCATTCGCAGACCCAGCCGATACGGCGGGCTGGCACGCCGGCCACGAGGGCGTAGTCCTCGACATCATGTGTCACCACCGCACCGGCGGCAACCAAAGCGCTCCGTCCTACGGTATGGCCACAGACCACAGTGCAGTTGGCGCCTAGCGAAGCGCCCTCCTTTATCAACGTCTTGGCGTAAACGCCATGGACGGGGAAGTGCGCACGCGGGGTCACCACGTTGGTGAAGACACATGAAGGACCACAGAAGACGTTGTCTTCCAACTCGACACCTTCGTAGATGCTGACGTTGTTCTGTATGCGTACGCCGTTGCCGATGCGTACATTATTGCCGATGTTGACGTTTTGGCCCAGAGAACAGTTTTTGCCAATATGGGCGCCGGACTGTACATGGCAGAAATGCCATATCTTGGTGCCATCGCCAATATTTACATTGTCGTCAACATATGATGATTCGTGTACGAAATAACGGTTCTCTTCCATAGGTCAGTGTTTTTTAAAGAAGTCACGTATGGCATCGATGATGCGGTCTTGCTGGTCGTGGGTGAGCTCGGTGTGCATAGGCAGTGAGAGCACCTCGGAGGTAAGGCGTGTTGCAACTGTCAGGTTGCCGACAGTGCGGCTGATGCTGCGGAAAGCCTTCTGTTCTTGTAAGGGTAGGGGATAGTAGACCATGCTGGGGATGCCGCGGTCGGCAAGAAAAGCACGCAGTTGGTCACGCAGACCGCCGCCGACGCGTAATGTATACTGGTGGTAGACGTGGGTGCTGGAGTCCAGTCGGACGGGAGTGTCCAGTTGAGCAATCCCCTGCAAGTTGGCGTCATAATAGGCGGCTGCCTGCTGGCGGGCGGCGTTGTATTCGTCGAGGTGGCATAGCTTGACATCGAGGATGGCCGCTTGTATGGCGTCGAGACGTGAGTTGCAGCCTATGATATCGTGGTGGTATTTCTCATGCTGTCCGTGGTTTGCAATCATGTGCAGACGGTCGGCTATCGCTTCATCGCGGGTGAATATCGCACCTCCGTCACCGTAGCAGCCGAGGTTTTTGGAAGGGAAAAAAGAGGTGCAACCGATGGCACCCATGACGCCTGTGCGGACGCGTCGGCCGTCACCGAAGGTGTATTCGGCTCCGATGGCTTGGGCATTGTCTTCAACGACCGACAAGTTGTGATTTTTGGCCAGTTGCAGGATAGGTTCCATGTCGCAGCTTTGGCCGAACAGGTGCACAGGGATGATGGCGCGGGTGCGGGGCGAGAGGGCGGGAACGATGGTGTCGGCCGTGACGTTGAAAGTATATGGGTCGACATCGACTAGCACAGGTGTAAGACGGAGCAACCCGATGACCTCGGCGGAGGCCACATAGGTGAATGCCGGCACGACAACCTCGTCGCCTGGTTGCAACCCCAGGGCCATCAAGGCCACTTGTAGCGCATCGGTACCGTTGGCGCAGGTTATCACTCGGCAGCCGCCCTGATAGTCGGCCAGGCGAGCCGAAAAACGGCTTACGGCAGTTCCGCCAATGAAGGCGCTGCTGTTGATTACCTCCTGTATGGCTGTGTCGACCTCGGCTTTTATTTTCTGGTACTGACCTTTCAGGTCAACCATTGTCATGGTATTGCTGTCCATTGTACAGGGGGATTAGTATTTCATGTCGTCCCATCCGAAAGGATGAGGTGTCAGAGGCAGGCGTGCCAAAGGATGGTAGTCACCTGTGAGGCCGATGGGGGTAGAACGACGGATGTCACTGACTATTTCGATGCAAGGGCGTGCTTCAGCGATGCGGAAGCCTCGGCCGGCAAGGATTTCTAGGTAGCTCTTGGTGTGCAATTCGGTGAAGCCTTGGCTGAACTCGAACTCGTCGCCGTCGATGTTCAGCGTGCGGTAAGTTTTCTTTTCGCCTTCGACAGCGTTGGGGGGCAGACAGAGTGAGTTGATACTGAGGAAGTAGCGCACACGTGCCTGTCGCAGCTCAAGGTAACCGGCTACGCGGTCATGGTTCATCACATGGACGATGCTTTTCTGTACGGGACCGAATATCCATTGCAGCATGTCGTAGAAGTGCACTCCAATGTTGGTGGCTACGCCGCCGCTCTTGTGCACATCGCCTTTCCACGAGGCGTAGTACCATTTGCCGCGCGAGGTGATATAGGTGAGGTCCACATCATAGACTTTGTCTTTCGGACCATCTTCAACCTTTTTCTTGAGGGCGATGATGGATGGGTGCAGGCGGAGCTGTAGAATGGTGTAGGCTTGACGGTTGGTCTGCTGCTCGACTTCGAGGAGGTTGTCGATATTGTGGGGATTGAGTACGACGGGTTTCTCGCAGATGACGTTGCAGCCGAGTCGTAAGCCGTAGCGTATGAAGGCATCGTGGGTATAGTTGGGAGTGCAGATGGTAAACCACTGAAGCGGATTGCCGCTCTGCTGGCGTTTGGTGCAGAATCGATCGAACAGTTCGTGCTCGGTAAAGAAAAAGCACTCGGGAAACGAACTGTCGAGGCGTCCTACGCTGTCAAAATGGTCGAAGGCGGCCACGAGATTGTTTCCGGTGTCGGCGATGGCTTTCAGATGTCTGGGTGCGATGTATCCAGCGGCGCCTACAAGTGCAAAGTTTTGCATGGTGTTTTATGGGATATGCTTAAGTATGTCGTTTATAATATGTGTAGCGGCATGGCCATCTCCAAAGAGTGCGCTGCGACCGATGGGCTTGTCGAGGAGGTCGTCGTAAGCCTGCAGGATACGGCCTGGGTCGGCATCGGCCAACACAGCGGCACCTTCGTCTACTATCTCCTGCCACTCGGTCTCGGGACGCAAAATGATGCATGGACGCTGTACAAAATAGGCTTCTTTCTGCACTCCGCCGCTGTCGGTCAGTATGATGTGTGCGCCGTGTTCGAGGGACAACATTTGAAGATAGGAGGCAGGTGGCAGCTGCAGGATACCTTCGGGGAGGCTGAGGCCTTGTGCTTCGAGCCGGGCTGCGGTGCGGGGATGGAGGGGAAGTACGACGGGATTGCCACTGTTACGGGCAATCTCTTCCAGACTCAGCAGGATGGCTTTCAGCCGTTGTGGTTGGTCGGTGTTGAAGTCGCGGTGTAGGGTGGCCAGTGTGTAGTGCCCTTCAACCAAGCCGTTGCTTTGCAAGATGTCGCTTTTGTTGGCTAGTGTCAGGAAGTGTAGAGCGTTGTCGAGCATAATATCACCCGAAAGCAATGTGCGCTGAATCAAGCCTTCGTTCGTAAGGTTGGTGACGGAGGTTTGAGTGGGAGCATAGAGCCGTGTGGACAGATGGTCGGCTACAATGCGGTTCTGCTCCTCGGGCATGGTCATATTGAACGACCGCAGACCTGCCTCGACGTGAAAAACGGGAATGTGTTGTTTGGAGGCAGCCAGAGCACCCGCTAGCGTGGAGTTAGTGTCTCCATATACAAGTATGCCGTCATAGTGGTTTTCCAGAAGCACCCGTTCGATTCCTTCGAGCATCCTTGCCGTCTGCCAGCCATGGTTGCCCGAACCCACACCTAGATTGTAGTGCGGCTGTGGTATCCCCAGTTCGTCAAAGAATACACGCGACATAGTGTCGTCGTAGTGTTGGCCGGTGTGCAGCAGATGTTCTTTCACCTCCATGCTAAAGTCGGCCTGGATTGTGCGGCTGATAGCGGCGGCTTTGATGATTTGGGGGCGTGCTCCTATGATGGTGAGTAGTTTCATGTGGCGGGTTAGTAGTCCCAAAGGTCGTTTTCGATGTCGTAGAGTTTCTCTTCTATGAGGGCTGCTTCTTCGATGGCGTCCTCACCAGTGAGGTAGTTGCTGATGGCGCGGGAGTAGATGTTGCTCTCCCGGCTTATGTAGGATGTGTAGCGTTGGTTGAGGAATATCCAGTCCCATGAGGGTTGTCCTACGAGGTTGTTGTCGTTGGTGTAGGCCGAGTAGCGTGCCAGCAGCCTGCGTACTGCAGGGTTTTGCAAGGGAACCCAGAAAACGGGTAAACGTCCAAGGTAGATTTCCTCTTCGGTGTTGGCAAATTTGTGGTAGGACTGCTTTAGTGGTGCCAGAGCCAACCTGCGCGAGTCTTGACGTGTCTCTTGACGCCCCACAAACCACGCTTCGCGGATGGAATACTGGTATATTTCTATGGCATCGAACTCGTGGGGGCGGATGATGGTCTGGTACTCTTCGTTGTAATCGTCGTCGTAGCCTATTTCAAGCAGGATGGTGTCGGGCTTGGTGTATTTCCGTACGAAGTCCTCGTTGTCAAGGGGAATCTTCAGTTGATCGTCTTCATAGATGGGTATCTCGCCGGCAGCCATCGCGTCCCATAGGATATAAGCCAGGCATTTCTTGCCCGACGGGTCTGGGTTTTCGGTAGGGTAGTAAAAGTACTGGTTGAAGAGTTCGTTGAGGTCGACAGTTTTCCATATCATGGTACTCCATACAATATCGCTCTCGCGCAGATGGGGGAACGGCAGGGGCATACGTTGCTTCTCCAGTTGCTGGGGGTAGAAGTGGTCGGCAGATGAATCGTCTGCGGTTTGGGCCACACCCGTCAGCGTCAGGGCCAGTATTGCCAGTGATATGATGAGTCTCCTCATTTCTAATAGAACAAGGAGTTAGATGCTAGGAGTGGTCTCCTATCGTCTAACTCCTTGCTTGAAGTGTTTCCGATGTGATTTAGTACTCCCACATATCGTTCTCGATGTCGAAGATTTTGTCTTCAATCATCTGAGACTCGATGATGGCGTCTTCGCCAGTGAGGTATTGGGTAATTTCGCGGTTGTATTTGTTGGTCTCGCGGGTGATGTAGCTGTCGAAATAGCGCTGGATGAAGACATCGTCATAGGAGCGCTCTGCCACATCGTTGTGCTCGTCATAGGCGTTGGCGTTGACAAGTACCTGACGGACACGCATGTCGTCCATGGGCACCCAGAAACTCCACTCGCTAACTTCCTCGCTCTCGCCGGAACGTAGCAGATCTTTGTTGAAACGGAAGGCCAAGCCGGTGATGCGCACCTTCTGGCGAGAATCCTGTTTGTCGATGTACCAATATTCTTTCAGCTTGATAAGACGGGCTGTAGCGGGGTCGAAGTCAACGGCAATGGTGTCGTTGAAGGTTTCCTGATCACCAAACTCGTCTTCTTCGCCGTAGCGTACTTTGAGCTGGCGGCCCTGCATATTGGCAAGGGCCTTGCTCCATTCCTGTGGCACTTTCATGTCATCGTCTTCATAGACGTCGAACTCACCGTTGGCGGCGGCATTCATAATCAGGTTGACCAAGTTGATGCGGCCTTGCTCGTTCTTGCCCTGTTCAATGGGGTAATAGAAGAACTGATTGAAGTTCTCGTTGAGGTCTATCTGGCGATAGATAAGCATTTTCCATACCACATCGCTTTCGCGCAGGAAGGGGTAGGGCATGGCGCGCTTGCCGACGACGATACCAGTCTGGTAGAAGTCGTTGGGATTGCGTCCGTCCTCGGCATCGATAATGCTCTGTGCATTGGCGCCGATGGCGAATGCAGCTACTGCAAAGATGCTTAACAAAATCTTCTTCATATCTTGTCAGTTTTTTGTTGTCAGTCTTACTTGTTGATGGTCAGGATACAGCTACTCGTTCGGGGTTTGCCATCAGGCATCATGACCTTGGCATCAACATAAATCTTGTCGCCGCGGTTAGCCTTTTTGATGGCGCTGAGCAGGTCGGGATCGAAGTTGTTGCCGTTCATGTTGAAAGGCTTGTTGCCGACGAACACCTCGAGACTCATCACGCGGATGCTTCCCTTCGGAATCTTAAACTCGAAACCTTCCTGTGGACGGGCAATGACCTGGGCACCAGAGGCGAGGTTCGAACGAGCCACCTTGGCACCGTTGGTGAAGCCGCCGACGGTGATGACGGGAGCCGGAATCTCGCGAACCTTGAACACCGGGGCACCCATGCGGGAGGTCTTCTTGTCTACCACAGCGTCAACGCCGATGACAATCTTCTTGCATCCGTTGGCGGGTGTGAGCATATATTTACCTTCGCCTTCGCCGGGACTCAGTTTGCCGTTACCCTCAATGATGGATGCTTTCACATTGCGGCCGTCAACACCGGGAACCGACACTGTGATGGGGTTTTCGATACCGGCGTAAAGCACCTGCATGTTGTCAAGCGACACCACAGCCACAGGCTTGGCGACGAAGTAGTTGTCTTTGATGGGGTATTCTTGTGTACCGCCGTCAGGAGTCGTGACATAGGCAGTACCGGTGATGCGCTGCACTCCTAGGTTGTTGCACACCGTGCGATAGTGCACCGAGCCACTGTCGGTCGAGCTGAGTTGCTGTCCGTTGACCGTGGCGGTGAAGTGCTGTTTGGAGTCGTAGGCTGCCACATTGATGTCGGTCTCGTAAACACCACCCTGTATGATATAGGTGGACTTGGGACGCGAAATCATGGCAATCTGGTCAAACTTGAAGTCGCCCTTGTCGACCTGCTTGTAGAGCATGTTCACGGCATCGAATTCGGTGTTCATGGTCTCGGCTTTCAGACGGGTGAGGGTCACCAGGGCCGAGCCAGACACCACCTCGGAGAAGCACAGAACCTCCCAGTCGAGCAACTCGTTATCAGGATTGAGCTCTTTGTTCTCAACGTTGAGGGCAATGCTCACATGGCTGGAGTCTTCACCAAGTATCTCTTTTACATTCTTCTTATACTCGATGATTTTGTTTTTCAACTCAAGACCGGCACCTCCGTCGATGAACATACGGGAACTCTCGTGGAGCTCGTCCATTTTTAGCCAGCGGAAACCAGCGATGTCTATAGCCGCTTTGATGCTGTCGAAGTTGGGCGTCTTGTCCTCGTTGACGACTGGTATTCTGCGGGTTTTCTTGGGATTGTTGATGTCGATAGGTACCTCTGCGGTGGAGTTGAGGGCAGCCATGAAGGTGTATTCCAGGCTGTCGATATAGTTGCCCATGGTGATTGAAAGTTCACGAACTTTCTCGGCCTTGTCATATTGTTCTTTGACCTTATCGGGGCTGTTCTGCAGAGCTTTGGCGAAGTTGGCGTATGTCTCGTCCAGTTTTACCTGTATGTTCTCGTTCGATTTTGTCATGGCCGAACCTACGGTCTTGAAGCCATTGACAACCTCGGCGGAGACATTCAGGGCCAACATGGCGGTGTACACGAGGTACATCATGGTAATCATCTTTTGTCTCGGGGTTTCCGGACAGTTTGTTGCACCCATAGTCTATTCCTTTCTTGTTACCCTTTGCGTTAATCTAATTACTGATTCCGTAGTTTAAATCCGGGTCTGCATAGCAGCCAGCATGTTGCCGTACACATTGTTGAGTTCAGCAACCTTGCGGGTAAGGGCGTCGACTTGTTCTTTGTACCTCATGATACCGTCGGCCGAGTCGGTGAAGTTGGTCAGCATGGCGCTCATCTTTTCCTCAAACTCCTTGTTGAGGTTCATCTGTGCCGAGGCATTGTTAATCTGCATTTCATACATGGCGTTGATGCTGCTCAAGCTGGCGGACATCTTCTTCATCTCGTCCACATAGCTTACCTCGCCGCCCAGCGATTCGGCGGTCTCGCGGTAGATGGTGGAAAGGGTAGAGATGGCCTCGGGGGCACCCTGCATGCTTTCAAGCAGCTTGCCGGCCTGGCCCGCCACATTGTCCATGTTGCTCACGAACTTGTCCGTGGCGGCGGTAACATTGGCCATATTGTTCATCGCGTTGGCGCTCTCGGCCAGGTTCTGCATGCCTTGGCCCAGACGGTCGATGAGTTCGGGGCTGATGTGGGCATCTTCCAGCATCTTGTCGAGTTTGGCGCTCAACGGGTCTTTGTTCAAGGGAGCTTCGATGGGGTTGCCGTTCTCGTCCAGCAGGGGCGTTTCCTCAATCATGCCGGCCAGCTCGGGATACACAAGGCTCCAGTCCCACTCTTTGTGAGGCGGTTCGAAGGCCGAGAGGAAGAAGATGATGGTCTCAGTGGTCATACCCAGGATAAGCATCAAGTTGGCACCGGGCCAGTGCATAATCTTGAACAGAGCACCGAAGATAACGACAGCTGCACCAATACCATACAGCTTGGCCATGAAGTTCTTATACGCTTTACTGCGAACGATGTTGTCGATGAAACTCATAATTCTGCTTTTTTGAGTGTTTGCTTATAATGTGTTACTTGTTATCAATGTTTTGGTTAGCGTGCCACGTTGCTGGCGGTACGCAGGTTGTCACCCTTCACGCGGCCGAGGTAAGGCTGCACGCAGCGGAAGCCGATGTAGCACTTGGCGGTGTCCATGAACTCATAGCTGCGGGTCTGCACCTGGATGAAGTACTTCTGGTCTTTCCAGCTGCCGCCACGAATCACTTTACGCTTCATGGCCAGCGGGTCGTCCTCTTTGGCATTGTAGTTGTAGTAGGGGGTCTGGGCGTTAGCGACGATGTAGGTCGACTCGTTGTAGGCGTCGAGGCACCACTCGCTTACATTGCCGGCCATGTCGTAGAGACCGTAGTCGTTGGGGGCGTAGTGACCCACCATCAGGGTCTTCACACCACCGTCGTCGTCATAGGCACCGCGCAGGGGCTCATAGTTGGCCAGGAAGCATCCGTTCGGGTTGCGCACATAGGGGCCGCCCCAAGGATAGCTCTGTGAGGCGATGCCACCGCGGGCGGCGAACTCCCACTCGCTCTCCGTCGGCAGACGGAAGTCGTTGAGCGTGCTATAGTCGATGCTCTCCAGGTACTGGTTCAGCATGTTGCTGCGCCACACGCAGAATGCCTTGGCCTGACGCCAGCTGACACCCACCACAGGGTAGTTGTCATAGGCAGGCGAGGAGAAGTAGCTGCGCGAGTAGTCCTCGTTCATCGAGTAGGCGTAGTCGTGCACCCAGCAAAGGGTGTCGGGGTAGATGTTGATGTATTCACGCTGAATCTGGCTGGAACGGTTGTTCAGACCTTTCGGGCGCACGGCAAAGGAAGTACCGCGGTGCTCATTCTTGCCGGCAATACCGTTTTCTTTCTTAGACACATCGGCATAGTCGATGAAGTAATATTCGTAGTTCATCTTCGATACATCGACCACACGGCGGTGGTTAATGTCAATGAGGTAGAAACCACCATCGATAAGAGCTTGACGCACATCGGCGTCGGCATAGTCAATCTTTGTCTTGTAGTTGAGAATGGGCGGATCCAGAGGCTCACCATACTGGTCTTCTTCCACGAGGAAGCCGTCGATACCGGCCTCTCCAAGGATGCGGCGGGCCACGGAGTCACGCACGGCATACACAAACTGGCGGTACTCGTTGTTGGTGATTTCCGTCTCGTCCATGAAGAATGAAGCAATCTGCATCTTGCGGGGCTGGGAAGTCTCTCCGTAGGTGACGTTCTGTACTCCGGCACCCATGGTGTAGTTGCCCTGGTTGATAAACACCATGCCCTTGAGGTCGATGTCCTCAAAATAAGGGCGGTCATTCACGCCCACGAGTTCTCCGTTGTTGGAGGAGCTGCAGCCGTAGAACAGGGCTGCCGATACGGCGAGGATGAAGACAAACTTTTTCATATTGTAAGTATTTTTATTATCTAAAACGTATTTTTATTAAAAATGTTTCTTTTAGTATATTATTACTTCTTTTATTATAATAAGAAACGAGTGGTGCGCGACACCGTCGGCGGACGGTCGGGGACGATGATACGGAACGTGCCGTTGAGGAATACCTCGAGCGAACCGAAGCTGCGGCCGGCCTTGAAACCGCCCAACTGTGAGGTGGTGAGGTCGTAGGCCACGCCGATACGCAGCCAGTTGAGGTTGGAGAAGTTCCAGTTCACACCGGCCAGGAAGGTGAAGGCGTCGCCCAGACGGTAACCTAAACCACCCCAGAAAGCGTTCTCGTAGTCCAGCAGCAGCGAAGCTTCGGCTTGGAATATGGAAAAATCGGCGGTCTTGGCCATCACGTTGGGCTTCAGTTTGAATGCCGGATTATAGGCGAAGGCGAACTCGTAGCCGCCAATCAGGTAGAGCGTCCTGGCATTCTGCCAAGCCAGTGCCTCGCTCTTCGAGGCCAGCAGGTTCTTCACCGACAGGCCTATATAGTATTCACCCGGCACCTGATAGTAGAGGCCGGTGGCGAAGTCAATCATGAATTCCGATGCATCCTGTCCGTTGATTGACGGGTCTCCGCTGCTGGTTGAGGGGTTGTGCGGGTCGCCAGTCATATCGTCGGGGCCGCGCAGGTTCTCAGTGTTGAAGCTGAAGTTGTACAGGTTGGCCTCGATACCGGCGGCCAGGTTGCCACGGCCCCAGTAGATGCGAAAAGCATAGTCGATGTTAATGGTCGTATTTTTGTGGTAGCCGATACTCTCCGAGTTGAAGAGCAGGCCGATGCCGCCATGCAGGAACGTGACGGGCATGTCGAATGAAGCAAGATAGTTGGTGGGGGTCACGCCCGCTTCCACATCGGGGGTCGGCGCTTGCAGGTCAAGCCCCATCCACTGGTTGTTGTAGAGCAGCGAGAACGACAGCGCTCCCTGACTACCGGCATAAGCAGGATTGTAGCTTAGCTGGTTGAACATAAAATGCGAATACTGACCCTCATTTTGTGCGGTGGCGACAGACAAAAACAGAGCCGTCATTACAAAAAATGACGCTGTTTTCCGAGTCCAACAAAGGGTTCTGTGTCTATGCTTTATTGCCACAATGGCTTGTTTTTTAGTCCATTATACGTCCGTTAGTTCAAATCTGAGAGTCTTTTCTTCACCCAGATTTGATTGTGCAAAGATAATAATAATTATTAAACTGGCAAAAAAAAGTTTTATTTTTTTATCCCGCAGGGGTGATTTCCACCTGCGGAAACGAGCCTCGGAGGCTCTTGGCAAGCTGCTCGGCCTGCTCTTTTGTGAAGCGTACGTCAAGGGTGATGCGGAGGCTGTCCAGGCCATCGATCGATTCGATGGCTACACGGTCGCGGTAGGCAGTCGGCAGGTGGCGTGTCAGCTCGTAGGCCTCCCCGTGGTTGGAGGCATAGGCCAACAGTAGGTTGTATCCGCCAGCGGCACGGCCCTCCTTGTCGTTGATAACAAGGATGTTGTCTTTGCTATCCGCTTTCTTCGTGGTTGTGGCGGTGGCGGGTTTGCCGTAGTGCTTGGTGGTCACAGAGTCGAACATCAACTCCTGTGCAGCCCATCGGTCTTCGTAACCAGGTGGCAGTATGCGTATTGTGACGTCCTGGCAACCGCGTATTCCTATGGCGTTGGCGGCACGGTGGCTCATGTCGAACACACCGCGTTTAGGACAGCGGTCGTTCACCTTCACGATGACCTGCAGCCCACTGTTGCGGTTGGTGACCATCACCAGTGTCCCCATCTTGATTTTCCAGTGGGCGGCGGTGAATTTGTTTTGGTCGAATACCTCGCCGCTGGCACATTTGCGCCCTTCAAAGCGGTCGTGATAGAAAGTGCCTTTGTTGGGATATTCCGTGATGGTGTCGCTGGTGGCGTAGTTTTGTCCATACGCCCCCAGTGTGGTGGCCGTCAGCAGTAGCAGCAGTATGTGCCGCAGGTTTACCATACCACGGCGTCTGGGTGGAACCATTTTCCGTGCAGCCGCAACACCTGCTCGATGATGTCGCGCACACACCCCTTGCCGCCCTCGTAAAGCGACACATAGTCCACCGTTTCTTTGATTTCCACGGCGGCGTCGGCTGGGCATGCGCTTACACCGGCTCGCTTCAATATTGGGTAGTCGGGGATGTCGTCGCCCATACAGAGCACCTCCTCGTCGCGCAGCCCGTTGTCTTTCAGGAATTTCTCGTAGGTCTTGATTTTATCACCGCAGCCTGTATAGCACTGTTCCACCCCCAGCATCGCCATGCGGTTGTCGATGCTGGCCGAGGTGGCTCCGCTGATGACGGCCACGATGTAGCCCTTCTTCACCGCATACTGCACTGCAAATCCGTCCTTTATGTTTCCGCAGCGCACCGTCTCCTTGTCGGCATAGACCCACACGTCGCCGTTGGTCATCACGCCGTCGAAGTCGAACACGAAGGCCCTGACGGGCTGCAGTTTCTCTTTGTAGTTTATCATTGTTTTTTATGGTTTAGCCAGGTCCAGCATCTGCTCATAGGTGTTGCGCCAGCCTTTCCAGCCATAGTCCTCGCACAGGTTCTGGTTGTGCACAATGCAGCAGAATGTACCGTCCACGGCACGCACACGTTCTATCAGCTTCTTGTAGCGCTCCACGCCCTCTTCTGGCGACATCTTCAGGTATTTCTGCAGAGTTGTGTCCATGACGCAGAACGGGTGTATTGTCAGCCCGGTCTCTTTGTCACGCTCCAGATCGTAGAAGGGGTAGGGCGAACTGATGCCGGCGCGGAATCCGGTGGTGTCGGCATAGCCCATTGTGTAGTCGTGCAGTATGCCTGCATGATGCAGTATGCGGTAACTTTGAGGCAGTTTCAGCCGCAGGAAATGGAAACGGGACCGCACAATGGTGCGGTGCAATAACGCTTCGAGCCGTTTGGCCTCGGTCGACACGTCGAGCGGGCGCTCCAGCGCATTGTAGCCGGGGTGGATGCCCATCTTGGCGTAGTCGCCCAGGTGCTGAAGCAGCTGCCGCGTGGCAGGGGCGTTGTAGTTCGCCGGCTTGTCGTACTGGTCGTACTCGGCCAGCAGGCAGAAAAAGAGCAAGTAGGCCCCGGGCACCCGCTGTCGCTGCTCGATGATGTAGTCGAACGTGTCGAAGGGGTCTGGCTTCTTGTGTATGAGTACCTCGAAACGATGTTTCACTTCGGCCGGGTCTTTTCGTATCACTAGGTCGCGCAGGGTCCCCACCACGGTGCGGAAAAAACCCTTGTGCAGAAAACACCAGGCGGCGTCGATGTCCACCGTCTGTACAAACTGGTATTGTCGATGCGGCATCGTCAAGTCGGGATACCGTTCGGCTATCAAGGATTTCAGCATGTAGGCCCATTGGTCGACCACGGGTTCGTCGTTGAATCCGGTCGTCACAGCCAGGCTCTCGTGCGACATAAAGCGGCCGTGTTCATCTTCGCGGTGAGGCAGATACTCCTCATAGCGGGTCACCATGTAAAAGGTGGCCGCCAAAGGATCGAAGGGCAGGTCTATGTCGCGGCCGTACACAGGGAAAATCATCCACTGCCCTTCTGTCTCGAACGGCTGCGGGGTCTGCTCGTCTATCGATGTTTGGAATAGCAACTTGCTGCTTTTTAGAAAGATTCCGTCGCCCAGTCGCCGCGGGCCATAGCACAATTTGGCATCGCCATACGACAGGTAGTACTCCTCGTCGGTGGTGATGCTGAAGTCCATACGCAACACGTGCTTGAACAGCACGTTGAGCGTATAGCCCAGTCGGTTAGTCAGTTTCGGTACGTGTATTAGCAGCATTCAAGATGCAAAGATACGACTTTTTTTTTGATTTGGAGGATTCTATGGTGCATTTTACTCCCAACGGAAGTGCTAAGTTGTTGTCTCCCAGGTGCCCGAATGGAGCGCCAAAGAGAACGGGATAGTCGTATTCCTTTACCGCATCCGCCACGATTTGTATGGCCGTGCGGCCGAATGGCACCGTGTTGTCGTGCATATCAGTAAGCCCGCCCACCAGCAGGCCGGCCAGCCCGTCGAGCATGCCGCATCGTTTCAGGTTCAACATCATACGGTCGATATGGTACAGATACTCGTCCAAGTCTTCGATAAGAAGTATCTTGCCACGTGTATCTACCTGTGAACATGAGCCGCAGAGGCTGTAGAGGATGCTTAGGTTTCCGCCCACCACCAGCCCGCTGGCCACCCCACTGCGGTTCATCGTCGAGGACTCCCATTCGTAGGCAATGCAGTCGCGGTTTATGCCGAAGAGGAAATCGTGCATTGAGCGTGTGGCCGGAGTCTCCTCGCCGTGCATATTGATGGGCATGGTGGCATGCAGCGTGGGTAGCCCCAAGGTGTGGTGTATGTGGCTGTGCAACACAGTGATGTCGCTGTAACCTACGATCCATTTCGGATGTTCGGCGAAGCGACTGAAATCCAGCTGGTCGATGATACGCACGGTGCCGTATCCGCCGCGGCAGCAGAAGATGGCTTTGATGTCGGGGTCGTCAAGCAACTTTTGCAGCAACGCGGCACGGTGCCCGTCGCTGCCGGCCAGCTGCCCTTCTTGGCTGTAAAGGCCTTCCGGAACAACGACTTGCAGCCCCCATGACTCTAGCATGGCAATGGCGGGTGCCATCTCTTCAGGCGATACCTTGCGTGCCGGCGCCGCTAGCGCCACACGGTCCCCTTTTCTCAGGTACGGAATGTTGTTTTTCTCCATTTCCATGATATTTTCCATAACGTTTAACCCATTATTTTATTGTATGGCAGGCGCGAAAGGGATGTCGGAAGACGTTGTCATAAACGCGATAAATCGCCCTTGTAACCCATTCAAGTTCAGGTCTTCAACCGACCAACGCCTTACCAACGCCTTATCAACGCCTTACAAAGTCCTTATAAACACCTGCCACGGAAGGTGTTGGCAAGGGTTTTACTTGCCTCTTTTAAGACTTTGGACGGTTGTTCTCCAAGTCTCTTTCTCCGCTGCATCCCTGTTGTCTTGGAAACGTTTTTGAGCTGTGGTTGATGAAAGATAAAAAAAGTTTTGGCGGGTTGGAAAAATGTTCGTATATTTGCACTCGATTTACTAACTGGTTTTAATATAACTTAATACTATGACACTTAAAGATATTGTGGACAAGCTGGGGGCTACGGTAGGCCTCGGAGCCAACCGCCTGGATATGGAGGTGGAGCATTGTTTCGCCTCCGACCTGATGAGCGACGTGCTGACGCTCAAGGACACTCCCGTGCTCATCACGGGCCTGTGCAATGTGCAGACCATCCGCACCTGCGACATGGCCAACCTCGAGGTGGTCATCTTCGTGCGTGGCAAGCGTCCCACCGAGGACATGGTCGAGCTGGCCGACGAGAACGATATGGTGCTCATCTGCACCCCCTATTCGATGTTCAAGACCTGTGGCCTGCTTTATGAGCTGGGCATGAAACCGCTGTATTAATTGGGAATTGAAAATTGAGAATTGAAAATTATGGCTGGTGCGATTCAGGATAAGAGCAGGGACTTTGCAATAAGGATTGTCAACTGCTACAAGTACCTTACGGACCAACAGAAAGAGTATGTACTTTCCAAGCAATTGTTGCGATGTGGTACAAGCATTGGCGCCAATACAAGAGAAAGCCGTAACGCTCAATCCCGACCAGATTTTCTTGCTAAATTAAACGTGGCACTTAAGGAAGCAGACGAAACAGAGTATTGGCTTGATATTATACATGCTACCGGTTATATTGACGATACGATGTACATATCATCAGAAAAGGATTGCGGTGAGTTGATAGCGCTTTTAATCAGCATAATCAAAACGCTCAAGGCCTCATGATTTTTATCAATTTTCAATAATCAGTTGTCAGTTGTTGTGAATTTTCAATTATCAATTATCAATTTAATAAATGTTTCAATAATCAGTTGTCAGTTGTTGTGAATTTTCAATTATCAATTATCAATTATCAATTTAATAAATGCATCAGGAATACACAGTCATAGAAGGCGACTTTGTCAATGCCGGCAAGGCATCTAGTTCGGTCAAGAAGACGTTGAAGCAGCTGAATGTGAACCCGCAGGTTGTGAAGCGGGTGGTGGTGGCGCTCTACGAGGCCGAAGTGAATGCCATAGCCCACGCCTATGGCGGCAAGGTGCTGGTCGACATCGACGCCGACAAGATACGCATGGTGGTGGCCGACAAGGGCCCCGGCATACCTGACATAGCGTTGGCTATGCAGGAAGGTTACAGCACGGCGCGCCCTGAGGTGCGCGACATGGGCTTCGGCGCCGGCATGGGTCTGCCTAATATGCAGAAAAATGTCGACAAGATGAATGTTACCTCCGAAGTGGGGGTAGGCACCACGGTCGAGATGGAAGTCATGTTTAATTGAGAGTTGAAAATTGAGAATTGAGAGTTATGGCTGGCGCAGTTCAAGACAAAAGCAGGGACTTATTCCCGACCAGATTTTCTTATAAATTAAACGTGGCACTCAAGGAGGCTGATTAAGAAACAAAAGGTAGTTGTGGGATAATTTTCAATTTTCAATTCTCAATTTTCAATTAAAGAGACAAAAGGTAGTTGTAGGATAATTTTCAAGTTTCAATTCTCAATTCTCAATTTTCAATTAAAGAAATGTTCTACCACGCATTACAGATTGACGAACCTCGTTGCATCGGATGCTCCCGCTGTATGAAGATATGCCCCACCGAGGCCATACGCATCTCGGCGGGCAAGGCTTCGATACAGGAACACCGCTGCATCGACTGCGGCCGCTGCTACGAGGTGTGCCCCGCACAGGCCATCAGTATCAAGGACGACGACTTCGAGGCGTTCCGCCAGTACCGCCACTCGGTGGCGTTGCTGCCGGCCGTGTTCATGGGCCAGTTCCCCGATGAAATCAGTGTGTCGCAGGTCTACGCCACCCTCTACGAACTGGGGTTCGCCCATGTGATGGAGGTGGAGAGTGCGGCGCTCATATACAAAGAGGCCAAGGAGAAGTACGCCCGCGAACACCCTGACGTGCGGCCGCTCATCTCGTCGTTCTGCCCTGCTATCGTGCGTCTGGTGCAAATCAAGTACCCCTCGCTGGTTGAGAACGTCATGCCTATCAAGGTGCCGCTGGACTTGTGTGCCATGTATGCCCTCGAGGAGCTGCAGAGCCGCGGCATACCGCGCGAGGAGATAGGTCTTTTCTACATCACACCCTGTGCCGCCAAGGTGTCGGCTGTGAAGGCTCCCGTGGGCGAGGAGAAGAGTCTCATCGACGGCGTGATTAATATGAATTCGCTCTTCAACCGCGTCTACAAGCGCATGAAGGAGAACGGCAAGAATCATCAATACAAACCCCTCACGCGTCAGCGCCTGAGCGCCGACGCTATCCTGAGCACGCTCACCAACGGTGAACGCCGCATCTGCACCGCCAAGCGCAGCTATTCCATCGACGGTATCGAGAATGTGATGGATTTCCTCGACAAGTTGGAAAATGACGAAGTGGAGGGTGTGGAGTTTCTCGAGCTGCGGGCCTGCGACCAGAGCTGTGCCGGCGCCCTGCTGAGTGTCGACAACCGTTTCTTGTGCGGCGAACGTATGTATGCGCGTGCCCGCAAGGCCGCCGAGCGCGAACGCAACGGAGAGATGTCCCGTGACCGCGAGATGGAGAAATACCAGGACTACTTGATAGAGCATGCGGAGGTCGAGGAGGTGCAGCCGCGTTCGATGATGGTGCTCGACAGCGACATCTCAAAGGCGCTGGAGAAGATGGAGAGGATAGAGAAGATGAAAGGCCACCTTCCACAGATTGACTGCGGTGTGTGCGGTGCGCCTACTTGCGAAGCTTTTGCCACCGATGTGGTGTGCGACCGGGCGCATCTGGAGCAGTGCGTCTTCTACCGCCTCCATCTTGAGGCCAAAGGCAAGATGACCCTCCACGAGGGACGCTCCAATATGTACGCTGTGTGGGGCGACGACCGTATCAGCGGCGAGATTGAAGTGTAGTCAGACGCTTGGCGTTTGAGTGTTAGGGGCGGCCAGGACAAAGTCGCCCTTTTGCTTTATGTGTTCTGCCAGGGCTCGGTAGAATTTATGTCGGCTGAGAGTCTCGGCATTGCCCACGATGATGAGTTTCATGCGGGCGCGCGTCATGGCTACGTTCATGCGGCGCAGGTCACGCAGGAAGCCGATGTTGCCGTCGGCGTTGTCGCGCACCAGGCTGATGACCACTACGTCGCGCTCCTGCCCTTGGAAGCCGTCGACGGTGCTTACTCGGATGTGGCGCCGTAGGTGGCGGAAGTAGTGCTGCATCTTCAGCAGGCGCCGTATCAGTCGGGCCTGGCCGCGGTAAGGGGTGATGATGCCGAAGTCGATGCGCTCGCTCTCGATACGTTGCGGCGAAACCATCTCGACATAATCGCGCAGGGTGTGGATGACAAGGCGTGCCTCCTCGCTGTTGCTGAGGCTCTTGTTACGGCTCTCGCGTTCTTCGTAGCCCAGGGCTGATGTGTCGAGCCACATTAGGGGCGAGTCCAGGGGGCTGACCAGTCGCTCGGCTACTTCGGGTGCTGCCTGCAGGCGGCCGCCGTAGAACCAGCGCGAGGGAAAAGACACGATGTCTTTGTTCATGCGGTACTGCACAATCAGCAGGCTGACGGTGCGTGGCCATAGCGCCACCACCTTCTGCATCAGCGTGTCGGCCAGTCCGCCTTTGGCGGCCGTGATGCTTTTCACCGTGGGCGGCAGCTGTTGGTGGTCGCCGCTCATCACTACCCGGTCGGCCTTCAGTAGAGCAGCCCAGCAGGCGGGCTCCAGCGCCTGGGCAGCCTCGTCGATGAAGAGGGTGCCGAAATGGCGCCTTTCCATCAGGCGGTAAGTGCTGCCGATGAGGGTGCAGCTCACCACGCGTGCCTGCTCGAAGAGGTCTGCGTGTATCTTTATCTCCAGTTCGGTCTCGCGGTTACGCAGGCGTGTGGCCTGAGCTCCCTTGGCGCCTTCGCGCAGGGCTTTGCGCACGCTCCACAGTTCGTGGTAGTCGGGATGTGCTGCATAGCGCCGCTCATAGCTGCAGTCGAGCATTTCGTCACTCATGCGTAGCGGATTGCCTACACGCAGCACGTGGATGCCGCGACGCATCAACTGTTCGCTTATCCAATCGACAGCAGCGTTGCTCGGAGCGCAGACCAGCACTTGGGTTTCACGTTGTAGGGTCTCGATGATGGCCTCTACCAGCGTGGTGGTCTTGCCGGTTCCCGGAGGGCCGTGGATGATGCTTACCTCCTGCGACTCCAGCACTTTCTGGATGGCGTCCTGCTGGCTGGCGTTGAGCCAGGGGAATCCGACGCGCGGAAGTGTGCGGAACGAGGGCTGGCGCAGGCCAAGCAGCACATTGCGCAGGCGGACGAAGTGCTCGTTGTCGTTCTGCTCAGCGGCCGACAGGGATTCTTTCATCACGCGGAATGAGGTGTTGTCGATGCCTAGTTGCAACCCCAGTGTGTGACGCTCGGCAAGGGTGCGCAGGCTTTGGATGGCGGCCTTGCCGGGCAGGCTGACCGTCAACACGCCGTCGCCTACCAGCTCGACATAGCATTGGTATGGTGCTTCTTTTGGGCTGGATTCCTGTATATAGAAGAAGGTGGCGGGTTTACCGGGCTCGAAGTCCAACTCCATTTCGTCGTCGCCTATGTCGAACCGCACCTCGAGGGTGAGCTGGCCGAGAGCGTTGTAGGAGGTGTCGCCCAAGGTGACGGGGTAGCGGCAGGCAGGTTCCTGAATGAGTGCACCGCCGAGTGACAGGCCTCGCTCCTCGAAGGTGCGGCGGTAGGCCTGCTGCTCTTCGGCGAGTTCTTCGGCCACGAGTTCCCGCAGATGTGAAAAGTATTGTGTTGTGGTCATGTCTTTGGTTGTTTGAATAGTGGCAATTGGCAAGCCAGGAGCAGTGCTAGGACGGCCAGGCAGATGGCAGCCATCCCCAGGGTGCCGGGCTGCATCTCTTCCACTACGGCGCCAGGCAGCGAGGCAACGGTGTCGGTGAACCAGCTGATGAGGTACACAAGGGTGTCCACGGGCCATGCGGTGACAGCACAGGGGAGCACCATAAAGAGTAAGGAGAGTCCCAGCAGCAGGCCTGCCAGCGGCACAATTACGATGTTGGCTGCGAGGAAGTAGAGCGGCAGACGATGAAAGGTGCTGACAGAGATGGGTAGGGTGGCGAGGGTGGCTGCGGTGCTCATGATTGTAAGGTGCCACAAGCGGTTGTGGAACAGATTTAGGACAGGCTGTGCCAACAGGATGCCGGCTACGGCGCTATAGGAAAGACGCCAGCCGAGGTCGTACAACAATGCCGGCTGGGTAAGCAGTGTGACGATGGCCGCAGCGGCCAGAAGGTTGAGCGAGGGGGTTCGGCGTCCAGTGATGCGGGCAACAATGAACAGGCTGAACATCAAGGCGGCGCGGATGGTGGAAGGCGCCAGGCCTGTCAAGATGGTGAAAAGCCAGATGGCGACCAGCTGTACACTGCCACGGATGACGCGTCCTCGGCGTTCGTTGCCGGTCCAAATAAACAGGAATCCGACGAGTCCGGCCAACAGACCCACGTGTAGGCCGCTGACGGCCAGCAGATGGGCGATACCGGCGTCGCGGAATGAGGATTGCGTGTGGGGGAGCAGGTCGCCGCGCCATCCCAGCGCCAATGCCTCGGCGATGCCTAGAGCGTTTGTGTCGAGAGGACCCTGTTGCATGCGGTGACGCAGGTGCTGGCGTATCTTTTCGCATTTGCAGCGCAGGCTTGTGCCCCCCTGTTGCGTGACAATGTAGTGGTCGGAGGTGATGTAGATGCTCCGCCGTTGGGTGTCGGGGTAGCCGTGTAACAGCAGACGGTCGCCGCATTGGAGCGTTGCCGCTATGCTGTCTTTGCGTAGAAAGAGCAATATCGAGCCGCTGCAGGCGGTGTTGTTGTCGCCTCGGCTCAGCGCGTTGGCCCGTACACGCCAGCTGCGGTTGCCCTCAATGGGAGTCTCGACGAGTCGGACTTTCAAGACTGTTTTTTCGGGACATTGATGCGACCAGTCGTGTTGCATCTCGAGCGAACGGAGCAGTCCTCCGGTGCAGCCGGCCAAGGCGATGGCCACCATTATGGTGGCGGCGGTCAAACGGCGCCACGCCAACAGGGATAGCCCCGCCAGCAGGCTACCTGCGGCAAGGCACCCCAGCCATGTCTGGGGAGGAATGGCCAGTCTGTGGGCAAGGGCAATGCCTGCCATGATGGCCAGCGCCACGGGTACCAACGGCCATTTGCGCATGGTGGGTTAGTTGAGTAACAGGCAGGATGCTTTGACTTTAGGGACATAATGCACGCCGTTGCTGCGGTAGTAGGCGCGCGGCGCATCTGCATCGGTGGGTACCAACTCGATGCGTTCGGTGCCTTTGCCGATGGCCAATAACATCAGCGGCTCGAGCTCCAGACCCAAGGCTTCTTTGAGGGATTCCTTGTTGAAAGCGCCTATCATCAGTGTGTTGAGGCCCATCTCGACGGCTTTCAGGGCCATGCTCTGCAGGGCGATGCCGAGGTCGATATCTACCAGCTTGCTTTCTTTGGCGGTGCTGCAGCAGACAATGAAGGCCTCGGGTTCGGTGCCAGGGTGGGGGAGGTGGAGCTCGGGCAGGGCGGCGCCCATACGGATGAGCGGCAGCACACGGTCGGCTCCGCTCTCTTTGGTGACGAGGAAAAACCTCAGCACCTGCTGGTTGCAGCCCGACGGAATGCGAGAGCATACCCCCGCGATACGCTCCAGTTCGGCACGGCTTACCACATACTGCTTGTTGTAGCCGCGGTAACTGCGACTGCGTGTCAGCAATTCATCGACGGTGTGTCCTATGCGCTTCACTTTCGGCTTGTTACTTCCGAGAGTTTCCTCGTAGCGTTTTTCTAGATAGTTGTCTGCCATATTTTGTTTTTATTTTTGTTTTGCGATGTGGTTTTGCGTGCTGAAAAAAGTGTCTTGAAGATAAAAAGTTAATTATTGAATGTGTTGATAATCAGTTGTTGTTTTGTTGTACGATGAAATGGCGCTAAAAAATATTTTGCCAGTTTTGAAAAAGTGTGTACTTTTGCACCCGCTTTCGACAGTTAGAAAGTTTGAATATTGGGTTTGAATTTTTCAATTTTCAATTTGAATGTTGGATTTGGTTTTTTAAATTTTAAATTTTCAATTCTCAATTTTCAATTAGAAATGATCTGCTAGCTCAGTTGGTTTAGAGCGCTTGCTTGACAGGCAAGAGGTCACAAGTTCAAATCTTGTGCAGATCACACCAGGAAGGGGCAGCGCAAAAAGCGCTGCCTTTTTTATTGTTATTCTGGCTTGGCTGTATGGTATGGTCCAGGTTTCCATTGTTATCGTGTAGTTGTGTCGGTGGGAGTGTTGTTGCCGCCAAAGTCGATGTAGGGGAGGATGCGTTGCAAGGTACTGTCGGCCATGGAGGGGACGGTGCGAAGGTTGTCGGGTGACAGAAATTGCACGCCAGCCTGCCGTAGGCGCACGATGTCGCGTGCCTGGTAGTACTCGATATAAGGATGACGTGCTAACTGTTTCAGTCCGATGCTGTTGATGTTGATGTGTTCGATGCTCGACGGGTCGAGCGTAAGGAAAGGCTCGATGTGGGCCAGCAATTCGGGTGTGAAACCATAAACCTCGAGCAGTTGGTCGGTCGAAACAAATCCGCCGAGCCTTTGCCGGTATTTTACGATACGGCTTGCATAGGCAGGCCCTATGCCGTGCAACAGTTGCAAGGTGAGGGTGTCGGCGCTGTTGAGTTCTATTGACAGAGGCTTTTTTGTGGGAGTCGGTGCTTGGTGACTGTAGAATGATGATTCAAGAGGTGTGTTCTGTTGTTTTAATATATTGTGTTTTTGCTGTTTATATGACTTTTTGTGGCGACTGTGGTAGACGGAGTTTTCGTGGAAGTGCAAAATTTCTTGTTCGAGAGAGTCGGAGGGGGTGTTTTCAGATGTTACTGCAGGGCGCTTTGATGAAAAAAATGCCACGGTGGCAATCAGTATTAATCCTACTGATAACCAGATGATACCAAGCCGTTGTGAGTGTGAAGGTCCTTGCTTTTTCCGATTCTCCATGAAGAAAAATTTTGTCAGTTCTAAAAATGGTTGTATCTTTGCACCCGCTTTCGATAGTTAGGAAGTTTGGATTTTGGGTCTGAAATAATCAATTTTCAATTCTCAATTTTCAATTTGCCAAGGTCTGTTAGCTCAGTTGGTTCAGAGCGCTTCCTTCACACGGAAGAGGTCGAGAGTTCGAATCTCCCACAGACCAAGATTTAGCCTCTGCAAAGGGGCTTTTTCTTTGCCCTAAATCGCTGATTTTCATTGCTAATACGCTGATATTCATTTGCTGCGGTTTTTTGTTATTTTGCACTTGTTTTGATGTTATAAGGTACATTTTTGTTACCAGTTTGTTACCCGTATCAATTTTTTTTCGTATCTTTGCAAACGGAAACAAAATAATTTTATTGAGTATGCCGAGAAAAAAAGTTGCTGCAAAAGCAAAAGAACCCGTGCGTTTGAGAGAGAAAAAGCTGTCAAACGGCAATGTTTCTTTATACCTTGACTATTACAAAGACGGGCGCAGGGAATATGAGTTTTTGAAACTCTATCTGATACCCGAAAAGACCCCCTTTGACCGTCTGCACAACACAGAGACTTTGAACGCTGCAAACGCAATCAAAGCGGAGCGCACCAGCGCAATTATTGCCAACGAAGCCGGATTGAAGCGCGTGAGCCAGTCGAAAATGCTGTTGTCGGACTGGATGCTGCATTGTGCCGACAGAGCCGAACAGAGAGCCAGCACCGCAGCGAACCGCCACACATGGGGGCGCACAATCGAAATGACAGCCGAGATATTGAAGCAGTATGCAGGTGAAGCCGTGCGACTGGCTGACATTGACAAAGATTTCTGCATCGGTTTTATTGAGTATCTGCGCACGGGCTACGTTATCAGTAGCAGGGCGCAGAATAGAGGAAAGCACCTGTCACCCAGCACGGCAAATAAGCGTTACCAGTGTCTACGTTTTGCCCTGTCGGAAGCCCAACGAGAGGGGATTATAACAACAAATCCATGTGACCTGTTGGCAGATGCTGACAAAATAAAAGTGCCGGAAAGCACACGCGCCTATCTGACAATCGAGGAACTGAAACGACTGGAAGCGACACCCACGGCCAGCGAGGGAACGCAACAGGTGTACTTGTTTATGTGCTATTGTGGACTACGAATATCGGACGTGCTGCGGTTGCGTTGGGCAGATGTGGACACGCAAGGCGAACCGTGGACTATTGCCATACGCCAGCAAAAGACACAGACACCGCTCTATTTGCCCCTGTCAGATAAAGCACGGGAATATATGCCAGCACAGGGCGAAGCAGCCCCCAGTGACCCCGTTTTTACAGCGTTGCCGACAGAGCCAGCGATGAACCGTACATTGAAAGCGTGGGCGCGTCGAGCAGGGATTGACAAAGACATTACCCTGCATACAGCACGGCACACCTACGCAACTACGCTACTGACAAAGGGCGCGGATTTGTACACCGTCAGCAAGTTATTAGGACATTCCGAGGTGGCCACAACACAGATTTATGCAAAGATAGTTGACAGCAAGAAAGTGGCAGCGGTGAGCCTGTTGAACAATCTATAAATGGGAGGTCGGGATATGAAAAGAGATGATTTTATAAAGCAATGCCGCTACTATAACGGTGAGAGTGTCAGCCCGTGGAGCAAAATGCGAGAC
>JAEEGL013668390.1_pt1 | contig 52694 bp, 51 predicted proteins | sample 9134231 | NCBI WGS metagenome assembly JAEEGL01 (sample SAMN16246548, study PRJNA631951) | gut metagenome | biome: gut microbiome; feature: rumen; material: fiber-attached | host: Bos | place: Iran: Karaj | collected 2018-10
ATCTACATATCGCGAATACTCAGCATCGCTCGTTTCTTCGTTTTTCGTAGCATCTATATATCGCGAATACTCAGCATCGCTCGTTTCTTCGTTTTTCGTAGCATCTATATATCGCGAATACTCTGCATTCGGCTCTTGTGGTTCTTCGGGTTCGTTGCCCTCGCCGCACATTTTCTTGCGGCATTCATCGAGTATCACGATGGTATCTTCCGCTGCTTTCAAACGAGCTTCCATAAGCATCAGTTTGCGAGCAATGAAATCGCCTTGCAACTCGGTTAATGTTTTCAGTGTATTAGCCATTGTTCTCGTCCTCCTCTCCTACGTTGTTGAAAGCATCATCAAATGCATTCTCGAAATCGTTCCAATCGCCGTATTCGTCTATTTTGTGACGCGTTTCTTCGTCGTACACCCAATAGTCCTCGCCATCTACGTTAACTTTTGGCGTATACTTCTTGTTGTTCTTTGCCTGCTCTTCCCACACTGCAATGAGCGTGATAGAGGTAAACACGTTGCTGAGCATACCACAATCGGGGTATTGCACCTTTTGAGAATATTTGGTGCGCCAACCTTTGAACGTGTAGCCTTCGCGCGTGTAGTTGCAGCGCGGAAGCATAAGCGAAGTATAGGCGTAGCCGTGCAGCCCTTTCATCAAGCCTTCGCCGCCGTTGGCATCGAACGACACAAGCACAACTTTATTGCTCCACAGCGAATAGAGGTTTATAGCATCATTCTCGCCCACCTCTATCACGGCGTCGGGTTTGTAGGCTACTTCATTGGAATCGAACGAGGTAGCCCAACCAATAAGCGTGAACGGACCGAAGTTTTCTTCGTCGTTGTCCCATTCGTTTATATATGCTTCAGTGAGAGCCTTTATCGAAGAGCCTTTCTTCACATTGTGATGCTCAATCTTGTATGGTTTTGCCTTGCAATCGAAGCTCGTATAGTTGCTAAGGCATTTGTCCGTTTGGCTCTCAAAATCGCGTAGATAGAACGTCACGCAACAATTGGGCGAAACAGGCGTAGGCTCTTCGGGCGTTGGCTCGGGAGTCTTATCCTCTTCGTATATGGTGAGTGGTTTTAGCTTGCTTGGGTCTGCACCGCTCCACCCTGACATAAAGCGGTATTCGCCCTTCATCGTATTGGGGACAATAAATGTTATTGTGCAGGGTATATAGCACGATGGATATGTTGACGTAGTAGTGCTTATATCATCGACATTGTAGGTGAGTGTACCTTTCAGACTGCTGCCAAGATATAAGTACTGCTCTAAGTATTCGCGAATATGGTTGCGCGTGCGGTGTTCCACCTCGATGGGCGAAGCATCGGGCGTTTGTGTTTGGCCACGGAATGTGCAAGTAAGCAACACTTCGGTCCGGTCGTTATACACATTGCCAATCTTATAGTCGAAGTTGAAAGCATCGTAGCTCATTCTGAGGTTGCCATTCTCGGGGAATGTAACCTTGCTTGCGTCGCCCTCCATATTGAGAGTAACCTCGATGTCCTTTCCAAAAGTTTCGTCGGGGAGTCCACTGCTTCCCTTTCTTGTGCCACTTACACAGAAAGTGAACGGAATATCGCCAATATGGTTGCCGCTATACGTGATATGGTAGTAGAATACACACGTACTTAGCCCCTTATCCATAGATTCTTGTTCAATCTTAATGTCGCTAAGTAGTATGCTTTGCCAATTGCTCATTCCGTGGTTGCCGTAGTATGGATCAGGCAGAGGGAAGTTGAACAAAGTGAAGTCAAAACCACTGCCTTTGGCAGTAAACCTAACTTCTACGTTGCATTCGGCAGGCTCATTGTTATCTACATTGCCTGTGACTTTATCTTCGATAGCAACTCTAACATTAATTTCGCGCCCCATATTCGTGGTAATCACATTGGGGTCTGTCGGTTTGGTAGGATTGGTGGTAGAGCCACCACCGCTGCCGCTACCACCATCTATAATGAGATCGTCGCCATTCCAATTTGTCTTGATATGGGTTTCTGTATCTGCTGTAAACCAATCTTGCCTACGTTCGTGTTTCTCATCGTTGGTATATCCGTTGTCTGCACTCATAAATTCCTCCTTTCCTCGCTTTATTTGGTAAATACTATGGTGTACATATTGGGTTGTCCCTCAATAGGTACAGCCGAAACGGAAAGACTTCCGCGACCATTGCCCGACGAGATAAGCACCCATTGAGCTTTGCCATCTTTCTTGCGCCAAATCCATCGGTTTATGGTATTGTGCGTCTCGTTGTACACCTCGTACAAATCGCCAATTTGTGGGCTACCAATGGTCTTTAGCGCGTCTTTGTCGGTCTCGGGGTCTTGTATGTATAGAACACCCTTGTATGTCGTGAGGTAGTTGTTTACAATCTCGATAATGGTTTCTTTGGTAATCTTCTCGCCATCATCGTCTTTTATATCAAGAGCATCAACAGCCTTAGCAAGAGCTTCGTTTATTTCGTGTTGGGTGTACGTACCCTCGCCATCTAAACACTTAGCGAGTAGTCCGCCGACAATATCCCAAGCATCGTCGGAATACACAATAGGAAATTCCTTGCTATTGGTAGACTTAAACGAAACGCCAATGCCCGATTGTTCTACTTTTTGGGTGCTATTCTTTATCATTTCAGTGTTATTACTAATTCAGCATCGTAATAGCTATATCCCGATGCACAACTTGTTGATGGTATTGTCTTGTAAACCACATAACCATTCAATGTCCTACCATTGATAGTGATTGATAGCTCTTTCGACTTTTCTTGCAACAAACCTGTGCCGTGTTGGTTTAGGTCTCCCTTACCTTTGGTAATAACCCAAAAATGTTTGGCTTCGTTGCTGTTGTTAGCAAACGTTTGTTTAAGTCGGTAGTCTTTAGTAACTTTCGTTAGCGTCTTGTTCTCAAGCACGTTGTTAACATCTGCACTCGTTTTGTCGAACGATACCCAACCATACCAAGCGGGATATATGGCTTTTATTGTTCCCTCACTGCTCCAACCCGACACAGGCATACCTACATAGTCTCCACTCTCTACTGTATATGTAAATAGAGACGCATCTATTTTGTCTCCATCAACACCATCAACTAATTCGCGATAATATGTGCCGACATCGGTACGTGTCCACCCTTTGGGCGCTTCGGAATCAACCTTCTTTCCGTCGAACATCGTAGTAACTACAACCCTCATTGTTGTATTGTCGGCTTCGTCTACTTCGTATTCATTGTTCTTTACGTTGGTCGAGACTTTATAAAGCTTTTGTGCAGCCTTTTGTTTCTCGTCATTGAGGAAGATTATCATCTGTTCAATTGCCGCGCGTTGTGCAGGAGTAAGCGCACTCACTGCATCGCTCGTCATATCTATTTTGCCTGTTACGGGGTTGAAATCGTACTTCTTAGCCATAGTAGCGCGGATATGTTGTTATTGTTGTTCAACAGCCACTTGTGGCTCTTCAACCACCTCTACTTGTGGTTCGGGAGCGGTAGACTGCTGTTGTGGCTCGGATTCTTGCGCTTCGTCGACTCCATCTAATATTCGGCGCACTTGTTCGGGCGTACCGCCCAAAGCCTTACCAATAAGGCGTGTACCCATATCTGATTTTGCGAAAGAGCCTATTGCGTTAGATAGTAAACCTGTAAGAGCAACACCCATAAATGACGCTTCGGGCTTCATCTTTTCGAGCTCTTCTACACGTTCGGCGTATTGCTCTGCCTTTTGTTGTGCGTTCGTAAATTCCGCTCTGCGTTGCTCTAACTCTTGTTTATATCTGTCGCGCTCAGCCTTCAGTGCAGCAATTTCTTCTTCGACACGCTTACGCTCGTACTCTTCGCGTATGGCATCATTCTCCATTTTGTGCTGACGTTCCAACTCGCGGCGATCGTATTCGTTGCGAAGCAATGCGTCGCGAACGCCTATTATAGCACCAAGTCCGTCCGATTCTGTGCCGCTAAGCCCCAAACCACAGAGCAACGAATTAACAACAGCCAATCCGCCTTGTGGGAAAAGAGCCGCACCACCGCCAAGGTTCGGATTTACCGATTGGTTTGGCGCGTTGTCGTAATCGTCGCGTAACACTATTTCATATTGACCTTTTGTGGTGTTCCCTCCGTCTTTGATAGTAACAATGATGCGTTCGTGCGTCTTGTTGTTGATGGCTTCGCGTAGTTTCTGCTCGAATACTTTGGGCATATCATCGCCGTAGTTTGTAGCGGCTTTGCGCACCAAATTGTCATTCGATACGTTGCAGCCGCGTGCAAAGTCAACAGGCTCGCGCCCAAGTGTCGGGTTAACGATGCTGATGCAATATCTTATACGTCCTGACTGTGAAAACGAGCGTACAGCGTCTATTATGGCTGATGCTTGCTCGTTGATTTTTTCTCTTGTAATCATTTTACTATGGTGTTAGGTTTTGGTATAGGGGTAATCTTTATGAAGTCGAGCGTGTATGGTGGTATGCTCGCGCCATCTTCCCACGCTTCGTTGCCTGCTGTGCGGATAACGAGGAACGAACGCAATGTTTTATACACCGCTTGCCCCATAAGGCTTATATCGCGCTGCGAAGCGGTAAATCCATCAGTGGCAGATACGAGTGTTATAATGTGTCGATCCTCACTCACATCGGCATCGCTAAGACGCACGCCTGTAAGAATGTACGTATCGTTGCCGAGCGCAATGTTTTTGATACTCTTATCTACACGGAGCGAGATAGGCGTAACCACGCTGTTGTAGCCAAGAGCCGCAAAGCGTTGTTGTTCGAGTGCTACAAGTCTGCTAATCATAGTCTATATAGATTTTTGCGGTGTAGGAATTGGTGAGAATTGGCATTTCCCCCTCTTTGGAAACGCCAAAATAGGCTTCGGCAATTTTTGATTTGAACTCTCCTTTATTGGAAAAGAAGTGAGCATTATCAACGAATGGCGATTTATGTTGCTCTTCTATCACTATTCTGGCAAGTTCACCTGTCGATACAGCTATTCTATCGGTCTTGACAAGATTGTGCTTATAACCGCTCTTGCGAAGTTCTGCAATCGCACACAATGGCATATTAGCACTAACAATGTTCGTATTACTAAGCGATAGAGAAAAAACGCCTATTTGCACAGAATAAGGATTCAGCACTTCAATATCTCCACCTTTAGGTGCTTCTAATCTTTTGAAATAGGTCTCCTCACGTAACAAAACGTTACCGAGAATACCGCGTATGTGGTGAATACACGATGGCATAACAAAGTCGTGGGTTATCACTTCGCCCCATCGCTCTTTGTTCGGCACGGCTATTTCTATCGTATATATCATACGTTTAGATATTTTCGAGAATGAAATACATATTGAACTTCTGTTCGGTCGAGCCTAAATTGGTAACCGATAACTGCACGTCCGATGATTTTGCAGGGATATTCTCCTCTTTGAAGTCGTACGTAGCATCTGCGCGTCCGATATAGTCTGTCAGAGCTATAAGCGAAGCATCAACGCCGTTGGGCAAAACCTCTGTTTGTGCAATATTCAAGCCCAACGTGAGTTGCGAGAAGTCTGTGCTTCCACCGAATGGAGTAAGAAATACGCCTGTACATTTGGCGTAAGTCTCCTTGAGTTGAAAATTGAACACTTGCGTTGAGTTGGCAGGCACAACCAAATCGCGCTGTATTTGATATGACTTTTTCATTTTGCTTAGTTATTTGTGGTTAGATTAGTTTCTTATAGATAAAGAAGAGTTGCAACGTATCATTCCTATCAATGGTAGGCGTGTAATTATTGCTATTAAGCATTATTTGCAATGTTTTGGGCATAGTACTATCGAACGTATGTACTGCTTTGCGCCACGGCACATTATCTTTTGCCATAAAGCAATCTAAGTCAGTATTGGGCGGCAATACTTGCTCGTCACTGCCGCTAAGGGTGATGTTTAAGCGTTGATTATTCTCTCGCAAGATAGAGCCTGCCGATTTTCGTGAGAATGAGAACATCATTTGCGGTGCATGGTCGAGTTTTATTGTATGCTCAACACCCAACGACCACGTATGTATGATAGATTGAATTTCGCGCGTCAAGTAACTAATGATAGTCGCCCAATCAGATGGGTCTGATACTTTCCTTGTTGCCCAATAATGACCATCTTCGTCGTTATAATAGAAAGTAGAACGAGTGAGAAAATTTTTGTATCCATCGGAGAATATTTCTCCTTGTTCAAAATCTTTCAAGTAAAATTGAGGGTAACGAAACGTGCCACATACTATATCAGAAGTATCTTCATTTATAGTAGACAAGATGTCGAACATTTCTTCCGATATTTCATCATCATCAGACATTGCAGCATCGTATTGTTCTTTCGATATTTCAGTACGAAACTCTATTGTATTACCAAGTTCAAGACCTTCTACTTGCGTTTTGTCGAATATACTAACACGCTTATTTGCTGATGCATTAGCTTGCTTGTACAGCAATTCTGCTTCTTCTTTGCTCAAAGAAAAGTTCTTTTCTATCACAAACTTCTTACACTCCACAAAGTCGAACCCTTTGAAGTCTTCATTAGGTTTATCAGAGCAGACAAACACCACATTGAAATCGTTGTTGCAGTCGGCAGCCGAAATCTTAATCTCGCTCATATCAACGTTGATACCCATTTCGAGCGCAACATCTTGCCAATTGTGGCGGTTAACGCCGTATGGAGTAGAAGAGAGGAAAGGCAGGACAGGCATATCGCGGCATACCATCTTGCCTGCTATGGTTATGGTGACGGAGTCTTGCTTCTCTTTGTAGTAGAATACGCCATCATTCTTACTCTCAAAGAACAGATGCGTAACACACTTAGCGCCTATTGGCGTGGTGGTTATCACTTGCTCGTTACTTACAGGTACGCTATAAAACATTGTCGTTTAATTGTCTAATTATTAACTATATTAGTTATCTTTGCTTTTGAAATGACGTTTCGAGCAAAGCGAGCGTACAGCTTGCACCGCTGGCGTCATTTTTTCTTTTATTGAGCTGTTATACAATACTCTACATAGTTTCTTCTTCCTTGTCTTCCTATCATTAGTTTTATATCGCCTACATAGCGCATTTGAACGTGTAGTTCGTACATCTCAGAAAACCTAAAACGTCTTTTTTGACTATTGTTTTTAGGAATATCTGTATTTGTTTTTGTTGCTTTCGCAATTACATTCGGCATATTAAGAGCAGCAATAGTTGAACTCTCACTTTTGCTTGCGTGGTGCGCAGTTTCAACAATGCTGTCTCTGCTTATGTACACATCAACATTCATATCATCGTTATGTATGGTTTCTCCCAAGAACTGAGATAGAAAACTCAACAAAAACGTATTACGAGTTTCTTGCGTTTGAGGAATAGAGTTCAATACTCTACTATCTATTTCATTGTCAATCACAACCATTTCAACTTGCTTTTGAGTTGCTTTTCAGTGAAATACATAGTCAAATGTTCCGATATATAGCGTCTGAACTTGCGTTCGGGACACATATTCATAAAGTCAGGAATCCGTTGGTCGTAGCCGAAAAACGTGAAATATGCCATACGGAGCTGCCATAGCGAGCCGCGTTTGGCTATCTCGCTTTGTAATGCTTCGCGTTTGCGCGTTTCTATTGGCGATTTTGTTACTATCAACTTCATTGCTATGTCATTTATTAGGCGCGGTAGAGGGAATCGAACCCTCTACGAGAACCATTCCGCGCTTGTTTGTAAAGACTAATTCTTGTTAGTCTTTACACCATAGAGAACGATTTTGAGAGCCTTGTTCTCTGCCGACTTAGGCAAGTAAATCCAAGGCACAATGTCGGTAAGAGGTGAAATGATTTTAGGACAATCGAGTTCGTAGTAGCCCTCGGGTTTGTCGTAGTTCTTCGGAGTGCGGAACAACTCCATAGAGTTACGAGGAACGAGAACCTTATCGCCTACCTTCAACTCAAATTCGCCGTTCGCGATAAGATTGCTGATAACGCCATACTCAGCTTCTGCAACTGAATTGGTCTCACTAATAGCTTTGGTTGACTCCAACACTTGAACGCCTGTTACGAGGAAGTAAGTGTTAGCTTCCAACTGACGCTTGTTAAGGTTGGTTACACCAACTTTCTTATCGTCCGATGATTGAAAAGCTTCGATAGTGGTAGACTTTTCCAAGTTGCGAGTGCAATAGAGAGCATAGTCTACTACTTGCACTTCATTGCTTTTGATTGCCTTTACGAGGTTTGGGTCGATTTTGCTCAAACGAGCTGCAAATTCGGTGATACCGCTTGCGATTTTTGTACCTACGAAAGAGGTAAGTGCTGCTTCTGCCATTTTGTAAAAATTTAGGTTAGGTTATAAGAGATTGGAAGTTGTGTGTTCTCCCAATCTCGATTTGGTTAATTAGGTTAGTTAGATTATAAACAATCTTCAAGAGCGCCTACTTGCATCCCTTCGGGGAATCCGTTGTCGGCTTCGTACTGAGGAGAGTATGTAGTTAACATTTCATTATCGGTAGGAAGTTGCTCGTAATTATCTACGTCACCAATACCAGGCAAGAGAGGTACGATAGGTTGGTCTTCGGTGTCGCCGAGCGCAACAAGTGATTTGCCCGTAGCTGCGTTGATGATGCCTGCACCGCCTGTTGCTATCACGCCAAGTGCAGCGTCTTTGAGCATCTGATTTTTCTTCGCGAAAGCCATTGTAGCCACGCCAGCTGCTGCTACGATAGCAGGAGTGGTGTATGCCGATGTCTGACCATCGAGTCCGAGCAAATCAGTGCCATTGACCCCCTTTTTGCCAATAGCGTTTTTGATAGCAGTACCGACAGCCATACCGCCGATAATGCAAAGAGCGCGCTGTGCTATGCTCTTGTAGTTGTTGGTATTTTTCTTTGCCATTGTTGTTGTTGTTTAGATTGTTGAATTGGAATTTGATTTTGTGGATTAGTTAAGTCTCAACGGCTTCTTTTTGATGCCGCTCAAGCCCTTTCGTCCACTCTTCTTTTTACCGCCGTTGCCTGAGAATGCTTTGTAGCCGAAATATCCTGCTGCAAGCACGCCCACGCCTATTACACCCCATTTGATGTACTTCTTAGCGTTGTCTGTAAGTCCCATTTGCTTGTTGCTTTGGTTGTCTGTTGATGAATTGTTGTCGTTCGTAACAGAGGGGGTATTGCTTGTTGTGGTCGATGAAGAATTATTCGTCGTGGTCGATGCCGATGGTGTCGTTGTCGTAGACTTCTTCGTAGTCGTAGTCGTTGTAGAAGTCGTTGTTGTCGATGTAGACGTAGATGGCTTCGATGCCGACAAATAATTACTTGCCACATAACCGCTCTTTGTTCCGTAAGTTACTTTCAACCACTGATAGCCATTAGCCGATTTGAGCGTTGCATCTGTCACACTCACAGCTGAGCCGCGTGGAATACTCGTAATCTTTGTTCCCGATGTAGATGCACTCTGACGCATAGTCAAAGGGTCTTTCGCTGTATTTACGTATAGTGTTTGACCTTTTGAGAAGCCCGCCAAGCCGTTCAATCCTATGGCTTTTTTCAGCTTTCGGAATGCTGACTTGATGTTGTCGAATAAGCCATTGAGAGCCAATTGTTCGTCTGCATTGTAAGCATCGTCAGTACCACTGACATTGCTTGTTTTCACTGCATCGGTAGCCGTATTAGCTGCATCTTTGACGCTATTCTTAACTTTTTGCAGTGCTTCTCGCAACTTGCTTGTTCTGCGATTAGCGCGATTTACGATCGTAGTAGCCTTTTTGGTGGTAGCCTTTTGTGCAGCACCTCTTTTCAGCGTATCTCTGAACTTAGAAAAGAGTTTGCCCACGTCGCCTGTTGTGTCGGATTCGAGTACAACAAAACTGCTGTCTACCCACCCTTCAGTGCCTTCCCAAACGATATTAGTCCAATTGCCTTGTGTAGCTTTTGCATCTACCATATCACCGCTTTCGAGGTCGGCGATAACTTCAGCGTTGGCGTTTGGGCTGACACGCATACTTATTACACTCCCTTTGGGAGTAAGTATTACTGCTTTCATTTGGGTTACTTTTTACGTGTCATATAAATAGTTAAGCCTGCAAGTGCCAATACGCCTAAGCCGATTCCAATCTTTGCGCCTGTCGAAAGTCCACTCTTCTGCTGTTGTGGCTGAGGAGTAGAAGCTGTCTCGTTTGGTAGAGTGGGTTGCGGTGCTTGGGCTTGTTGTGGTTGCGTTTGTTGCACTTGCTGTGCGCGTGGCTTCGACGTCGCACTTGTTGTTGTTGCCTTCGGGCTGCTTTGTTGTATTGTGGCAGTCTTAGGCGCAACGATAGTTGTGTCCGTCGGTTTGACAATTGGCGTTGTTGCGATGGGTTTTACCGCTTGTACAGCCGCTTTAGCCACATTCTGATTAACTGTACTTACAGCGGTTTTTGCAATATCCTTTGTTTGGTTAACAAGTTGCTTTGCTGTCTGTACGTTACTCTTTATTGCGTTTGCGGTGTTCTTTGCAGTATTGACCGCTTTAGCAACATTCTGCACCGCTTTTACATTCTGTATAGCCGATGTTGCCGTTGCTTTGGCTGTGTTCACAGCACTCTTAATGTTAGATGCTGCGCCATTGGTTATTTTGTCGGCTGCTTTTGTTGCTGCACTTTTGAGCGCGGCATTCGGGTCTTTCACTACGTTAGCAACGTTCTTTGCCGTATTTGCAACCTTTTTAGCCGTACTTGCAACAGCCTTAACCTTATCTACTACATTCTTAGCTACGCCAAAAATGCTCTTGATTTTTGCCATTATGGAAGCAATGACGCTCGATGCCGAAGCAACAGCGGTTGCAGTGGCAGGCTCGCCAAGTCCCATAGTAGTGTACTCATCGTAGATTGCGCCAAGACCAATGACTGCAACACTCTCTGCATCGCAATTGCCAAGCCCTGCGAGGTCGTTTTTGGTTACCCAACCATTTTTACCATTGTAAGTGGCTGCAATGAAGTTGCCGCTCGTCTGCGCCGTGTCTACAAGCACTTTAGCTGCTTTAGGTATAGTTACAAGCACTTTACCAGTAGTTTCGTCAGTCTCGTAGAGTTTGGTAGCTACCTTTGCGGTACGCTCATTTTCGATAATCGTAACTTCCTCTTTTTTCTGTTGTGTGGCGGTGTCGGTGCTGATGGTGGAATCGGAAACGTAACCATTCTTTTGGTATTCCTTCAAAGTTTCATCGTAGTCCATATCAGCCTGTGCTTCCTTGTTGTCGGCTGCATTGACGTTCTGAGCTGCGCTCTTGATGGAGTTACCATCGGTCGGGTATTCCGTGCCGTTCCACTTCTTTTTGTTGCCCTTTTCGAGTACCTTTTTCAGTTTGCTCTCTTTACCGCCAATCTTAGTATAGGCGTTTTTGAGATGTCCGTAGGCTTTGTTAGACTTCTCCCATTCGGCTGCGGTTGCGCCTTTCTTTAGTGCTTCCTCTTTGCTCAGTGAGCCTATATAGCACTTGTTTGCAACTTTGAACATATTTAGGCGGCAAAAGCCCAATATGCCTGCGCGAATAAGCAATGTGAGAGGATTGAATCGTACGATAAACTTCCAAACCTTTTTAGCCACTTTTGCTATCGCTTTACCTACTTTCTTTACCGCTTTCTTAACCGCCGTAGCTACTTTTTTAGCGGCTGTCTTTACGGCAGAGCCTACTTTCTTTGCCGCCGATTTTATCTTCTTTGCTGCTTTCTTTAGAGCCTTACGTAATCTTCCGTTCAACTCGCTGTTAACATCATCACAAGCCATAATGATGGAATCGAAAGCTGCATTGCGGAGTTTCTCATTCTCCCACGAACGGAGCAGTATTGAGCAAGCGTTTGCAACCGCTTGGCTGTCGGCAGCCGAATCAAAGTATTCGGGGTGCTGTTCTGCAACTCGCTTCGTGCGCTGTATGTAGCGCGCAATGCTCGTTAGAGGATTTTCGTTTGTGAACGCATATTGTAGGTCTGTGCCGTTCATCAAACATTCGATGTCGTTATCGTCCGTGCCACTTAAACCACGGACGTCGGCATCGTTTGCACGTCCTTTTGCCCGACGTGCTTGAGCTATCGCATTGCGTCTTTCGGCGCGAATGCGTTGTAGTGCAGGATTAGACGCTACTATGTCTTGTGCTTCTGTTGTTAGGGTTGGCTTGAGTGCGCGTTTTACACTTGTAAAGAACGTGTTTTTGGCAGCTCCAAGTCCATACATATATGAATCCACGTCATAGTAAGCCTCCGCCGTAAGTTCACCTCGTTGTGTATCGGCGTTGGTGTCTATGCGTCCTAATCCTTCAAGTTTCTTTTCTTCTGCTATCATATAGTCGATAGCTTCTTCGCGCTCTGGCGTGTCCCAACGATTGAGAACATACCCAATCATATTGGATAGCGTTTGCGGGTTGCCATACGTAGCCACCATCGATGGTGCTGCATCGGCTACCTCCTTTGTGCGCATAAGGTGTGTGCGTATCATTTCTTCATCAGCCACAGAGCCATCGCCATTGAAACCACGGAAATCGTTTCCGTTTGCAATGTCCTCTGCCTGTGCAGCTATCGTGTTTGTCAATCCGCGAGTGAGAGCCTGTATGGTTGCTACTCGATGGTCGGCTCTGCGTCTTGCCAAGCCGTTTATTCGGTCCAACACAACCTCGTTAGCCGCGTTTGTGCCATCAAGATATTGAATGTCTATGCCGTCTAAGTATTGAATATCCATAGCTTTATACTTTTGAAATCAGATGCTTGTGCATCACATTATAAGTCTTCGGGTTATAGGGCTGATTGCAGTCCCACGTTCCGAAGACTTTTTATTTTCTCATACGTCAAGGAATTTGGTGGTTGGTTTCTCGTCAAAGCATTTGTCGAGTACAGGGTCTACAACATAGTAGCCGCGCACATTGTCGGTTGTCGGTACAATCACATAGACGTGTTGGAAACGTCCTGCCGAGTATGCCGCTATGCGGAATTTGTACGGAATATTCAGAGCTTCGAGCATAGAGCCAATGAGCGTTGCAAAGCAGTCACAATCGCCCTTTTGGTCGTAGAGCGCACGTAGCGGTCGGCGCACTTGCTCAGTAAATCGGCTGTCGAGTTCGTATTGTATGTGTGTGTAGACGAAATCAAAGATTGATTGCAGCGTAGCGGTGAGAGTGTCGCGTTGTAGCGATTGTGCCAAACGGCGAACACTCTCCACGTCCGCTGATGCGGCTTGGTGCATAATGTTTGCAGTGTCTACAACCGAGCCGTTTGCCTTCACGATATAGTCGTGGTGGCGGAGATTTGTTTTTTCGGGGATTAGTGAAATATAGTCGGAAAGAGGTCTAATTGTCCTTTTCGATGCGGCGGTAAGTCCCAAACCGCTAATGGTCACTGCGCCTGTCGTGTCAACTTGACCACTCTTACCCAAGTCGAGCATAATATCAAACGTAAAAGCATCGTTGAGTATCGCGCCAATCTTAATCTTTAGGTCTTTGGTAATGTTGTCGAAGTTGCCCTTCGTGAGCCAATCTTGTATGTTCGTGCCGAAAATCGAGAGCAATGTGCGTGTGCCTATCTGCATCTTGATGCCTTCAAGCGTAGAAACGGCGTTTGCCTTTACCACAACGCTCGAAACAGCAGGCACGCTGCTTGCAACCATCGCTTCGCCTATGTACGCCATAACTGACTGCACGGAAATCTTCATTTCTTGCGACGAGCGGTTTGCAAAATCAACGTCGATAGGCACAACGACGTATGCGCTATCGGTCACGTAGTTTACAACCTTCTGCAAAAACTTTCCAATCTTATTAGATGTGGTCGTTGAGCCTGCATCAAGTTTCAAACTACCTCCCAAACGTGGGGTGATAGTTAGCTTATCTATCATATTGGTCACTGATGACTTCTTACTCCACAAGTAAAGAAGTCCAAGTGCGCCACCTATAAGTCCAAATACTAAACCTTTTTTCATTTGTTAGTTGCTAAGTGCATTTAAGTGCATTTCTTTTGCTTGCACGTAGCAAAATTACAGCGCATAAATATTCAAAGTCGCGCTAAGTCGCTTTCAGTCACGCTAAGTCGCGATAAATCACTTTAAGTCACGCTAAGTCACTTTCGTTATGTTAAGTACGCGCGAAAAGTGTTAATCAAATGTTAATTTTTCTGTTGTTTTGGATAATTATAAGCGTGTTTTTGCATTTATATGCTATGATTTTGGGGTAAAAAGCAAGAGCCGACGAATTTTACTCCATCAGCTCTCGAAAAAACACCTTTTAGTTTACATCGTTAATTGTGTCCAATAGTCTGGCTACATTCGCCATGTCATAACATCGAGTAGCATAAAGCCTACAAAGGCTATTGCATCGATAACAATGTATTTGAGTAGCTTATCTCTATTTCTGCTATCCTCAAACATAGTTACTAAAAAATGCGAATGCAGCATCAAAATCCAAGCAACGAATAACGGACTCATACTTTCAAATCTATTCTCTTCATTCCCTTTCCTTTAGATATTTGACTATTGGCGCATCTGCACCAAACACATACTCAATTTTTCTTTCTATTACACTTTTATAGAGACCATAGCCAGCAACGTACTCTAACAACTTTTTATCGCCTGTTAGTTCTTGCAACGAAAGCAATATATCATCTATAAGAGCCTTCTCTTGCTGCGTTTTGGCATTTTGCTTTTTCTTTGCCAATAGATACGCGAATTGCGCATTTTTCCAATTAATCGCTTCGAATAATGTCTGCCGTTTATCCGCTTGCCGAACTCTTTCGTCAATCTCCCAATCACTTGTTCCTTTAATACGTCGTGTATTTTCTGATACAAACGTAAAATCACTTAGGTTATGCCACAATGCATGAAGCGCAAACTCCTCATAAATCCATTGTCTTTTTTCATACTTTTTTTTATCTTCTTCTTCCACTTTCTTACACTTCTTTACTATGGCATCAATATCCTCTTTAGTAGCTCTTTTTTTCGAGCAACCAATCTCGTGCCGAATCCTATTTGCGAACGACAGCCAAATCGGGTCATACCCACGTTCGCGACAATCTCTTATCTGCTCTTCTGTCCAACGTACCACCGAATGTTCAGCTTCTTCTCTTAACATTTTGAGAAATGGGTTATTTCTGATGTTGAAGTTAGGTTTACGTATTCTGCGTAGTTTCTCAGCAAACTCTTCCATTGAGATTGATGCTGCGTTTGTTTTCGTATTTTCCATCTTTTTATTGATTAGTATACTTTGTTATTAATTCCTTTATCATTTCCAATTCGTTCGGAAGTAAGTCGCTAAAAATTTCGTCGAAGAATTTGCGCTTATCTTCAACTGATGATTGTGCAATTGCCTTTCTGCTGAGCATTCGCGTATCAGGACGTTCGACTTTGAGCTTTTGAGCAAACACATCTTTTAGCGTTTCGTGACTATCAAGTATGCAGTCGATAGTTCGCGCACAAGAGTGTACACTCTCGTAGCTCCAATCAATATCGTCTACGTCAAATTCCATTTCTACGTATGCCATTATTGTATCTCCCTTGTTTTGGTAAAACCATTTTCAACTTCCACGTCACAAGTGAATTGGTCTTGCTCATTATCTTCAAAATCGTGTATGGTGAAGTGAGCTTCTATCTGATAGTTGCTCTTATTTCTGCGACTTGCCTTCACATCGCCAATTGCCGACCAATCAATACCATCGTTGTTATCATCGGCAAAGGCTCTGAAGAAGAACACGCCTGTAAGTTTCGAGTTTTCCACCTCGCGGCATACGTTGTCCACTATCTCATCACGTATGCTCTCTATGTTTTGACATATGTAGCTCATAATTAATCTTTGATTGAAATCGAAAAGCACCGAAAGCACACGCGAGAACTCAAAAAACCAATAAAACAAATAAAACTAACAACAAAATATCGTGTGCTTTCGGGCTTTCGTGGTTAATACTCTTTCTCTCTAATCCTCTGCATCATTCTGTGAAAATACCATTGTCCGAACACCTCAATCATTGTTTTGCATCTTGGTTTCTCGCAATAGATGGTACATTCAATCACTACGTGATGATTTATCGGGATATACCGAGTAAATAAACACTTGATTGTTTCCATAACGTTATTCTTTATAGTTCATAATATTCGTTCGTTTTGAGCAGTTGCGCCCAATCGCGACCGGTTGCGTAATTATCGTAATAGTTGAAGTCTATGCGGCTTTGTCTTATGGTTCTATATTTCGCATAAGGCTTGCCATCTACTCCAATCTTGCGAATGGTAAACGTTCGAGTTCTTTGGTTGCTCGTAACTCGTATTATACCGAATGTGCCTTTGTACTCTTTGGGTGCTTTCATTCTCCTTGTTCTGATTCTAAATCCATTATACGTTTTTTGAGCGATTCTATCAGTTCCTCCTTTGTCGCGAAGAGTACCCTCTTTTCATAATGAGCATCATCTAATAACCTACAACCATCATCTTCACTATAATATTCTAAGTCGTACATTTCAATATCGCCGATACTACCTGAAGGTGGTGTTTTAACTCTCGAAAAACGAATCCGATATACATATCCTATTTGAGGACCTGTGCACCCCATGTGATAGACTTTATCACCAATATTGAATTTTGTCTTTATTTCCATAACTCTTTTCCTCCTATTGTTTTTAGATTAATTCGGGATAATTCAGACGTATATAGTCTGCCATTTCGCGCACTTTGTGAGCAAGTTTTGATGCGAGTTTTCGCACATCGTCATCGCACATAACATTAGTATGCAAACTCGTTCGTTCTAACTTGGCATCTTGAGTTGCGTTGAACTCTCTATAAGTATGCAAGCTCGTTCGGTCTAACTTGGCACCTTGAGTTGCGTTGAACTCTCCTGCTGTCCACTCTATAATCAACCCTGTATTGGGGTCGGTCAGAGTGCATTTGCCGTAATGCTGTTCAAATAAATACTTTGCTTCCATAATCTTTTTGTTTGTTTATTGATTGTTATTGTTATTAGTTGTTGAAAATTTCACGCTTTGTAACTGCGCGTCTCGAAATGAATTTTCTCCATCAAATTCTATCATTCGGCATAAGCCTTTCAGTCGGTCGCACACTCGTTCGCCGTAACGTTCGTACATCGATGCAAAATCAAGATTTGTACTTGCTATCAGTATGCCTTTCTTCTTTTCAAGGCTGTCTACCAACATACCGAACGACATATTGCGAAATGCACTGATAAACTCTGTGCCAATATCATCAACAAAGACAATTCGCGATTGGCGCAAGTCGGATATTCGGCTGTCAAGGTCTACTGCATCTATGATTTGCTGTACGAATATTCCATATAGAAGTGGCAATAAACGACTGATAATCTTCATCATCAACGTTTTACCTTGACCACAAGTGCCATAGAGTAGTAGCCCTTTGCCATCATTGTTGCATAGCCAATCCACAATTGCATCGTATTGTGGAAGCCAAGCATATCGATTACCGCCACTTTCTTGCACTTCCAATGCTAATTCCCAATGAACCAATGCTCTAATACCTTGTTCGGCAGTAAACGTCTCTGGAACAGGAACACCACAACATTTGCAATGCCAATTAAACGCTGGGACCATTCTGTCAATCGCGACTTGTCTTAAACTTTTGATTTTATCACTGAAATCTCGGGTATTGATATTCCACACAATGCCTTTGCGAGTGTAATTAGCTACTCGCTCAGCCTTTTGTGGTGTATCTATCAGTTGCTGAATACCAACTCTTTGTGCGTATGCGTCAGCTCTTGATTGTTGCGTAACTGCTGTTTCCATAACTACCAACCTTTGAAGTTCTTGTTTTTGTTAATCACGCCATTGTTTTGTGTCACATTATTGCGAACGTTGTTGCCATCGCCAATGAACGGATTATAGCTTTGCCACCCACTACCACTCGTTTTCTTCACGATTTTCATAGCTATTTCGGGGTCTCCACCCGATAAATGCATCAACTCATCATAGCTATCGTGCGCTTGTTTTTCTGACCGAAAAGCCTTTCCCATATCCCTTCGGTAATCGACGTAATCCTTGAAAATTTGCGCCATATTTTCAGCAATCCATTCGGGACGCGCATCGACTTCAAAACTGAATTTTGCGCCGCCCCTTGGTTTTTTCGGTAGGTCGGGCTGAGCATCTACCGCCGTGGGCTGAGCATCGTTTTCGCCATCGGTATTTTCATTGGATTTTTTATTTTCATTTTCGATTTGGGCTTCGCTCAAAATTTCCCCCCTTAGGGGGATAAAGGGGGTATTATTATTTTCTATTTCTCTTTTACTTTTACTTTTATTTTGGTTATCGTTTGTTATTTTGTTATCCGTAACAAAATTCTCGTTGTTATCATTTGTTATTTTGTTATCCGTAACAAGCTCTTTTTTGTTATCGTTTGTTATCTCTTTGTTATCGGAATTTTGAGAAATAGACTTTGTGTTATTATCTGTCCCCCAACGAGTTCCCATACCTTTTTTACCTGCTATACTGCGTTTATACGATAGGTCATTTTGGCGTTCTTTGCGTTCTTCCATTCGTCGGTTGATGCTCGTAGAATAAACAATTGAGCCTTTTTCAGTCTGCTCTGTTGTGAACAGACTGAAATCGGTTATTAGTTGCGTCAATTTGTCAGCATCGGCGTGTAGCTCATCTGCTATGAGTTCTAAATCTTCGTAGGCTACTCTATTGTCGTTTTCCCACAGATATTCTGTGAACGTCCAAAATAGTCCGATACCTTCAAAGCCCATCTTATTACGTAGGCGCACAAGTTTCAAGTCGCGGTGCGCATTGTAATCGTGCGAGAAGTATTGCGTTTCCATAATTTATAACGATGAATTAATGTTGTGGATAACTTGGTCAAATTCTCGCGCGGTAAGTCCGACTTCGCGCATTACTATACGTCCTGTTGCGGCTTCGACGCAACAAAAAACGTCAGTGTTGAAGTCGTACTCTGCGTTGTACTTTCCTTTCGCTAATCCGTTGAAAATCATTTTTCTGTTTTTTCCTTCTGTGTAGAAGCATTCATAATCTTTTGTCTCCATAACGTTTTGATTTTTTGATTGTTATTAATGATTTGAATTATTGTTTCCTCAAAAAGCCTAATGCAGCAGTTATCAAATCTTCGCCGCGCGACACCTTTAGCAGAGCTTCGCCCACTTTCCCTATCATCGCACGTTGATTGGGCGATAGTCCTTGGGGCGTATTAGCTTCGATGCGTTTCTTCGCTCGTAGGTATTCGGCTTGGGCACGTTGAAAGTCGGCTGCGTTACCGCCCTTATCGGGGTGTAGCTTCAGTGCTTGTTTGCGCCACTCCTTTTGGAGTTCTTCTATACTCTGACAGTTGCTGAACATTGGTTCTCTATTTGGTCGAACACTTCGGGATAACCGAGGTATTCGCAGATTATTTCTATTTGTTTGGGCGTAAGTATTCGCGAAGAAGTGTTATATCCTGCCTTTACGAGCTTTGATATAATCTCCTTGTTGTTGTGCAACTTGCGGAAGAAATAAGTCTTGTTGACTCCGTATGCTTCCGCAAGTTGCTGCTTACTGACTATTACAGCACGCCCCATAACTATTTGGAAGTGATGTAGTAAGTATGCTTGTGTTCGTCTTGAGTTATTGAAAATTTGTAGCTCCCATCAAGATGGTAACCTTCTTTGTTTGCCATCGTTTTGCGCAATACCGAGAATGCTGCTTGCGCAAGAGCTAAACTTGTAAATTGACGTTCAATTGTAGTTGTTGAGACACCATTGATAGTCTCTTTTCTAATAATCTTAGCCATAGTGATTTATTTGTTGATTAGTGATTAACAAAATGGATATGTAAAAAAGAGAGCGGAAGCCCCACGCACCCTCAACCTCCTTATGTTCTCACAACATTGCTCTCTCGATGAAACCTGCGTGGTATGTAACAATTTTTCTAACAAAAAATCTATGCCCGACACGGCTCTTTGGAAAAGTCGCGCGGGTGATGGGTATATCGAATTAGTAGTTGTAAAAAATCTCAGATTGGATAACGAAACGTTATCAGTTTGATTGAATTTGCAGCTAAAAGCGTGCCAATTTGTTAGAAAATTGTCTTTCATTTTTTTCATTTTATAGCCGTTGCGCTATAAAATGGAGTGTGCGGGCTTTATTTTTTATGATAATGACAATTTCTTTGATTTTAGCTTTATAAATAGCGGTAAGAACAAAAATATTCCCACAACCGACATAATAAGACCGCCCATTGTGCCTGCAGCCAACGAGAACCAGAATCCGCCGTTGGAATCGATTATAAATGGAATAAAACCTAACACGGTGGATAGAATGGTGAGCAGTATGGTGCCCGTTTTTACATCGTAGGCTTTGAGTAGACAATGCTTCAGGCTCCAGTTTGGCTGACGTTTCCTATTGCGTTGGAATTCATTTACAATATAAATACTTGCATTCACCGTGATGCCACAGAGAAGTACCATGGCCGCAAAACCACCTTGGTCGAAGTTGATATCGAAAAGGTAGAAGGTGAGGAATAGACCAACAAACGAAATAGGAATAGTTCCCATAATCACAAGTGGCTTAAGCAAAGAATCAAATAAAATTGTCGAAACAACAAATATTATTGCAATAATAAGTAGCAATAATGGCAATAAACTATCCTCGCTTCCGTGCCCCCAGAAGTATCCGCGGCGACCCTTTATGGTGTAGCCAGTAGGTAAAAGTTTTTGATATTTATCAAGAATTTCGTCATACACACGGTCGCCGCCTTTGGAGCTACCGATGTATTCGTATTGCAAAACGAGTTGGTATTCTTGGTTCTTCTTCTCGATGCTTTGAGGACTTGTTTGGCGTGTCAACTCGCACAATTCGGAGAGTTTGCAATGATGGTCGCCAATAATTATGGGCATATTGCGCAACGACCATACATCGTATGATTTCGATTCTGACGCTGCCACTTTTATTCCTTCATATTCGCTGCCATTCCATATTCTGCCGCAGAGAGAGCCCATATTGAAAGCAGGTTTTATTGCGCTGAAAAATTGGCGTGGCGATACGTCTTGCTCTGCCATTTTGGGCATGCGTAGTTTGAATACAAATTCGGAATAATCTTCTTTCCAATACACTTGATGCGAGTTACACGACACTTCACGAATGCGCTTATGGCTCGTAAGATCTCGGCTTATATCTTCGGCAAAACCCAGCAGTTGTTCATAATTATAGCCATAGAGTTGTATCATATAGCTGCCTACTTGCTCCTTTACGTCGTTGCTGAAGCCGTAGTCTTGCAGTCCATAAATCGACCAAGAGCCGCCGCCAAGTTGCAAGGCTTTTTCGGTCAATCGGCTTTTTACTACGTATGGGTAAGAGGTGTTGCGTGTAGCCTCGGTGAAACGTATGGAAATATCGGCCGAACGAGCTCCTCTAATATTCGTTTCGAACATACGTATGCCATCGAGCGTAGATATGTAGCTCTCCATCTTTCGCACAACGGTGTTCATCTGATCCAGAGTGCTTCCGTTGGGCATTGAAGCGTGCACGTAAAGCACTACTTCGGAGGTGTTGCTCATAGAACTTGAACCGCCTATATCTTGTGCGAAAAGGCGCAGCGTGCCACCAAGAGCCTTATCAACCCACGGACGAATTTTTTGTGTATATACTTCACTACCAAACACTTTGTTGTAAGCGTCGGTCCAAAAACCTTCGCCATCAATTTTATCAGGCATAAGGAACGTAGGTATGCCGAATATAAGTATTAGAAATGCAGTGGATAGGCGGTTGTGGTGACGAATGAAGCGAATAGAAGCTATTTGCGCGCGGCGCAGTCGTACTATACGGCGCAACTTCCAAAGAGACTTTTTGCGTTCATCTTTTTCGTCGGCTGTGAGTTCGATGAGGGCGGGCACAATGAAAAGCGACACGAGCATCGATATGAACATATTCACTATCAGCACAGTAGCAAAATCCATTAGGCTGAGTTTCAGTTCGTCGTCGAGGAAATATATTATCGACAAAGCACCTGCAGTGGTGAGTGTGGCTGCGGCAATTGGCAAGATGGCTTTCAAGTTGTGCTCGCGGCGCCAATGGTTTGCCATGACAATAATATTATCAATGATGAGATTTAGCGAAATGGTTATGCTGGCAAGAGAATAGGTATGTAGCTCAACGTCAAGTAGATAGTAAGCTATCACCGATGTCGTCAAAGTAACAATAAGACTTGTAGTGGTGACGAAGACACTCCGCAAACTCAGCGACGTTATAAATATGAAAATCAGCAATATAAGAGTGGTGAGCCCCGAGCGATAGTATATGTTTTCGAGCTCTTGGCTTATGTATTCCGTAGCATCGTACATGACGTGCAACTCGTAGTTTGGCGGAAGTAACTTTTTTTGTTGCTCTATAACTTCCACCGCACGGTTGCGCACGTCAATTTGGTTGGCATCGTCGTCGGCCGTAAGTTGCAAATAGATGGAGTTGAGGCCATTTATTCTGTAATAGCCCGAAGCGGCTTGCTCTTGATGCTTTAGGTGGGCAATTCTGTTTAGCTCCACACATTGGGTGTCGGCAGTAGCAATGCTGATGTCGTTGAAGAGAAACACGGAGTCTGGCACGCCCGTAGAAAGGCGATAGTCGCCAATATTTATCTCTTGTTTTTCGAGAGCTATAGCGCGTGAGATGTCGTTTTCGGTGATGCCAGCCGCCTTCGCCTCATCATTATCGTATTCTACGATCCACTCCATTGGCTCGCCGCCCGATATGTTCACATCCGATATGCCATCAACATTAGCAAAAGCCGATTTGAAAATTTTTTGTGCCGTCTCTTGTATCTCGGCAGAATTTACGGGAGCATTTATAGTATATACAATGAACGGACCTTGCTGATTCTCGTTGGTTTTGCTCACACGTATGGTTGGGTATGAAGTGCCCGCCGGCAACTCTTGCCACACTTGCCTGATGAGCATTGAGGCTTCAAATCGGGCCATATCCATGTCGGCATGTTTGTCGAGGCGTATAGTTATGCTGCCCGAACCATTGTCCGACCGCGACGATATGCTGCTAACGTTACTCAGTCGTGAAAGCACAGCTTCTAATCGACTTGTAACATCGGTCTCTATAACTTTTGATGTAGCGCCATTGAGTCTATAACTAACCGACATACGTGGCATCTGCGACGAAGGCGACAGTTTGAGCGGCAATAGCGGCAGTAATGCCATACCAATGATGGAGAGACATGCCGCAATGACGCAAATGGTGAAGGGAGAAAAGACCAGCGCCCGCCTACTATTTGTTGATTTCGTTTTCAAAGTCGAATTTGTCGCTAAGTGAAAAACCTATTGAGAAGTCGAAAAGCGTCTGACGGCGCAGTTTATAGTAGCAATTCCAAAATTCGTATATGGCGCTTATGTAGCTCTCTTGTGCCGAGAGCCTATTCTGTTGAGCCTGCGCGAGCGAAGTGAGGTCCGATGAGCCAGATATGAAGCGCTTCATTGTCTGGTCGTAGACTTTGTCGGCAAGTGTGAGAGTCTCTTCGGCAGTAGAATAGAGCTCGCGGCGCGAATTCAATTCGCTTATTGTAACCAGAACCTCCTGCTCTTTCTCGGCCATAGTCTGTTGGGCACTTATGCGGGCAACTTCCATTTGGTTGTATGCCATATTCCTTTTTCCCTTGTTCACGCCCCAATCGAGTAGAGGGATATTGATATTTACGCTTACAATATCCTGTCGCATAGGGTCTTTATAAGCTTTACTGACCTCATCGCCTTGCTGGTTGAAACCTACACTCGCACCAATGCTTGCCTGAAATCGAGTCTGTTTTCTCACTTTGTCGAGCGTTTGCTCTGCTTCGAGCACGGCTTGCTCCACGTCAAGAAGTTCGTAGCTATTCTTATGCATCATCTCGAGCGCCTTCTTGGTATCTATCTCAAAATCAGGCAAAACGCCAGGCATATTTATGTGTAGCTCGGTGTTAGGATTCATACGTAGAAACGAAGCCAACCTCATGCGCGCCTCTTTTAGCTCCACCTCGGCAGAAGTCTTAGCAGTCTTGGCTTTTACGGCATCGAGGCGAAGACGCATAAGATCGGTTTGCGTAATGGCTGCTATCTCGGCTCTGCGTTTGCCAATGTTGTAGAGCGTGTCGCACTGTGCCGATTGCTGAATTGCCAAGTTGAACTTTGCTTGCGCGCTGGCAAGGTTGAAAAAGTATTGTATTGCCATCGATGACAAATACTCCATGTAATAGAGATAGTATAGTTTGGCTTTTTGGTATTTGAGCGGCGCTATTCGTTTGTCCCAGCGATGTTCGTTATAGCCAAGGAGCGAATTGTTATAGCCTATTTTTATTGGCACTGTGCTGTACTGAGTATAGTCCGATGAACCATAGTTACGCAGACGCTCAATGCTCGACGTCACATAGAAATAGCCGCCCAAAGGATCGAAGTTTTGCGTGAGCGACAGTGCTGCCGACGAAGTGAACATCTGCTGCTGACGATAGACGTCGAGGTCGTTGGCGCTGTCGTAACGTTTTGTCAAATATCTGTAATACTCTATTGGCATGAGGTTTAGCGCCAAACTGGGCAATCGCTCAGCTTTGTAGGAGCGAAACTCCCAATAGCTCGATTCTAATTGGTTTTTATACTTATATGCATAAAGAGAGCTATCGGCTGCTATGCGAATTGTTTCTTGCAAGTCGAGCGTACGACTCTCTTGCGCGTACGTATAATTACAAAAAGTTGCTATTATAGATATTATGTATACGAATTTTTTCATCTCTTTCTTGCTTCAATAAGTGAGTAAATAACAGGAACGACGAAAATGCTTACCAACGTACCTATTAGCATCGTAGCAATCATAGTTATGGCAAGTGGGCGTTGCAGTTCCGAGCCCATGTCGTTGGTGAAGAGCACGGGAAGCATGGCGCCAATGGTAGTAAGCGTTGTCATAATAATAGCTCTTATGCGGCGTTTGCCTGCCGTATGTATGGCTTCGTGCATTGGCATTCCAGCCTTGCGCAGCTCGTTGATACTGTCGATTTTCAAAATAGAGTCGTTCACTATTATACCGCACGACACTATTACACCTATGCCCGACATGAGGTTGAGCGTGTCGCCAAGCAACCAAAGCACAAGCAGCGCAAACGAGGTGTCTATTGGTATCTCTATAAGTACAATTAGAGGCTGAACAAAGCTCTCGAACTGAGCGCAGAGTATGAAATACATAAGCAAAATGGAGATAAGCAACACAACTACAAGGCTGTTAATCATCTCTATGTTAGAGAAATATGCTCCGTGGAATGACACGCTAAACTTATTGTCGTTGGCATACGCCGTGCGCACCGTTTGGCAAAACGCCTCAGGCTCGTCCATATCGTAGAACATTATGGGTATGTACTCGCCATCTTTGCCAGCCGTGATGTCTTTCAATTCTTCGGTGTTGGTAACCTTTAGAAGCACGCGCAGAGGCACTTCAGCTCTCTGACCATCGATATTTGTAGTTATGTATCCATTTCTAATCTCGTTTTCGATGTTGCTATTGGCCTCTTGCGTGAGTCGAATGGGCATTCTGTAGCTATAAGACCTCATGGTGGTAACATCTTTGCCACGAACAACGCTTTTTAGTTGGCTCTCTATTTGGCTAAGACTAACGTTGTAGAGGCTAAGCAGTTCGCGGTCCACAATGATAGTCTTGCACGAGCGGAAAGTCGTCGACGAATGGCGGCATTGGCCAGCCCAAGCGGTTATCTTGTTTTCGGCGGTACGTATGTCGTTGCAAGTGATGTCGGGGGCTTTGCGAGTTAGCTCTACACAAATGTCGGGCTCGCCAGTGTCGAAAATCTGCTCAAAGACCGATGCCGGAGGGGCGAATGTTATGGCGGCTTCGGGGTAGTTCTCCTCTACCCAACTACGTATGGCTTCGGTAGCTTTTTCCACGCTATCGGGCGAAGCTGTCTGCCAATAGAGATTCGCTTCCGATGCAGAAATAGAGTTCTCGTTGCCCAGCATATAATCTTGCGATCCAACACTTGCCGAGCACTCTAAACTCATATTGTCTACAGCTTGCTGCATTGCCATGACACGACGATTGTTTTCTGCCACACTTACGTTGCTATTCCAATCGATATGCGCGGTGAAGTCCGGATTGTCTATCTCAGGCATACGGCTCTTTTGGAGGTTAGTAGCCAAGAAGTAACACATTGGCAGCGTAAGTATGGCTATAATTATAACTATCAGCCTATGACGTTCGCAAAAGTCGGCGCCACGGTCGTAGCTACGGGTTATAGATGTTGGCAGAGTGGCAATGTTCAATGATTTTTTTCGCGAGCATATCAGTTTGTATAGTACAGGTAGAAGTATAATAGCTACTATGTACGACATTGCTAATCCGGAAGTTATGGCAAAAGCTTGGTCGGCGAATATTGCGCCTGCCATGCCGTTCAGAAAGACGAGTGGGAGGAACACAGCCACCGTTGTGAGTGTGGAACTTAGCATTGGCGAAATCATCTCGCTTGTGCCTATCACACACGCGGTGCGCATTGTGCGTCCTACACTGCGCCACTGCATGATGTTTTCTGCCACTATTATGGCGCTGTCTATCATCATACCCACAACGAGTATCATGCCCGAAAGCGATACTATGTTGAGCGACCTCTGCCCTACGAAGAATGGTATGAACGTCAGCACTACAGCCACCAGCATTGCTATACCTATGACAATACTCGTGCGAAAATCTTTCATAAAGAGCATTGCCGTAATCATAATAAGTATAAAGCCTATAATGAGGTTTTGCTCAAGGTTGCTTATGCTGTAGTCGAGGAGTTCGGTCTGGTTGCGGCTTATGGTGAACTCATATTCTGGGAATTGCTTGCTAAACTGTTCCACTGCGCCATTCAAGTGGTCTTTTAGCTCGTTCATGCCATCTTCGCTCTGCTTAATCACAGCGAAGGTTACGGCGCGTTTACCATTGCATAGCGAACGGCCATCGCTACCTATGGGCTCTTCGGTAATTTTGCAGAAGTCTTTCAGCTGCACCAATCTTCCGCCGCAGCGTATGTATATATTGCCTACGTCGTTTTTGTCGCTCAATACGGTCTTTGTTCGTATAGTATACTGATAATGACCGTCGTTCACCGTCATGCTGCCGGCATCGATATTATTCTCGGTGAGCGCATTCTCTATGTGGTATTGCGTCAAGCCCATCATCTTCATCTTCTCCTCGTCGGGCTCAACGTTCAGCACACGCCCCGGAATGCCCGTTACGTCGGCCATGGCCACTTCCGACATCTGCTCTATGCGTCGACGAACTATGTTGTCGGCTATGTCGCACATCTCGAGGAATTGCGCTTCGTTTTCTTGTGCATACTTATCCTCGTTTGCCAATGTCATATTTATGTAGCATACGGGAATGTCGGTTGCGCTTGCCTTTATGGCTTTCGGACGAGACACACCATTGCCAAGCGACCCCATTGCACCATCTATCTTTTCGTTTACCTCAATGAAGGCAAGGTCGGTGTTGGTGCCAAATTCGAAGCGCATATCTATAATGCCAATGCCGTCGCGCACCGTGCTGCGTATGCTCTGCAGACCTTGCAATTGCAGCAACTGACGACGTACCACCGACACTATGCTATTCTCAATCTCGCGTGCCGACATGTCGTTTTCGTTCACCTTGACCGTTATTTGAGGAATAGCAATGTTGGGCAGAAGCGATACGGGCAGAGTGTTGTAGGCCACTATGCCAAGCACCACAAAGGCGAGAAATGTCATGAAGACGGCTATTGGCCGCCTAATAAGAAAATCAATCATAGCCTAATAGTCGGTGGTGGTTGCTATTATTACTGGTGCATTATGTGCGAGGTCTGTAGCTCCATCTACCACAATGGTGTCGCCTATATTTATACCCTCTTTTATGGCTATTAGGTCGGCATTCTCTACAGTCGTCTCCACATAGTTCCATTTGGCTATACCCTTGTCTACGCTGAACACCACAGGTTTGCCCGAACGCATAACTACAGCATTCTTTGGCACGGCAATATGTCGACCCGCATTTTTGTTTATCCACACGCGCACGTTCATTCCTTCGAAGAATGTTGATTCTCGGCTATTTATGGCGGCGTGAACCACTATGGTGCCGTTGGCTTCTACCACAGGGTTGATGTCAGTGATAGTGCCTTGTGCATATTCGCCAGGAGCCGAGAAGGCCTCTATCCTCACCGATGCTCCTTTGCTCACTTGAGGCAGTTCGCTCTCTATTATGGTGAACTCCACCGTCATATTATTCATATCTATAACGCGGCAAAGCGGTTTGCCTGTGTTTGTTCGGTTGTTTACGTGCGCATCGAGGTTGGCTACCACGCCTTCGAAAGGCGCTTTGATGCTGGCTTTGCGAAGTTTCTCGGCTTGTAGCTCATACTGAATTTTCGCTTGCCGATAGCCACTCTTTATTTCGGCTATCTCGCGCTGATTTTGTGGAATGTCATCGCTGTTTGGGTCGAAGCCTTGCCCAATGAGTATGTCGTGGAGCGAAAGGCGGCTCTTCTCCATGTCGGTTTTGATAGAGAGCACGTTGCGCGAAAGTTCAAACGTGTCTATTCGTGCTATCAGGGCACCACTGCGTACGTAGTCGCCATTCTTCACGCACACTTCGGCTATCTCGCCCGACGTTTCCCAATATAAATCGGCATAGCGCATGGGCTTCACCTTGCCATTGCTGACTATGTTTTCGTTGAAATTTATCTCTTTCACCACCGCCACAGTAACACTACGTTGTTCTTCTGCCAACACTTGGTTAGCTTCTTCTTCTGTAGGCTGCTGATTTTCGCTACATGCCAATATGTTTATAGCTACGCACGTGGCAAGTGTTAATCTCGTTACAGTTGGGAATTTCATATTTATAATTCAGTTAAGGTTTGGTTATTACGAGAGACAATAGTTCGCATTTCGTCTATTGCTTCCGATTCCACTTTTGGCTTTTTGTGCAGCACACTGTCGGCGGCTGCGGCGCGTTTGGCTTCGTTGTAGAAATTCGGTTCACTATATAGGTTATACAACAAATAGTACGGATATATTCTACTAGGCAAACGATTCGCCGATTTCAAAAACATCTGTTCTGCTTCGGCATATCTTCCCAACGCTTGCAAGTTTTTGCCACGAATGTTGAGTATCATCGGATCGCCCGAGAGTTCTAATGCTTTACATAAGATGCTGTCCGATTTTGCATACAATTGCATCTTGTGTAGCGTATGTCCCCATTCGTAAAGGAATTGCGCATCGTTGTTGAGGGCTATCTTGGGGTAGAGAGCCGCTACCGCAGAGTATGATTTGCTAACGTAGTAGATTCGTGCTTTAGCATATTCGGTCTGTTTGCTGACCTCTTTTTCCAAATTGGGTACTGACAGCATAAGAAAAGTAGATATTGTTAATAATGCTAAAGTAACAATAAATTTTATTACGCGTCTATTGGAGTGTATACATAATAGCATAATAATTATGCTCGTTGCGACTATTACTGGTATTTTGAAAGGATAGGAGGCGAAGGCAAATATTGCTATTGATACTATTGCGCCAACTTCGCCTATACGCCTATTGCGTATGCCGAGCCAAATTGTAGCTATACTTATAGCTATGAGCCCTAAAGCCATAGGTATACCATGCACAAAGGCGATGTTGATATATTCGTTGAATGCGCAATCGGGCACACCTGCCACCCAACGCTCTGCCTCTGTGCCGCCTTGCGCGAAATATTGCTCTTGTAGTTCTGCGTATGCAGGCATAAACGAACCATATCCTTTTATTGGCTCATCCATAATGCCAAGCGCAGCAATTTTCCATATTAGCAATCGCCCCGATGCCGAATCGGCATTTATGTTCCATAGCGCAAAGCCTCCCCCCAAGAGGATTATTGCCGACGCGGAGCAAACAACTTTCCTATCTATTTTGCTTGCCCACACGCGAATCACATTACGTTTGAGGCATATAAATACTACTGCACAGCTGATTGCGGCTGCTATGTATGCTGTGCGGCTGGCAGTGGCGGGTAGTATGCATACAATTAGAAATGCTGCCGCCCCGAAAACGAACCGCAACCATTTGTTGTGCGTCTCTATGTATGCTCCCAATGCTACTGGCAGTGCCATTGCTAAGAATCCTGCCAACGGTCCTGGATTGTAGAATGTTCCCGTTATTTTGAATAAGTCGTGGTTAGAACTGCAAATATTTATTGTTTGCAAAAATGCCAATACACATTCGGCAATGGCAACCACCGAAATACTTATTGTTATGGATTCTCGTAGGGATTTAGGGGCAAACCACATACCTGCTAAAATGACAATTAAGGCCACAGAACCTCTTATGGCAACACGCAGCCATTGCTCTGCAATACTTTGTTCGACAGAAACGTTCGATAAGAAAAATGCAGAACTCAGTAGCCATATAGTTGCTGCGCAGAGTAGAAAAAATACTAATGTTTTGTTGTATAAAATACTCATACTCAATAAACAAGGATTACTTTTCCCACAATAAATTCCTCTGGTACAAGCCCCCAGAATCGAGAATCAAGGGAATTAGAGGTATTGTCACCACACATGAAATAATAATTCTGTTGCATTATGTGGTATTTTATTGACGAACCATCTGGATTTGAGAAGCCATTGTTATCCCAAACGATCTTGTGTCCGAGCTCCCATTCTATGTATTTGCGATATATGCGCATATTCTTCTCATTGATATATATAGTGTCGCCTTTTTGAGGAATATATAATGGACCAAAATTGCGAACATTCCATCCCAGTTTATCCCAAAATGGCAGAGTAGCGTATGGCATACCAATATGACGTACGTACGCTGTATCACGTGTTATTTGTTCATTTGTTTCTTGCGATTCCTGCAAACCGAGCACTTCGTCAGAACCCACAATATGATAGCGACAACTATCGATGTAAAAACTATCTCCAGGCAATGCAACACAGCGCTTTACAAAATATTTCATCATGTCGAAAGCGATTGTGTCCCAACCAAGGAAACATGTTTCATTGAAAACAAATAGATCTCCGCGGTGTGGCTCTGACGTAGCATATCCGCGTATTATTTTACCATGTCGTATAGAATCGCAATCGCCCACATCAAAGATCCTTCTACCTAAAGACATTTTGTTCACTAAGACATGCTCTCCTGCCATCACTGTGGGTTCCATCGATGGTGTGGGTACTTTGAATGTCATTAGCACGTGAGTAAAAAGTAAATTCTTTATGGTGTAAAGAATAGCTGCGATTAACGCGATCCATAAAACCTTTTCGACAATCTTTTTTCTCATATACACACCGTTCTCATCTTGTTATCTCCATTCTACAATGCTATCATTACGAATGATGAACGGTCGCTCATCCCAACCTCGTGTGAGGTCTCTTACCCAATACAAAGCATTGGTAGGTACATTGTCATAGCGCAAAACGTTAGTTTTAGCAACTTGTTGTTCTAATGCGACCCACACTCTACCATTGAAATAGCGTAACTCATAGGTATCACCGACACGTATGTCATTGTCATCAGAGCGTGGTATTATGCGAACGAAACTGATTTCCTGAGGTTTGCTCAATTTTATTCCTACCCAATTGTTGTTCTTGTTTTGAGTCTCAAAGTTCGTCAGATAGTCGTTGTCGAAAGCTTTAGCTGTTACGTTTACTGTAGCGGCTTCGCAAGCTATAGGAGCACCTTCGAGCTTTGTTGTGTCGCTATCATAGAAAGCAAGTTCGGCTATACTTCCATAGCAATCATTGGCAGACAGATAACGATAATAACGATATGCTTTGTTGCATTGTATTTCTTGTGGATCATTTACGTATACATTATTTATGACAAAAAGGGTTTCGGCGTCCGCAAAGTCTAGGCGATTTGCCCCTTGTATCTTCCCTCCTAATAATCGGTGACGCATTTCAGCTACATTGCGACTTTGATAATATTTACGACGAATGTCAAGAGGTAGAGTTTGTATAGTATCGCATACTATGTATTCTACACTTCCATCTTGATGCACAATGAACGGTTGGCTTATTGGAACCAAGTTTTGACCATCAAAGCCTTGCGCAATGTAGAGTATATTTCTGCCAATTTTTTTGAAGTAAGCCTTACCATTTTTGACTTCGCCATAGTCGACAACAGACCACTCTATGTCATGCCCATTGAATACTGAAATGTAAGCGTATGGTTCTACTAATTCTGTACTTGATGTAATGGAAATGTCTAGGTCAGTAGTAGAAAAGTATTTGTCTGTGACATCTATTTGACAAATAGGGAATGAATACTTCAATACAGATCCGTTCTTATACTTTAGTCTTTGAAGATTCATTGCGTATGTAGAACGATAAACCTTAGGAATCCTTTCGTATGGGAAAAAAGCTTGCCCTGGCACAGACGATATATCCCATTCTGAAGTTAACTGCTCGCCTCTATGAGATAGCGTCACATACCATGTGTGGCCCGACCTATACCGACCCCACATTGGTGTTCCATCTATGATTGCTGGCAGACCCACACTTCGATAAGCGAGTACACCAAGCAACACATAGTCGTGACATTGACCAAAAGTTAACCGAGATATGGTAGATGCACTAAGTAGAGTGTGACCTATTTCCGTGTATACTCCATATGGTTTTACTTTGCTCAATATTCTATTACGAACGGCAGATAGCGTTTTGGGTATAGTGTTATACTCTTCGTCATCTGGAATTATTCTGGCTATAGTATCTGCAAAAGCCATTCGCATGGTATCGCGCCATGCATCAAAACTCTGAAACTCAACCGCTTTATATGGCAAAATCCATTCGCAAAATTCGTCAAACGACAAATGCCGAGCCCATGGTTGTTGCCATTGCTCAAATGCATCATCGATGTTTTTTATAAGGTATTGTGCTGACATTATTTTTATGTCAGAAGTTTTGTTTGCAGTGGCATAAGCAAAACGTTTTTTACTCAAAGCCAACAAGGTGTCGCGTTGTTGTATAGGAGTTAATTCCGATTGCAGAATTTGCGTAGCAATTGTGTAGTATCGTTCAATAGCGGAATCGGCATACGAATAATGCGCAGGCATATTGCGTATTAAGAATTTGGCAGCCTCCAATTTCAACGAATCGTTGGCATAGTGGTTCAATACGCACTCAAGTTCTGTCCTATTTGTGCCCGCTTGTTCTAATGCTACGCGTAGCATTCGTTCTTCGGTGCTTTGTCTGCAAGCGCAAAGCGATAGCACAGCAAATAGCAATGCGATATAGTTTTTTACTTTGATATTGCTCATTGTCTATAGTATCATTTATGTATGGGTTCGCCTATTGCCAATAGAGATGTCATAGAGTGGTATCTCTATAAGCAGTATCATGGATAGTGCTGATTGCGCTTTTGTAAGACGGGTGGCGTATTTATTATTGCATTTCTAATATAACTTCTTACACAATTCTCTAATGAATGTTGAGTCTAACGATTCCGTTGCTTTACTCGGGAAATAGATACTTTCAACCTTTAGCTCGTTATTCACCACCATATAGTAAGGCATCATTTTTTCATCAGCGTTTAGGCTTAGATATGAAGTATTTACCACTTTGAAGTCTCTTATATGGCGCGGATCAATTATTCTGTTTAGCAGCCTTACATTTTTGAATGTACCAACGAAAACTACCTTATCGAAAAGCGAAGCATCTACGTATCGTAATATTTTATTCACAGCATCTTCTTCGCAATTACCACAAAATTTTTCTGACATTCTGCAAATTAGAAGTTTGTCATTATCGACAAAAAGATTTTGTAGGGTATATACATCTTTGAGCGTATCTTCCACTTCAACGTTGTATAACGTTTGCCCAATGTTTTCGTAAGCAAGGGCTAAATTGCTTCGCAACACATTGTTCTCGTCACTCAATGCAATTACTTCTCTTTGAGGACCTATTTGCTCACCTTGTTGCAACGTACAAGATAGGCTGATACTGACTAACACTACTGCTATAGGAGTTGTAATAAACTTTTTCATATTTTACTAAAATTTCCATTCCAATTTTAGGCCGACACCATATTTGTATGGATAGCGGTAATCAATTTCGCCAGGAACACCAGGCGGTAAGGGCAAAGCATCCGTTCTGTAGTATCCTATAGATGACTTGAATCCATTTTCACCATCTTTTGTGGCAACTCTATTGTTAAGCACGTCTATATAGCGGCTTGATGTCTTTACTAAAATCGGAAATTTTGTCTTTTTGTCTCCGCCACCAATAGATGATTCTACCACATCCGTTGCATTAGAAGAAATCCGGAATGATCGCTGTAGTGAATCACAATTTACGTGCATAATACTATATGCCTTATTGTTGTTGGTGTATGTCGTATCCGTAAGGTTGCTATACTGAGCAAAGCCGACACACTCAAATGCAGAACTCAATGCTATTAGTAAAAGACTTCTCCCTTTAGCGTTCATAACAAAATGATGTTTATAGTTCAACTTTATATAGAACTAACAACACATTATCTTCTTCCTTGTGCGTTTGAATTTTTGCTATGTCTTCTTTTGATAGCAATTTGCTATCCTTACAATATTCTGAATATGCGAAATTGGATATTGTGGTTATGAAATAATCTTTATAAGTTGAGAACGGAAGATCTATCAAAGGGAATTGGTTAATGTCTATATTTTTACGAAATCCACCAGTTATTTCCCCTGTTTTCATATTTCGATATGCTAAAAAATCACCTTTTGTAAAATGAGACAAACGAAACGCTTGAATGTTACCTGCTTCTCGGTAATCTCCAATAAAGAAGCAATAGTCAGAATTATTTACATTTCCATAAAAATCAGCAAATGAATTGCTTTTGTCTAATATGCTTTGCGGAACCTTTTTGTCAGAATAGTATAGGACATAACTAGCAGACAATTTATTGTCGGATAGCGAGAAAATCGTATCGTTAAAAGGTTTTGGTATAAGTAAATGTTCTTCATTAACAGATAGATAATGACGACTTGCTAGCCCTATAAAATTGGATCCTGGAAGGCCATAGTTTATCATACTATAAGTTGTATCTGTTTGGAAAAACATATTATCAGAAATATCTTGCATTTGTGGATTTACGGAATTAAGCGTCTCAAATGCATAATGTCCATTGAATATTTTGAAATCGTGAGTTCCAAATGGGGTTATTTTTTCATGTAAATAATTACCATCCTTATCATAGTAGTACATGCATCTATTTTGACATACAACAAGTTCATTTGTGTTGTGGTCAAAGTCGATTGCAGCAACCATATATAATTCGCCCGGACCATTGCCATTTTTTATTCTATGAATATATTTCCCTTCACGGTCAAATATTATTACGCCTCCTTGCAAATAGTCATCCTCTACATATATTCTTGAATCTGTTATGATAATATTATAAATATTTCCCACAAGACTTTCGTTTGTGGATTCCAATTCTATGATATTCATTTTTTTGATTATACTTCCATACTCTATAGCGCTATCAAATAGATCGTTGAGATCTATTTTTATCGTTTTGGTACGGTCTACCGGCAAAAATGCGGATGCGCTAGCATTTAGTGTCTCAATTTGTTTTTGAGAATATCCATAAGTCTCGTATTGATTAGATGTTTTAGAATTACAATTTGTAAAAACAGAGATACTAACAATTACTAAAGCATACAGAAAAGTTTGTTTAAGAATGAGTTTCATAGAATTTAATTTATTGCTGTTTATACTTATTAAACCACGACTCACACGAAACTCTTGCGAGTCGTGGTTTCAATTTGTTACCTTAACATACTTCTAGAAGCAGAAATCAAAGCCTACTGTACACATGACTTGAAATTGTCCAGAATTAAAATTATAGGAACCTTGCACCCCAAAATTGAAATTTCCATAAGAAGTGTTGTAATTCTGATTGTAATTACCAGAAATTGACACTCCTTGGTTCTTGTTGTAATCCATGCCAATACTATTCCCATTCCCAGAATTATAGGAGGCGCCTATTCCCCAGTTCTGAGAATTTTCATAGTTGCCTCGGATGACAACTGATTGCTTGTTCTTTTGTTGATTACTCAAAGAAGAAGGATATCCAAAGCTATTATTCCCAAACTGATAATCGGTTTGTGCCACAGCAACATGTTCTACATCGCCAATCATCAAATCGGAATTTACAGAAGTGTCTTGGGCATTCCATACATTAATTCCCGCTATAGCAGCCGCAGCTGCTATGGCTAATGTTTTATGAATATTTTTCATTTTATGTTCTATTCATTTGCTCAAAAAAATCTCACTCATTGTCACATTGAGCGGTGTGACAGAAAAGCGTTTTTTCAAAAAAAATGATTGCACTGCTGAAAAACCAGCTCGCGCCGCCATTTTGCCATAGCAAAAGGCTCAGAATTTACGTATGTTTGCCGTTGCCTCCTTTCTTTAGGTTGGTTTGTGTAGTTGGCTTGTTCAGTTACCAAGGCGAAGAAGTCAACTACATTTTTCTATTTAGTTATATTGCTATCACCGAATAAAACAGTATATCACGAATCTTGTACGCTCTAAAAAAGTATCGCTTTTATTAGTCTAATTCGGTGATGTTTTTTATTGTATAAAAGAGATTGTCTTTATACTTCGGTTCCTCTTTTCTTTATGTAACATTTTTATTTCAAAACGTTCCATCCGTATTGTCCTCTTCTGGTGAAACGCCTACTGTTGGGATGTATATCGGTTGATCGGCGATTGCATTTATTTCCCCATAATATAATAATTCGCCATCCTCAGTGCTTATCGTTAATCTGTATCGGCCAGAATAGAAAAATGTTACAACAAATCCATCTTTGACAATCTCTATATTGCCATTATAGAGGTGTAGCCCTTTGTTGCCTGTAGATACTTTTTGTGTTGATATTACTATTTCTTTAGCACTTGTCATTAATGTAATTGCAATGAGCAAAAACAGAGATGTGATTCTTTTCATTTTCGTTTTTGTTATTTGGTTTTGAGCAAAAATACCCCTGTTGTGCTGTAGAATACGAATCAAAAGTTGGTGTTTTTTTACAAAGTTTTCAACAGGATAAAACACTGTGTTTTAGCATGGTGCATTTTGGTTACAAGTAAAACTCGTAAAAAAGTTGGTGATTGGCCATTTCAAATTATAGGCGTTTTCGTTGTCTTTCTACAATATGCCAGAGATCGTTCCATTGCATGTTTTCGTTTCCCTCTTGTTTGGCTATTTGTTCACGAATTAGGCGTTGACGTGTGCGTATGGTATTAACCGATTTGAACAAACATTCCGCTATTGTTATTGCAGTAAAGCCTACTCGCGTCATTTCACATACGGCAATGTCGTATGAGGTAAGGTTGCTGTATCTACTCAACATAGCATTCGACATCATAGGGTAGATATACTCTATTTGCTCTATTATAAATGCGTATTTGTCATCGGCTTTTGCATCTTCATTTAGTTTTAGCAAACCTCGCGATATATTTTCGCAGATGTTCTTTCGCAGGATTTTATCCTCTGTGGTTTGTGCTTCTTCTTTTTGTGAATTCGCCAACACCTCAAGTTGCTTGCTTATATCTCTGTTTTTTAGCGTCTCTTCTATCAATTGCCTCATTATTTGCGCCTTGTGAGCTTCCAGCTCTGCGTTTCTGTGGCTTATATTGTCCCTTTGCCATTTAAGCCTTATTGTCACCAGAGACAAAACCAAGAATATTATAATTACGCTTACGATGAAATTGAAAAATCTCTGAACAATAGCATCTCTTGACGCAGTGAGCTCTCTATGTTCGTTCAACATACGGTCGATATTTTCAACTTCTAATTTGTTGCTATTTATTAGCACACTGTCCGACATAGCATCGTATCTGTAGAAATATGATAACTGTTGTTCATCATTTCTACGCTGCATATTGGCAATTATTCTCGATCGAGTGTAAGACAATTCTTCATAATAATTGCGAGGTGTAATAGTGTCGAGTATTGCATTGCAAGCCTTATAATCCCCCATTCCCGCTAGAAATGCAGCCTTATCAATCATTTCAGAAACAATATCGTCATATTCTTCCGATGCATACATTATGCTCGTATCGCTATATGCAAGAGCCAAATCCCACTTCCCTTCTTTTACGTATGCGCCAGAAAGCAACATATAACTCAAAGAAGACGGAATAACTCTTTCGTCTGAAATACACGCAATCATAGAATCAGGCTCGTGCAATGAATAGTAGCATTCAGCTATACGAATTAGTGTAGACGATATGTATATGGGATTATTTATTCGCTCAGCTATTTGTAAAGCTTCTTTCAATCTGCCTACTGCCAACCGCATAGAATATCGTTGTATATGCGCAATTGCTTCACGTTCGCGCGCCAAAAACGAATATCTATCGCATAGTATGGTGTCGAAAAGCGCCTGAGCTTGCTTTTCTATGTACAACGTAGAACTATAATCGCGATTTACGAAAGCCACCTTGCCCATATAATAGTGCGCCAAGCCAGCATGGTAATAGTCTTCTTTGTTGTCGCGGTAATATAAATAAGCACCTACACCAAGAGAATCGACAAGTGGTACATCACAGCGGTCTTGCGCTTGTAGCAAAAGTGTGCAGTAGAGCGCGTAAGTGTCGTCATCAACTTCAAATAAGTTAAGTTTGATAGGTTCAAGGAGGGCATAAGCCTCAGAGTCGCGATTACATATCAATAGAGAATCGGCTTCGGCTAGCACTGGGCGCAATTGTCTATCTTTTAGGTTGCATGCCGATATTATGCTCACAAATACTCCGATGTACAGAATTTTGAATATAGATGATTTCATTTAGGTACAAGGTTGATTAAGGATAAAGCAAATTTCTACTGTCAAGAAGCCAACAAGTTATTTATATAGCCCATCCTAATAAAAAACGGATGCAAAGAATGGTAATTTGATAATGTTTGTCGTGCACCTACTTTTTTTAGGTTGTGTTATGTAGTTGGCTTGTTCAACTTGCTGGGCGAAGAAGTCAACTACATTTCTTTATTTGTTTATATGTTTATCATCGTAACAGAATGTATACTACGAAATGTTAACGCTCTAAAACCTTCGTTTCCGTAGGTTCTATATCGATGATATTTGTTGCTACCTATGGGATTGTCCAGGGGAAGCGGGTTGTTTCGTTAGTCATAATCTTTATTCTTTTTTACGTTAACCATAGGGCCAACAGTTAACGAATGCAAATGTATGTTCCTTTTTATAAACACGAAATATGAATAGAAAAAATTATGGCGTGTAGAGGCGTCACAGTGTGGCGTTTCTACAACAACCAACAAATCAGAATATTACCCCTCTTATTCTTGCATTTCTTGTAGTTTGAAACATCTGAAAACGAGAGTGTCTTCATCCATATCCTCGCGCTCAAAGTTGTTCTCAGAGAGCCAAAGACCATCATCGTTTACGAAGAAAATCTTAGGTGCATATTTGCCTGCCTTGAACATGGTCTCACCAACCACTTGGAAATCTTTATTGATGATTTGGATTGAAAAATCCTCACGGCATAGAGCATTTTCAAAATAGTATTGAACGTCTACTTTCTTTTTACTCTTGGCATAACAGAATCGGTAGTATACTTCGCGATATTGGTCGTAAAGTATATTTCCATATTCTGCTTTTGTCAAAAAGTCTTCTTGACCTTGTTGAATGTCGATCGAGGAGTTAAAACCTTTATTTGCTATTTCACCAATAAGTTTGCTTATAGCAGGATACGAGGCGAATTGTTTGAAGTCTTGCGTTACGTATATACCGCTGAGGGCGCAGAACGAAAAAACGAATTGTTTTCCATCGTATATTCTACTATAGCCTTCATTATGATAGTAATGACCGTCTTTTTTATCAAAAAGTTCTGGAAAACCGAGTGGTAGAGCTTCAAAAGTTCCAGTAGCCGTATCCAATGCGAGAGATAGTGGGCATTCGTCAAACTCGAAGTTTGCACCATTAGGAGAATTATTCCAACGGGTCGGGGGAATGTCTTGTGGACAGTATATTTTACCATTTATAATAACTAATGGATTGTATACTAAGGATAGGCAATTAGTGTTTGAACAAAGCCTATTTTCAGTGCAATACGACATCAAATTATAGTTCTTTATCACATCTCCATTTCTGTTAATTCTGTAAACATATGGATTCATTGTGGTAATGAAAATATCGTCAAGATTTATTACGCCATGCGAGCCAATATTTATTGGGTACTTGCCATCTCTTTTTATTCGTATTATGTGAGATAGTTTGCAAGAATCTAAGCGATAAAAAGCAATATTATTGGCATCTGCATTTGATATTGATAAGTATTCGACACCAGAAGGTTCTTTATAATAGTGAATATCATTACTATAAAGGTTTGTCTCATCGCTGATGCCAATTTTCTTAGTGCTATTAGATTCTGCCAACTTGTAAGCGACATTATTGTCCGCTTTTTCGGTACAAGCGGCAAAAAGTATTATAAAAAGGGTAAGGTATATTGCTTTCATAATCAGTTTTATTCATTTACATACTTTTCAATATCATACACATGAATCACGGCTTCTGGCTGTTTGGTTAGTGCGTATAACTTTTTCATATTTTGAGAATAATATAAGCTTTCAATGTCAACGTCGGGTTGCAAACGCCACACTAAATCGCCATCCCATGTGTATAATAAGATTTCTTTGATTTTTGGAGTCTTCTTGCGTTCATCCTTGGGTTGTCCACTATATAGTAGAGCTACATATTTGTTGTTAATCGAGGCAGATGAAAACACGTATTCTACATCTGTGGAAGCGGTGATTATATGTCCCATTATATCTATATTATTTACATGACACAACTCTTTCTTTACTTCCTTTTTGACAATTTGCAATTTCTCGTCATCCAACGAACAAAACAGCATGATTCCTTCGCATCTATAAGCTGCCACGACTTTTTTATTGTCTGGCGAAACCTCAATTCTCGAAGATCCCCATATTGTCGACTGCGAAGCTGCTGGATATTTGCTTATCTCCGATTCTTCTGGATACGGAATAGATGAAATTATATTACCTGCCGTATCACAATACATAAACAGACAAGAATCGGTGTGCGTTGATGTTATATATCTATGGTTATCTACAATCTTCGTTGACATAGCCATCAACATGTATGGATATTTAGCAAAATATCCTATTTGAGCAATTTTGTTTTCTATATCAATATTTATTTTATAAACATTTTTACTGATCATATCTATGATATAAGGGACGCCATCATAACTCGTTAAGCACGAGAACTTTGAAATCTCTTGAGGTCCTTGTCCAACTGTTATCGCCTTGAAGCTAATGCTATCTGGCTGCAATTGTAGAAAAGAGTACTCTTTTTCGTCATTTATGTTTTGCGCCACCAAGACATCTTTTGCGACTACAAATCGAGAGATGTTTAGAATATCAAAGTGTTCAAGATCAATCGTAGATTCGGAGGTAATTGATTCAGTTTGAACTTTTACATTTTTACTCTCTTGCGACAATTGACAAGAGGTTGTAACTGCAGCGGCCATAGCCACAAAGAGGATATTTTTATTCATAACAATTTTACTTTTAGGAAAGTTTTTATTACAATATTTCCGATAAGTCATATTTTACCAAATTCATTTCACCATCTGAATCTTTGCCAGTGATGTATAGCGATTTCGAATCGTCGCAATATGTCAGTTCATAAATGAAATATGGCGTTTTGCTTTTTATTCGCGCCACCATATCGCCATCCCAGCTAAACACATATATGTCGTTGGCTTCGGCCATAGCATTTTCGTGTTCTAGTCTCGATTTATGGGTCGGTTTTTGCTTATATACATGGGAGTTACATACAAAAATGTATTTATTGGTGCAACCACCATTTCCATAGAAACCATTATTAACGCCTCCTTTATAGAATAGCCCACCTAAATCAGGATCATACTCATATTCAATATCGTACTTTTCTGGGCCAATGAACTCTTTTATCAAATTGAAATTCAAATCAAAAAAAGCAACACGAGGAGTAGAATTATAACTTGCAAAAATCATTTTTTTGTCGGTATTGCTATAAATAGCAGCACCAGAAACATAAGAGCAATTTATTTTGTTCATAGCTGTATCTGTCGTCAGTCGTTGCCCTGTACGACCGTCATATTTTATGAATTCGGGAATATTTTCAGGATCATTATATCCTTCTAGGTACAAACCATTATATGCCACAAACAAAGAATCACCAAACCAGCAAAAACCCTTCACAAAATCTGTTATTGTAATACGATGCGGGCGATAATTCTCTCTTTGTATAAACATCGAATCCAAATCCATCATAAAGTTTGCCTTTGTGAACGAGTCCATTATACTAAGATTTCCATTGTGGCAGCTGTTTTGAACGAGCGGATACATAACATCGTTGGGGCCATCACCTTTGTTGAGGTATTTGGCTATTAGCTCTCCAGTTTTCAGATTATATACCAACAGATATTTATCAATCGGTTTCTCGTCTTTTACCACCAAAATACTGTCTCTGAACACCATATACTTGGGGAGCAAAGCATCGTCGGGCGTTTCTAACACTGTGCCCTCTACAACGGTTAATGGCGGCATATTCTCTTCGGTAAGTAGAATAGTTTTTTCTCCGTGCAATTTCTCGTTTCCATTGTTGCACGAGCTTGAAAACACGCAAACTAAAGCTATTAGTAGCGCATTATAAATTCGTAAAGTCTTCATTATGTAACATTTAGCAAATTTTATTTGAGTGAGCATTTATACAGACATAACTCGCCTTCTTCATCGTAGCTATTTACGTATAATGTCTTTGTTTCTTCGCAATATGAAGGGGCAAACAATCTGCCATACGTATTAGGAACTTTATATCTGTTAATAAAATCACCTTTAGAATTAAATCTCCATATTTCTTGATAATCTACATAGTATTGCGCTTCATTTTTGCGGTAATCAGGTTTCGCAACTTTGTAAGTTCTACTATTGATGAAAAAAATATTGTTTTCTGAAATGGTAGATGATTCGAAGAAAAAAGAAATTTTTCCATCTTTCTCTCGCAAATTTCCCCACTCATCTCTCAATTCAAATTCTACATCATTTTCTTCAGGACCTACATAAGTTTTTATTTTGTTCAAATTCTTATCAAGCATATCGATCTGTGGTCGTCTTGTAAAAGCCATCATATATATATTTTCTTTAGATGAGTACACCAATTGGCCACCTGTAACTCCACCTGCAAAAAATCTAGGGTCCATTACAATACTATCACAAATACCTGTTTCGATGTTAATATGAACGTATTCAGGGATATTAGGGTCGGTAGACATTCCTGCTAAATATCCGATATTGTATGCAGTTATTGATGTGTCATTTGTGAATGCATACCCCCTATTTATACTTGCACTAATAGTGTTTATTTGTGGATGGTAGTCATATTTCAATGACGCAATAGAGTCGATGTCCATTTTTACTAATTTTTTTGCACTCGGGTCGTATATGAGCAATTGATTATTATGCAATTGTGTAACAATGCCAATGAATTCTTCTGGGCCCTCACCTTTTTTGTAGTATTCTGCAATTATTTCACCCGATAAGTTTGTAACTGTCAAGAAATAAGGATTAGGGTGGGATGAATTGATGGATATAATGAGATTTTTGCGCACAAAACTATATGCATCTAAAATCTTCTCGTTTAAGTCAACCTTTTCAAGATATAGGGTATCCAAGCGAGGCATATTGTCTTCGGTAAGAAGAATTTCCTTTTCTGGTAATTGATGCTTTTGCATGCATCCGACAATTAGTATAAGACAACAGATAGATAATAGTTTTTTCATTTTTATTGTGTTGTGTAGTTGGCTTGTTCAACACGAAGGAAGAAAAGCCAACTACGGTTATAGATTATTTACAGTTTGCATATTAATGCAGATACTTTTAGTTCTATATTGGTGATATTCGTTGCTTTCGGAGGAATAGTCCAAATGGAAGCTGTTTGTCAGGCTTGTCATAATCTCTATTTCTTTGTTGTAGGTTAACCGCAGGGTTAATTGTTAACAATTACAAATTTATGTTTCTTTTTTACATACACCAATTTTTGGACAAGGAAAATTTATGGCACGTAGAGACGTCACAATGTGGCGTATCTACAACGTCCAACATATCAACATGTTATATATAGAGACGTCATAGTATGGCGTCTCTACAATACAATGCCGCCGTTACCTATGGCGCGGATTGCAAATCGCCTCAAACAAAACCATAGAACAACCCTCCCCGAACATTTTCAATTTTCAACTTTCAATTTTTTATTGTCATCCTGAGCAACGCGAAGGATCTCCTTTGCTTCGGGATTCTTCGCTACGCACAGAATGACACAAAGGTTTGTAATTCGTAATTTCCATTTAGCCAACTCGTTCCGGCGGATTTGCTATTTCATCTATCGGGGATTCAAATCCATTCGAACGAAGGATGGAAGAACACAGATAAATTCCCAATTTTCAACTTTCAATTCTCTATTCTCAACTTTCAATTTTCAATTCTCAATTTCCTAATTACACTATTTACCATCTTTATTGTAGTTTTGCGACATTTTGAAACAATCTACAAACAACGGCATTGCACTGGATTGACCTTTTTATAGTTATAATCTCGTTGGTGTTGGCACTTGCAGTGGGATTGCGTTTTGCACGCCGTCAGCGAAGCACCGATACATATTTCAAGGCCAATGGCCGCATACCGTCGTGGGCGGTGGGCATGTCGATGTTTGCCACCATCATTAGCAGCGTCACTTTTTTGGCATATCCGGGCAGCGCCTACGAGGGCAACTGGATTTTGCTCGTGCAAGGTCTTATGGTACCCATAGTGCTTGTGGCTATCATAGGCTTTGTAATTCCGCTCTTCCGCCGCATGATTCACCTAAGTACGTATGAATATTTCGAACTGCGCTTCGGTCCGTTTGCGCGTATATATAGCTCGGTAGCATTCATATTCAACCATCTTTCGCGCTCAGGCACAATACTTTATCTACTTGGACTCGCCATAGCGACATTCTTTGCCGAAGCCGATGTACGTATGATAATTACCGTGGTGGGTTTTGTGGTGATATTTATGACCTTCCTCGGCGGCATGGAGGCAATAGTCTGGATGGACGTGGTGCAAGGCGTGTTGCTCATTGTGGGCGGCATCATCACCATAATTATGATTTACCTAAACTCGGGCAGCGATATGCTCCCGATGATAGCCGACGCCGTGAAGAGCGACAAAATTGGCTTTGGCCCGTACGACTTCGACCTTTGCCGACTGACATTCTGGGTGATGGTGTTCAACGGCATTTTCTACGCCGTGCAGATGTACGGAACCGACCAGAGCATGGTGCAACGCTACCTCACCGCCTCGACCGATGCCAAGGCTAAGCGCGCTACATATTTAGGCATCTTCCTCAGCATACCTACGTGGGCACTATTTATGTTTATAGGTACGAGCCTTTACCTCTTCTACAAGAGCCAGCAAGGCGCATTGCCCGCCGACATCAGCAGCGACGCGGTATTTCCATACTTCATAGCTACGCAGATGCCCGTTGGCGTGACAGGTTTGGTGATAGCGGCACTTGTAGCAGGCGCCATTTCGAGCCTCGACTCCGACATAAACTGCATCTCGGCCATAGTGGTGCAAGATTTCTACAAAAAACTCCGTCCGCGAGCTAACGACCATCGACAGTTGCGCATCGGACGGATGTCGGCAATTGTGGTGGGATTGCTGTCGGTGATAATTGCGCTGGTGTATGTGCAAAGCAGCACGCAAGGCACGTTAAGCACACTCTTTGCGCTCTACGCCATCTTCTCGGCGGGCATAATAGGTATGTTTCTGCTCGGCATCTTCAGCCGACGCGCCAATTGGCAAGGGTTGTACATAGGAATAGCCGTGTCGATAATATTCTCGGCATACGCGGTACTCACTACTACGCACACGGCCGACGGCACGCTCTTGCTCGATTTGGGTGCGTACAATTTTCCGCACCACCAATATATGCTTGGCGTTTATAGCCATATTATTGTGCTTGTGGTGGGATATTTTGCGAGTCTTTTCTTTCCGGCGCAGACAATAAATCCGCGACTTTTATATCGCAGACATAAATGATGAAAAAAATCTTCTGCTTCTGCGACAATAAAACACAAAATCGTACGTTATGAATATTGATAATGATGATTGACCGAAACTATCTTTCTCCAGATATATACATATAAGCACTTATCTATCAGCGCATAAGATTGCGCATAAATAACGATGAACAGAAAACTCACCCTAATAGCTTTGATATGCGTAGCGATGTTGTTGGCAACTAAAATTGCGGCACAATCGCCCATAATTATAGCGGCAACCGACACCAATGCAGTGCTCGAACGCGACACACTTGCCGAGGTGATAGCCGTTTCGCCAGCCGCAAAACGACGCATGGCGAACACCATTATAGGCGCGGAAAAGATTGAGATAAAGGAACTTGCGAAGATGCCAGTGCTCTTTGGCGAACGCGACCTCATGAAATCCATTCAGCTGCTGCCGGGCGTGAAGAGCGAGAGCGATGGATCGAGTGGCTACCAAGTGCGAGGCGGCACGTCGGCGCAAAACCTCATTTTGCTCGATAATGCTATCATATATAACGCTGGCCACCTAATGGGCTTATTTTCAACATTCAACGAGGAGGCTCTAACAAACGCCACACTCTACAAAGGTCAAATCCCAGCACAGATGGGCGGCGCAGTGTCGTCGGTGTTCGACATCTCGACAAAGGCTGGCGACATGCAGGATTTTCATTTCGGCGTGGGCATCGGACTATTGTCGGCAAAGGCGAATATAGAAGGTCCGCTTGTGCGCGATAGGGCTTCGTTTCTAATTACGGCGCGGCGTTCATACTTAGACGTATTCCTCAAAGCCACAAAGGATTACAAAGACACCAAACTCAACTTTTTCGATGTGAATGCCAAGGTCAGCCTTCGACTGAGAAACAACGGCGATTTGGCGATTTCATATTTCCAAGGTCGCGACAATCTTGGACTGAAGGATATTATGAGCCTCAAGTGGGGTAATCAGGCGTGGGCGGTGCGTTGGTTTCATGTGGCGAGCGATAGGCTTTTCTGCACCACATCGGCACAACTCACTAATTACAAGAGTTCCGTCACGATGACGATGCTTTCATCGGACTACGATATGAGCGGTTTCGTGCGTCACATTGGCGTGCAAGAGATGCTAACGTTCGTACCCAACGAGTCGCATCGCCTCAAATTTGGCGTTCAAAGTCAAATAGTTACGTTGCGCTCAGCAGAATGGAAGATTAACACGCTGCACGAGAAGGAGCAGCGTCGCGCGTGGCAAAATGACTTTTGGCTTAACGATGATTGGCGCCTCGGCGAGCACTTCGACATCTCGATGGGCATACGTATGAACACCTTTTCGGCGCTCGGCGGTTCGCCATACTATAATATTAATGCCGATGGCAGCATTGCCGACACACTCCACTACGCCAACGGCAGCATAGTGCATACGTATGTAACGCCCGAACCGCGCTTCAGCGTGAAGTATAAATTCAACCAGCGCAGCAGCCTAAAACTTGGCTACAGCCGCACAAGTCAGCATATACAAGCCATACGTAACAGCACTAGTTCGTCGATGCCGTTCGACCGCTATACCATGAGCAACAACATCGTCAAACCGGAGATTGCCAATCAGTATAGCATTGGATATTTCACAGCTACGGCCGACGAGAAATACGATTTCAGCGTCGAGGCATACTATAAAAATGTCGACAACGTAAGCGACTATAAAGACGGCAAGGCATTCTATTCCGAGATTGAGATTGAGCGTCTGCTGCTAACGGGCAAAGGTCGCTCATACGGATTGGAGTTTTGCGCGCATAAGAATGCTGGGCGCTTCACGGGTTGGGCGGCTTATACACTCGCTTGGTCACAAAACAAAATTGACGGCATAGATGGCGGACACTGGTATTGGGCGAGCAACGATCGTCGGCACGACATCTCTATTGTGGGAATGTATCAGCTGAACTCCGCGTGGAATATGACCGCAGCTTGGGTATACAACACAGGTCAAGCGCTTACCGCGCCAAGTGCTAAATATGAAATATCGGGTCAGACATATTACTATTATGCAGAACGCAATGGCTACCGAGCTCCAGCCAACCACCGCTTAGACGTGAGCGCTACGCATACCAAAAAGCTCAAAGGCAAATACGAACGCCAGCTCTCGATAGGTATTTATAACCTCTACGCACGCCAGAATCCGTACTTAATTATGTTCTCCGATGACGAGAAGAGTAATTCGGGCACTAAAGCCGAACAAGTTGCGCTATTCAGCATTGTGCCATCTATTTCATACACCATAAAGTTCTGATTATGAAGACATTGAAATACATATTTATATTTACGACTATACTTACAAGTAGCTGCACCAAAGAGATAGAAATCGACTACCACAGAGTAGAACCTATGCCCGTCATAGAGGCGCATCTTCGCGATGGTGGTGTTATAGTGTACGTGAGCCGCACACGCGACATTCAGGACAACGACAGAGATAAATATGTAGACGACGCCACCGTTCATCTTTCGTCGGATAATGGTGATAATCTGCAACTTAAGAGAATGGGCGATGGTCTTTATGCAAATTTCATTGCGTCTCATGTAGGTACTGAATACACGTTGGACATTGATATTGACGGCACTACATATACTGCCGTATCCACCATGCAGCCTGCGCCGATTATTACCAGCGCCCAATTCGACATTTCGCCCATACTTACATCGAATGTGGTGTCGCTCGAACTCGAAATGCAAACGCCCACCGACGCACAATATTTCTACGTGTATCATATATATCGCAATGGATTGCTATACAAGTGGAACACCTTCGAGAACCGCGGAAGCGACAACGGGCAAGTGACAAAATCGGTGCTTTGCTTCTATATTGGCGATGCCGAAGACGATGAAGATGAGATAATTGCCGATGGCGACACTATGGCACTGAGCATCTCGTGCATCGAACGCAAGGCCTACGAATATCTATATGAACTAAAGACGAGCGCGCGCACCACAGCCAACCCCAAGAGCATGTTTTCGGGCAACGCCATTGGCTATTTTGCAGCCGAAGGCATAGCCTCGCGCGACCTCGGAATATTCAACTTAGACTCCATCTGGCAAGCTGTTAGAAAATAAATACTACGCTGTACCGCCCCCAATTCCACGCCCCCAGAACACGCACGAAACCTTTCTATTTATAAGTAGTACAAACACCTACAACCAACACTCATTGAAAGAGTATTTTTGCGCGTTTAATAATAAAAAATGAAATCAAGCATGAAAGGAGAAAAAGTCAAGGGCTATCGTAAGATAAACCTTGCAATGTCGATTGTAGGAAACATAGAGATCTTCAAACTCAAATGTGCAAGTAAAGACGTTGTTAAGTCGCAAGGCAAAACTCTTCGTGCGATCCTCAATTATGCAAAAGACACCGAATATGGTCGTGAGCACAATTTTGCTAAAATTCTGGAAGCTAAGAGCGACAAAGAACTCTTCGAAGCCTATCGCAACAACGTGAAGATGAACGACTACGAAGACCTTCGTCCCTACATCAACAAACATCTTCAGGGCGGCAAAGACATATTATTCCCAGGCAAGCCCAAAATGTACGCTACAACCTCAGGTACTACCAAAGAACCCAAATGGATTCCTATCACCAACGAGTATTTCAGCAATGTTTACGGCAAAATAAACAAACTCTGGTTGTGGACTCTCATTCAACAAAGTAAGTACACCTTCGCTGGTGGTGTTGTATCTATCGTAGGTAAAGCCATCGAAGGCGAAGCCCCCGATGGTACTATAGTAGGCTCAGTATCAGGCGTTTCATATACACAATGCCCAGCTTTCGTAAAGAAAGCCTACACCGCACCAAACGAAGTGTTCGAAATTTCAGACTATAAAGCGCGCTACTACTGCATCATGCGCCTTGGCATCGAGAGAAACACTACGCTCATAGTTACGGCAAACCCATCTACCATTGTAGAGATGCAGAACAATGTGAACGAATTCTACGATGATTATTGCAATGATATTGAGCACGGTACATTGAAAGCCGACCTCAACATTGCTCCTGGTCCACGCGCAGCCATTGAGGCTATGCTTAAGCCAAACCCAAAACGCGCTGCCGAGCTTCGCGCTCTCAAAGAGAAATATGGCACCGTGCTTCCTAAGCACTATTGGCCTGATTTCCAAGTGCTCAACACATGGCGCTCGGGCAATACCAAAGTTTATCTCGACAAATTCAAAGATTCATTCCCAGAGCATAGCAAACACCCAGAGTTTGGCTACTTCGCTTCGGAATGCCGCGTAGGTCTTGTGATGAACGGAAAAGACGACACTACCCTTTTCCCTCACATGCACTACTTCGAGTTCACCCGCGAAGAGGACCTCGACAACGAGAATCCTGAATACTTAACTATAGACCAACTCGAACTTGGCAAGCGCTATTGCCTATACGTTACCACTTGGGCAGGTCTCTATCGTTATAATATGAACGACCTCGTAGAAGTGACCGGCTTCTATGGCAAAATACCTAACATTCAGTTCATTCAGAAGGTTAATGGTATAGTTACGCTTACCGGGGAAAAACTCCACGAACGCCAGTTCATTGCTGCAGTTCACGAGGCAGAGCAGAAACTCAATATGCCAACCAAATTCTTCATCGGTTTTGCCGACGCTGAATATTCTGGCTACCATTTCTACTATGAATTTGAGAATCAGGCTACTACGCAAGCCGAAGCAGAAAAATTCTCAAGCGAAGTTGACGCAGCCCTCAAGCAAATAAATATTGAGTATGCTGCTAAGCGCAACTCGTTCCGTGTGAAAGATCCTATCACGCACCGCCTTGTGTCGGAAGCTTTCGAAAAATTCAAAGCTCGCTGTATAGCAGAAGGCGCTCGCGACGGTCAGTTCAAACTGATGCTCTTGCTCAACGACGAAAAGCGTCACGCTAAGTTCAAAGACCTCGTAATAGAATAATGATTACAGATAGATACAAAGCCGTAGTTTTCGACTTCGACGGAACGCTCTATCCTAAAACCTCATCCATCGCATTGCACTTAGTCCTCAGCGACTTGCGCCATATGCGATGGCTTTTTTATGAACGCGTTTCGCGAAAAGAGCTCGCTGGTCAAGATTTTCAATCAGAAGATAAATTCTACGCTGCTCACTTTGCCAAAATAGCACAACTCGTCGACACCTCAGTTGAGGCGGTTGAATCTTGGTATAAGAATAAGTACCGTCAGCAGATGCTCAAGGTACTACATAAGTATTACCACAAACAGGAGCGCGTAGACCTTGTTTTGCAGAAGTTCAACGAATGCGGCATACGTACGGGTTGTTTTTCTGATTATGGCGACGTGCACAACCGTCTGAAAGCCATAGGAATAGAATCGGGCATCGACTACGAATGGGGCGCAGAAGAGATGGGCGCACTAAAACCCGCCGCACGTCCATTCGCAGAGATAATAAAAGCGTTGGGCGTTCAGCCGAGCGAAGTACTTATGGTTGGCGATCGCATCGACACCGATGGCGCTGTAGCCCGAGCCGTTGGTACAGATTTTATTTATATAAAAAAGAATGCCCAAGATGAACTCCCAGAAGGCTGCGGCAACAACTTCAAAGCCATGACGTGGAGCGAATTTGCAAACGACGTTCTGGCAATTGAAAATTGAGAATTGAAAATTGAAAATTCATAATTCAAAAATTCTGAGTGAAGCGAAGAAACGCATCTGACATTGGATTCATCGTTATACTCAGCAATGATGTAGTAATTATGATTTATTATTATTTGAATAAATATGTTGCAATAAATAGCTATGAAACTAAATTTGCAGCCGAAATTTCAAAACCATAAAATTTTATGATTAACTCACAGGATATCAAGATTGGCAACTGTATTCGCCTCGACGGAAAACTCTATTTCTGTATTGATTTTCAGCATGTAAAACCAGGCAAAGGCAACACCATTATGCGCGTGAAGCTCAAATGTGTTACCGATGGTCGTGTTTTGGAGCGCCGATTCGACATTGGAGAAAAGCTCGAAGACGTTCGCGTAGAGCGCCGTCCACACCAGTTCCTCTACAAAGAGGGTCAGGACTTGGTACTTATGAACCAAGAGACTTTCGAGCAAATCAACCTCGCTCCAGACCTCGTTACTGGTGTTGAATTCATGAAAGAAGGCGATATTGTAGAAGTTGTTACCGATGCTTCTTCGGAGCAAGTTCTCTTCGCAGAAATGCCTGTTAAGACCACTCTTACGGTTACCTACACCGAGCCAGGTCTCAAAGGCGATACCGCTACCAACACCCTCAAACCAGCTACCGTTGAAACGGGCGCAACTGTAAAAGTTCCTCTCTTCATCGAGCAAGGCGAAACTATCGTTGTAGATACTCGCGACGGTTCTTACTTGGAGCGCGTTAGATAATAAAACTACTGAGATACAGACATTCTCGCAGCACGATTAGACCTTTCTAATCGTGCTTTTTTATTTACTATATATACGCTATAAAACGAATAGGCTGTCATAACGGCAGCCTCTTTCATTGTATTTATAGATAAAACACCTCTCTATTATCTCACCACCTGAGTAAACACAGGAGCCTCGCCATTAGCCACGAGCACATAAATAGTTAGCTCGGTTGTTGGTGCTGCTTGGTTGCCGTCGCGTGGCAGATCAACGGCTTTGAACAGATATTCAGTGCCATTTTCTGCTGGGCGCTGTGCAAAAGCCTTTGCTTC
>JAEEGL014625351.1_pt1 | contig 52683 bp, 49 predicted proteins | sample 9134231 | NCBI WGS metagenome assembly JAEEGL01 (sample SAMN16246548, study PRJNA631951) | gut metagenome | biome: gut microbiome; feature: rumen; material: fiber-attached | host: Bos | place: Iran: Karaj | collected 2018-10
CGATGATGAAGCTGCAGCAGTCAGAAAAAATGTCGACGGTTCAGTCACTGTTGTCAGAGCTTTCCCGATGATGGGTAACTAAATCAACAAAATAAATATATAAGGCGGATGCTTTAGCACCCGCCTTTTTGTTTTTGTATTATAATATTATTTGAGAGGTGATAATATGTTTATACTTGAAAAACCGTACGTATCCGAAGCTTTAATAGATTCTATAGTTCAGCACGACTGGGTTGTGCTTGATAATGAAGCTGTGCAATCAGCTAACATGGAAGAGGGGGCATTAAGATATTGGGACACGCAATCTGCAAAAGACTACTATCTTAAACAGGAATATCCGCTTATATATTCTAATGCGGAAAATGCAATCTCCTGGGTACTTGATAATCTGCCGCAATCTAATCTGAGTTCGTATATTAAACTTTTTAAGGATAAAATTGCGTTCAGAGAATTTCTTAAAAAATTATACCCCGACTTTTTATTTAAAGCCGCTGATTTTAATGAACTTAAAAGTATAAATCCAAACACCGTAAAATACCCTGTTGTATTAAAACCTTCCGTCGGATTTTTAAGCTGCGGAGTACATAACATATACAATAAAGAAGAATGGACAGATACCATTGATAAACTCCAAAAAGAAATTGTTGCAGCTGACAATCTCTATCCGAAAAGTGTTGTCGATTCTTCAAAATTTGTTATTGAAGAAATGATTCAGGGTGAAGAATATGCGATTGATGCATATTATGACAGAAATGGTGAAGCCGTTATTCTTAACATTTTCCATCATCCTTTCCTTGATAAAAATGATGTAAGAGACAGAATTTATGTTATGTCGGCAGAAATTATGATTAAGTATCTGGCAAAATTTTCTATATTCTTAAATCAAATGGGAGAAGCCAAAAATATAAGAAACTTCCCGATGCATGTGGAAGTCAGAGTAACTCCCGAAGGAAAAATTATCCCTATAGAAGTTAATCCGATGCGCTTTGCCGGTTGGTGTACAACTGATATCGGAGAATATGCGTGGGGAATTAACGTATATGACTATTTCCAGAACCAAAAACGACCGGACTGGAACGAAATATTATCAAATACCGATAAAACAATTTACTACTTCTCTATGGCAGAAGTACCTTCCGATATTCCTCAACATAAAATTAATGAGTTTAATTATTGGGGATTTTTAGCAAATTACTCTAACGTTCTGGAGCTACGGAAAATCGACTTTAAAACTTATCCGCTGTTTGCCGTAATTTTCGGTTCAACACAAAACGAAAATGAAATCAGGCACATACTTGAACTGAAAACCGAGGACTACATTAAATAATATTTTTAAAGCCATTGCTGCAAACTGTTAGAATGTGATAATCAAAAAAAAACAGGGTATCAAATTGATACCCTGTTTTTATTGTTATTATTTTTAGCTTATGCTTCAGGAGCTGCTTCTTCTGCCGGAGCTTCCGGTTCAGCTTTTGCTGCTTCTTCTGCTGCTTTTGCAGCTTCAGCTTCTGCCTTCTTAGCTTCTTCTTCAGCTTTTTTTGCTTCTTCTTCAGCAGCTTTCTTTGCAATGGCTTTCTTTGAAAGTTTTACGGTTTCAGACTTTTTGTAGTTCAAAGAACCGTCTGCATTACAGTTAGCAATTAAATATTTAACCGTATCTGTAGGTTGAGCACCTTTTGAAATCCAAGCTTCTGCTGATGCCTTGTTTAACTTCATATCTTTTGTTTTAGGATTGTAGTAACCCAATTCTTCAATCGGCTTACCTTCTCTTTTTGTAGTTGAGTTGATTACTATAACTCTGTATGTAGGAGCTTTCTTCGCACCTAATCTTTTTAATCTGATTTTTAACATGCTAAATTCCTTCTTTTATATTTTTCGGTGTGTTGTGAAAGATTCAGCCGCAATCTTTCGTTTTGTACAAGCTGAAAGAGGATACTTGTACATGTAAAGCTAATCACAAACACCATAAAAAGTAAAGAGGGGGGTAAATATATTTAGCTGAAAGAACAAACTGCAAAAACATTATTGCTAAATTTTGGCTTATCGGAAATTTTTTAAACACTACGACCGATTTTGACGAAGAGGGGTGGTAATATATAATTGTAACTGTTTTTGATTAGTTTTAATCTCTCTAATTTCAAACCTCCTACATATTGTGCTACATTATTAACACCGGCTGATTTACCGGTGTTAATCTTTTTATAAGCAATATTTTTGCCTGAGATTGCATTCTATAGTATAATAGCTGTATGGTTAGCAAAGCAATTACTGCCGCAAATATCGGAATTAACTCATGTAAAATTGAAGTGGAAGTCGATACTTCAAATTCACTTCCTGCCGTAAGCATTGTAGGATTACCTGACAGTGCTGTATCAGAAGCCAGAGAAAGAGTACATTCCGCAATAAAGAACTCCGGCTTTGCCTTTCCGACAGGCAAAGTTATCGTAAACCTTGCACCTGCAGATATCAGAAAAGAAGGAACAAATTTTGACCTCGCTATTGCAATCGGCATTTTAAAAGAACAGGGAGTGGAAATTCCGGACGATTTAACCACCGCTTACATAGGTGAATTATCATTAGACGGCAATCTCAGAAAAATAAACGGAGTATTACCGTTAGTCAGCGGACTTAAAGATGCCGGTATCAAAACTGTTTTTGTACCGGAGGATAATGCGAAAGAAGCTGCTCTTGTACAGGATATAAACATTTTTGGTGCAAAGCACTTGGGTGATATTGTTAACCATTTTTCGGGAACTGCATTAACAAAAACCGTTATTGATATAAACAAATACCTTGAAGACAATGCTAATACTGATTATACATTTGATTTTAAGGATGTAAAAGGACAACAGAAAGCAAAAAAAGCTCTGGAAATTGCAGCCGCAGGCGGACATAATATTTTAATGTCAGGCTCACCCGGTTCGGGAAAAACTCTTATGGCAAAATGTCTTGCATCAATCCTTCCTCCGCTTGAACTCAAAGAGGCACTTGAACTTACAAAAATATACAGTATAAGCGGACTTCTTCAAAATGACAATCCGCTTATGACAAAACGACCGTACAGAGCGGTTCATCATACGGCTTCTCAAAACGGTATCATAGGCGGCGGCTCGAATCCAAAGCCGGGAGAAATTACCCTCGCTCACAGAGGAGTCCTTTTCCTTGATGAGATGGTAGAATTTCCCCGACAGGTGCTTGAAGTTCTGCGGCAACCGCTTGAAGACGGAGAGGTTGTTATCTCAAGAGCAAAAAGTTCTATAAAATATCCGGCAAAATTTATGCTTGTGGGTGCAATGAATCCTTGTCCCTGCGGATTTCTGGGTGACAGAGAAAAAGATTGTACATGTTCCGAATTTCAGATTCAGAGATACCGCTCAAAACTCTCAGGTCCGCTCTTAGACAGAATTGACCTGGTAATAAATGTTCCGAGATTAACAACGGATGAGCTTATTAACATGAAATCTGATTCCGAGCCTTCCGCAAAAATAAGAGAAAGAGTTATCAGAGCAAGAAAAATTCAGGCAAAAAGATATGCAGAAGAAGGTATTTTAACAAATTCCGAGTTAAGCGGAAAACAGATAAAAAAATATTGCAAACTTGATGAAAAAACATCTGAATTTCTAAAGATTGCCGCACAAAAATATCAGCTTTCGGGAAGAAAATTTGACAGAATACTGAAACTTTCAAGAACAATTGCCGATTTAGCCGAAAAAGAAAATATAACATTAGAGCACGTAACACTCGCACTTCAATACAGAGCGGAAATATAGTTTAGGCCTTGCCTCTGAGTTGACCGCAGGCTGCATCAATATCAGCACCACGTTCAAGCCGAACGGTTACTTTTTTGCCCGAATGTTCAAGAAGGTATTTAAACTTCATAATATCATTGCCCGAAGGCTTTTTATAGTCGTTTTCCATTACGGAATTGTACGGTATCAAATTGATATTGCATTTCAAATCATTTAAAAGATAAGCAAGCTCTTTTGCAACAGAAGGTGTATCATTGAATCCGTGGATTAAAATATATTCTACCGTAATCCTTCTTCCTGTTTTTTCAACATACTCTTTGAGAGCCTGTTTTACCTTATCTATCGGATATTTTTCTTCAATCGGCATTAATTCTTTTCTGAGTTCGTGGTTTGATGCATGGAGCGAAATTGCAAGAGTTGACTGCAAATTCTTATCCGCAAGTTTTTTTATCCCGGGGATAATTCCGCTTGTAGATATTGTGATTCTTCTCTGCCCTATCTGAAAATCGTTATTAAAAATATCCAGAGCCTTCAAAACATTATCAAGGTTTAAAAGCGGCTCACCCTGTCCCATAAATACTATATTTGTTACCTTTAGACCGGTATCCCGCTGAATCGTCAAAACCTGTTCTATGATTTCTTTGTAAGTTAAATTCCTTTTAAAACCGCCTTTTCCTGTTGCACAAAATGAACAATTAACGGCACAGCCTACCTGAGAGCTAACACAGGCAGTTAAATTTGCACGATTATCAAACCTCATGAGAACCGTTTCTACACATTCACCGTCAGGATATTCAACAAGATACTTGATTGTTCCGTCTTTACTGACCTGCTTAACTTTAATTTTTGTATCAGTAACCTGTGCAATTCCTTTTAATTGCTCCCTGAAATCTTTTGAAAGATTTGTCATTTCATCAATTGAGGAAACGGATTTTGTATAAATCCAGTTATGAATCTGTTTTGCACGAAACTTTGTGGCTTTAAGTTCAGCCGTCAAATTCTCAAGTTCTTCCAAAGTCATTCCGGAAAGTATCATATTTATCCAAGTTTCTCTTTGTAAAAATTAATAATATCGGTTTTCGCTTTCAAAAGCATAGCACTATGGGTAATCTCGTTTTTCCATTCATTGAACGAGCATTTTGAAGGCAAAAGTTTTAGCGGATTATGAGGAAAGTCTTTGCATATATTCGGTCTGTCCTCATATATGGTACATAAGTTATCTTCTCCGAGCTTTGTACAGCGATAATAATAGATTTTATCTTCCTGAACAAGCACATTAAGAAGCTCAAAGTATTCAGGATCAATCGCTTTTGCCTCTTCTTCAGACTCAATCGGAACATAAACCGATACAAATTCCTCAGAGAATTTGTCACCGCGCATTGCTCGTTGTTTTAACTGAATATAAGAATATTCGCTGACTGCAAGTTTACAGCACGCACCGCATTTATTACATTCGTAATTGGATTTTTTATCCATAATCGCTTTATAATCCGAATTTAATTTGTTTTTATAATCGCCCGTAAGATATGTTATTGCCTGCATCTGCCATTCACGAAGTTTGCAGCCAGTAGGCGGGTACGGTGAAAAAATATCTTTCTTTTCTATATTACAATCGTGCTTTGCACAGTATGTACAGGCATCCTGCGGTTTAAATCCGTCTAATTCCCGTCTTATACTTGAAGCAGCCTCCATAAATATTTGCTCATAATTTGATGTTACCTCATTATACTGAGCATCTAATGAGTTTTTTTTTGGCTGTTCCTGCTTTTGTTCCTGCTTAGGCTCTTGTTCTTGTTTTTCGGGCTGAGGTTTAGCAAAAAAATTTATCTTATTTTCGCCGTTATCATTTGTACCGCCGCCTGATGTGAAAAAATTACTCATACTTAGAATATTATCACAAATTCGACATTCGGGCAATGAAAATGGTATCTGACCGTAAAAAATATTTTTGTGGAGGTTTAATTATGACAATAAAATTACAAATATACAAATGCTCAATTTGCGGAAATATTGTTCAGATTCTTCAGGAAGGTGACGGGAATCTCGTTTGCTGCGGAAAAGAAATGGAGCTTATGGGAATACAGTATGATTCTGATGAAGTCGGTGAAAAACATAAGCCCGTTACAGAAATAAAAGACGGAAAAAAGTTTGTTAATGTAATTGCTCATCCTATGACACCGGAACATTACATACAATTTATAGAAACATTCACCGATGATAAAAATGAACTGCATCTGAAATTTTTTAAGCCCGAAGATGTTCCGGAAATGGATATTTCATTTTTCAACAATAAAAGTGTTAATTCCATTGAATACTGTAACATACACCATCTGTGGGGCGACAATGTAATGCCTGAAAATGAAAACGGAGATTACTCAATATAAAAAGGAGAAATATTATGGTTAGTGACAAAATAAATGAAATAATGAATGAACAAATTAACAAAGAATTTTTTTCGGGATATTTATATCTTTCAATGTCTGCCCATCTTCATGAACTCGGTTTATTCGGTTTTTCTTCATGGCTTAAAATTCAGGCAAGGGAAGAAGTTGAACACGGACTTAAGTTGCTTGACTATCTGCTTGAAAGAAACAGCTATGTTACACTCAGACAAATCCGTACTCCCGAATTTGAATTTAAGGGAGTAAAATCTGTTTTTGAAACACTTTATGAACACGAAAAATGTATTACCCATTCGGTTATGAACATTGCAAAACTTGCCGAAGAAGAATGTGACAGAATGACACTTTCGTTCATAGACTGGTTTATTGAAGAACAAACCGAAGAAGAACAGAGGGTACACGATATAATTAAAAGACTTGAAATTTTCGGGGAAGAAAAAGCTTCACTCTACCTTATGGACAAAGAACTCGGATTGAGAGAAAAATAATAAATATTTAAGTAATTATATAATTACCGTATTTATTTTCAAAATTACAATGTTTATGCTAAAATACTCTTAATATATTAGGAGTATTTTAGCATAAAGGAGTATAAGCATGCCTGAAACAATGACTATGGTTTTGGATAAAGTTAATTCACCAGAGGATTTGAAAAAACTTGAAATAAGTGAATTATATAAATTGTCTGATGAGATGAGAGAACTCATTATAAAGAAAGTTAATACGACCGGCGGACATTTAGGTCCGAACTTAGGCATTGTAGAGGCAACAATAGCACTGCATTATGTATTTAATTCACCTGTTGATAAATTTGTTTTTGATATTTCACATCAGTGCTATCCGCATAAAATAATAACCGGAAGAAAAGAAGGTTTTACAAGCCCTGACATGTATCTTAAATACACCGGTTATACTTCACCCGAAGAAACAGAACATGATTTATTCAAAATAGGTCATACTTCTACTTCCGTAAGCCTTGCAACAGGTCTTGCAAAGGGCAGGGATTTGACAGGCGGCAAAGAAAATATTATTGCACTAATCGGAGACGGTTCGCTAACAGGCGGAGAAGCCCTTGAAGGACTTAATAATGCCGCAACTCTTAACAGCAACATTATTATAATTGTTAATGATAACGATATGTCTATTGCCGAAAATCAGGGCGGTATTTGCAATTTACTTACGGAACTCAGAGAAAATAACGGAGAAGTTAAGAATAACTTCTTTAAAGCATTAGGTTTTGAATATCATTACGTTGCGGACGGGCATAACTTAGAAAACCTTATTAAAACTTTCTCACTTGTTAAAGATACAGACCATCCGGTATTAATTCATATTCACACTATAAAAGGAAAAGGCTGCGAACCGGCAATGATTAATAAAGAACGATTCCACTGGATGTTACCGGGAGAACTCGACAGACTTAATGATGCTCCTGCTCCTCAAAGTGAAAGCTATGAATCAATTACAAAAGATTATCTGCTCAGAAAAGTTTCTGAGGGAGAACCGATTATTGCAATGAGTGCAGCTACACCGGGTGTATTCGGATGGAATAAAGAGTTCAGAGATAAGCTGGGAACTCACTATATCGATGTCGGTATTGCAGAACAGCAAGCTGTTGGCATGGCTTCAGGTATTGCAAAAAGAGGCGGAAAACCTATCCTTGCATTTATGAGCTCTTTCGTCCAGAGAACTTATGACCAGTTATCACAGGATATGGCACTTAACAATGCTCCTGTCACAATGTTAATATTCTGGGGCGGAATTTCAAGTGCTGATGCGACACATCTTTGCACTTTTGACATTCCTTTAATAAGCAACATTCCTAACATTGTTTATCTTGCGCCGACATGCAAAGAAGAATATGAAAGAATGCTTGACTGGTCAGTTAATCAAAATGAACATCCCGTTGCAATAAGAGTTCCGTTTGAGATTAGTTATTCGGGCGAAAAAGATACAACTGATTATTCCGTTCTGAATAAGTATAAAATGATTGAAAAAGGTGAAAAAGTTGCAATTATAGGACTTGGTTCGTTCTTGGAAAAAGGCCGAGAGCTGAAAGAGCAGCTTAAAACACAACTCGGAATTAATGCAACATTGATTAATCCGCGATATATTACGGGAATTGATAAGAGTATGCTTGAAGATTTGAAAGCAGAGCACTCTGTTGTTATAACACTTGAAGACGGAGAACTGGACGGCGGATTCGGTGAAAAAATTACACGATTCTACGGAAATTCTTCCATGAAAGTACTTAATTATGGTGCTTTGAAAGAATTTACGGACAGAGCTTCTGTTGAGGATTTATACAACAGATACCGTTTAACAAATGCTCTTATCATTGAAGATATAAAAAATATTTTATAAATACGATATTAAATATCTTCTAAGGATACAACCGAACACTGAATCCGGTGATGCTTTTTGATGCATTGTTTCTGCCGGAAAAAAGAGTACACAAAACAGACCGCAGAAGTATTCCATGGTTTTCAAATTGTTTTAGTATTATTTGCTCTCTGTAATGTTAATCTTATTTAACTTAAAAATGTTTACTGCATATTGCCGGTTGCAAATGTTGATGCTTCTTCATAAGGGTTCTCAATGCCTGCATCCAATGCTGCGTTATAGGCTGTTTCAAATAATTCGTCAGAATTATCCGCCACCTGAGGATTCTTAATTAAAGCTTTTAAATCGCTGTTAATACCGTCTGCATCCTTAATAAGCATTGAACGACCTAATGCTTCCGCCTTTGGATCTGAAAAATCTTTTAATTGCGGAACTTCGTTTTCCGGAACTGCCGGAGAACTCTCTGCCGGTTGCTTCTGTGTGCTGTTAAAGTTTACCTGATTAACACTTAAATTAGGACCATTAATTTCACTCATGTATGTTACCTCGCTTTAACTATTAAATTATATCATATTTTGTTTTAATCAACCATCCGTTTATTCTAAAACGTAAAAATACAAAATTTTGCTAGCAAAATTAAAAAATCGTTACAAAAGTTTACTATATATAAACATGTATTTTCTTGACACAAAAAAAATTATTATTAATAAAAAAATATGTTTGAAAGAATCAAAAATTTATTCCATAAAAATAATACCGAAACCGAACCCACGACCTGCGAAAAAATAGATAATTTATTTGATTCTCTGAACGAGGATATAATTCACATTAGGGTAGGTGAAGATTTAACCGATTTTGGGGAAATCATCTGTAAACTAATCGGAAAACTCAGAGAAGAAATAAAAGACGAATGCGGGTTCATTATTCCGGAAGTGCATATTACAGACTGCAATGTAATACAGGAAAACGAATTTGCAATATACATCAGAGGTGAATATTGCACAAACGGATTCCTTGTTCCAAACGAGAAAGGAATTAATGAAGAACTGTATGAAGTTCTGAAAACGTTTATGTATGATAATATGAACAGAATTTTCACAAACGAAATAACCGAACGCTATATTGATACGGCCCAAAGGAAAAATGGCTGGCTTATATGGAACATAACCCGATTTCTGTCTGTTGTTGATATCAGAATAATACTCTCAGAGATTATTAACAAAGGTAAATCCATCAATGACATCAGCTATGTATTTGAAAAAATCAGTGAAAATTTATTCAGAGAAGGAAATTACACAGATTGTTACTGGAAAAAAAGTAATCCGCACAGAATAGCCTGTGATGTTGCCAAAGACCTTTAAGGTATGTCCGCTGATTACAGTTTGCTGAAATCTGTCAAAATGGTATATTTATTTTTCAACTCTGTTAATAATGCCAGTCTGTTGTTTTTAATCTTTTCATCTTTATCCATTACAAGAACATCATCGAAAAACTTTGTTACTACAGGATTAATTGAGATTAAATCATTCAGATAAGTTTCATAATTTCCTGAGAAACTAACACCCTGAACGGCTTTAAATAAATCTTTTTCAGCCTGCAGGGCAAATAAACCCTCACTCACCGAAACACTGACTTCGTCTTTTAATATACGAAGTACACGGTTTGCATTTTCCAACAATTTATCATCATTCAATCCGCTGACAGCTTTAACCCTCATTAAGTAATCACAAAAATCTTTACATGGATTATTTGCCGAACATGCTTCTAAAACATTCTTTGAATAGTCAGTATTTAAGAAAATTATTAATCTCTGAACAAAGAATTCTTCTACATCCGCTTTAACATCTGCCTGTACAGGAAGCAAAGCAATGGCATCATCAATAATTTTCGATAAATCAAGTTTCAGGTTGTGTTCCAATATTGTTTTAATTATACCTAATGCCGCACGTCTTACACCAAGCGGATCGGATGAACCGGTAGGTTTTTTACCGGCTGCAAATACTGCACAAATTGTATCAATTTTATCTGCCATACCGACAACCTGACCTTCAATACTTTTGGCGGTTTCACTATCTGCATTAAGCGGGAAATAATGTTCTCTTATACCATCCTGAACATCTTTTTCTTCTCCTGAAACTCTCGCATAATCAGCACCAATAAATCCCTGAAGTTCAGTAAATTCAAATACCAGATTTGTAGCCAAGTCTGCTTTGCAAAGTTCAGCTGTTCTTTTAATTGAAGGCTTGCTGATGCCGAGTGCCGCAGATATATTTTCAGAAAGTTTAATTATTCTCTGTGTTTTATCATAAACTGAACCCATACCCTTTTGGAATGTCATACCCTTTAGGTTTTCAACATAACTCTCAAGCGGTTTTTTTGTATCTTCATTAAAGAAAAATACAGCATCATCAAGACGAGCTTTAATAACACGCAAATTACCTGCTTTAATATTTTCAAATTCATTACCGATATAATTTGTTATCGTTACAAACTTGTTAATCAATTTGCCTGATTTTTCGTAAAGAGCAAAATATCTTTGATGAGTTTCCATAACCGTAACCGCAACTTCCTGCGGAATTGTAAGATATGCGGTATCAAAATCACAGGTTACTGCAACCGGATACTCAACAATAAATGTAACTTCTTCAAGTAAATCGTCAGAAATTTTTGTTACGGCATTGAGTTTATCTGCCTCAATTTTAGTAAGTTCCAGTATTTTAGCTCTGCGTTCTTCCTGATCGACAATAACTTTTGCCTCACGAAGTTTATCAACATATTCATCAGGGTTATTAATCACAATATTCTGAGTTGAAAATCTGTGTCCGTTTGTAATATTTGAAGAATCTTTATCAATAATTCTTACGGGAACCTGTTCATTATCAAGAATTGATAGCACCCATCTGATAGGACGCGAAAATTTAGTTTCATTTGCCCCCCATCTCATAAAGTGAGGTCCCTGAAGTTTTGAAAATATCTGAGGTACATTTTCCTGCAATAAATCCTTTGTATTTTTACCTCTTATGGAGATTTTTGCGTAAACATAATTGTCCTCAACATACAAATCATCTTTTGAAACACCGTTTTTGTTTGCAAAACCTTCACCGGCTTTAGACAAATTGCCGTTTTCATCAAATGCAACTTTTGCTATCGGACCTTTTACAACTTTTTCTGTATCAGGCTGCGAAGAAGCAAGCCCGTCAATAATCACGGCAAGTCTTCTCGGAGTTGCCATAACTTTAACATTTGAAAAAGCAACATTATTATCATTCAAAAACTTTTCAAATCCTTGGTACAACTGGTCTATAGCCATAGGAATAAATTTATACGGCAATTCTTCAACACCAACTTCAAATAAATATTTACTCATCTTTTTCTCCATTTATATTTCTCTGTTGGTTTAATTATACAACAAACAGGGTAAATTATTTACATTTCTTCCTTTTTGTTCTAATATTCAAGTGTATTAGTAAATAAGGGAGAAAAATTATGTCAAGAAAACCAATCATTGCAGGAAACTGGAAAATGAACCTTTTACAGAGTGATGCAAAGGCATTATTTGAAGGTATTAGTTCATATCTGGAAAATTATACTGCAGTTCAATTACCGACGGTTGTAATTGCACCTGTTTTCACTTCAATAAATCAGGTACATTCAATTGCTTGTAACTGCGGCTGCGGCGGAAACAAACTTTCTGTTGCAGGTCAAAACTGTCACTGGGAATCATCCGGTGCTTATACAGGTGAAATTTCTGTTGAAATGCTTAAAGACGCAGGCTGTGAATATGTAATTATCGGTCACAGTGAAAGAAGACAATACTTCTCAGAAACCGATGAAATGATTAACAAAAAAGCAAAAGCAATCTTAGCAGGCGGTTTGATTCCTATTATCTGCTGCGGTGAAACTCTTGAACAGAGAGAAGCCGGTTCAACCGATGTTCATATTGCATCTCAAATCAGAGCTGCATTAGCAGGTATTTCTTCTGAAGATATTGCAAAATCAGTTATTGCTTACGAACCAATCTGGGCAATCGGAACAGGTAAAACTTGTGACAGTGTTGAAGCTAACAGAGTTATCAAAATGATAAGAAGTGTTGTTGCTGAAGTTGCAGGTGCTGCCGCTGCTGATTCAATCAGAATCCTTTACGGCGGTTCTGTTAAACCTTCTACAATCGAAGAACAAATGTCGCAATCCGATATTGACGGTGCTTTAGTAGGCGGAGCAAGCCTTAAAGCTGACAGCTTTAACGAAATTATTGCAAACACAATGAAGGTTAGTGTTTAATCTTAAAAAAACTTAAAAAAAAGGGAGTTGCTGAATTTAATCAATCAGCAACCCCCTTTTCTTCAATAATAATTGCATTAATACACTATATAAGTAAATAATTGTTTTCTGTATTTTGAATATACGTTTTTCTGAACTCTTTCGGAACATCAACATACAAATATTCATTTTGACGTTTTAATCCGGTTAAACCTATGATTGTATTATCTTTTCCGAGATTATCGTGTACAAAATTAAACAGGTTCTGCAAAGTTTCACGCATTTATATCTATCCTTTCTTTATGTTATGTGGTATAATGATACTGTTTTATTAAGGATTTTTTTATTAAAGTCAAATTTTAAAGGAGATAATAATGGATAAAGTTACTAAAGAAATGGGAATTTTAGAGATTGTACAGGCTCACCCCGAGGCTGCAATGATATTTCAGAAATACGGCATGGGTTGTTTAGGTTGTGCTGCCGCAAGATTTGAAAATCTTGAAGCCGGTGCAAAAGTACACGGTTTTGATGCAGACGAAATGGTTGCGGAAATTAATGAGCTTATAGGTGCATAGAACAGGAATTTAAACCCTGTTCTGCCTTTTATATTTTGTATTGATAATATTTTAGGAGGTTATATATGGTTTTGTGGAAGATACTTGCAATTTGCGGAATTGTATTTATTTTGCTGGAAATTTTCACTCCGACAATGTTCTTTTTAAATTTTGCAGTTGCATCTTTTGTAACAGCGGTTGTATCTTTGTTTACAACCAGCATTTCTGTTCTGGTTTTAACATTTTTTATACTGTCTTTTCTGTCTTTTGTATTTTTACGACCTTTACTTCTTCAAGGCAAAAACAAAGACAATGATACCGGTGTTGAAGGTAAGTATATCGGTAAAACTGCAAAAGTTGTTGAAGATGTTTCAAAAACTGCAGGTGCAATAAAAATATATGACGAAAAATGGAATGCAAGAGTTGAAGATGAAACTGTTATTCCTGCCGGTTCAGAAGTAATTATTATAAAAAATGATTCACTTATGATGTATGTCCAGGCAAAATAATAAATTATACATTGTTCGTTTAAATAAAAAATAAAGAAAGGAGTTTTTATGGGATTTATTGTATCAATAGTATTAATAGCAGCTGCTTTAATATTTATTGCAAAAGGTATTATCATTGTTAAACAGGCTGAAGTCGTTGTTATTGAAAGACTTGGTAAGTTTGAAGGTAAAATTTTGAGATCGGGTTTTAATTTTATTAACCCAATTTTTGAAGCACCGAGAGCTATTAACTGGAGAACTACAAGAAAAGATTTTGGCGGAGCTGCTTACACTTTTAACGAAACAAGAGAAAGAATTGATTTAAGAGAATCAGTCTTTGATTTTCCGCGTCAAAACGTAATTACGAAAGATAACGTTACCATCAGTATTAATGCTCTTTTGTATTTTCAGATTGTTAACCCGAAATCTGCAGTTTATGAAGTTCAGAACCTTCCTGAAGCTATTGAAAAATTAACTCAGACAAACCTGAGAAACCTTGTCGGTAAACTGGATTTGGATGAAAGTTTGGTATCTCGTGACAAAATTAACGAAGAATTACAAAAAGTTCTTGACGAAGCTACCAACAAATGGGGTGTAAAAGTAACCCGTGTTGAACTTCAGGATATTATTCCGCCAAGTGACATTCAGACTGCAATGGAAAAACAAATGAAAGCTGAACGTGACAGACGTGCTGCTATTCTTGAAGCAGAAGGTTTGAAAAAGTCGGCAGTATTAAAAGCAGAAGGTGAAAAAGAAGCTGCCATCAACAGAGCAGAAGGTGAAAAACAATCAAACATTCTTCGTGCGGAAGGTATTGCTCAGGCAAGAATCCTTGAAGCAGACGGTGAAAAAGAAGCTATTCAGAGAATTATCAGTGCTTTGGAAGGAAAAGGACAACCGGACAAATACTTAATCGCTATGAAATATTTAGAAACAATGAAAACAATTACAAGCGGTCAAAATAACAAGGTTGTTTACATGCCTTATGAAGCAACAGGAATCCTGAGTTCTGTAGATGGTATTAAACAAATGCTTGATAAAAACCAATAAGCAGAGTTTTTTAAAACTGTAAAAAGGATTGGATATTCTCCAATCCTTTTTTTATCATTAAATCCTCCCAAAGCATACCTGACATGATAAGGAAGAAAAATATGTAAAATTTTATTTACAAAAAGTCAATTTCAGATCCCAAAAAATCTTTATATATGTAAGTAAGACAATGGGGATTAGTTTCATTTAAGGGAAATTAGGAACATTGTAAAAGTAAGATTCATAAACATAAATTTTTAAGGAGGATTTATGAGTACATATACTACATATACTGAGGATTTTGTAAAAGCGGGGATTATTGCGGGAACCGGAGGAGCTTTAACAGCCGCAGGAAAATATTATACTTCCGATAAAGTTTTGAACAAAGTTAAAGCCGAATATGACAGAAGACTAAAAATCGCAAGTGCATTTGAAGAAAGATATAAACCGCGTGTACGATTTCATTACACTATGAAGGATATGGAAAAATGGTTTAAAGATTGCATTAAAGACGGAAGAACCAGAAATGATGCAACATGGTTTAAAAATGCCCAGCGTAATCTGAATGAATTTATGCAAAATGAACGAATGACAGACGAACAAATTGCCAAAAGACTCAGAAAAGCAATATCACTTGATTCACACGGAGTTCCTCGTATTTCGGCTCCGCATAATTTTGAGCAACTATGGTTAACACCTGAACCAAGCGAGCTGTTTGGAGGCATGGACCAATACTATAAAAGGTTAAAAGCTGAATTTATTCCGGGAAGGGTAAAAACGAATGAAGATATAGCTTTTCTGAAAAAACTCAGACAAAAACCGTTTTTACTGGCAGCAAATTCCAAATTGAAATTTTTAACTAATTTCATAATGGTAGCATCTTATCTTGGAACTACTTTCTTTGCAGCTAACGGATTAGCCAAATTATTTGCAAACAAACCGGACATAAATAATAAACCTAAGCCGCTACCAAATGAAATACAACCGTTTACGGAAAAAGAACCACAAACAGCAACACAAACCGAAAATAAAGAAATAAAAACGAAATTTGAAAAAGGTTTCGAAAAACTCGGCATACCAAAAGATACCGAACTAAAAGAATATGTACCGCAAAAAGGTGAATACTGGATTTCAATCCTGAAAGCCAGATACGGAGCAGATGAAAAAACTGCACAAAAAATGGCAAATAAGATTAAAGAAATGATTTATGATGATGCAAAAGCATCAAAGCAAACACCTGTTATGTATTTGCCTGAAACCTGGACATTTGATGGTATAACTTATCAATATAATGACAATACGAAAGCGGATAAGACTGAAAAATATTCGGATAATGTAAAAACAGAAATGGGTAAAATGAGCAAAGATTTAAAATATGAATAAAATCGCAATAAGTATAAACAAATCGGGACAGGCTGCAGCCTGTCCCGATTTGTTATTAAAATTTACTTTTTATGCAATTTCAACCGGTTCTTCTTTTGCATGTCCTTCTTTTCTTTCAAAAACAAGTTTTTCTTTGCCTTCACCTTCGGAACTGTCAAGTTTTAACAAGATAGTGTCACCGGGCTGGTATGCATTACCCAGAATTTCTTCTGCAAGCTGATCCTCAATTTTCTTTTGGATAAGTCTGCGAAGCGGTCTTGCACCATAAGCTTCATTATAACCGTCTTTTGCAAGATAATCCTTAACTTCATCGGTAACTTCGATTGAAAGTTCTCTTTCAGATAATCTCTTGAACAAATCTTTCATCATCAAGTCAACGATTTGTCTGATTTCTTCCTTGCTCAGATGTGAGAATACGATAATATCATCAATACGGTTCAGGAATTCAGGTCTGAATGCCTTTTTAAGTTCTTCGTTAACCGTATCTTTAAGTTTTTCATATTTATCTTTCTTAGCATCTTCTGCTGATGAGAAACCAAGCTTACCGCCTGTTGTAATCATACTTGCAACAACGTTTGATGTCATAATGATAATTGTATTTTTGAAGTTTATATGTTTACCTTTAGCATCAGTCAAACGTCCGTCATCAAGTATCTGAAGCAGAATGTTAAATACATCCGGGTGAGCTTTTTCGATTTCATCAAAAAGAATAACCGAATATGGTTTCTTTCTGACAAGCTCTGACATGTGACCGCCATCATCATAACCAACATATCCCGGAGGAGAACCGATAAGTTTTGCGGTAGAATGTTTTTCCATAAATTCTGACATATCTACACGAATCATATTATCTTCACTTCCGAAAACAGCTTCAGCAAGAGCCTTAGCTAATTCTGTTTTACCGACACCGGTAGGACCTGAGAAGATAAAGCTGCCAATCGGTCTGTTCGGTGATTTCAAACCTACTCTTGCACGTCTTATTGCTTTAGAAATAGCATTAACTGCATCTCCCTGACCGATAACTCTTGCATGGAGTGTTTCTTCCAATCTCATTAACCGTTCTGATTCACCCTCTGTGAGTTTTGTTACAGGTACACCTGTCATTGTTGCTATAACCTGTGCAACATCGTCTTCCGTAACTGTCGGCTTGTTGGCATCATTCTGACGCCGCCATTCTTCAGAAACCTCTCTGATTTTGTCCTTCATGTTAGCTTCGTCATCTCTGAGTTCTGAAGCTCGTTCAAATTCCTGATTTCTGATTGCTTCTTCTTTTTCTTTGATAATTGCTTTAAGTTCTTTATCAAGTTCTTTACCCTCCGGTGAAAGTGTACAAACTTTCAGACGAACTTTTGAAGAAGCTTCATCAATTACATCTATAGCCTTATCCGGCAAAAATCTGTCATTGATATATTTGCTTGACAGTTTTGTTGCCGCAACGATGGCTTCATCCGAAATATTCAGATTGTGGTGTTCTTCGTATTTTGATTTTAAACCTCTGATGATTTCAATTGTTTCATCAATTGTCGGTTCTTCAATAATTACAGGCTGAAAACGTCTTTCCAGAGCAGAGTCTTTTTCAACGTATTTTCTGTACTCATCTGATGTTGTTGCACCAATAACCTGTAATTCACCTCTTGAGAGAGCCGGTTTTAATATATTTGCCGCATCAATCGCACCCTCTGCAGCTCCGGCACCGATAAGTGTATGCATTTCATCAATAACAAGGATTACGTTTCCTGCCTGACGAATTTCATCCATTATTTTCTTAAGACGTTCTTCAAATTCGCCTCTGTATTTAGTACCGGCTATTAACAAGCCCATATCAAGCTGAACAATTTTTTTATCTTCCAGAATATCCGGAACTTCATTATTAACGATTCTGATTGCAAGACCTTCTGCAACGGCAGTCTTACCTACACCCGGTTCGCCCAAAAGAACAGGGTTGTTTTTTGTTCTTCTTGCAAGAATCTGTATAACACGTTCAATTTCTTTTTCTCTGCCGACAACCGGATCCAATCTCATCTCGGAAGCCGCAAGAGTTAAATCAGTACCATATTCATCAAGGCTCGGTGTTTTAACTTTGCTTGCCGAAGAAGATGAAGATGATGAGCTTGAGCTTCCGCTTCCGACACCTGATGAAGCCGTTGGTTTGGAATCTCCGAGCATCTTAACAACATTACTTCTTACTTTATTTAAATCTACACCAAGGTTCTCAAGAACTCTTGCCGCAACACCTTCGCCCTCACGGATTAAACCGAGAAGTAAGTGTTCGGTACCGATATAATTGTGACCTAACTGTCTTGCTTCGTCCCAGGAAAGTTCCAAAACTCTCTTTGCACGGGGAGTAAACGGAATTTCTACTGCAACAAAGCCGGAACCTCTGCCAATTATTTTTTCAACTTCAACACGGGCATCCTTAAGGTTTACCCCCATTGATTTCAGGGTTTTTGCAGCAATACCGGTACCTTCACCGATTAACCCGAGCAGAACCTGCTCTGTACCGACAAAATTATGACCGAGTCTTCTGGCTTCTTCCTGAGCCAGCATTATAACTTTAATTGCCTTTTCTGTAAAACGTTCGAACATTAATAAAATTCCTCTTCTATAAAATACGTATTTTCTATGATAATTTTACTAAAATTAGCCGAAAAATTCAAGGGGTGAGGTAAATATAAGTGCTTATTAATTATCGTTTACAAATAATCCGTAAATTACTTAACAGGCAGAACTATATAATAATAAACAGTGTATTCCCTCGGCTGATTAAAAGCATTTGTCAATGTAAACTTGTATTCAACAGGCTCTATTACAGCACCTTCATCCATTGAAGGATATGCCTGCTTAACATGAGAATCAAGTATTTCAGGTGTTCTGTCAATAAAGAATGCTCCGGATTTTTCAAAGTCCTCATTGTTTAACCATGGCGAAGGATAACCAAATGTGTCAAGCAGGCAATCCGGCTTATCTTCACCATATATAACAAGCGGTAATGTCCATTCTATATATCCGCCGACATATTTTAGCGGTGCATGGGTTTGCTCTTCCCAAATAGCCTTTATATCACCGTAAATTTTATCTACCGGATATCTGCTCCTGTAATTCTTTTCAACCGAAAGCAGTGTACCTAGTGCTATAAACGTTACAGTCATTGCAAAAAGTGCCATATATAAGAAAATGTGAAAATCTTTCTTCTCAATTTTGCATGGGAAAAAGTAAAATAACATTATTCCTGTCATAAACCAAAACTCAAATCCCCATCTCGGACGCATTGTTCCTCCGTCTGCAATACCCATAAGAAAATGTATTACAAGCGGTGTAAAGCAAAAGAGTATAAAAAACCAAAAATCCTTTTTATTATCAATTTCACGTATTTTTACAGGCTGTTTCGTGACTAACATAAAAAAGAAATACAAAACCACCGAGCCTGCAATTGCCGCAATCTGCATAAGTAAAAACATAAGAGGTGCGGTAACATGTGTTACCCAGGAAGATGAACTCAATTCCCCGTCAAAATACATAAGAGGGAAAAAGTCGTATTTTATAAGCCACATAAGGTGCGGCAAAAATATTAAAAATGCCAATAAAACAGACAAATAAAATTTTGGGCTTTTATAAACATCCCGTTTGAAAGCAAATGCCCAAACCGCCATAGGAATTAAGATTAAAACCGTCTGATATTTATTAAGAAAACAGATTCCGGTTATTATACCAAGCAAAATCCAATTATACCAACCGTCTTTTTGCATACACTTATAAAAGTAATATGAAAGCATCGGCAGCAAGCCAAGTAGAACCACATCAGGATTAAATCCGTAATACCCGGTTACATATGTATAACACCAGCAGCCTTCAAGAAGTATTACCGACAATATGGATTTATTTTCATCAAGAAAATTTCTTGCAAGTTTATAAATATATATGAATCCGAGAATAATAAAGGACTGACTTAACAAATATATTGAAAAATCCGTCTTAAAAATTGTATAGGTTATATATGTAAGCCAGCCGGCAAGAGGAGGATGTTTCGGTGTTCCGAAATCATGAAGTGAGCCCCAGTATATTCCCTCCAATGAATCAGTCGGAAGAACCGTTCTTATTAAACCTATGCAAGACCAAACCAATAAATGTATGAGTAAAAATGCAACAAACCATTTTCTTTCATAGGAAATTTCTCTAAATGATTTTAAAATATTCATAAAAACCTCTTACAACCTTTACGGGGCTTTTCCGTAAAAATCATACTCTCAGCTAATCTTTTTCATATAACAAATAAAATTTTAAACCAGTCAATGTATTTGTTCAAGAAATTTTTAATAAATATTTGAAAAAGCAAGAAAGAAATCAGATATTACATTAATAAGCATAGGTAATATCCATATCATTATAGCAGCACCAAATACAGGCTTAAACAGGAATGACAACTGGAATACGTTTACCTGCGGAGCAGTTTTTGAAATTACACCAAGAATAATATCCTGCCCCAACGTAGCCAAAAGAACCGGAGAAGCTATCTGCAACCCGACATACAGTACATTGGAAGTTGTTGTTACCAAATAATCCAGATTTATAATTTTATCCAAAGGCACAGAAACAGCATACAAAGGAAATACATCAAAACTTCTTATGAAAGCATTTATCATCCAGTAGAAACCTCCGAGCTGCATAAATATTATTAACCCTAAAAGTGTAATTACACGGCTTAAAATAGAAGTTTGGCTGTTTGTAGACGGATCCATTACCATCGCAGAAGATAAACCCATTTGAGTATTAATCATATCGCCGCCGGATTCGATTGCCAGAATTATTATCTGCGCTATGTATCCGATAATTGCACCTACAGCAAAATTAAGAAGCAAAAAAAGCAGAGGCGATACATCCTGAGGCGGCATACCCGGTTTTAATATCGGGGTAAGAATCATTGTTAAAATGAACGCAAAAGCAAGTTTTACCATGCCGGCAATTTCTTTCCTGTTGAATATCGGTGCAAATCTTATGAAACCCATAATTCTTGCAAACACAATAAATCCTGCCGAAAACCAGCGGGAAAACTCAGGGAATATTAAGGATATTTGTGCTACTACCTGGTCCATTTTTTAGGTGACTGAGTGATAAAGTGACAAAGCAATTAAGCAAATTTTAATAAATTGTTTAATTATCAGTCCGCTTTATTACTCAATATCTTATTTCCTTTCTTTTATAATCGGCGGATTGTCCAGTTCAAATAATCCGCTGTCGTTATCAAATATTACCGGAGGTTCATCGAGCTCTATCTCAAGTGTTTCAAAACCGCTCATCGGACAATCTATTGTCAGAATATCAAAACCTTCAGACTGTGATATTTCGGTTTTTGATTTTGTAACCTTTACCTCGAAAATAATTTTTTCATTGTTGTTTTTAATAACACTGAATTTTGTTTTTCCCTGTTTCAGAGGATGTACGATTAATGTATTTTTATCATTCATAACCGTTATCAGAGGAAAAACATCAATAATATCATTATTTTGAATTTGTATTCCCGTAAGCTTTGCATCAGCAGTTACGATACAATCCTCATAGGCAAAAGCCTGAGCTGAAAATAAAAACATCAAAGCCGATGCTAAACAGCAAATATCTTTTTTTAATGCACGTGTTTTAAATAAATTCATTTCTGTTACCTCTATCTTCCCAAAATCTTGTTGGTTTCAACAAGGTTTGCTTTTGGCATTGGTGCTTTCGGTGCGGTACTGTATTTAACTTTTTGTCCTTTATCAATATACGGAACTTTTGTCGGATTTTTCATTATCGTATTCACCGTAGGCACATTTTTAAACTTGTCATTCATTTCTGTCTCAAACGGTGTTGTGTATTTATAATAATCTGCCGGCAAAGCATAAGCTTCAGTCTTTGGTACAGTGTTAAAAGCTATTGCCGCTCCTTCATGAAATAAATTTGTCAAAAGTTTTATAAAGCCCAAACCGCCGATTATAATTACAAGAAATACAGCAAATATTTTAGGTGCAGCCGCAATGGTTTGCTCCTGAACCTGAGTAACAGCCTGAATAATACCAACTACCAAACCTATTGCGGCTGCTGTAAGTACGCACGGCATTGATATTGATAACATTGTCATAAAGCCTTTTGCTAAATATTCTGTAAGTACTTCTATCATTTTTCTATCCTTTGGTTTAGTTATAACTTTGTACCAACCCCTGAACAATCAAAGCCCAGCCATCAACTGCAATAAATATCAGCAGTTTGAACGGAAGCGAAATAATTGTAGGCGATAACATAAACATACCAAGTGCCAGCAAGATGTTTGCTACAACAAGGTCGAGTACAATGAACGGAACAAAAACTACAAAACCTATCTCAAATGCTGTTTTTAATTCACTCAATATGTATGCCGGTGCTACATCCCATATTGTTAAATGGTCGGCAATAGGTGCTTTTGGAGGAGTTTTATACTTTAATTCGACAAAAAATGCCAAATCATTTTCTCTTGTCTGCTTAAGCATAAACTCTTTCAACGGCTTAGAACCTTCATCTACCGCCATTATCAGGTTTTGATTTTTTTGATACGGAACAGAACCCCGTTCATAGCACTGCTGAAAAACACCGCCCATTGTATAAAATGTCAGTATCATACATAAGCCGATTGTTACCATTGCAGGCGGAACCTGAACACCCATTGCGGTTTTTAACAATGAAAATACTATCGTAAAGCGTAAAAAACATGTCATACAACAAAATACAAACGGTAATAGAGAAAACAACGTCATAACCGTAAGCAGTTGTAAAACAGGATTCATATTTTGTAATGCACTATCCATTTTTTATCCCTTTTTATTCTTTGGAATGTTAATTCTTAAAACCTAAAAATATTACAATTTAATTCTGTCTGCCAGGCTGCGCAGCACTGAATTGCCGGTTTTGCCGTCAAGCAGACTTGATCTTATTCCCACATTTGAACGTCTGTCCATGTAACTGTTTTTGGGAAGAGAATTTAATGTTTCCTGAAAAGAGTTTTGAGAAGATTGCAATTCATCAATCACCTCTTTTGTACTGATTTTTTGTGCCGGTATATTTTCTCCCAAACCGTCAAGTTTTGATATAAGACAGGTATTGTTAACATCACCGGCAATCAAAAACTGCTCATGCCCTGTTGAAACAATATAAAGTGTTTTTCTTTGTCCAAGTGAAAGTGAATCAATAAGTTTCAAATGTTTTGAACTTCTTCCGCATCCGCCGGAGGTTGCATTTTTAAACACCAAAAGTGCAACAACAAATACACCGACCATTGCCAAAGTATAAACGATAAAATTTGTAATATATCCCATATTTGCCCTTTCTGTTTTTATAGTGAAATAATGATTTATTTTTGCTGATTTATTAATTTTAAAAATAAATATTTAGTATAAATTTCACCCGCCCAATCACTTTCTCATCTGCTAACCTAATCAAATCTTAATGATATTTTCCCAAAAATCAACCCTGATTTTCTTCAACTTCAAAATCCTTGTAATCAAACTCTTCATTAGAATTTTCATCAGCCGGAATATCATCACCGGCACCGGGTTGTCCGGAGCGAACATGCTTATTTGAGTCAGATACAGATTCTATTCTTACACCGAATCTGTCATTGATGATTACAAGATTGCCTTCTGCAACAACTTTTCCGCCTACCTTTAACGAAACTTTGTTATCATAAACAGAACACAAATCGACAATCAAACCTTCCTCAATGCTCTTAAGTTCCCCCAAAGTAACCTTTACCTTATCAAACTCTGCTGCCATATCAACTTGTATGCTGTCCCACAAGTTTACATCGTTCGCATTATTATCCATAATATCTCCTCCATTAAAGGTACTGTAACCTTCTACCAAATCGGGATTTGGTCTTATTTTAAACTTACGGACTATATCCGCACATCTGAGTGTCATCTCTGATGAATTACTTCTTTCAAACAAAACAACATCCCCTGCTTCAAGCCGCTTTATATCCGCAACCGGGAAAGTTGTAGTTCCGATAAGCAAATTTACATCTGCCGTACAATCTGCAAAATCTGCATTTGTAAAATGAGGTATGCTTGTATCTATCTGCTTTGGCGATAATATATCTTTGGGCAGTGAAACAATAAATTTTGCAGCATTATCAGAACTTTCACTTTTTACAAAATATGTAAGATGAATTATTTCGTTATATCTTCTGTGCGGCTCTATGTTAAAGTTTTCCGACAATAACTCATATAAATAATCATTAAATGAAGTTATTATTTTTGCTTCCAGTTCGGAAACTTCCGTTAATTCAAACTTTCTGTTATTTTTTCCCAAAACTTTATCCAGAATTACATTTATCGCATCCTGTGAAATTCTTACATAAACGTCATTTTTAGAATTAATTTTTACTTTGGTAACAAAAAATGTATCATTTTGAGCCAGTACATTCATATTTGTACTTATTGACACAAGTTTATACTCTAAACCGTCATGGAAAAATTCTTTGCTGCATGACTTTATTACCGGTGTGAAGAGTTCGTCATACCAGGCAAATTGTTTATATAATTCGTCAAAAAATACAGATTCAGTCATACTTAATCCCTACTATATTCCATACGTATAATAGATGATTTTTAATTAACAGACATCAACCGTTTAGATGATTATTATATTTTTTATAAAAATAACGGTTTTTAACATAACTATACTAAGTTTTGTAACGACAAAGACTATTTTAATATGTTTGATGTAAAATAGGTTAGTACAGGGGTAAACAGGTAGTATATTTAGTATCTCAATTACCTAATAAAGACAAAAGAAGGACGGCTTTTCAGCTGATTATAATATTATGAGTATACAAGAATGGTTTGAAAAAAGGAAAGAAGCACAAATTGAACGCAGAACCAAAGAAATAAAAGGTGTCGAAAATGATGCACCCGAACTTTGGACAAAATGTGTCCATTGTGAAACACAGCTTCTTAAAACCGATTTGGAAGATAACATGATGGTTTGTCCGCACTGCGACTACCATTACAAAATAAGTGCAAGAAAAAGAATTCGCCAGCTTTTGGACGAAGATTCTTTTGAAGAATTATTTACAAATATTAAGCCTACAGATTCGCTTCAATTTATTGATTCAGAATCTTATGCAGACAGACTTAAAAAAGCACAGGACAAAACAGGACTTAATGATGCGGTTGTTACCGGAATTGGCGAAATTTGCGGACACAAGCTTGCCATTGCCGTTATGGATTTTGAATTTATGGGAGGTTCAATGGGCAGTGTTGTCGGTGAAAAAGTTACACGCATTATGGAAAAAGCTCTTGAGCTTAAGATTCCGATGCTTGCGGTTACATCATCAGGCGGAGCCAGAATGCAGGAAAGTGCTCTTTCTCTTATGCAGATGGCTAAAACATCTTGTGCAGCAGGGAAACTTGATGAAGCAGGAATTTTATATATTAATCTCTTAACCGAACCCACTTTCGGCGGAATTACTGCAAGTTTCGGAACACTTGGTGATATCCTTATTGCCGAACAAGGTGCAAGAATCGGCTTTGCAGGCAGAAGAGTTATCGAACAAACAATAAGACAAAAACTTCCCGAAGATTTCCAAACAGCAGAATACCTGCTTAAATTCGGTCAGGTAGATATTGTTTCAAAAAGAAAAAATTTAAGAAAAACACTGGCTAATATTTTGGAGATGCATGAAAGGTAAGCAGATTTATTAGCGAACCGATGAATAAGTGAAATTAGTATCAGTACCAGCATAATCACTCAGCCACCGGCTCACTCAGTCACTCAACAAAAGAGGTAGAAATGGCAACAGTATTAGATTTTGAAAAACCGATTATAGATATACAAAAGAAAATAGATGAACTTAAATTACTTAGTGAAAATTCGGGCTTAGATTTAGAGGAACAAATACAATCCTTTGAAGAACAGGCAGAAAACAAGAAAAAGGAGTTATATTCAACATTGAAACCTTCACAAAAATTACAGATTGCAAGACATTCCGAAAGACCAAAGTTTTTAGACTATGTTCATTTAATGTGTGAAGATTTTATTGAACTTCACGGTGACAGAGAAGGAATGGACGACAGGGCAATTATTGGCGGTATTGCAAAATTTAATGGCAAACCCATTATGATTGTCGGCATACAAAAAGGTAAAAGTACAAAAGAAAATCTGGAATACAACTTTGGAATGCCGCAGCCGCAAGGATACAGAAAAGCTCTGAGGCTGTTCAAACATGCAAACAAATTCAATATGCCTATTATTACTTTAATTGATACTCCGGGAGCATACCCGGGAATTAAAGCTGAAGAAACAGGACAAGGTGCCGCAATTGCAATGAACCTCAGAGAAATGTCAAAACTTTCCGTTCCGGTTATTTCCGTAATAACAGGTGAAGGCTGTTCAGGCGGTGCATTAGGACTTGCTGTTGCAAATATAGTTATGATGTTTGAGCATGCGTACTATACGGTTATCTCACCGGAAGGCTGTGCTTCTATCCTCTGGAGAGATGCGGCAAAATATGCAGATGCAGCTGAGGCACTTAAAATTACTTCTAAAGATTTGCTTGAACTTAGCATTATTGATGAAGAAATCCCCGAACCGTTAGGCGGAGCACATACAGATTATAACGAAACGGCAAAATCATTAAAATCTGCTATAGAAAAATATCTGGCACAACTTTCAACACTTTCTCAGGAAGAACTCAGAACACAAAGATACGACAAGTTCAGAAAAATGGGCAAAATTATTGAGGTTTAAACTAAAGAGAGGATGGAAGTTATGTACTATCAAGGTCTTATAAATAAATACAGAAAATATTTACCTGTTACGGATTCAACTCCGGTTATCACCTTAAACGAAGGGAATACTCCGCTTATCAAAGCTGATAACTTAGCGAAAAAAATCGGTTTGGAAGCAAATATTTATCTCAAATTTGAAGGCTGCAACCCGACCGGGAGTTTTAAAGACCGTGGTATGACAATGGCAGTAACAAAAGCAAAAGAGGCAGGTTCAGGTGCAATTATTTGTGCATCAACAGGAAATACTTCCGCATCTGCCGCTGCTTACGGTGCAAAAGCAGGAATTAAAACTTTTGTACTTATTCCTGACGGATATATTGCTCTCGGGAAACTCTCTCAGGCTATGATGTATGGTGCCGAAATTATTGCTATTCAGGGTAACTTTGACCAGGCATTAGAATGTGTAAGAGAAATTTCCGCTAACTATCCTATAACTTTGGTTAACTCAGTTAATCCGTTCAGAATCGAAGGACAAAAAACAGGTGCATTTGAAATTTGTGATGCCCTCGGAAAAGCACCGGATTATCACTTTATCCCTGTCGGAAATGCAGGTAACATTACCGCATACTGGAAAGGTTACAAAGAATATCACGCAGCAGGAATCATTCCTCAATTACCAAAAATGATGGGCTTTGAAGCAGAGGGTGCTGCCGCAATAGTTCGCGGTGAAAGAATTATGAAACCTGAAACTCTTGCAACAGCCATTCGTATAGGTAACCCTGCAAGCTGGAAACAAGCCGAAGCCGCAAGAGATGAAAGCAACGGCAAAATAGGATGTGTAACCGATGAAAAAATAGTTGAAGCATACAAAATGCTTGCATCTGCTGAAGGAATCCTTTGTGAGCCGGCAAGTGCCGCTTCTGTTGCAGGATTAATTCAGTCACACAAAGCAGGACTTGTAAAAGAAGGTACTGATATTGTTTGTATTTTAACAGGTAACGGTTTAAAGGATCCCGATAACGCAATCAAATTCTCTAACACAGATGTTAAAAAGACAAGCTCAGACCTTAATGATGTATTGAGAGCCATGAATATATAAACTACTTAAGAACCTCTTTTGTACACTCTAATGCAACATCGGTAACAAAATCCATATCCTCTTTTTCAATAATAAGTGGCGGATTAAAGTATATCACATCACCCAAAGGACGAAGAATAACACCTTTTTCAAGAGCCTTTTTGTATATCTGATATCCGGTACGTTTTGCGGAATCAAGAGGTTCTTTTGTTTCTCTGTTTTTTACAAGCTCGATTGCATTAATGAGCCCGATTGAACGTACTTCACCGACATTTTCAAGCGGCAGAAATTTTTCTCTTATTATTTTATTGAAATACTTTGCCTTCTCTACGGCAGCCGGAATAATGTTTTCATCTTTCAAAATATTAAGCACTTCTATTGCGGCAGAACAAGCAAGCGGATTCCCGGCATAAGTGTGAGAGTGCATAAAAGCTTTGCCCTTGAGGTAATCATCATAAAACGCATCATATATTTTCTGCGTTGTAACACAAACAGACATTGGCATATACCCCCCCGTCAGACCTTTTGAAAGGCACATTATATCCGGACGGGGTAAATGTATTTGGTTGGATGAAAGAATTTCCAATTTATTGTCTTGTTTAATTTCACCAACATGGTCAAAAGCGAAAAACTTTCCTGTTCTGCCATAGCCTGTTGCTATCTCATCAGCTATAAGATGAACATTATACTTATCGCAAAGTTCTCTGAGCTTTTTAAGATACAATGGCGGATATATTTTCATGCCGGCAGAACCCTGCAAAAGCGGTTCTACAATAACTGCCGCTGTTTCATCGGCATACTTTTTAAATGCTTCTTCCGCCCTTATAAAGCATTCACAATTACAATTATCCCTGCATTTTCCCCACTTGCAGCGGAAACAGTCTAAATCTTCAATCCTTATTACATCCAATAATAAAGGCTTATATAGTTCGGAATACAAATCAACTCCGCCTACAGCCAGTGCTCCGAGAGTTTCTCCGTGGTATGCATCAGCAAGTGCCATAAATCGCTTTTTCTGAGGATTCCCGGTTTGGTAATGATACTGAAAACTCATTTTTAGTGCCATTTCTATTGCAGCAGAACCGTTATCCGCAAAATTGAATTTGCAAAGCCCTTTTGGTAAAACTTCCATCAATTTTTGACAAAGAGTAATAGCAGTTTTATGGGAAAAATTGGCAAAAATAACATGTTCTAAAGTATCCACCTGCTTTTTTATTGCCGCATTTATTCTTGGATGACAGTGTCCCAAAAGATTGCACCACCATGAGCTTATTACATCTTTATAGCACTTTCCGTTTATATCATAGAGATTAATGCCTTTTCCGCATTCAATTACAATCGGAGCCAGTGTTTCATAATCCTTCATCTGCGAACACGGGTGCCAGATATATTTTAAATCTTCTTTTTGCCAGTCCATACCTGAATATCCTTTTACATTTTAATCAGTATTTTTATGCTTTCTTTTGCTTTGTTTGCTTCAAATGCTTCAAGTGCATCATCTATTGAATAGGTTTTTGTTATAAACGGTTTAAAATCTATTCTGTTGTTTTCAAGCAGTCTTAGTGCCGGAGGAAACTGACCGCAGCGGGAACCCAAAACAGTAATTTCATTAATAACAATCGGGGCGAGGTTGAGTTCTTTTCCTGTTGCAACGGTGCTTTTTAACACAAGAACACCTCTTGGTTTAGTAAGTGCCATACTTGTTTCAAATCCGCCTGCCGTTCCGGTTGCCTCTACTACAACATCATAAATATTCTCTACTTTCAAATCCTGCAGAAGTTTTGTTTTTACACCCTGAGCAGCTGCAATATCCAGTTTATTTTGGTGTTTACCGACTAAAGTTACATCAAGATTTTGAACATGCAGAGTCAGAGCCGTTGTTAAGCCCAGTTTTCCGTCACCGAGAACAAGAACTTTTTGCATTGGTTCAATGTGAAGCTGTTCTGTGATTTCACAAGCTGCTGCAAGCGGTTCCACAAAAACAGCCTGCTCGTCAGAAACATTATCCGGAACTTCAAAAAGCACATTAAGCGGCATTGTCATGTATTCGGCAAAGCAGCCGTCTTTTTGTACTATACCGAGGGTATGACGTTCCGGGCAGTGACGGTAATTTTTCTTTGCACACCATTCACAGTCAGGTTTGTCACAACCGTAACTAATCTCTGCCACGACACGTTTTCCAATCCATTTTTTGTCATCAGGGTTATTTGAATTTACATCTTCTACAACCCCGACAAATTCGTGACCAAGGATTCCGACATAACCCATATAGCCTTTGGTTATTTCATAATCCGTATTACAGATACCTGCTAAAGAAACTTTTATCAAAGCCTCACCATTTTTTGGTTCGGGTTTTTTATAATTTGTATCAAGTTTTAAAATATTATCAAAAACAATTGCTTTCATAATTAATGCACCTCTCTCAGTAACATATTAACATGAAATAAAATAGTTTATATTTTTGTGTTTTTATTGTAGAATAAAGTTGATGTCGGATTAGTAAATCCGAACTACTGAATATTATGTCGGAGTGGCGAAATTGGTAGACGCGCATGATTCAGGTTCATGTGAGTAACATCTTGTGGGTTCGAGTCCCATCTCCGACATTTTTTATTGAAAATAAAATAAGTGTGGAAGGGACGAGAACCACCAAACGGAGTTTGGTCAGGTTCGAGCGACTTGTGAGCAGAGTGCGGAGGACTTTTCTTTGAAAGAAACTGTGTTTCTGAAAAGAAAATCCGTAGGCACGTTTATTGCGAACAAGTCAAGACAGTACCATCTCCGACACCATTTTTTAGGGTTCACTTCAGAAAGCTCAACCTACAAACTGTAAAATAACAAAGTTAAAAGTACTCAAAATAAAGGAAAATTAAGAAAATGAGCATACAAGAAATTATAAAAAAAGAATATTCCGAAAACGACAAAACATTATGTTTTAAAACTACATCTGTTGCAAAGGTTATAATTTTATCACTTGTAACCGGCGGAATATATGACATTATACTTGCATTAAACTACTGGAAGTCTTTAAAAGACAATTTCGGTTACAAAGTTTCTCCGTTTTGGAGAGGATTTTTTGTAATGTTTACAAACTTCAGATTATTTCCGATATTTGAAAAGTACTTTAAAACATACAATATCAAATTAAACGGAGCTGATTGGATTGCAGGATTATATCTTATCTGTACCTGGGCGGATAATAAGATTAGTTTAAATTCTGCTTTGCAGGAAAATACTAACTGGCCGCTGGAAATAACCAGTCTGGTTTTATGTACAATTACTGCTTTAATATTCGCATTAATACAAAATAAGATAAATAAAATTAATGAACAATATTATCCCGATGCTCCAAAAAATCCGTGGTCAGTAGCTAATACGATTTGGACTGTAATTTTAATGGCATTGTGGATTTTAACTTTTTTACCGGCATAACTGAAAACACAATCTACAGTATCATTATTCCGTTATTCTAAACCAGATTTTCTACAAGCATTTTTTTAATTCCTTGTTCATGGCACTTCTTTGTTCCACATTCAAGGTACATTTTTCTTGATTCTTTCTGCATCTGTTCTATTTTTTCGGGATTATTATAAAAATAATCCATTGCACTGCACAATGTGTCCGGAGTTATTTCATCCAAAATTAATCCGCTTTTGTTATTATTAACAACATATTTGCTTCCTGTTTTTGTAGTTGTAATAATTGCTTTACCATACATACTTCCCTCAAGAACCGTAAGTGGAGCAGGATCATCAAGAGAGGGAACACACAAAACATCAATTTGATTAAAAAATTCTTTTTTTCTTTGACCGTAAATCTGTCCTGCCAAGCTAATATTTTCATATTTTTGTACATCTTTTATCAAATCTTCCGCAAAAGAGTCATATCCTGTTCCTGCCAAAATTAGTTTTGCATCCGAATGTTTTTCCAAAAGTTTTGTAAATGCACGAACTAAAATATCTACTCCTTTTACCGGCGCAAACGAACCTATATATCCAAAAGTCATGTCAGACCGATAACTGCTGAATTGTTCAAAATCATTATCAATACCGTTTGGAATAACCTTTATTTTTGGGTTGTATTTTTTTGCTATATCAGCTGCATACTCCGATACCGAATATATCTTATCAAAATCGGAAAATGTTTCAGCAAATTCTGGAAACATTTTATAATGTTCATTAAGCAATTTTGTTTCATGAATATACCAAACAGCAGGCATTTTTAACTTTTTTAAAACCTCTATAAATCCGTATGTAGTAATAGTATTACATATAACAAGGTTGTATTTCATTAAATTTTTCAAACAAAATTTGAATATATCAGATGCCTTTTTCTCTATATATACAGGGTTTATCCCGATTTCTCTATACTCATCTTCCAGTTCATAAGATATACCGTCTTTATATGTTACAACATCTACTTTAATACCTTGTTGAATTAAATACTTTGCCAAATCAAAAAGAACAATCGATGCACCAGTTAAGGATAAATCATGAGAAACCAATAAAATGTGCTTTTTTTCCAGCTTTTTCTTTAAAAAGTGTATGAAATCCAACCTTTTTTTTATACGTATAAGCTTTTTACTATAGTGTTTTCTTTTTCCGGGAAATAATCTTCGTTTTATCAAAATATAAAAATACCGCAATAAATTTCTGTTATTTGGAATTACTTTTGCATATGTCTTAAGTATATCATCACATATAAGATTAATGTCATAATCCGTTTTTATATATATTAATTTTAAAACTTCAATAACACCCCTTTTCAAAGAATGTGTAATGCTGTCTTTGCCAAAAGCAAAAATTTTTTTCTTGACAAAAGGCAAGTTTTCTTTATCTATCCAATCATAGACATCATAACAGTGCGGTAAACATTTTTCGTAAAAACCTTCTTTTATACTTATATAAGCTCCCGCTCTAAAACCTCTTTGAACAAAAAATTTAGTTGTATATAATTCAAAAAACGCAACTGCCTCATCATAATTTTTTGGAATCTTTAAATTCTTCCAGTACTCATCAAAATCCTCAGACACAAGAATGCTCTTTTTAAAAGCAATAAAATACGATTGTATATGCTCACACACGTCAATATCTGCAATCTTATAATTTACAGCCGGGTGCTTTGTAATTCCCCAAAAATCAGTATTTTCACTTTCCATTTTTTCAAAAAGGTCATTCAAATCAAATAAAGGTCCGTAGAATGTATCGTTTGCAAATATCACTTCGTCATATTGTTTTAAATAATCAACTCCGTGTGTATTTATAAAATGTTTATAAGCACCTGAATCAAAACCGGTATTTTCTCTGACAATTATTCTATCCGTATATTTTCTGAATTGTTTTTCTGTTTTTTCCGAAAGATTACCATTTACAACAATACAAATTCCGGTAAAAAAAGGTTTAATCTTATCTAAAAAATATATGACATAGTCGTTTGCAATTCCGTCCTTATTATAAAAACAATATACTAAAAATCTTTTCATTTTGTATTCACCACCTTTTTAATATATCATAAATATAAAAGTTTAAACCGAAATTCAAATATCAATTTATAAGACATTACAATTTTTGAGCATTAAACGAAAAGTCTTCGGTATTCAGTTCCCGTAGGAAATTTATCCAGCCGGTATAATAATCGGACAAAGCATCTGCATAACCTACAACAAGATCCTGATAAGATTCTTCCACTGCCGCTAAAGTTGCAAAGTCAACTTTTTCAATTTTATACGTCTTTTCAAATAAATTAAACAATTCTTCCGAATCCCGCAAAATTGAATCATTATAACTGTTCAAATTCAACTGTGCCGTTATAAATTCTTCATAGGCAATTTCGACATCCTTTTTTGCTTTGTTAACTACAGATATATAGTCCGTTTTTGCTTTTTCTACTTCTAATCGTGCATTTTTTATTTCTGGCTTATAACTGTAAAATAACGGAATATTAACGAGATTTGCCTCAAGATATGCACCTGCTTTATATGTATTATCATCGGAAAGTCCTATCGTCTGATATCCGTATCCGCTTGACAGTTCAATATCAGGAACTTTTTGGCGAACAGTAACCGACAACTTTTTGTTTGCAACTTCTATTTGTTGTTCAGCCAGTTTAATATCATATCTGTTTTTTATTGCAGAATTTTCTATATCTTTAAAAGAAGGAAGTTGTGTCGATACATTAGGAATGTTTATACTTATTACATCACCGCTGTTTGTAAGCTCACAATCAAAAGAATCATACTTTCCGTCAGGAACATTCATAATTTTATTAAACTCAATTCTCGCCGTTTTTGCATTGGTTTTTGTTTTATTAACTTCCGTTATAATCTGGTTGAGTGCAATCTTTGCCTCTATTGTATCCAGGTCCGTTTTGTTTGCCGATAAATTATTTCTGTTTGATATTTCCAGCAAATCTTCAAGGAATTTTTGCTGATGTTCGTATTTTTTTAAAATATATTTTGCAACAACAAGCTTTATATATGCTTCCGCCACATCCATTTTCAGGTTAAATTTTTGATACTCAAACTCCTCCGCTGTCAGCTTATAATTTGCTTTTGCCAAATTCTTTTTGGGGGTTCTTTTACCAAGCTCTATCATTTGTGACAAACCTAATTGGTTAGGATTACCTTTGCCTGCCTTACCAAAGTTCCAATATGTACTTATGGACGGATTTTGCAGTCTATTTGCAATCTTAATTTCATTTTCTGCGATATCAACATTCATTTTATATGATTTAATATCCAGATTGTTTTGCAGAGCTATATCCATTGCAGTTTTTAAATCTATTTGCTTATACTCCTCGGAAAAACAAGATAGTGCAACAGTTGAATAAATCAATAAAAAAATTAAAAACTTCTTTTTAAACATAAGTTTATTATATAATAAAATTTTATTTGTTATATTATATTTATAAGAAATAAGGAGTTTATAAAAATATGTTTGAAGATTTTTTTAACAAATATGTAAAATTTAAGTATATAACTTTTACAATTGTATTATTATTGTTTTTATTTTTTGTATTTAACTGCAAAGACATTGCGATAATGTTTTTTGCATCTTTCGTAATTGCATGTTCTCTTAACCCTATTGTTGATAAATTGTCGGAAAGAATACCCCGACACGCAGCCGCTGTGCTTGTAGCAGCTTTGTCTTTACTGATTATACTTGCAATATTTGTTCCTGTTTGCATAATGTCAATTGAACAAATTAAAATATTTTTACATAAATTACCGCACTATCTTGATAACTTTGATGAATATATACTTGGACTTCCGATTTTAAATCATTTCGGATTTTTGGCAAATGATGCGGATGACATTATGGAGCAGCTCTCTTTGTCATCCTCTGACGTTCTGAATAAAGCCATGGATGCAGGAAAATACATCGGTTCATTTATTATGTACCTTTTGGTATCCATAATAATTGTTTTTAACTTAATTACAGATAAAACCAAAATTAAAGATTATTATTTAAAATCATTCCCTTCTAATATGCGTAAAAAAGCTGATGAAGTGGGCAAAATAATCGCAGAAAAAATGGGCGGATACGTAATAGCACTTTTGGCAACCACATTAAGTGTCGGTATTGTTATGCTTATTGGTTTACTTATTTTCAGAGTTCCATATGCAATATTGCTTGCAACAATAACCGCCGCCTTTGATATCATTCCGGTTGTAGGTCCGGCCATAGCACTCATTATATGTTTACTGGCAACTTATGATGCAGGTACAGGTGTTGTATTGGCTGTTATTGCAGTATTTGCAGTCGCACAGTTTGTTGAAAATAACATTGTACGACCTTATGTATTCGGCAAAGTTATGCATGTACATCCGATAATAATATTTCTGTTCTTATTTATTACGGCAGAATATATCGGCATCATAGGAGTTATTTTTGCACCTGCAATTGCCGCATTATTTGCCGTACTGTTTGAAGAACTTTATCTCAAAAAATTAGACTGATTTTTTAATATCCGTTTCCTTCACCGATTGTATCAACAGCCTCAACCTTAATATCGGTAATAAGTTCGGAATAGGATATTACAACTATTGTCGGTATATGTCTTTCAAGCAGCTGATAAAGCGGAAGCCTTATTCTCGGAGAACACAGAATTACGGGTTGTTGCCCGATTTGCTGGTGTGCTCTCATTAATGTCATTGCCGTAGATTCGATTAAATCCTGCACCTGCATAGGATTAAGAAGGAACATTGTACCAAGTTCCGTTCTCTGGCAGCTGTCATCAAGTGTCTTTTCCCACTCCGGAGATAGTGTCAGTGCATACAAAACATGGTCACGGTCAACATTGCTTAAACAAATCTGACGACCTAATGCCGCTCTTAAACGTTCAGACAAAATGTCCGGCTCTTTGGAAAATCTCGCATAATCGCAAAGCCGCTCAAATACAAATATAATATCTTTGATTGAAACTTTTTCTCTAATCAGGTTAACAAATATTTTACGCAAATCTGAAGTTGAAATAATTGCCGGAACAAGATCATTAACAAGTGTCGGATCCTGAGAACGTACAAGCTCCATAAGTTTAAGTACATCTGTTTTTGTCATAACTTCATCAACGTGTTTACGAACACATTCCTGCAAGTGTGTAACAAGAACATCCGTTGCATCTACAGCCGTAACATTTCTTGTTTCTTTTGCATCAGATTCCGATATCCAGTATGCCTGTGTCTGATATGTCGGATCGACACCGACTATTGCATCTTCAGGAATTGTTTTCTTAACCGAATCCCACTGGTCTGCAATTACCATATATTTACCCGGATAAACATAACCCGATGCTACAACGTTATTTCTGATTGCAATAACATACTCGTTTGCTTCCAATGCAGATGAGTCCATAATACGAATGTTCGGCAGAATGTAACCGAGTTCATCGGTAACTCTTTGACGCAAGGCAGCTATTTTTGCAAGCAATTGACCGTCCTGATCAGGATCGGCTATAACCAGCAAACCGGCTCCGACCTGCAAGCTCAATACGTCAACACCAAGTCGCTCGTACATCTTATTCGGGTTAACCAAATCCTGCATATTTTGACGAACACTTTCCAATTGTCCCAATTGAGATTGAACGTCAGCATTAACCAATACCGAAAAGCCCGCCAGCAAAAGTCCGATAGTAAATATCGTAAACGGGAACCAAGGTAAACCTGTCCAGTGCGAAGTTATTGCTATCAAACCCAAAAATACGGCAGCAAAAAACAATGAATAAGGTTTTGCCATAATCTGGCTTGTTAAGTCACCGCCTAATGACATATTTCCGGCAGAAGCACGAGTCATGACAATACCTGCAGCAATTGACATCAAAAGTGACGGGAGCTGAGATGCAAGACCGTCACCTATCGTTAATACTGTATATTTTTGAACTGCATCTGCAACCGGCATTTGATTCATCAGACAACCTATACACAAACCACCGACAATGTTAATTATTACAATGATGATACCTGCCATAGTATCACCTTTTACGAACTTCATAGAACCATCCATTGAACCGAACAAACTTGATTCTCTCTGTAAATCTTCACGCCGTTTAACCGCTTCTTCCGGAGAAATCAAGCCGGCATTGAAATCGGCATCAATAGTCATTTGCTTACCTGGCATTGCGTCTAATGCAAAACGTGCGGCAACTTCGGCAATACGTTCAGCACCTTTCGTAATTACCATAAATTGTACTACGGTAATGATTAAGAAAATTACACCACCTACAACCATGTTTCCGCCCGTTACAAATGTTCCGAATGCGTGAATTACTTCACCTGCTTCACCCTTAGCCAAAATAAGACGGGTTGATGCAATAGACAAACACAGTCTGAACATTGTTCCGATAAGAATAATTGACGGGAATGCAGCAAGTTCCAATGGTTTTTGGACATACAAAGATATCATCAACAGCACAATTCCGAGGGTTATATTAAGCGAAATTGAAAAATTAATAACCCAATTTGGCATCTCTATAATCAAGATTAATATCAAAATCATTACAAAAAATGCCAAAGCTATTTCAGATATAGGTTTACTTTGTTGTCCTTCTGCTGCCATTTTAGAAATAAATAAGCGAATAGGTAAATAAGCGAATAAGCGGTTATCTTATTAACTTATTAACTTAACTCTTATTAATTCCCCTCCTTTCTTATTCAAATACCTTTATTAAATACCTTCTAATGCTTTTTTAATAATTTCTATCTGAGTGTCAATAGAAGCATCTACAATACCGTTGTTTGTCTGAAAAACACATCCTCCGTCATCTATGGAAGGATCTGATATTATATTGATTTTTGCATCAATTCCGTATGCATACGACATGTTCGGAAGAGTATCTTTAATAAAAGCAACTGACCTTGGGTTAACTCTTATATTTATTTTTGGTTCATTCTTAGATGCCGTTTTTAATACATCAACTATTATATCTAACAGAACCTGAGGATCAGCATCAACTTCACGTTTAACTATGCGTTTTGCAATATCGACACTCATTTCTAAAATATCCGGAGCAATATATTCAAATACTTCTTTTGTAGCACCCATAAATTCATGAATTTTTGCTCTGAATTCTTCAATATCTTTTTCTGACTGTTCAAGACCTTTTCTGTATCCTTCTTCAAATGCGGACTTTTTAATTGATTCTGCTTCCTCCTGAGCTCTGGACACAAGATTTCTGTCATCAATTCGTCTGTAGCCCCTGCGCCTTGTTCCTCTCCTGCGTTCCTGACGCTGATTAAAATCAATATTTTCCACATCAAACAAATCTACCTGAGGTTCCGGAGGTAACACAGGTTCTATTGGGGTGATGTCATCGCTGTCATCTCCTGTTTCTTCCTCTTCGTCAAAATCAGCGGAAGGAAATTCTTCTTCGTTTTTTTCAACGTCAACTTTAGGCAATTGTTTTGCTTTTGCCTCAATAAATTTTTCCTCCAACTCTTTTACTTTGTCTTTTTTAATAATCATGGCTTATTATTAATTATTATATACTATCCTGAACATGTTGTGCAACAATCCCTGCAACTTTTAACGGCAACCCCGAATACTCTCCGTCATAAGCTCTGGCAATAAATCTTTTTACGAGAGGACGTTCGTTGCGAATGATTTTTTCAACCTTTTCTCTGGGTGTTGAACGATATATTCTGAGCAAATCTCCCAAAACATTTTCCTGAGTTAATTTATGTTTTATCGGTAAATATTGCCTCATCTCTTTCAGACAAGCAGTAAGCAAATCTCCGTCCAATTGAGATTCCAGGTTAACCATTTCCATATAACTTTGCAATTGTTTTGAATCACTCTCATTAAAGTTACTGATTACGGCAGCTGCCTTGTCCTTGGAAACTATTTTCAAAAGCATGGCAAGAGATATAAGTTTCATTTGTCTTTCGTTTATACCGCGTACAGCAGGAGCAGTACTTCCTTGTTGTTGTTGCTCTTGTTTTTCCTGCCGTTTTTGATTCCGTTTTTCTTCTCTGCGTTTTTGTGCTTCTTTTCGTCTTTCTTCTGCATTTTGCTGTTCTGCCTGCTGCTGAGCAGCCTGTGCCTGCTGCGCCATAACATCAATATTTGACTGATTTTGTGCAGAAACCATTGTCTGTTCGTCAATAATACCCTTTTGCTGCAACTCCTCAATACTTTGTTTATAAACCTTTATAACATGGTGTTCTACAGCCTGAAGCAGCTGTTCCTGAGGAATATTCCTCGTAATCGCCTGTTTTGCCACTTCAAATATGGTAAATGCAATTTTTTGCATTATACCGTCCCAGTACTGACGATCAATACCTGAATGAACCAAATCAATTGTTTTATGGAAAGACCATTCCGCAATTATCTGGGTTATAAAAATTGCCTGCTCGGCAGTAAGTTGTAAACTTTCATCGTTACAAAGAGCCTCACCTGCCATCAAGGTAAAGTTGCCCAACGTCTGAACAACATATTGCTTGTCCTCATCGCTCATTTCAGGAGGAACAAGCCCTTGTGCCTGCTGTGCCATTGACGTTGCAAATTCTTTGTAATCAAATCCTTCTATGGGCATTCCTTTTACCCCTATCCTTCAATCCAGCTTCTGATTCTTTCTCCGGCTTCATTTTCATCTACACCTTCAAACTCTCTTTTCAATTCCCTGAGAGCTTCTCTTATTTCTGCGGCAGATGTCGGAATTGCAGCCGGTCTGTTTTGTTGTTCCAGCAAGCCTTGCTGTAACTGAGATTGTTTCTGTATAAGACTTGCAGCATTTACACTTAAGTCTTTTATTTGTTGTTCCTGAGCTTCATTTTGTTCTCTTAACTTGTTCAATTCTTCTTCCTGTGCTTCTTTTGCTGCCTTAATTCTGTTTGTCAAAACATTATGTCCGAACAACAATCCGAAGAATAACAAAACTATTGCAAGCCACCATGGATTTCCGTGTGATGCTTTTATAGGTGCTTTGACATTTTTGTCACCAACCATAAACGGATCAACGGAATCGGCAAAAGCAATTGTTACATTATCAGCACTCGCCTTCGGGCTTGCTGCGTGTGCAACCAAATCTTTCAGTTCTTCCAATGTTAATTCTACAGGAAGTGCATCTTTTTCAAGTGTTACTGCAATTGAAATTTCTTCTATTGCCCCCGGTGATATATATTCATTTGTTTGTACCTTTGTAACACCATACTGGGTTTCTCGTGCCGTTCTCTGATAACTTCTGTTCTGTGAGGAATCAGAACTTCCTGCCGGAAGTCCGTTCGGAAGATATACACTTACTGCATTTGTGTTTTTACTTGTATCAGTTGTCTGATCACCCAAACCTTCAGAAAAAGTTTGTTCATTAACTGCAGCTTTTTTCTCAGGATCATAAGCAATTGTAAACTTTTCTACCGGTGCCTGTTTTAGAAAAGTAGAAACAGTAGCAACATATTTACCCGGACCGATAAGTCTGTTCAACTGTGCCTGAACTTTCTCCTGCATATATTTATCATTTTCCTGAAGTTTTGCAAGCATCTCTGAAGATGCATCAATAACACTGTTATATACGTGTCCGTTTGTATCCGAGATTGCAACGTGGTCTGCTGTTAAATCTTTTCCCACAGCTCCTAATACCAAATTTGTTACAGCCTTTATGGTGTTTTGACTTAAAGTTTGTCCTACACTAACGGTAAGCTGAACTGTGGCGGTAACAGGCTTTTGGTTAGCCGTAAACATTGATTTTTCAGGAATTGATATAAATACCGAAGCATCCTGAATCCCGTCTATTCTTTTTATTAAACGGGCAAGTTCGCCATTCATAGCCCTTACCAGTCTTATTTGTTTATCTTCTTTTGTAGATGTAAAATCACCTTTATCAAAAATTTCCAAGCCTACATTTTGATCATAAAGTCCGCTCTCAACAATTACCATAATTGCCGTATCACGTTCTTTTATCGTACAGGAATTTTTCTTTGCAAGCGAACATCCTTTTTTGCTGAGTACCAATTTGGATTTTGTACCGTCTGCAACTCTTGAAGCACTGATTCCGTGCTTTGTCAGTAACGCTTGTATTTCAAGTGCTTTACCGAGATTATCCGTTGTTAATAAATCAATGTCGCTTTCTATTTTTTCTTCATCGGCAGGTTTTGGAGAATCTTTTGCCTTACCCATATTAACCAGTCCAATCAATATGAACAGAGTTAAAGCAATAGTAACTACTGCTATAACACCAATCATTATTGTTTTATTTGCCAATAACTGCTTTATCTGTTCCATAATCCTACCCTGCTCTTATTATACACTTTTATCGCCGTTATGAGAAGTCTAAATTTGAATTTGCATTATTTTATCATACGCTTGGATGACTTTTCCTACAGCGGTTGTCGCAATATTAACCGAAATTTCTGCCTTTGACATCGCAACCATTACATCATGGATATCTACGTTTTCCGAACCCATCATAACATCTTTTAAAAGGTTATCCGGTGCGTTCATTGATTCATTCATACCTTCAACAAGTCCGGACATTACACTTTTAAAATCAGTGGTAGAAGGTTCTTCTACCCGGCTCATTCTTGCGGATGGAATATCTGCCCAGTTATCAAGTTTAGTATGCTGAATCCTTGCTTCCAAATCATAGTTTGGTGTGAAACCATTAATCATTTTTAATACCTCTTTTATTATTTATATCGGACTTAGTTGTTAAATGCTTTTATCATTTATCCAAAAATCATCCGTTTGTACTACCTTTTTAATAACAATTAAAGAAATGTCAATTTCTGACGATTAGTTTAATATGAATTTACATGAAGAATGCTTATTAAAATATCTGGTTAACCCCCTTGAACTTTTCTATACGACAGAATTACTGAAAAACAGTAATATGTTGTTAGAAAAGAGTATTATAAAGGGAAATTACGATTTTGAAGTTGAAAACGGAAAATTGGAAATAAAAAATTGTTTAAGATAAACAATCACATACTATTTCGCATTTTATAATTTCGGATTCACTTATTTACAGGTAAAGGAGAAAATTGTGAAAGATAACTTAACAAAAACCAAGTGGTTTATTTTCGGGGCATATATAATTTTGGTTTTGGCTGTATTAATGATATCATTTGTTTTCTTGTTCATTCTTAATAAGAAAGATGCTGACGGCAATAACTCATTAAAAAATGTATTCGTATCATTTTTTGAAGCAGCGGAAAACAGAACTTTTGACTACAGGCAATCAATACAAATAATACACAAAAACAAACTTCCGAATCCGGATGTTGTAGTATTGGAAATTGACGATGATACCGTAGAGGCACTGCTTGATAAATACGGAGAGTGGCCGGCTCCGAGAAGTATCTATGTTGATTTGGTAAACTATATAGAAAAAGATAAACCTCAGGCAATTATATTTGACCTTATGTTTTTTAAAACACCTCAAACTTCCAAAAGTTATGACAAAAATTTTATAGAAACACTTACTAAATATGACAACATATATGTGGGTATAAATTTTGATAACAGAAACGAAGATGTGAGAAAGCCAATTGATTTACCGGAAAAAATGGCTGTAAACATAAATAATACTTCAAATGTAAAAATAAAAAGCTTTCCTAATTGCAGACCTATTCTGCAAGAACTTATGGACAGTAAAAACATTCAGGTTGTATCAACAAGTGTTGATCGTGATATAGACGGAGTTCTCAGAAAAATTATGCCTGTTGTACAATATAAAGGCAAATACTACCCGTTCCTCGGATTTAAACCGGGTTCAGACTTTATAACCGATAATAAACAAAAACAGTTTTTCATTGACAATAACAGAAATATGCATGTCGGAACAACTAAAATTCCGTTAACAAAAGACGGAGAAGCGATATTAAACTGGTATGCATCTTTTGATGCCAATAACTCCATTCCGTTTTATAAAATTCTGAATGAAGCAAACGATACGTCCGGCATAAAAAGTTATAATTTTAAAGATAAAGTCGTATTTATAGGCACTACGGCTGAAGCTCTTTATGATATAAAAAGTGTTCCGATACAAAAACAATATCCGGGAGTATATGTTCAGGCAACAACATACAACAATATTCTTGATAATAATTTCATATATAAAACCGGCATTGTTACCGATATATTCATCTTAGTACTTGTAATCGCAGTTGTCGGCGGAATTGTAATGTTCTCAACCTCAACTCTGTTTGCAACACTGTCTACTATTTTATTCGGAATTGCATATTTGTTTATTTCGTATTACACAATGGAAATATATAATCTTTGGATTCCTGTTGTACTGCCGGTAATAGCTGTAATAACCGCATTTATACTCTCACTTTTGGCAAAATATCTTATGAAATCCAGAGATTTTGAATACCAGTATAAACTTGCAACAATAGACGGATTAACTGAATTATATAACCACAGATACTTCCAGGAAACACTTAAACAACAACTTGATATAGCAAAACGTTACAATCAGTCTGTTTCACTCATAATATGTGATATTGACTTCTTTAAAAAGTTCAATGATACATACGGGCATCAAACAGGAGATGCTGTTCTCAGACAAGTTGCCCAAACATTAAAGAAAACTTCAAGAACGACTGATTTTGTATGCAGATACGGCGGAGAAGAAATGAGTATAATTCTTCCTAATACCGGTTCTGAAGAAGCTATGAGGCTGGCAGAAAGAATTTGTAAATCTGTTGCAGATAAACCGTTCCATATTACCCCGGTAGATACTGCACCTATAACAATAAGCCTTGGGGTTTCAACCTATCCTGAAAATGCTCAGAATCCGCAAGACCTCATAGAATGGGCAGATAAAGGCTTGTACTATGCAAAAGAACACGGCAGAAATCAGGTAGGAAGATACTAATTAACGGAAAAATTCAAATGGAAAATTGTGTTAATATTATCGGTGCAGGTTTAGCCGGAAGTGAAGCAGCTCTGCAGCTTGCTAAACGGGGAATAAAAGTAAAGCTGTATGAGATGCGACCTCATAAAACCACAGGTGCGCACGTTAGCGGAAATTGCGCTGAATTTGTTTGTTCAAATAGTTTGGGTTCTGCAGATATAACAAATGCAAGCGGATTGTTAAAGGCAGAAATGGAAATCTTAGGAGGTGAGTTAATTAAAATTGCAAAAAAACATTCTGTCCCTGCCGGAAACGCATTGGCTATTTCAAGAGAAGATTTCGCCAAAGCCGTAACGGAAAAAATTAACCAAAACTCATATATAGAAGTAATTCGAGAAGAAATTACAGAAATTCCGGAAGGAAATGTAATTATTGCATCCGGACCGCTGACAAGCGATAACTTTGCAAAAAGTATTCAAGAGTTTACCAAAACAGAGCATTTACACTTTTTTGATGCAATTGCTCCTATTGTTGAACTTGATTCAATAAATTTTGACAAAGCTTTTTGGGGTTCAAGATACAATAAAGGGGAAGCTGCTTATATAAATTGCCCAATGAATAAAGAGGAATACCAAAGGTTTTACGATATATTAATAAATGCTCCGAGAATTGAACAACACGATTTTGACAAAGACACAAAATTCTTTGAATCCTGTCTGCCTGTGGAAGTTCTCGCTTCAAGAGGAGTTGACACATTGAGGTTTGGACCGATGAAACCTGTCGGGCTTATTGATGAAAGAACCGGCGAAGAAAACTATGCAGTTGTTCAGCTAAGGCAAGATAATTCAGCAAAAACAATGTTTAATCTTGTAGGGTTTCAGACCAATCTCAAATGGGGCGCACAAAAAGAATTAGTACATTCAATTCCCGGACTTGAGAACGCAAATATAATAAGATACGGAGTAATGCACAGAAATACTTTTATTAATGCTTCTCAAATTTTAAATCCGACATTTGAAACAAGAGAAAGAAAAGGTTTATTTTTTGCGGGACAGATTACCGGAACTGAAGGATACACCGAATCTATTGCCGGAGGTTTACTTGCAGGTATAAATATGGCTCGCAGAATTGAAGGCAAAGATTTATTTACCTTCCCCAAAGAAACAATGCTGGGTGCATTATCTAATTATATTACGGATAAAGCTCACCTTGCACACATTAGCAAACGTGACGGTTCTCTCAGATATTTACCCCCACAGCCGATAAATTCTAACTGGGCAATTGTTGCCCCTATTGATTTACCGAAAAAAGACAGAAAGAATAAAAAACTCAAAACAGAGCTCCTTTCAAAAAGAGCAGTTGAGGTTATGGAAAATTTTTCAGAGGTAGATAATATTAACGTAAACTAAGTATTGCCTGAGCCTGTTCATCATTAAGAATTTTTGCTCCGCCCAGAATCTCCGTATTTAAAACAACCTGTGCATAAGATTCAGCCAGTTCAAGCTTCAGATACGCATCCTCAATTGTTTTTGAACCTATAACAAATCCGTGGTTTGCCATTAAAACAGCATCGTATTTGTCAAAATATTTTACGGTATTGTTTACAAGCTCCATTGTTGACGGAAGTGCGTACTCAGCAAGCGGAATACCTCCAAAATAAAAAACATTTTCCGCCATAATCGGAGCCATCAAATCTCTGCCGGAAGAGGCAAAACTGCTTAAATAAGGCGCATGAACATGTATTATAAAATTAAATTCCGGTCTTATTTTATAAATTTCTATATGCAGAAATTTTTCACTCGAAGGTTTTTTACCGGTTTCAAGAGAATTTCCGCCAAAATCTGTAAAAACAATTTGTTCATGTTTAAGATATCCGTTTGCAGAACCTGATGTCGTTATTAACATTCCGTCTTTGTAACGTGCGGAAATATTTCCCGAATATCCGGGAGTATAATTTTTTTCACCACAAATTCTGCCATACTCTATAATCTTATTTTCTAATTCTTCCCTAGAGTACATCATCCACCGTCTTAATATCTTCTACAACAGCTCTTTGCAATACAGGAGCTTTTTCGGAATTTTTGAAACTGTTATCCTTTGGCTCTGTGTATGAATCTTTCTTTTTCTTTTTATCATCTTCTAACTTGTTATCCTGCTTGATTACAAGTTTGTCATAATCAACTCGGGCACCCTTTGCATCCATCATAAGCTCCATTGTGAAGAAGGTATTTGCACGGGTAAAATCGTAACCGATGTTAAATTTTACATCTTCAGGACCTACTGAAATATAAAATGCATTTTCCTGGAATAAATTATCTGTCGGAGCATAATTTGACAAGTCAATCGAGCCAAACCAAGCCACTGTTAAATATTTACATATTCTGAAATATTCTCTTATGTATATACTTGAACGACCGTATCTGTATGCATCATAAGCCGCTAATGGTGAGTGGTCATCATATACTGATTGTAAAAATCCGATATCCTGCATCCATCTTTTAACCTGTGTATGCATCATAGGACCGATTCTGCCTATAAACTGAGTATCGCCTGTGCCGTACAAAGCTGCTGATAACTGACCTGTAATATTAAAGTTTAATGCCATTTGTGTATCAGGATTACTGTATCTGTATAATTCCTGAACAGCTTGTGCCATATACCTTAACCTTGTCGTTCCTATATTTGAACCGCGTAATTCGCTAAAGTGCTTATCCTTATCTATATCGTGATAATAACCGAAATCAAACTGGTGTTCGTAAGACGAGAATCTGTCTTTGAGCAAAAAGCCGCTCTGACCGTATCCTTTTCTGTATACAAGCCCCAAGCCGTATTTTGGTCTTCTTCTGCCCATCCACCATTCATCGTTATAATCGTTCATTGTGTATTGCAGATATAAGTTATCATCAAGTTTTTGTTTACCTCTTACGAGAAATCTGCTGATTGTTGTTCCATATCCGACCTGTGTCTGGTTTGTACCGCTGCTGAAACGACCTATCGCACCAACACCTATACCGTGGTTGTAGTTAAGCATTGGGATTGCTTTTAATACACTGCCTTTTGGTAATTCAAATACAAAGCCTGGACCGATAAACATACCTAAATCACGATATGAACCCAATTCCCAAACATTCGATTCTATATAATCCTGATTTTTATTTGTATAAAATTTTACTGCAGGAAACTTTAATACTGTCCACTTGCCCTTTTTTACATTAGGACGTTTTAAAGCAAGAATTTCGTGGTCATCTTTTTGGGTAATCTGAATTTCTCTGGCATAAATCTTAACAAGCCCTTTTTCCATATCTTCTGATATTGAATTATTTTTCGGCATCAGCATATTTGATACGGAAGCTCCGCCTTCAGAAGTTTTGAATACCACAGGGAAAGAGTCTTTAACTTCTATGCTGCCCTGTTCCTGAATTATTTTATCACCGTAAACATAACCTTTTTTCGCTCTCATTTCGATAGTCGAAGTCTTTGTTATCGGATTTTCAATCAAAGCATTTTCTTCGTTCATATCAACAAAGATATAATCACCCTGAACTGTTTGACCGTGTTTTATAATTTTGACATTTCCTTCTGCCTTGATTGTATTATTCATTCGGTCATAAGTAATTTTATCCGCCAGAACAGTAGTCTGCTGTTTTACGAATTGAACATTTACGTTACCTGTTGCATACAAACAATATTTATCGGTATCGTAATCCATATTGTCACAATCAAGTACTATATTTTCAGTATTTTCATCATTCTGAACACTGCTCTTTTCTTTATTCCAGAAGTGTTTTGCTTTACGATTTTCAACAACCGCTTCATCATCAGCCTCAAAACCGTCCGGCATAATATTGTCATCTTCAAAATGTTCTTCAACCTCTTTTGATGCATAATCAGATGTATTTGTTTCTGTTTTATATATACTTGCGTTCGGATCTGTCGGAGCAAGCTGCAGCTTTTTTGCCGCATTTTCCTCACTTCTTTTCTGAATTGACATTCTCAGCTGTTTTATAGGAGGAGTTGTTTTTTGCCTTCCGGAACTTATACCGCTATCCTGCTCTGCTGCAGGCTGAGTGCGAACAGGTGCAGCAAATAATGAATCGCCGGTAAAATCTGACATATCATTAAAAGGCTCTGCAGCATTTGCTGATACTGCGACTATTGTTAAAGTTAATAAAGTTAATATCGTATTTTTTTTCAATGTATTTATCCCATATAATTATAATCTGACATATCCGCTCGGATTACTAGGCTTACCGTTTTCCCGAACTTCAAAATGGCAATGAGGACCTGTACTGTATCCCGTAGTTCCTTCGTAACCAAGCACCTGACCTTTTGTTACAGCCTGACCGTTTGCAACTTTTATTGTACTCATGTGAGCATAAAGAGTTGTAATAGGCTTGCCGTTAAACATACCGTGTTCTACAATAACCACCTTGCCATAACCGCCATACCAACCGGAATATATTACTTTACCGCTATTCGAAGCCTGAATTGCGCCATAATTCGGACCGCCGATATCTACACCCGAATGGAATGTTCTGCTGTTAAATATCGGATGAACTCTCCAGCCAAAAGGCGAAGTAATACGTCCCTGTATCGGTTTTATAAAACCTGTAACTACCATTGTATTTGCCGAATCCTTCGCAGAATGATTTATGTAATGTTCAAGCTTGCGTGACTGATTATTCATTTCCCGCTGAGCTCTTTCATAAGCAACTCTGTCAGTTTTGAGTTTATTTATCATATTTTCATTCTTAGCGATTGCTCTTTGAATATATGCCTTCTGAGTATTCATTGATGCAACGGAACGTTCATAGTTTCGTTTTCTTGATTCTATATTATATTTTAAAAGTGCAATCTGCTGTGCTTTTTGTTTTGCTACAGCCATTTTGTCATAATCGCTTTTAAGTATCAGTTTTTGAAAGTATACTCTGTCAACGAGCATATTTATATCTTCTGAAGTTATTAATAATTCAAAAAATGCTTTTCTTTGTGATTTATATACCTTACGTATATGTCCTGCAAGAACACCATTCAAAGCATTATATTCATAATAAGCTCTGTCAAGCTGTGCCTGCATCCCGTTTAACTCTTTTTGTGCCGTAACAACCTGAGTTTCCGATTTCTGAAGTGTATTTTGTGCATTTTCAAGTTTTTGCTGATTCTTATACAGCTTATCTCTTTCTACACCCTCAAGCCATTTAAGGTGTTGAATTTTCTTTTGGGTTTGTTTTTTTTGTTTCTCTAAGTCAGTATTAGCAAGAGAACCGCAACACCCCAAAGTGTTGAAAACTAATCCTAATGATAATGCCGCAATTATGAATCTTTTAATACTCAAACTGCCTCCGTATTATCTTCCCATACTTATCATAGCAATTAATACTCCTGCAACCATCCATAATATGAATGCTATTGCAATAAATCCTACTATGATTTTTTTATGTTCTCTGAAAAATTCCATATTCTACCTCTTTTAACATAATAGTATAAAAATAGAATTAGAGCAATTTTGTATTAAAAATTTTAATAAATGTTGATTTTATATATCAGAAAATATTTTCTGATGAGTTGAGTTCTTTATCTTTAGCACTTTAACATTACATATACAAGTTCTTACAATACGCAGTAGTGCAGGCTTTGCCTGCAGCAATTATTTAATCCATTCAGCCGAAGGCTGACCTGAGCATCCGTTTAATCCGGTGTTTCTCTTCTTTTCTTGGTACTTCTTTTCTTCTCTTTACCTCCGAAATAAAGAGAAGAAAAGAAGTACGTAAATAAGAGATTATTTATACATCAGAAAATATTCTCTGATGTATTTACATTACTTTAATTTTTGTTAAATAATTATGCCAATAAAACTATAAAAACAAATTTTATGCTAAAATGCATATTGTACAATGATTAATGAGGCAACAATGACAAACTTATTAACAGAACAGAAACCAAGGAACACTGTTGAAAATGATATTAAAAGTGCAGTTAAAACAATTAATATGGAAATTGAAACAATAATAAAACTCAAGGAAGGTCTTGATTCCTCATTAACCGATGCACTCAATTTAATGCAGAGCGCAAAAGGAAGAATTATTATAACAGGTATGGGAAAATCCGGACATATCGGAAGAAAAATTGCCGCTTCGCTCGCATCAACCGGAACTCCATCATTCTTTGTTCATCCTGCCGAAGCAAGTCACGGAGATTTGGGAATGATAACCGAAGATGATGTTGTAATTGCAATATCCAACAGCGGAGAATCAAAAGAACTTGTTGATATTTTAAATTACTGCAAAAGATTCGGCATACCCCTCATAGCAATAACAAAAAACCCGGAAAGCTCTTTAGGTAAGGCTTGTGACATTGTACTAAAATTACCGAATAACGGTGAAGCTTGTCCGTTAGGACTGGCGCCGACAAGTTCAACTACAGCAACACTTGTGCTCGGAGATATTTTAACTACCTGTATGATTGAACGCAAAGGTTTTACAAAAGATGAATTTAATGACAGACACCCCGGCGGAAAACTCGGTTCTATATTACAAAGAGTTTCGGATTTAATGCATGTCGGCTCGGAAATTCCGTTGCTTGACGAAAATGCCGTTATGCAGGACATCTTAGTTGAAATGACTTCTAAACGATTAGGCTGTGTCGGTTTTACCAACAAAGAAAATGAACTTTCAGGCATACTGACCGACGGTGATTTAAGACGTTGTTTATCCGCTAATGCAATGGCAAAAAAAGCTAATGAAATAATGACTAAAAATCCAAAAACCGTAAGCAAAGATACTCTCGCATCCGAAGCAATTAAAATTATGCATGATAAGAAAATTACAAACCTTTTTGTTATTGAAAACAAAAAGCCTGTTGGTGTAATTCACATTCATGACTTACTGAACAACGGAGTCAGATAATTTTATTAAAATTATCCGCATAATATAATCATTACCGCCCCAAAAATCATTATGAGCGATGCAATGATTTTTCTTCTGAAATTGCTTTCTCTAAAAATATTAATGCCCAGAAAAACACTCAGCACTGTTGAAAGCTGAAATAGTGCCAGTGCGTAGGATACATTCATTTTTGAAAAAACATAGTTTGTAAGATACTGCATCGCAGCAACCGATACAATCAAAAAAATTAAATTTTTTACAGAACTGATTTTATAACTGTTTTTAAACGGAATCAGAAAAAATGCAGAAAAAATCAGACCGGAAAAAGCCCACAAAGCAAATGATGCCGGAATATTAGTGAGCAATATTACTTTTTTTATAAAAACCGCTTCAGTGCCTGAAAAAATTAAAGCCAATACCCTGCATAAAACAGCCGTTCCATTACCTTTACAAACACCGTGCAAAATATATGTGCCTGATATTATTAATAAAATTCCGATAATCGATGCAATTGAAGGAAGCTCCCCAAGAAAGAAAAAACCAAATGCCAATGCAACAATCGGTTTATATGAATTTATGGGAGCAAGAACTGACAGCTCACCAAGTGATAAAGCTTTTATTATAAAATAATTTCCCAATGCTCCCAGGCAACCCATAACTATAACATTTAAAAGCAACTCCGCCGAAATTTTCAGCTCAAAAAACGGTATAAAAAAGATACATAAAATTGACAAGCCTAAATATGTATAAAAATTTACGACAGATGACTTTGTTCCGCCACCCGTTAAAATCTTCTGAAAAATATTCAGTGCCGAGTTTGATACAATTCTTCCGATAACAGCAAATAAAACATTTATCATAAAACCATTTTAGCACAACAGGCTAAACAGTTTGCATTAATTAATTCCGCTAAAATTAATACCCAAAGGTAATTAATCGGAAAAATATTATGCAAATATATAAATATGAATGTTTACAGTTTTTTCAGGTTACTGAATTTTAAAATAAAGCAGTTTGAAAAAGCCGCTTCTAACCCGTTTGAAAAAAGAAATAAACCTATTACAATTATATGGATTGAAGAATATGAAAAAAATTATTCTGACAAATCTTAACACTTCGCTTTACTTTTGAAACTGTTTATAATACGATGATGTTGGTTTTATAGCTCGATAGGTTCGCCCTAGTCGGGAGGCAAAGGGGTAAATATAATCCTTTTCCAAAACCAATATAAGCCGATAAATAGCATTATTACTTATATTGTACCCGATGGAGTTATAATTCCCGTAGTAAAACACACAGTTAAAACAAAAGGAGACAAAAGATGTCAACAGCATCACTTATCGAATTACTCGAAGCCGGAGTACACTTCGGACACCAAACACAACACTGGAACCCCAAAATGAAACCGTATATCTATGGTGCAAGAAATGGTATTTATATTCTTGACCTCAGAAAAACTACAGGTTTATTGGATGCAGCTTATGATGCAGTAA
>JAEEGL013115224.1_pt1 | contig 52677 bp, 32 predicted proteins | sample 9134231 | NCBI WGS metagenome assembly JAEEGL01 (sample SAMN16246548, study PRJNA631951) | gut metagenome | biome: gut microbiome; feature: rumen; material: fiber-attached | host: Bos | place: Iran: Karaj | collected 2018-10
CAAACACTTTTGATTTCGGTTTTTCGTCCTTGTCTCTTTTCAACTTAAGAAGTTCAGCTTTAGATAGAATATATGGTTTTTCGAGGCCACGATCATTAATTGTATACATCACTTCATAATTGACGTACAATTCACTTAATTCGCAAGGTGGAAGCCCGAATTCAACGTATAGCTCATGTATATTATGCACATCAAAATGCGGTATACCAATACCCCCCTTATCAAAATCAAAAGCCCCTTTTCCAATATTCACCGACTGAAATGGTGCAGCAGCAGCTTTCTGCCTGTGCTCCGCTTCATCCGAATACTGAAACGGATCTTGGGTTTGCAACGGTTTGGGGAGTGTTCCCGGCAAAATGCCATAATTTGCCACACCAATGAGCAAATTGACCAGGCCAAAATTCCCCTTAAGCACAAACCGTTTAATCATGTCGTAAGGAATATTGCGTGGATATACGTCTTTTCCGTTTTCGACTTTCTTGTTTGCTTTCAAATATGCAAGGAGTTCTTTTACATCTGCGTCGTACCCATTTATTTGATCGATGAGCAATTCCTCGGTTTTATCGAGCTCGATATCAATATCTTTACCTCGATGTTCAATGCTTTTCTTCAAATAAGATAGCCTTTGCGAGCCAATACCCATACTGTCGAGATTTTGATTCTTGATTAACAAGAGCGTATTCTTGCCATACTGGCCATCTATGGCATGTTTGGCAAAACCAATCTTCTTTTGTGCAAGAGCCACGAGCTGCGCATAATCTTCGGAAGTTTTAGGTTTTCCTGTTGCACCAGTTACTGCGTTAAGTAAATCAATATCCGCATCAACGCTTAAGCGATTATGCAAATTGTCTTTAATTTTCGCGTCCTTAACCCCCTTATAACGATCATCCGATTTTTTCTCCGCCTTTGACGAGTAATAATCTTTTCCCCGATCTGCAGTTTTGCCAGACAACACTTGCTCAGGTAATGTAAAAATCGCATCATGAGACGCATCATCGTTTTCATCATCTTCTGAGTTTGTTAAATCGCGGTTATCCGCCAACAACTCAAGCGCATCTGCTGCATCATATTCGGACACCGCATCCAAGATACCGTCATTCGCCAGATTTGGCGCATTCGCTTCGTCTGATTGAATCAAATACAAAGAATCATCCATGGTCTCATCTGCTGTTCTTGCATTATCCTCTTCTTCCCTGCGCTTACGATTCTCGTCTCCCATATTTCCCTCCTCTCTATTACACGATTCCCCTTGAAATTCCCATCAATAATGCACTTATTTCTCAGTTTACCGCCAACAATTATCTGTTTCACGAAACAACTGTATCCCGCCTCGGTTCATCACGTGACGGCTGTTCCAGCGGCTTGTCGTAAAGCACCCGCACCATTTCACTGAATGGCATGTCATCGCGAAATACATCTGTTTTTTTTTTGATGGGAACTGCATGACAAAACACGCGTGTTTCAGACATTCTGAACCCACAGACCACAGCTGGTGCTATTACCTATCGCATCTGAAATCTGGCCGGACGGTTCCATGCCACCCATTGGCTGCGCCAAACACAAAACACTCGCCAGCCTCCTGGCACAAGCCCGAACGCGCGGTATCCAGCATCGTGTAAAAACAAGGCTGCGTGATTCGAATTCTTTCGCATCTGTGGTGCCAAACCTGCGTCGTAAAGTTTGACACAAAAAAGTGTAATTTTTATAACAAAAGAACTTGACAAAATTGCAAAATTGTGCATCAAGCGCCTGTCGCGTCGTCGCAAGTAAACGAATTCTGTACATGTAGCCTCCTGACGACATAAAGCCTTTCAACAAACACCAAGAATCCATTTTATGCGTAACATGGTTTTTACTGTTTGTCAATTGCGTTCGATAATCGCATCAGGGCTGTAACTATTGGCAGTTGGGTATCCCTTGCAAAACGCGCCGTATTGCCCGCGGGCAATAGGCGCGTTCACGAGCCGTATGCGCTGTTGGCGCATAGGCGAGCGGCATCACAAAAAATTTACAGAAAAAAGAGCTTAAAAAATCGCATTTTGAACGAATTCGTGCCATGTATGTACGATTTGGCGTCGTGTAGGTGTGACGCCTTTTGGTGACGAACCGCGGCAGTGTGATGGTTGGCAGAATCGATTTGAAAAAGCTGGAATTCCGGGAAAAGAGCAAGGGCTCCCGTGTGTCCCAGTATATCAATACGGCTGTGATGACGCTGTCGATACCGATGGTTTTGATAGGTTTTATCTATCTGGTCGTCTTTTTTCTGCTGAACAGTTCGTATGGGCCGAAGATACTGCATTCGCAGCTGAGCACGTTTTTGCGCGGCGATTACTGGGCCGACACGATGTCGACGGATCCGTTCCTGCAGACGCTGACGATGACGAATGTGCGGCTGTCGGAAGCGGGGAAGCGCGAGGCGGTGATTTATGCGCAGCGGCTGGAGGCGAAGATACCGATTGTCGAGCTGTTTGAGCTGTCGACGAGCACGCTTTTGATTGGCCGCATCAAGGCTTACAATGCGCAGGCGAATCTGGATTTTCGGCATGGCGAGCTGAATATTTTGAAAGTGGTGCTGCCGTATGCGGGGGAGCCTGAGCCGCCGACGCCGCCGGGGTCGTTTACGGTGTTTTTGTCGGATTTGAATGTCGAACACACCGATGTGCACCTGGTTTTTGATGGATTCCGCATCGATTTATACGACACGGATGTGGATCATTATTCGATTCGCGCGGGTGGCGGACAGCTTGAAATGATTTCGCCGCCTGCGAGCGAAAACGGCGGCAAGGAAGCCATCATCGTGCGTCACGGCATGCTGGACTTTGAACCGTCGATGTTTTCGTTCCCGCTGTCGTCTGTGGGGGATGCGGATGAAGGTCTGGTGATGAGCGGCGGCCCGGGAAGCGCTGGCAAGATCGGCTATGCCAACCAGATGATGTCGCGGTATGTCGAGCAGATGCTGCGCGAGGAACTGGCGTTTGACCAGCCGCTGGGCGTTAAGCCGGACATGCGCGGGCATTTCATGATTCCGCTGAGAAATACGCATGTAGATAACTTCAACTGGCACAAGAATACATTCCATATCCCGGCGATGCATACGGGCGTGGGCGATGGCGGCTACATCGAGATGACCAGGGCGATGATGAACGTCGGCCCCACGCAGGAGGATATCGACAGGGAAGCGCAGTCGCATCACTATGTGCCATCGGGGCGTCTGCCCGGGGAAAGCGTTTTGTGGGCGGCAAAGCTCAATATGACGATGGATGTGCAGGACCATATTCTGTCGTATTTCTTTGGCAGAATATTGCATGGCGATTCGCAGCTCACGCTGAATGCCGATATGGCGGGAGATTTGGCGCGGGTTTCGGGCGATATTGCTTTGGATGTGCCCGATTTTGAGACGTTTGATGTCGATGTGGCGCGCGTCGGTTTGAGAGCGCGCATGGATGGACAGCATTTTGAAATCCGGTCGCTCGAAGCGGATACGATGCTGGGCGGGGTCGCGGCCAAAGGCTTTTACGAGATTATGGACGGCGATTTCGATTTCGACCTCTATGCCGGAAAGAAGCCAGCAGATGGCTTTGATTATATCGATCCCGAATTTGCGCAACGTCTTGATGAAGGCATGACGCCGCTGGATTTGCTGCCCGACGGCTCGATTAAGAAGTTTAACGGTGTGCTTGGGGCGCATTTGAATGCGCGATCGAAAGACGGCGTGATTGCGGTTTCGCTGCCCGACAAGACTTCGTACAAGCTCGACGAAAGCGTGGCTGGTGTGCGGAATATCAGTATCCGTCCGGGATCTGCGAGCTCGAATGATATCTTTACCTATGCCAATGGCATTATGGAATCACCGGCCGGTGTGAAGATCGACGTGGGCAAGGATTATGTGCACGTCAAGCCGGGAATGCGGCTGAATCTGAGCAATGTCGAGGAATTGCGGGCAGATGTCGTCGCGCATATCGAAGAACCCGAGATTTATGCATCGGCGTTTGGCATCGAAGATTTGACGATGGGGCCGCTCGATGTGACGGCATCCTATTCGGACTGCAACAAGAAATCGTGCGGATCCATGAAGCTGAAAACCAAAGACGTCAGCTACATGGGGATTAGCGTGCCGGTCGTCGATGTCGACCTCGCTCTGAAAGACTCGATTCTGACCTCGCCCCGGTTCCTGGTGCAATCGGATATTGCGACGCTCAATGCCAATATCAAGGGGGAGCTGTCGCCCGAAGCGCTGAAGAATCCGATGGCGATTCCGTTTAATACACAGATCGATATCGGCGATGTGGATCTCGAGAAGCTGAACATCGAAATCATTCAGGCATTGGGATTGAAGGGAAAGGGCGAAGGCACGCTCACGATGACAGGGCCTGCAAAGAAGCTGGAAGCGCTGCTGACCTACGAGATGCACAATGTCGAGGTGATGGAAGTGCCCGTCGACACGATGCGGCTGCGCGCCCGGTATGAGAACGACCAGATTTATGTGCCGATGCTGAGCGTGTGGTTTGACAAGGCCGAGATCGACGAAGATGAAGTCGCAAGGCTGGATGCGCAGCAAAAGAAAGTCGAGGAGGAAACCGGGAAACCGCTCAAGCACCATCTGTATATGCGATCGCGGGACGGCGTCATCCGGCGGGCGGCCGATTTCTCGATCAATACGCTCACGTATGATTTCAAAACGGATGTCGCATCGTTCAATACTTATCTGAATCCGATTTCGCCAAACAAGTTCAAGGCGTTCAGGGATTTGGAGCTGCCGGTTGAGGGTCAGGTTTCGTTTGATATTTCGGGCAATGCCGATTTGAACCTGATCATGAACTGGTTCAACACCAAAAAGCTGAGTTCAACGGCGCTGAAGAATTTGCAGTCGACCTGGCTGGAGGGCGAAATCAAGCTGCACGACGTGAAGTATGCCGATTTGAATCTGGGGAATACCGAGATTCTGATGTCGCGTTCGAAGCAGTTCTCGCTGGTGAAAGGCAACATCATCGATCTGTTGTATTTGTCGGGATTTGTGAGAACGTCGCCGACCTTCTCGGTTTCGATGTCTGTGAATTTCCCCGATTTGGATGTGCTGCAGGCGGTATCGCAGCTGGGGCTGGATGTTTCGGAGCTCACGACGCAGTGGGGAATCAACAAGGCCGAGATTTCGGGGTCTGTTGGATTTTGCATGACAGACTTCGAGCACATGCAGGTTTCGGTATTGCTGGACAATATGGATGTATCGGTGCTTGGCAGCAACGCCATGCTCACGCAGCCTGCCAGATTGCGCGCCAATCTGAACGAAATGTCTGTCGAACTAAGCTCGCTGGAACTGAAATACCGCGATTCTGTACTGAAGATGCGGGGCAGCGGCGATATGAAGGGCAATATCGATGTCGATGTGAACGGAGAAATCGACGCGGCCATTGCGAAATCGCTGGTGCCGGCATTGCAGAAAACGACGGGATTGCTGGGGGTGAGCATTTCGGCCAAGGGCAATATCTATCATCAGCAGCAGCTGAGCCCGCGCAATCTGGACATCAAAGGGTATTTGGGGGTGCGCGATCCCATACAGATGCTCACGTCGATGGTTGAGTCGCCGGTTGAGCTGTCGCAGGGATTTTTGCTCATCGATCGCAACAATCCGGCGTGCGGCGTGGGGACTTTGTGTGCCTATACGCCCGACGATCAGCCCTTTAAGCTGGGGGTGAACGGGCAATGGCTCACGCTGAGCGTACTGGCGTCGTCGAAAGGCAATGTGGCGGCCGATTTGAATGGTACGATCGATGCGGCACTGGCGCAGCTGTTTGTGAAAGATATCGCGTCGGCAACCGGAAAACTCGAGCTGGATGCCAGTGTTTCGGGCAACATCATCGACAAGCGCGGGGCGTTTAATTTCGATCCGTCGAAATTCGATTTCACCGCCAAACTCGAAGTCGTCGAACCCATCAATGTCGAGATGCATATTCTGAACGATCCGATTTCGCTGGATGACGGTTTGCTGCTGGTGACCAAAGGATCGCCGTGTTCCGGAAACGGGGAATGCATTGTGATTCCCAAAAACCGGCCGTTCAAGGGCAACCTGATGGGCGGCAATTATCTGGTCTTTGGCGAAATCAAACGCGATGCGCTGGTGTTAAAGAGCGGCAATCTGTCGATTACCGGCAACAATGTCGGCTTTAGAATGAAGGACGAGCTGTTCCTGACGCTTTCGCCCGATATCCAGATAACGGCCGGGGATCTCGCCGATTTCGACACCATTACTGTGGCTGGTGATGTCGATATTGCCGAGGCCAGATACAACCGGAATTTCGACGATGGTTCATCCAACTTTATCCGCGATCAAATCGTGTCGCTGTTCATCGATTCGAGGCGCCGCGTCGATACCTATTCACCATCATTTTTGCGCAAGATGCCGCAGGTGGGCAAGATTCACCTCGACGTCGGCATGACGGCCGAGAATTCCATCAGTGCAGATGTGCGAATTGCGACGGCGATACTCGAGCTTGAGGTCGGCGCACAACTGCGCATCGGCGGTACCATCAAGGAGTTTTATCCGACCGGTATCGTCTCGATTTCGTCGGGATTATTCAGCTTCAGAGGCAACGATTTCGAGTTCCAGAATGGTGCGCAAATCACGTTCAATGGTTCGCTGGATGGCAAGATCGACATCACGGCGACGACCGAAATCAACACCGATTCGAGCGCGTTCAGCGCGGTGACCGGAAACACCGATCTCGATCGCCGCAAGCGCATTTCGACGAGCAATTCCAACGCCAGCGATATGTATGCGATTACGCTCACCGTTGGTGGTTCGGTATTTAAGCCGCTGTGGAGCTTCGATTCGAGTCCCTACCTCACCGATACCAACATCTATGCGCTCATTCTTACCGGCCGCACCATCGAAGATTTCTCGGGCAATGATGTGGCTATGGAATCGCTGCTCTCGCCATTCTTCTCGTCGCAGATCGATACGTTTATCAACGCCGATCAGTTCAAGTTCGTGTTCAGCGAAGGCGCTGCGCAGTTTGTCTATGTGAAGCAAATCAACAAGGGGCTGCGCATTGCGGCAGGCGTGTCGATTCGCGGGTCTGACGGCAACGAACAGGCCCTTTCGGCTGAGTATTACTTTAACGATAACTGGTTTGTCGATCTGACCGGTCAAAATACTTCGGATGAAGAAGGCCGTGCACCGACGTTTAAACTTGGTGCAAGACTGCACTGGCATCTGCTGCTCGAGTAGGGCGTTTACAAATCTTACCAGGATCAAATCCTATGATTCACAACATTTCGCATTTTGTAAAAAGGCATCTGCTGCTGCTCATCATTCTGGTGTGTTTGTTTCTGGTGCTCGCATTTTTCCACAATATTCTGACGCCGTTTGTGATTGCGCTCATCGTGGTTTATCTAATCGAGCCGCTTGTGAAGCGCATGAACCGGCTGAAGATTCGCGGTCACCGGCTGCCGCGCGGTTTGGCTGTGCTCATTACCTATTTGCTGTTTGCACTTGGCGTGACCGGAATCTGCTTTGCATTTATTCCGTCACTCACCGAAGAAATCAGCCAGGCTGCGCAGGATGTGCCGCAGTTTCTGAACCGTGTGAAAGACGAGGATATCCCGCGCTGGAGCCAGAATATCGACGATTTGCTGTACAAATTCTCGCTCAAGGACAAGCACGATGCGTCGGGCGATATTCACAAAGCCAGCGAAAAGGTTGGGGGCGCGTGGCAAAAAGCGACGACGGATATCAAGAATCTGAACATCGCCGGCGTCGATACGAGCGGCAATGCGCCGCTGCTCATTACGGGGGAGCGCGTGCCGGGCGACCGCGAGCTTATTGAGGCAGCCAGCGTCGAAGTCGCCGAACCGCCGGTGCTGTTCAAATTCAAGCAAACCGGCAAAGGGTCTTACGATGTGATGCCGGGCAACCAGCCGATCGTGATTCAGCCGTCGAAAGATGGCACCTATACGATTGTCGTGCAGGACAAGTCGAAATCCCTGCAGCAGGACAGCTTCGATTTGGAGCGGGAAATCAGCAAGGCTGCATCGGGGCTGGTCGAATCGGGCAGCCAGTTTGCCGGCAGTGCACTGTCGTTTATCCAGTATGCCATCGAATTCCTCATCAATACGTTTGTACAGTTCATTCTGGTCTTTATGCTTGCGGCATTTCTGTCGATCGATTTGCCCAATCTGCTCAAGCATATCCGCGAGCTGTTCACGGATAAAAACGGCGACGCCAAAGGCTATGATGAATACATGGGGCGTCTGTCGAAGGGATTGTCGGGCGTCGTGCAGGGGCAGCTGATTATCTGCTGCATCAACGGTACGCTTACCGGCATCGGCCTGACGATACTGGGCATTGATTTCTCGTTGCTGCTTGGCATTATCGCAGGCATTCTGAGCATCGTGCCGATTTTTGGAACGATTATCAGCACGATTCCGGCGGTTTTGCTGGGTCTGGTGCAGGGGCCGCTGTCGGCAGTGCTCGTTTTGGGCTGGATTTTGATTGTGCATTTTTGCGATACGAATTTCTTTACGCCCAAAATCGTCGGTTCTTCGACCAATCTGCATCCGGTTGTGATCATCTTTGCATTGCTCGCCGGTCAGCAGTGCGCCGGCATTCTCGGGCTTGTGCTCGCCGTTCCCGTGGTTTCGATTATCCAGACGACGCTGAAATATGTGCTCGAGAAATCGCGCGAAGCCGAACAGGCCAAGGCTGATGCCAAAGATCCGCATAACGCCACAACGGTTTCCAAGCATGCCGCAGAGACGCCCGCAGATGCCGACGAAGCCGACGAAGCAGACGAAGCAGACGAAGCCGACGAAGCAGACGAAGCAGACGAAGCAGACGAAACAGACGAAACAGACGAAGCAGACGACGGCGATGAATCTGAAGAACCAGAGGAAACGCCCAAGTAACAATTCAGCCCTTGGGGACATATAGTGAATAGTGAACAGTGAATAGTGACCCGATAATTGGCAAAGGGCTGAATTGATACCGTTGTTCGGACGATTGCAGGTTCGAATCTTTACAATGCTAAAGAATTCTGCTAAATTTGGCGCGACGCGGTTTGTTCGCGCATAGCTGTGAGGTAAGTATGAAGCGATTTTTATCGATTTTGGCATTTGCATCTGTGGCTCTTTTTGGAACGCTCGCAATGGCACAGGCTCCTGATAATTTCCCGGTGGAGTTGTCGCAGCCCGACAACTGGACGATCGATAAGTCCGATCAGGCTGATGGCCGCGTGATTGCTTATGTTGATCCCACCAACGACAACCGCATCGAGATTCTGTCGCGCGCGGTGGTACGCGATACGCATGCAACGGCCCTGTTCACAGAATTCGACAAGCAGCTCACCAACAACAGCTTTAACCCGCGCAGCGCCGCCCACGAAGAAACCTACGATCTCGTCACGCCGGGCCAGACGCGCAAAGGTCTGTGGGCCGAATATGAGTTCAAATCGTCTGTCGAAGTGCCCATCACGATCGTCACATTCGCATTCACCGTGCAAAGCACCGCAATCATTCTGGTCGGCTATTTCGCTACCGAAAATCGCACAGCCGGCGTCGAAGTGTTCAAGGCGATGATTAGCAAAATGGTCGACAAAGCGGCCGATTAACATGGTGTTGCCCGGCTATGGGCGTGCCGCCCATACGCCGTGCCTTTCGCGCTATTTGTGGCTGCGCCGCAAATACGCGCTCAAAATTTGAATATTGTCAGATGGCAATACGTATATCTCCGACGCAGCTGTCCCTGATCCGGACTGGTGCGTTTTTTTTTTGGCCTGCGTCCGGTGGTAACCGTATTTCTGTTGCGCACATTCATCATGTGCGGGGCAGCATTCAATTACAGAATCATTCGATCCCCAGCGGCTTTTACTGCGTATCGTTGGGGGGATTTAGCATATCGCGTTTTTGTGAGAGGATAATCATGAACTGTCATCAGAAAGAATTCACACGTCGTTTGGGTATAATCGCGGGCATGGTGCTGTCGGCAGGCCTGGGACTGTCTTTTGCGCCCGATGCGGCATTTGCACAGTTTCCCAACATTAAGATGCCCAAAGGCGCCGGAAGTGCGCCAAAGATTCCCGGCGTAGGGAATGTCGGAAAGAGCCTGGGATCTCCAGAAACCGCCTGCAATGCTGCCATCCACTCCCTGGCGGGAGCTGCGACGCCCGAAGCGTGCGAAAAAATAGAAAATGATAACCTGAATACTTGTCAGAAAGCCAGTTCTGCGAAACGCGAAGAGCTGCTGGCCGCAAGCAAGGCAAGGATGAGCCAGATCATTTCACCGATGTGCGAAGCGTGTTTGTATCAGAGAAACTGTGATGCACTGCTTGCAAATCGTTCTTACGCGCGTCGCTATATGGTGTCTATCAAAAACCAAAACGGTGGGGATGTGCTCTGCATGACTATTGCGGATGAATTGGAAACAGAAGCGCCCAACCAGCTTAATGATGAAAATGCGATGAAGGGCTATGATGCGGTTGTTAAATCTAGCCAAGGCGTTTATTTGGAGTCGACTTCACCGGAAATTCTGGACGCCGAAATGGTAAAGAATCAGACATTCTGGAATAACCTTACCCTGAATTCATCTGCGATTGAGGTTAGAAGAGCCGAAGCCTATATTATGCAGAAAATAGCAAAGGATGTGAATTCAACAGGCGAGCTTTCGCTTGATTTCTATCTGGATGCAGGCACGATCCGGCGTATGAATATTTTGAAAACATTGCTGACGACAAAATATGAGTGCAAGAATAGCCACCATAAATCTGGTGACATCTCAAATTATTCTGATATCCAGGACGATTCTACTAAAAAATCCGATGAAACGCCGCTTTCTTTTCCTTTCTGCGAATCTGATGAATTCAAAAAGGCAATGGCAGATTTAGAATACGTTAGGAGTTACAAACCTACAAGCAAAAGATACCGCAATGGCTTTAAACTGAATCCGGCCGGAGATCAGGCATATATTCTTGGATTAAACGCGATAGCCACGCTGTCAAAACCCAATACTTATCTGCTGCCCTACAATCAGTTGCCTGTATATCCTGAATTGAGCAAAACCCAAAACAGTATAAAGGAAGACTGCGTGTTCAGCGAATTGTACAGACTCTGGAAAGGCCGTACATTGCAGCATTTCGCCTATAATTATGAGTTGATTAAGAAATTGCACGATAAGGATAATATTGAGACTGATGAACTCATCAATGAAGAATTGAAAGAAATGAAAGAGATGTATCCAAAAGCTGCAGCATTGTGTAAAAACAATGCAAGCTGCAAGGCATCTGCCCTTAAGGAAACACTCAAACGGCGAGATTTCATTTATCTGAACAGCAGTGTCATCAAGTATCCTGAATTTGTGCCGCAGAACGATGACGTCATTATGACCGAACAGTTCAAGAAGTGGTTTAATGAACTTCCAGCCGAAGAAATGAAGGGGTTCCTCGTGCCCGATGCTGCTATGATTCGCGAAACCAAGGCAAAGACCATTGCTAAAATGTGGGAAGATTCAAAAGATGCGGCGCCAAAATCCGAGATGAGTGATTCCGCTGCAGAAAAGGCGGTGAAAGAAAAGATAGAATCTTTGGATCCCAAACTTAAAGTGAAAAAGGTGATCTTTGACGGCAAATGGCGAATGGAATTCGCGTCCGATGGCGTTCCTGCTTATGAGTATGCTTATGCGTCTGTATGCGTTGCAGATCCCGACAGAAAAGGCGTCGTTTTGTGCACGTACGATTATTCAATACGCCTTGAAAAACCGTATACTGGCGGCGCAAAACTCAAAAAGATTGGCGTAACGACAGAATTCCGTGGCAATACGGCGTACAGTTCTTATGATTATGAGTATCAGGGCGGAGCCAAATTCGGAGCCCCGGAAGCCGACCCCAGCAGCTATTCCTGGAAGTACACCAAAACCAATTCGCCAGACAATTACTATATCGCGACAAACATCAAATAGAATGCAGATTTCTTGCGTGATGCCTGTCTGTCGGCTAAAATAGGCGGCTGTCGGGGGAACGGGTGGGCATCCATCAAGGAGATAAAATGAGAAAATTATTGGTTTTGCTGGTTCTGTTCTTTGCTGTACCGCTATTTGCTGCGTGCGGCGCATCGGAGAGTTACTACAAGGATCAATACGTTCGGGCACAGCTTGAGAATTATGTGTTCCACACCGATTTCAACTATGTGTGGAAAGAAGCCCGCACCATGCTTTTCCAGTATGGTTATCAGATTCACGGCGGTGCGGATGATCACATCATGGAAACCGAATGGCGGCAGATAGACAGCGGTTCGTATCGCCGTTATATGGTCTCTGGATATGAGTACAGCGACGGCACCAACACGGTGCATTTCGACTATTATGAAGAAACGCAGATGAGTCCGGATGTGCTGCCGCATTCGAAGGCTGCCCGTGATTATTCGCTTGAATTTGAACTGATTCGCCGTGTTGAGGCTCAGAATTATGCGGCCATTAACAATGCGGCATCGCAATATGCCAAACAGCGCGTTGCAGACAAGAAATGACGATTTTTCTGAATGCATACCGCAAGGCCCAGAGTCCCGAGCAGACGCATTTCTGTCCGGGATGCGGGCATGGCAGCATCCTCAAGTTTGTGGATGATGCCGTATCGTCGCTGTCGTGTGACGACCGCACGATCTGGGTATCGCCGGTGGGCTGCGGCGGACTGACCGATTCGTATCTTTCGGTTTCGCATGTTTTGTCGGCACATGGGCGGGCGAGTGCGGTTGCGACGGCGGTAAAACGAATTCATCCGGATGCGGTGGTGATCGCATCGCAGGGTGACGGGGATCTGGCATCGATTGGCATTGCCGAGGCGATTCATGCGGCGGCGCGCGGTGAGAATATCACCGTTATTTTTATCAATAATGCCAATTTCGGCATGACCGGGGGGCAGATGGCGCCCACATCCATCGAGGGCCAGCATACGCCGACTTCGCCCGAGGGGCGCATGTTATCTGAACATGGGGCACCGCTGAAGATGTGCGAGCTGCTGAATACGCTCGATGGACCTGCCTATATTGCCCGAGTGGCCATCGGCGATATCCGCCAGCTTAACGAGGCGCACAAAGCCATTCACAAAGCCATCGAAAACCAGATTCTGGAACGCGGCTACAGTTTTGTCGAAGTGCTTTCGCCGTGTCCGTCGAACTGGCATTGCTCGCCACAGGCGGCGCGCGAGCAGATTCAGACGATGTGCCAAACGTTTGCGACCGGTACGATACGCGATATCGATCGCAGCGATTGGGTCAGGCACCGGCATCGGGTGAGCGATTATACGCCGGCATCGACGCGGCCGTCGTTTGATGATATTGCCCGGGCGGTCGAAGTGTGCGACAAACCTGCGATTCGTCTGCATCAGCCTGTGAATTGCTGTTGTGCCGGATTTGGCGGGCAGGGCGTGCTTTCGATTGGCCGCTGGCTGTCGCATCTGGCGCTTGTTTCGGGGCTGAACGATACCTGGATTCCTTCGTATGGTCCCGAAATGCGCGGCGGTGTTGCCAATTGTTTTGTGCGCATGTCGAAAGAAACGCTCGATTCGCCGGTGGTGAGCGCACCAACGCATCTGGTTGCCATGAATCAGCCGTCGCTCGACAGTTTTTTGCCGCGCATGCATCATCCCGGGGTTGTGCTTTACGACTGCGATGTGGCCGAAGCTGGAGAGGCTTTGGATGGCGTGCGTTTGTATGGGATTGCGGCGACGTCGGTTGCGCAGCGATGCGGCGCGCCGAGATGCGCCAATTGCGTGATGCTTGGGGCATTGCTGCGCACGCTGGATTGCGACCGCGATGTGGTGGTCGAATCGCTTCGTTCGATTTTAACCGCACAGCAGCTGCAGACGGTTGAGGCAGGCATGGATTTGCCGGATTTGGCTGCGTGCGCGCAGAATTAGGGGGTGCGAGGGGGGCGTTGCGGGGGCTTGCCCCCGCATTGGGGGGGAGACGCGTATTTTTGAGCAAAGACGCGCAGTTTGCACGTCTTTGCTCAAAAATAGCGGCGCGGGGGGCGGCTGCCCCCCGAAATACAGAAAATTCCTTTACGTCGGCCGTAAAATGTCTATGCTGTGCGGCCTTGAAACCGGGCATGTTTTGGCGCCCAAATAACCTTTAACCAATTAAGAAATAATGGACACAAATCAGACAAATGTCACTCCCGAAACGAACGCCAGTATGGATGCGCGCGATTTGGGTGATGTTCAGGAAAACCAGGATAAAGCGGCAGGAAATGCCGATGCGGCGGCTGCGAAAAAAGATGGCGATGTGAATCCCGAAGCGCTGCTGGAAGAATCGCATGTGACGGTGATTGAGGACGGCGACAGGACCTACCACATTATTGGCACGGCGCATGTGAGCGAAAAAAGCCGTCAGGAGGTTGCGGACCTTATTGAATCGGTGCATCCCGACAAGGTGTGCATCGAGCTGTGTCAGGAGCGGTACGACAGTTTTAAGGACGCGGATCGCTGGAAAAAGCTCGATATTTTTGACGTCATTCGCAAGGGGAAGTTTTTGTTTTTGCTCGCCAACCTTGCGATTTCGGCTTATCAGCGCAAGATGGGCGCGAAGCTGGGCGTGAAGCCGGGCGCAGAGCTGATTGGGGCAGCCGAAGAGGCCGAGAAACGCGCGATTCCTGTTGAGCTTATCGACCGCAATATCAACACGACGCTGAAGCGGACGTGGGCAAATCTGGGATTTTTGACGAAATGCGAGCTTTTGTCGGCGATTGTGGCGTCGACGTTTTCGAACGAAAAAGAGTCGAAAGAAGAGACCTCGCAGGCCATCGAGGATTTGAAGCAGGACGCGAATCTGTCGACGATGATGCAGGCGTTTGCCGAGGAACTGCCGCAGGTGCACAAGCCGCTCATCGACGAGCGCGATCGGTATCTGGTGGCAAAGATGCGGGCCTGCGGCGGCAAAAACGTCGTTGCGGTGGTCGGTGCAGGCCACGTGAACGGCATGAAGAAATACTATAAAGAGGATATCGATACGGATGAACTCGACAAGCGGCCGGCGCCCAGCATTGTGTGGAAGCTGGTGAAATGGCTGTTCCCGCTCATCGTGATTGGCGGCATTTGCATTGGCGTATATCATCACGGCGTGGATTCGCTGGGTGAAATGCTGCGGGCGTGGATTCTGCCGAACTCGGTATTCTGCTTTATTACAGCGGTGCTGGCGCTTGCGCATCCGCTCACGATACTGGCGGCGATAGTCGTTTCGCCGCTGACGTCGACGACGCCTGTGATTGGCGCGGGGATTGTGCTGGGGCTGCTCGAGGCATGGCTGCGAAAGCCGACGGTTGCGGATTGCGAGGATTTGCCCAATGTGCATACGCTGCGGGACTTTTATCGCAACAGATTTACACATGTGCTCGTGGTTGCGGTGCTGACGACAATCGGATCGGCCGCAGGTGCCTGGATCGGCATCGGCTGGCTGTTGATTTTGCTGGGGGTGAACTGATAAATAATCGGCATCAGGCATCAGGTATCAGCATCATATCATCCGATGCGCCCGTAGGGCGCAACCATCAGCGCCCTGTAGGGGCGCCTGACAATAACCGGGGGTGAGCGATAGCGTAACCCCCGGGGAACAGACAATCGGCAATCGGCAGTAGTAAAAATGAGTGAAGATAAACTACAGGAATACAAAAGCGATTCGATCACATCGTCGTTCACCTTCAAAATCGTGACTGCCATGATTTTGGTGGCGATTGTGCCAGTGGGCTTTTCTTTGTATATTTTTCACCTCATTTCGAGCTTTAACCAGGATTTGCAGCAGGAAGCCGTCGCGAGCATCAACGGCGTTTCGGATATCTATAAATCGTGGGTGAAATCGGAATCGGAGCGGATGCGTCTGATTTCGAAGAAGCTGGAGCTGGAGGTCGACAATCTGCTCGACAAGCACCAGATTATCCGCGCCCGTGATGTGCGCATGAGCTCCGGATTTCGCGAGGATTTGGCGAATCTGTTCGAGCAGACTGTGCAATCGGACGATATCGTCTTTGACGTGCGTCTGACGCTGAATATGGAGCCGCTGGCTGCAGCGCACAAAGCCGATATCGTCGAAGAGGATTATAAGTATCAGGTGACGGCGATACCGGTTGCGATACGATCGAGATATCAGCGCGCTGCCGCACAGGATGTCATCGACGAAGATGACGAAGTGCCGATGCTGATTGCAGAGCCTGTCGACAGCGACACGGAACCGGATTCGGTGCCAGTGCTTCCCGAAACGCTGAACATCGATTCGGGCGGTGCCATCGCTTCGACGCGTGGCGTGAGTCTTTCGATGACCTTTGGTTTGCCGCGTGCCCAGAGTGAATTGTACGAACGAATCGGCGAAAGAAAGTATTTGCACGATTCGATTTCGGCGGTTGAAAAAGACGGCGGCTGGAGCGTCACAGACATCTATCAGGGCATTTTTATGTTCCTGAGCGCCGTGCTGCTGTTCGTAGCCATCATTATTGCATTTTTGATTGCAGTTCCGGTGAGCCGGCGCGTGTCTATGCTGACGGCATCTGTGAAACGCGTGGCTGAAGGCGATTTGCATGAAAAAGTGGAAGTAACCGGGCATGATCAGATTTCGTTTTTGATGCATCAGTTCAATCTGATGGTCGATGACGTCCGCACGGCCCAGGAATCGAAAGCCTATATCGAGCGCATGCAGGCGTGGCGCGAGGTTGCCCGAAGACTTGCGCACGAGATTAAGAATCCGCTCACGCCGATTGTTCTGGCGATTCAGCAGCTCGACAAGAAGTTCGATGACTATACCGACAGACCGCAGAAATACAGGCAGCTGCTCACCGACGTCGTCGAAATCGTGAACGAGGAAACCGAGACGCTGCGAAAACTGGTGAAGAATTTCACAGAGTTTGCCCGCATGCCGATTCCCGAGATGAAGGAGAGCTGTTTCTATGATTTCGTCGTCCAGACGATTCAGCAGAATCCGCAGTTTACCGAATCGTGCAAGCGCATCGAGGTGCACAGGCCCGATGACGAAATCGCAGCCCAGATACTCAGTTTCGACCCCGAGCTGATTCGCCGTGTGCTCATCAATATCGTGCGCAATGGCGTCGAGGCCGCTCAGAACGCCCACATCGAACCTGAAATCGACTTGTCGTTCAGGAGTTTGAATGGCGAGAAAAAGCAGATATGCCTGAGCATTATCGATAATGGTCCCGGACTGACCGACGAGCAGAAGGCCAGTCTGTTTATGCCGTATTTTACGACGAAATCGGACGGCACGGGGCTTGGGTTATCGATTGTGCGCAAGATTGTTGAAGATCACAATGGAACGATCACGCTGCACGATCGCGACGATGGGGCGCGGGGCGCGCAGGCAGATATCACGCTGTGCGTCTAGAAGCTGAAGCTATAGGAAAGCGGCATATAGGTTGTGGCTGCTGCGGGGCGTTTGCTGCTGTGGCTTCGGCGGGCATGTGAAGCTTCCATCGCCACTGTTGTGGTGACGATGGGCAGAATGAGCACGAGCAGTGCCGTAAAGACCGGGTAATCATCCGACAGAAAGTATGAGGTGATATCGGCGACGATTGCACCTGCATAAGCGCCGACGAATGGTTCCCAGTAGGTCGAGCGGCTGTCGGTGATATAGCCGCCAAGGATTGCGCCCGATGCGACGGCTGCGGGATAAACAATGCCCGAAATCACCAGGGTCGTTTTGTAGTTGTTTGGGTTTAGCAGCAAACCAGTGATAAATATGGAGCCGCCTCCTGCTGCGCCCAACACGGCGCCCAAACCGATTTCTGCGGCACCTCTGGCTGCCCAGTGCGCTGGTTCCTTGTCTTTGGCTTGCGATGATACGGGACAGATACACAGCAGGATGCTCAGAAACAGCAATGATAATGCGGCTTTCATGGGGTGACTCCGGGCAGGCGGCTATTCGGCTTCGGGAAGCGCGGGGATCGGGGCTTCGTCGTGCGCTTCGTCGGGGGCTTCGTCGGGGGCTTCGTTGTGAGTGGTCGGAAGACCGAGGATATTGTGGTGGTGATCGTGGGGTTCATCTGCCGGCAGTTGTTTTTTGATATCCTCAATCGTGCGCGCGGTCGCAGTAAAATCTATCTGAACCTTGAATTCGGATCCTTCCGAAACCGGCCAGCGGTCCATACTGTTGACCAGGCATTCTTCCATTTCTTTGGGCAGATCAGTCGACAGCTCCGAAACTTCGGGCGTTTTGGATCCTGCGTTTCGCTTGAGACGGAAAATGGCTTTTCCCGCAAACTCTTTGCCGGAATATGCAATGGCATTCAGGTAGCAAAGGTCAAAAGCCGATTCTCTGAACAAAAATGAACGCTGGACATCATCGTCGGAGATGTTGGTGGCATCGAGCACCGAGAGCCGCAGGTTGGTGAGCGGCGGAATGATTCTGCCTTCCTTGCGCATTCGCTCGACAACTTCATTGCGGCGTTTCAATTCGTCATCGCTGAGCTTGTGCACTTTGAGCGGTGCTTTTTCGACCTGTTGGGGGGCGTTTTCTGCTGGCGCCTGTTCGGCTGGCTTCTGTGCATTACACCCAAGAATTCCACATCCGAGAACGATTAAAAACAGAATTTTATGCATAATTTACCTCATAATTCTATGACGTGTCGCATATTCGACTACATCAGTTTACCCGTATTTGTGTGAATCACAAGGATTAATTCATAGCAAAAGGCGTTTTGGGGCGTGATATGACAAAAAAAAGCGGATGTCTGTATGGCATCCGCTTGTGAAACCAGCTGTATCTGTTGGGCCTAGAAGGTCCAGCCCATCGACATGCCTTTGTAATCGGAAGTGATGGTCATATCGAGATCGGGCATCCATGAATTGGACAATTTGCGTTCGACTTTTTCGCCGGTGAAATCGTAGACATAGCCGAAGATGACCATGCTGACGCCGATGGCGGTGAGACCGGCACCAACGCCCCACAGCACCTTGGCATAGGTGTTTTTAACGGGTTTCCATTTGTCGCGGATATCGGTTGCTTTCGTGCCGGCATCTGAGGTTTTGTGCTGGAGGATGGTATCATCCATTTCTTTATTCTTTTTATCAGCGACGAATTCGAGCGCGATACCGGTGGCGAGTGCAGCGAGACCGACGCCGCCAGCGACATAACCGCCGATGAGGATGCCTTTTCGGATGGCCTTGACATCGGTGGCGACCATCATGCTGACGTGAACTTTGGCGGTTTTGTTGGGTTCGATAACGACCTTAACGGCGTCTTCTTTGGTGAATCCTTCTTTGTGTACGGCGACGACGTAGGAGCCTGTGGGGAGTTCGAATGGGGTTGCAGATTCTTCGAATTCAGCGCTCATACCGATGCGTTTTCCGTCGAGAAAGACATCGGCACCCGGCACATTGCTGGTGACGATGAGATTGCCGACTTCGCCGACGACGATGCTTCTGGCCAGTTTACTGGCCGATGCGACATCGGTGACATCTCCGGTTACTTCGCGGAAAATGCCTTTGCCGCTCACATACCAGACCAGATGCGTGGCGCCGCCTTCTTCGACCGAACCAAAGATAATGGCCGGTGCGCCGAGGGTTTCGCAGGCCGCATCATAGCACGCGATGCTGGCGTTCTTGTCGCAGCCGGTCACCATCTGCATTTCGGTATAGGTGATATCGCCGCCGTTTGAATCGAGCGTGAGATTATCGGCATTGTTGACCTGATCGCGAAGGGCTTCGAGCAGAAGATCAGCCTGGCCATCTGTATTGCGGCCATTCGAATCGAGCTTCATTACGGCAACCGTTTCGGCATAGGCGTTTGCCGCAAATAATGTACAAATACCAGCAAGTGCAAGACCAGCAATGTGCTTTTTCATTTTGCGCCCCCTCGATGAGGTTATGTCATCAGCCATTTTATGCGCCCTTACAATGGACTCATAAAACAATATGCAGAATTTTATATCACAATATCATTGAGTATTCAACATTATCGGGAATTGGGAATTTGGTTGTCGGTAACCATACAACACCATTGATCTTTGGTGACGGCTGGCGCCGTAAGCTCATTATTTGCGCGGCTACGCGCCGCAGGCGGCAAGGGGCGTTGTATGCGCGAACGCCCCTTGCATTCCCGCGCGCCCGGGGGCCCGCCCCCGGAGCCCCGGTGGGTTCAACATTTATTCTGTTGCGTCGCTGAAACGCCATCCTTGGCGTTACATCGACGCGCCCGCCGACGTCGTGTCGGCGGGGAATATCCTGGCTCATCACGACGGCCTGCGGCCGTAATTGTAGATGAGATAGAGATATCATGTAAAACCGTTAGCACCATTGATCTTCGGTGACGGCTGGCGCCGTAAGCTCATTATTTGCGCGGCTACGCGCCGCAGGCGGCAAGGGGCAAGCTCATCATTTGCGCGGCTACGCGCCGCAGGCGGCAAGGGGCAAGCTCATTATTTGCGCGGCTACGCGCCGCAGGCGGCGAGATGTATATGATGATTGTTTGTGATTTGGGAATTTGGTTGCTGAATTTGTAGATATGGCGTATTTCGGGGTTCGCAACACAGTTGCAAATGATGGTTTGTGATGATGGAAGTCGAATGGAAGAAAAACAGGCTTATCGCAACAGATTTTGGGCGTTTGTGACGGTTTTTGGCACGCTGTGGGGCGGTCTTGAACTCACGCTGGGGACGTTTTTACACGTGCTCCATGTGCCCAAAACCGGATTTATTATGGTTGCATTGAGTGCGATTTTGCTGATCGCGCAGCGCAATATATTTCCTGCTCGCTGGAGCACACTGGCGGCCGGTGTGATCGCCGCATGCATCAAGAGTCTGTCGCCCGGCGGCATCATCGCCGGGCCGATCGTCGGCATTCTCAGTGAAGCGCTGGTTATCGAATTGTGTTTGCTGGCGGCGCCCCGCAGCATCGTTCTGAACATGATGGCGGGAACGCTGGCATTGCTTTGGTCGCAGCTTCACTCTGTGTTCAAGATGTGGATGTATTACGGCACAGATTTCTTAACGAGCCTGATCAAGGTGATCGAGAAATTTCTAAAGATTCAGTGGACCGCAGCGGTTGGCTGGACGGTTGCCGGCATTTTGCTTTTGATCATCTTTGGCACTGGCGTGGTCTGCGGGATGGTTGGTCACCGGCTGGGCCGTCGGGTGCTTAAGGATGTCGAAAACAGCGGCATGGAAACCGGGAATGCCGAGGAAACAACCGGGAATGCAGAAGATGATATCGCTGTTGAAGAATTCGAATCGGCAGAGAAAATGCTGGCTGAAGGAATCGCGTCGCAGAGCACAGGCAGGAAGCATCGCAAGGCGATGGATAATGCGCAGATCGTTAAGACGCGGTTATGGGTGCTGCCATTTGCGATAGTGACGCTGGTGATGCAGTTTGGCGATGATCTTTGGTTTTCTTTTGGCGCGGCGATATTGTGGTGTGCCGTGCTGGCCATTGGCGCGCGTCAGGTGCTGAAGGCGATATGGTGGCCAAAGTTCTGGTGCATTACATTTGTGGTGAGCTGTATATGCGGCGTGATTCTGGCCTGGCAGTTCGAGGGCGACTGGGATTGGGCGCTGGGGTGTGAAGCAGCTGTGCGCATGTTTTTGCGCGGGTTGTATGTGTTTTCGCTCGTATCGTGGGCGACTCGCTGTGTGCGCAGCGAAGAGTTTCTGTCGATTTGGGACAAAGTGCATCTGCCGGAGCTCGGGGTTTCGCTCACCCATGCCTATCGGCTGCTGCCGCGCTGGCTTGATCGGATGAATGTTTTGTTATCACAGCGTCCCAGGGGATTTGTGAATAACTGCCGTTATATTCGGCAGTCGTGTCTGGTCTGTCTGCATGATGCGGTTCGGGATTCGGAGGATTTGAGCCGGAATCGCCGGGAATTGACGTGATTTTGGGGTTTGCCTCAGGCGTTTTTTTGGACGGCTTGCGCCGTAAGCACATTCTTGCGCGGCTACGCGCCGCAGGCGCCGCGCGGCGTATTGCGCAGCGATAGACGCGCGCATCAGACAGCCGTATGCCCAAAGGGCATAGGCTGTGACCTATTCCATTAAATGAATTTTGACATCTGCACTGGTCCCGTAGTAAATTAGCAGACTGTAGTTGAAGGCCTTGAGACGCCTTGCGCCGCCATGTGGCGTCGTTCCTTGTTTTTGTCGGAGAAATAACATGAAAATAAGCGCAAAATTGCCGGTCATCCTTTTGGCTGCTTCGATGGCTTTTTCGGCTGTTGGATGCAAAGGTGAACCTCCCGAACCCCCAAGACAGGTCGGCGAGTCCGATGTTTCCCAGGCAGGAATTGAGCTGTCGGTGGCATCATTTGAGCTGGCTTCGCCCGATTTTATCGACCGCGATGGTCACGCTATGCGTCCCAGCACCGATGAATCTGAAGTTGCTGTTTTGCGTCTGAAGATTAAGAATACGTCGTCGTCCGAAATTCAGTACAAGCCGCTGCATTTCGAGAGCGCCGACAAGCGCGTTCAGGTTTGTACAGACCCGGATCCCGATACCGGCGCACGTTCGGATATCAAGGCAATTGCTTTTGAATCCGGCAAGGGTACGCATACACCTGCGCAGCATATCGAACCGCGCGTTGCGATTCCTGCAGGCAGTGAGATTATCGATGAGTATTTGTTCGAGCCGCCCGTGGTCGCCGGCGGACAGAAACTGATCGTGCTGGTGCCGGGATCGGTCGTCGGCGTGCAGAAAACCTTCCGATTCTATCTGGATATGCCGAAACGCGGCGTGCAGGCTGAGCCTTCGAAGCTGAATGAAGCTGCGGTCGTCGATGGCGTTTCGGTAACCGTGACCAAAGTCGGTGCTGAATATCCCGAACTCGTGCCCAAAGACGAAAAAGTCAAAGAGGGACTTAAGTATGCTTATGCCTATACCGCCAAACCGGTTCTGGCTATTCATATCAAGATCGTGAACAACAGCAGCACCGATTATGGCTACAGCCCCAGCCACGCTGCCGAAATTGCCGGTATCAACCTGAATATGCCCGGCAATAATACGCTCAAACGCCAGAAGCTGGATGGCGCTGTTTATGGCAAGGGCCAGGTCCCCAACAAAGTCGCGCTCAAGGCCGGCGATACCATCGAAGATGTGTTCTTCTTCGAAATGCCCGGCGATTCCACGCCGCTCGAATTCAGTCTGTCGGGACATATCTTTGGCGTGCGCGGTATCTACAGATTTAAGCTCGATTATGAGAACACGACGCCGGCTGAACCCGATCTGACGCCGTATAAATCTGCCGGTGTTGCAGATAATGCGGCACCCGAAGAAGGCGCTGCCGAAGAAGCCAAAGATGGCGCAGAAGCTAAAGAAGCTGAGAGCGCCGAAGCCAAGGCCGATGATAAGGCAGACGAAAAGAAAGATGACGCCAAGGCAGACGAAAAGAAGGATGAAGCCAAGGCAAGCGATAAGAAGGCCGACGATAAGAAAGCCGACAAGAAGAAAAAGAAATAATTTAAAAAGCCCCGCATTTGCGGGGCTTTTTTTTGTCTACTTCATATACATGGTGAACGGCCCGAAATTGCGCAGATTCTCGGGCAGCGAGCTCACGGGCACAGCCTGATTCATGTTGGCTTTTCGGCGTTTTCGTATCACCGATTTTCGCCACAGCGCAATGATGAGTCCGAATGCGGCGAACACCGAAATAAAGAAAAACAGCCCGTCTCTCGAAAAGATCGACGCAAGAATGCTCTTTTCGCGCGACATTTTGTCGTACCAGATGGCGAAAGCGGCTTTTGGCGAACGTTCATAAACCTCGATAAACGCGTCGTTAAAGGGTTTTCCCGTGGCGACTTCGCGAATGAGCGTGCGCACGCCTTCGTTCCCCTTGAGCGTGGCAATCCACGAGACGAAATGCGCGCTCTGTGAATAGGCGAGGTCGACGAGCGCCCCGGTTTTCCCGAAAGCGGCATCGAGTTCGTCGAGCTGCAGGAGCTGTCCCGCCATCGAAGCTCTTCCGAGCACTTCCGAGCGCTGCTGTCCCCAGTCGTCGGTCGCGAGCATCGCCAGACCCTCATAAAACCAGTGCGGAAACTCGTTGTCCTGCGAAAACCGCCGCAGCGCCGCATGATTGAGCTCATGCGCAAGCGTTCGCTCGGGCTCCATGCGCGTGGCGCTGTTTGGTGCGAGCCGAATCAGAATCACGCCGTCATGCAGAATCGTCAGCCCTGCGGCCCATTCGGGCGCTCGCCCGCGTGAATTCTGCGCCTCAAAATAGGTGTTGATGTTGCCCAGCAGATACACGTGGATGTTTTCGACGGTCTCTTTTGGCAAAAAACGCAGCGTTTTTTCCCGCGCCTGTTCCGCCGACGCAATCACCGATTTCGCGCGCTGCGCATATTCCCTCTGGAAATAGAAGTGCAGCGTCGCGGCATCCTGCGCCTCGAGCCCCGCCACAAGCGGATGGTCGAGCGAGCGCTCTCGCCCAAGCCACGCCTCGATTTGCGCGTCGTCCACGGCCATGCCGAACGCATCGGTATACGTGCCCTGCGCCGTCGGTCCGACCTGCGCCAGCGCCGACACAGGCATCAGACACACCAGAATCAGCAGCCATCCCAGCAAAATACTTCGAAATTTCTGTGTGTCCATAAAACCTCCGTTGTACGACATGCGCGTGGTGCGCTTTGCAAACGGTTAAACACTCAAACTTCGATGTCAAATGGACTTTTTGGGGGCTTCGCTGAACTGTCGCGTTATATTTTTTTGATGTGGCGGCTGCTATTGGCCGCTCACGGCCAATACGCGCCGCGGCGCGCCTATTGTCATACGGCGCGCCACAACAACGCTGATTACCCGAGGGTATAGGCTGCGACCATATCGGTATCGACTGGCCAGTCGCCGTCCAGTTTCTGGTTCAAAATAATCACAACGCGCTTGCTGTCGGGCGTCCAGAATGCACCTTTAATCGAGATCTGGGCCTGCTTTGTTTTGAGCGGATTGGAGAAAATCTGCGCATAACCCAGGGTCATCGACTGACCACCGGCCGACAGTGTGAGCTGCAGGTTTTCACCGATAACCATACCGCCCAGCTGATATCCGGCAGGTGCGACCATGCTGGCAACGCCGCTGCCTTTCTGAATTCCAAACGGCGCGACTTCACGCGAATTCAGGGCTTTGTCGAGCGAAACGCCGGCCAGCGGATAAACCAGCGAGGGTCCCTTGCCGCCGACTTTGTAAATCACCAGCGATTTTCCCGAAAGCTTGCTGCCCTGAACGATGGCATAAAAATCGGGGTTCACGCCAAAACCAATAAATTCCATCGTAATCGTGTCGGTATCCTGTGCAGATACTTCCGAAGGGGCAACCGATATGGCAAACAATCCCGCACATGCAAGACACATGGCGACGAGTAAAGACCGCATCCAACGATTTGCTTTCATCTTAACCTCCTTGAGTTTGGGTGAATGTATCCTCACACCCAATGTGCAGGGCAATGATAACATTAAATAATTATGCCAGTTTATTCGTCCAGAATAAAGCCTTGTCGCATTTTTACGGCATCGCCTTCGAATGGCGCGAATTTCCATCGTTCCTTTTTGCCTTCGAGGCATTTTCCAAAGCTTTGCGGAATGGATTTATCTTCGATTTCGAAGCTGTTTACCTTGCCCGAAGGATCGACATTGAACCGGATGTAAATTTTTTGCACATTTCGCATGTTGCCGGTTTTGGCTTCGCGTTTGTAGCATTCCGAAACGGTTTTTGAGACGCTCTTGAGCCCTGCGCTGAAGGTGTTGGCCGTAGGCGCACCGCCGGGATTGATTTGATATTTCGAGCCCGATACGCCATCGGTGCTTGCGAACGAATCCTGCGGTTTGAGAACGACATTGGCGCGGCCATCTGTTTTGGCTGCAGGCGCTTTGGCTTCATCAGCATCGGCAGCATCGGCAGCATCGGAGGCTTCGGCATTTGCACGGGCCGAGCCTTTGGTGCGCGAAGATTTGGAACCGGCCGAAGGGCTTCCAGCGGCTGCGGCATTGGAATCGCGTCCCGTCTGAGGCTTTTCGACTGCGACAATTTCGAATTCGTCCTGCGGAATGAGGGCTTCGTCGAGTTCATCACTCGTGACGGTCTGCCCTGTAATTTCGGCAAACTCGCCAACGCTCTGGGATTCACCGAACATATCGTCGTCGTCTGAGCTGCTGCCGACACCAAGCGCCAGCACGATAACGATGATGGCGATGATCAGCAGCGGTATGGCGATGAGCAGTATGATATTGCGACGGCTTTTGGTGCTCTGCTTTTCGAAATGCTGCAGTTCGATCAGCATCGATTTTTCGCTGATATGGGGGCCTTCGGCATCCTGCCCGGCTTCCATGCGATCGACTTCTGCAAACAGATCGGCGTGTTTTGCCTGAATGATGTCGAGATTATTGGTTGAAACGCGGGCAAATGATCCGGATTTGGCTGCAGATGCGCCGCTGTTCAAATCGTTTTTAATCTCGTCATCCTGTTTGGCAGTTTTGCTTGCCAGCGGAAGCTGCGAGTTATCATCGTCGAGGTCGATATCGTGGTCGAGTTCGATTTCACCGTTTGAATCTACGGGTGTTTCGGCATCTTTCGAAGCGGCCAGCCCCATTACTTCGGATGGCGATACGACTTTGAGCGCTTCGCTGGATGAATTGCCGGCGATATCGACGCTCACATCCGGTGTGTGCGGGTTGAATATCGAGTCGAGCAGGATGTTGGCACCCACTGCGGTTGGCGCATCACCGGTTTGTTCCGGGGCATCGCGGACGATGCTTGGCAGACTCATCTTTGAAGACGATTTTACCGCATTATCATGAATGCCAGGCGCACTCTGGTCGTCTTCCAGATCGATATCGGGAATTTCCTGTGAAACGTTTCTGTCTTTTGCAAGACGGTCGGATGCATCGTCGAGTTCCGACATTTCGAGCGAAATGCCCTCGAGCTCGATATCGCCGTCGTCGGCATTGATTTCGTTGCTAACGATGGCGTCTTCATCGCTTTTGTCGGCATTGAACAGCACTTCCGAGGCATTCAGCAAATCGTCGCCGGCCGCACCGGATAGTTTGCTGTTCGAGCTGTCATTCGGATTGATGCTTTTTAACCCGTTGAATTTGGGCAGTCCGAGCGATTTGTTTTGCGGGCTTTTGGCTGCAGAAGAATTGGAAAATAGCGACGAAATGCCGGGCGCCTGCTTTTCGGATGCGAATGATGTTTTGCTTTGGCCGATGGGCGGCACCGATTGCGAAAACGAAATCGGCTGTGATGCATTTGTTCTTGGCGCAATGGCGGGCAGTTTCGAGATGGTTGGCAATTTGCCCGGCAATGGCTTTACGCCGCCCGATTTGGTTTCTTCGCGGATCGCAGGCGAAATTGCATCGAGTGACTGGAACGAAATGAGCGGTGATTGTCCGACCTTGGTTTCGTCCGATTCGCTGTCGGATGTCTGGGTGTTGACCATTGCCGCAGGAAATGCCTGATGTGTGGGCATTTCGTCCTGCCGGCGCTGGGAGGCGATGTGTCCGAGCCGCTCGAGCACGTGATCGCTGTGCATGGTCAGCGTGGGCTTGTCGGCAGACTTTGGGGCGCTTTGAAGGCGTTGTTTAAGGCTCTTCACATCGGGAGAAGCCAAGCGCTCGGAGGTTATCGCAGAATTGCGCTCGTGAGATTCCGAGAACAACGGCGGCAGATTATCATTTTTGAGCTTTGGTGCGGGAGCGGTGGCTGGCGGCGGCGGCGGCATCAGCAATGCACTGCAGAATGGTTCGACGTCCATCACGGGCTGCCATTCCTTCATGTTTTTGTTCCACACATAGCATTGCTGCGCAATTGCCGACAGCTTTTCGGAAAGCAGATTTGCCTTGAGCTCGCTTTCGGTATAGGGGCCAAAGCTCTCGCCATTGTAGGAATAATACCAGATGGCTTTTTCGGTCGTCATGCGTTTGGGCGTGTTCATGCCCGTTTCGCGCCATTTGCCAAGCGTACTGCGCTCCGATGCGTCGGTTTCTTCGACGCGGGTCGTGATCACATGGCCGCATTTCTGGCAGGTAAGACGAAGAACATTTTTCACTATTTTGTCGTCAGGGACGATGTATTTGGTCTGGCACTGTTCACAAACGATACGCATGAGTCTATCACCAAACGCAATTTTTCCCGGTGCGGGGGGTTGCGCTAAATTTTTTCAATAATTCTGATAAATGCGCGAAAAATGCGCGAAAAATGGACAGATCTGAATTTGGGTAAATACAGACACACCACTACCACTGCGGTATTCTAGCATATTCTTGACGAACAATTAACAATTAACAGCACAGGATCAAAACAGCTTTGAGCTTAGAGCTTAGAGCTTGGAGCAGCCCCAAGAAGCCCTATGCTCCAAGCTCTAAGCTCCAAGCTCATATCAACTCTCAGGTCGTACACAGCTTAACTTTTTTTTGTCACAAATTCGGGTGAAAGGTCATCATTTGTGTGCTGACTGGCATGCTGCTTTTGCGAATCGGTTTTTGCACGGGCGGTATGCCGCTGCGACAGGAGTCGGAAAGATGTCACATGCATGGATGAACGTATTGGCCGCGATTGTGATTTCACTGCAGGGCATGGCTGTGCAGAATCAATCGCATCCCGAAACACCGCTGTTGCTGGAGACGATAGATGTCGACGGCGGGGCGCCGGCTGCCGGTGCAGCTGCTGCGGAGCCCTGGCCGGGGCGCAATTACATTGTCGTCGAGCGGTTGAGCGACGATTTGGCCTATCTTGAGACGCCGGGCGGGCGTCTGGTCTTGCCGGCGCACTATCTGCCCAATGCTTTTGAAGGCATGGTGCTCGAATACCGCATTGCATGGGATGAAGCCGCACGGCGGCTGGATGCGGGGCGCGAACGCATCGAGCGTTTGCAAAAACTGTCGGCAAGACAGTAGGCTATTCCAGATAGACCGCGCCCTTTTCCCCCGAAACGGTGACGATATCGCCGGTTTTGAGGGTATCGAGCAGTCCGTTAATCGAAACGACAGCAGGAATGCCGTATTCGCGGGCGACGACAAACGCATGGGACAGCGGGCCGCCGCGTTCGGTCAAAATTGCCGAAGCGATGAGGAACAAAGGCGTCCATGCGACGTCGGTCGTCGTCGTGACCAGGATTTCGCCGTATTCCAGCGCTGACGCTTCGTCGATGGAATGCACGACGCGCACTCGGGCGCGCACGCAGCCCGGCGACGCCGGCAGTCCGCGCAGCGATTTGAGCGGCTGATGGGAGCTGTCGGGACACGTGTTCGGATGCGTGACAAATGTATCGGGAAGCGTACATGCCTGCGTATAGGCCTGGTGCCGGGCGCGCCTGAACGAAACGCGCAGGCGCGCATCCCAGATCTTTGACGGTGTCTTCAGGCCTTCGAGCAGCTCCTGATAGGTGAGGAAAAAGATATCATCGGGACGGCTGAGAATGTTCTGGTTGACCAGGCGAATCGCCACTTCGAGAAAGAATTTGCGGAATAATCCCAGCACATCGACGACATAGGCGCGCCATTCTTCGCGCAGTCTTGCCGTTTTGCGAGCTGCATTGAACAGCATGCGGAACATGGGTCTGAGGCTGCGCGTGATCACGTGCGCGAAATCGTTCTCACGCGTTTCGCGGTGCGTGACCACCGAATTGACGATGGTTTGGGCCGCATGGCCCCTTGTCGTCCTGAGATGCGAACGCAAGACCTTGAACAGAAAGCTCGGGTCTTCACGCCACCTTGGATTGGCGAGCTCGGCTTCTTGATGGGCTCTCGCACCGTGCCTTTCGAGAAACTGTTCGAATCTGGCAATGAACTCCGGCCCCTGCGGCACCGATTCGAGTCTGGTTTTGAAAGATTCGATGGATGTGAACGATTCCTCGTTCAAAAAGCACTGCGTCAGTTCCGGATATTTGCGAATCCAGTTGGCGAGCTCAAGCAGCTCAAATCCGGGTGCAGCCGATTGCACTTCGTTCAGGCCGCTGAACAGCGAGGGCTCGAGCGAAGGCTGCGTTTCGTCGCTGAATCGCGAAATGAAGTCGGAAAAACACAGATAACAGGCCAGAAATGTGCCGCCGGCTCCCAGCATGTCGTATGCACAGTCGAAGAACAAATCGTTCAGACGGCTGAATGTCTGCAGAATTTCTTCGACAGAGGCAAATGTGAGATTGCATTCGAGCAGGCGATCCCGCTCCTGCTTGAATTTTTTGGCGCGCTCCGGCAGACGGTTCAGGCGCATCTGCATCCGGGCAATGCGGGCAATCGACAGCGGCAGATGCTTGATAAAGTAGGAACGCGGTATGGTGTCGATCGTGCACTGATAATCGTCAAGTGACTGCAGGCCAAGGATATGCGCGAACAGATCCTTGCGGAAGAACGGGACTTGCGATGCGACGCTCATCACCTCGGAAATGTTGATATAGATATGGCCGTAGAACGTCGTGACGAACGTGTAATTGGGCGGCGTTGTGAGCCCGAAAGTTGAAAAAACGGTATTGAATCCTCGTTCGGCGATGGTCATGCCCACGCTCCACGTCATGGGGGTGGCTGCGCCCGAAAGCGCTTCGCCCACATTGATGTTGGAGTAGAGCGTTTTTTCGTTTTTCTGTTCTCCAAGAACGATGTCGCGGGATTGCAGAATGTGGAGATTGCCCTTTGAAAACGCAAACTCGATATCCTGCGGGTGATTGAAGGAATCTTCGATTTGGCAGGCAATCTGCCCGAGTTCGAGCAGTTCCCGCGTGGTCAGACAGGTGGATTCGATGGCGACGCTGTCGTCGATGGCGTAGATATTCTGCTTGTAGATGCACAGGGATTCGGCGGCTTTGCCGTTGACGACATTGGAACACTGGCCTTTGGAGACATTGATGAGCAGCGCGCTTTGCCCCTGAAACGGATGACGGGTAAAGACGACGCCGGCAGCATCGGCGCGTATGTATTTCTGGACGATGACAGCCATCGAGGGGACGGGCGCACTCAGATTGGCCTGGCTGGGATAGAGCATGCGCTCTTTTGAATAGAAGCTCTGCCATACTCTTTTGATGGCATCGAGACAGGCTTCGGGGGATGAAACGTCGACAATGCTTTCCTGCAGCCCAGCAAATGAATGGGCGTTGGAATCCTCGTCGGTCGAACTGGAGCGCACGGCCCAGGTGCGTCCGCCCAAAGCGCTGAGCGCTTCTTTGAATGCATCCACAAAATCGGCTGGAAACTGAAGATCGGCGATGATTTCACCCAGCGGTTTGTCGGGACAATTGCGCAAAGCCTCGAGCATGATGGCTTCGAAAGCAGAGGTCGGCACGACAAACCCGGCGGGAACCGGGAAACAGTTCTTGTGCAGAACGATGAGGTTCAGGCATTTTCCGCCGAACTGCTGCCGGAAATCTTCTTCGTTGCCGGGATCGTAGATATCGGCAAGCGTATTTATGGTGTGAAAATGCATTGGGATAAACTCCAGCCTTTGGCACTGCAAATCAGATAGAGGCGAGCTTTGTCTTCGAGACGCACAGCGGCGACCGGTCCCGAAAACGTGACGCTCTGAGCAGGAATATCCTGATATGCAATATATCGCTTGAGATCACGCATTTTGGATGCGTCAAGCTCGGGATGTGCCAAAGCATAGGTATCCAGCAGAGCCATAAACTGACGCGTCTGGATGAGTGAGATCAAATCGTTTTTCCGCGTTTCGACGGATGCATCGGCTTTTGAATCGGGGACGGCCTGCAGTTTCCAGTGATTCTGGCTGTCGGGGACGAGCTTTGGAGAACCGCATGGGTCGTCTGTGCGCTGTGCATGGATGTCGACGTTGCCCGAAAACGTTTCGTCTTTGAGGCGCAGCGCATATTCCAGAAAGACGGGATAGTTCATCTCGAACTGAGATTTAAATGCGGCCGGATCCAGATCGTCGTGCACGATCATGCGATAGACGCGGTCGGCATCGTGCGCAGAAACGGCGGCGTAAAAATCGTCTGCAAATGATACGAGTGCATCCCTGGTGCCCTGGATGGGATCTGCGGGTGCTTTGGTGCAACCAGGCATCGACAGACCTGCCAGCAATAACAGCAAACATAGAAAAATGGGCGTATGGGGCATATTCACTCAAACGATTATCTTGCAGAAAACCGGCACAGCCATTGCGGTTACAATTTCCCCTCGGGCTGCATGCTGCTTATAGCTGTTATGCGTTTGACAGGCAATCGGCAATCGGGATTTAGCAATTAGCAATTAGAAATTAGAAATGGATATTCAAATGATGTCAAAAAGACTCTCGGAATAGTCAAAAATACGGCCGTAGGCCGTCATGATGAGCTAACGACCTCCCCGACGACACGACGTCGGCGGGCGCGTCGATGTAACGCCATGGACGGCGTTTCAGCGACGCAATAGGAATGAATAGAAAATAAGCCAGGGGGCGGGGGGCGGAGCCCCCAGCCGCGCGGGGTTGCAAGGGGCGTTCGCGGAACAACGCCCCTTGCCGCCTGCGGCGCGTAGCCGCGCAAATCATGGGCTTACGGCGCAAGCCGTCCAAAACGGCATGGGGCTGAGAGTTATCGGTACGCTGATCAATTTTTGTGAAACCATTGACAAAATGCACACATAAATATAAAAATGCTGAACGTTTTATGTAAACGTATTTTTAACAAATCGGACCGAGGTGCGGCATGCATGGAGAATCGGGAAAAATACGGGTATTTCACACATCAGACTGGCATTTGGGGCGGCTGCTGCACGAGCAGCCGCGCGATGCGGAGTATGATGCATTTTTGGCGTGGCTGCTGGAGGCGATAGAACGAGAAAAGATCGATGTGCTTTTGATAGCGGGAGATATCTTTGACACATCGAACCCGACGCATGCGGCGCAGCAGCGGTATTACGAGTTTTGCACGAAGCTGAGCCGGACGTGCTGCAGGCATGCGGTGATCACGTCGGGCAATCACGACAGCACGTCGTTTATCGATGTGCCGTCGGATCTGCTTTACTGTCTGAATGTACATGTGATTGGACAGCCCCGGTTTGGCGTTGGGAAGAGCGGTGACCCGGCGGATGAAGTCGTCGTGCTGAAAAATGCGCAAGGGCATGATGAACTGATTGTGGCAGCAGTTCCCTTTTTGTCGGACGGCGATGTGCGGTTTTCGTCGGATGGCGAAGATACGCAGACCAAAGAGCAGAAGATGATCGCCGGTGTTTCGGCGCACTACAGGGCGGTGGCCGAAGCGGCCGAACGCATCCGTGATGGCCGTGAGATTCCGGTGATTGGGATGGGGCATCTGTATGTCGATGGCGGCATTCATACAGAGGATGACGGTGTGCGCGTGACCTATATCGGGATGCTGGGCGGTGTCGGGGCTTCGGTTTTTCCGGCGGCTTTTGATTATGTGGCGCTTGGGCATCTGCATGTGCCGCAGTCTGTTGGCGGGTCGGATCGCATCCGGTATTCGGGATCGCCGCTGGCCATGGGATTTGGTGAGGCCGGACAGCAAAAAAGTCTGTGCAAAATCGAGTTTGAGGGCAAAGCCGCAAACGTGTCTCTCTGTGAGATTCCGTGTTTTCACCGGATGGCCAGAATTGCAGGAGACAAGCCGGAAATTGAGCAGCAGATTCGTGCGCTGATCGAACTCGGGGAGGCGACCTATATTTCTGTGACCTATACGGGGACAACCTATATCGACAGCGTTCAGGAACTGGTGGATGGATGGATTGGGGATGCCGGCTATATCCGGTGTCTGTATACGCAGAACAACTATATTGCGGTGGCGGGCTGCGATGCGGCTTCGCAGGAGATGATTGAAACGCTTGATGTGCTTGATGAAAAGACGGTTTTCGGCAAGCTTGTGGATGAAAAGTGTCCGGGGATTTCGGCGCAGGACAGAGGTGAGCTGATGGAAACGTTTAACGAGCTGCTGATAATATCTGGATTGTAAGCAAGAGTAACGGGGCGCGGGGCGTTGCGGGGCGGCGCCCCGCATCGGGGGTAGCGGCGTATTGAGCAGCAGAGGCGCACGGCACGTGCGTCTGTGCGGCGAGATAGCCGCGCAGGGGGCCTGGCCCCCTTTGCAAACATAAGAATTGTGCGGTTTCGGAGGCTGGGTATGCGAATCGAAAAAATCAGGATAGAGAATCTGAATTCGCTTTACGGGATTCACGAGATCGATTTGTCGGTGAGGGATTATCGCGACAACAACCTGTTTTTGCTGTGGGGGGACACGGGGTCGGGCAAAACGACCGTGCTGGACGGGATTACGCTGGCGCTGTATGGGAAGACCTCGCGGCTTGACAAAGTGACGAAAACGTCGAACGAAATCATGTCGAAGGGCACGAAGCACTGCGTGGCCGAGGTGACGTTTAGTCTGGACGGCGTGCGGTATCGGGCGCGGTGGTCGCAGGAAAAGACGCGGAACCGGACGCTGCGGGAGCAGCAGCGGGAGCTGTGCCGGGTGACGGGGGACGGGCAGGATGAAATTATTGAGAATCGGCTGAGTGCGATAGATGACGCGATCGAAAAGCTTGTGCGGCTGAGCTATGATCAGTTTACGAAGGCGGTGCTGCTGGAGCAGGGGAAATTTGCGGAGTTTTTGAATGCCAACGGCGACGATCGCGCCAAAATACTGGAGCATCTGACGGGCACCGAGATTTATACGACGTTGGCCAGAAATGCGCATGAGCAGACGCGGCAAAAGGAAGAAGCGTGCAGGCTGGCGGCCAGGGCGCTGGAAGGGGTCACGCTGCTGTCTGGTGCGCAGGTGGCGGCGTACTGCGAAACGCTTGGTTCGATTCGGGCGCAGCAGGCGGGGCTGAATGCGGATTTGGAGGTGCTGAACGGGCAGATTCACTGGCTTGAAGAAATGGCGCGGCTGGAGAATCAGGCCGGGATGATAGCGCAGCAATGGCAGGCGCATTCGCAGGCGCTGGAAGGGTTTGCGGGCGATCGAGAACGCCTGGAAGAAGCCCGTCGGGCTTCGAAAGTGAAGCCGTCGTACCAGAATTATGTTCGGGAACGCGGGGGGCTTGAGCGCGAGAGGCGCGCCCTGGACGAGTGCAGTATGCGGTATCCTGCGGCAGAACTGGCGGTGCGCGAGGCCAGACAAAAAGCCGGGGATGATGAGCGCTTGTATGAAGAAGCGCGCAGTGCGCTGAAGGAACAGGAGGATGTATTTAAGCGCGTGCGGGCCCTGCAGGCCGAACTGAAGGAGAATCAGGCGGAGCTTGAACGCGTTGCTGCGAAGCAGCGCGAGAATGATGCAGCGCTAGGCAGTGCGCGGGAAACGCTGGAACGTGCGCAGCAGGAAGTCTGTGAGATCGACCGGCGGCTGGCGGATGCGCGGGTGTTTTTTGAAGAACATGCAGCAGATGCACAGCTTGACTCGGAATATGCTGCGATTTGCGAGAAATCCAGCCAGCTGGCAACAACGCTGCAGGATGAGACCAAAGCGGATGCGGCATTAAAAGAAGCAGAAAAAGCCCGGCAGAAAGCGCAGAAAGCATTTGAGCAGGCGGAGCTGAAGATTCATGCGGATGAAGAAAAATATCAGGCGGTGACGGGCGAAGTGCGCGCGGCACAGGATGCTTGTGAGGCTGCGCTGGATGGGTCGAAACGCGAGGATCTTGAGCAGCTGCGGGCGCAACTCGAAAACAACAGGATGTATGCGATTCGTGTGGCGAGTCTGGAAGCGCACAGAGCGACGCTGCAGGATGGCGCGGCTTGTCCGCTTTGCGGATCGACTCATCATCCCTATTGTGCGGGCAATTTGCCGCAGGTTTCGGAGGTTGAGCAAAAGCTGGCGCAGGTGAACGCAAAGCTGGCTGCGATCGATGCTGCGCAAAAACAATACGAAGCGGCAAAGACCCGTGAGACCATTTGTTTGAAAGAACTCGAGACGGATCGGAATGGGCTTGCGGTACAGAGGGAAGCGCTCGAAAGTGCCGAGACTGATGCATCGGAGAAATCGGCATCGCTGGGAGAAACGCATGCGCGCATGGTGTCGCAGCTTGGTGGATTGAATGGGCTCATCGGGAAATATGGCGAGCATGCGGAGGATGTCGCAGGTATCGAAGGCGTGTTGAAAAGACTGGAGAAGCGTCGGCAGCAATGGCAGAAGGGGCTGGAATTGCGGGAATCCCTGCAGAACAAGCGGAACAAACGTGGCGAGGAGATTGCCGGTTACCGTGCGAATGCAGACGGGCTGGCGGCTAAAGCAGGGGAAATCCAGGCCGAATATGCGCAGAAGAACGCCGGGATTTTGCAAAAACAGTCGGATATCTTTGAACTGTTTGGCGACCGCGATGTCGATGAAGAAGAGCGTCAGCTGAAGCAGCGGATGAATGATACGGAAGCGCAGCGCAATCGTGCGAATGATGCTTTGGTGGAAGCGGAGAAGCGGTTTGAGCGGCTGAAGACCGAGATTGCGGGATTTGAGAAATCGGTGATCGAACGACAGGCGGCATTGGAATCGCTGCAGGCCGTGTATGCCGAAGCGCTGAAAGCCCAGGCATTTGCGGATGAATCGTCGTTCGTTTCGGCTTGTATGGACGATTCGCAGATGCAGGCGCTGGAGGAGAAATCGCGTCGTCTCGATAATGCGACAACGGATTTGCAGGCGCAGGCGCGTATGGTGCAGCAGCAGATCGACGAAAAACGCAGCCAGAATCTGACAACGCGCACAAAAGAAGCGCTTGATGCCGAAAGACTCGAAAAGAAGCAGCGATATGAATCCAATCAGACCGAAATCGGCAGAATCACCAACATTCTGGCGGAGCAGGACAAGAAATCTGGGCAGGCACAGGAACTGCAGAAAGAATTGCAAAAGTGTGAAACCGAATACAGTCGATGGAAAGCGTTGAGTGAGCTGATTGGCGGCGGTGATGGTCAGAAATTCCGCAGATTTGTGCAGGGCATGACGTTCCATACGTTGATTCGCAATGCCAATCGCTATCTGCGCGAAAAGAAGCTGATGGAGCGCTATGAGCTGATTAGCCAGAGCGTTGTCGACCGGATGAACGCTGAAACAGCCAAAGAAGATAAGCGCAAAAGCGATAAGGCTGGTGCCGACAAGACCGGTGCCGACAAGGCCAAAGACGACAAAAAAGGGCTGAATTTTATGGTCCGCGACTATCTGACGGGGCAGATTCGTCCAGCGAGCAATCTTTCGGGTGGCGAGAATTTCTGTCTGAGTCTGGCGCTTGCGCTTGCGTTGTCGGAGATGGCGAGTAAAAATGTGTCGATCGATTCGCTGTTCATCGACGAGGGGTTGGGGACGCTTGATGAGCAGACGCTCGATGTCGCGCTGACGATGTTAAAGAATCTGAGCGACAGCAAACACGGGCGTTTGGTTGGCCTGATCACGCATGTGGCGCGCGCACGGGAACTGGTGACGACGCAGATCGTGGCCGAGAAACTGGGCGGCGGTCATAGCCGTTTGAATGGCCCGGGATGCAGTTTCGCCAGATCCGGGAACAATTCCAAAAAGCAGGAAAGATAATGATGAAAAAGTGTCGCATCACGGTCGTTCGAAAAGCCGATTACATCGATTTGCAAAAGCAATACGAAAACCCGATAGAACATGCATGCAGTATACGTGAGGGCCAGGTGTTTATTGCCAATGGCTGGGAAAAACCGGAAGGCATGTGCGACAGTGCATGGGAAAGCATGTCGGCTTTTGTGATGGCGCTTTCACACGGTGGTTCGAATTTTTACGATGGCTGGATGCAGAATCCCAAGTCGGCCATGATATCGTGCAACGATGGCTTCAGACCTGTGAGTTTCTATATCGAGGCGCTTGACGAAGACGCGGATTGAGTTGTCTGAAAGGGATTATTCCGGCAGCAGATCGTCGATGACGAACGGAAACTGATCGGGCTTTCGGATGCTGACATGTTTGGTCATGGGCTTGACTGCGCGGGTTTTGGGGTGTGCCATCCAAATCTGAAAGATCGACGCAGGCTGAATGCTGTAGCGGTAATCGCTGTTTCGCGGATAGGTTGCGCGCGTGCGCATCACGATGCCGTCTTTGGCAAAAGGCAGGGCCAGCATATTCTTTTTGAACTGGTCGCTGTAGTTCCAGTATTGCTCGGCATTCGACAGATACAGGGCTTGAAGCGTTGCCCCCAGCTGGTTCATGGCATTTGCAATCGATTCGATGCTGCCCGATTCGAGCAGATTTGCCTGTACGACCTGCAGCCGTCCGCCCAAAACCAAATCGCGGATATAGTTGTAGATTTCGGGGGTATTCATCATTGTGGGCAGTTCGGATGCGCGCAGCTTTGCAAGCGCCTGTGTGACGGCATATCTGAGTTTGTGGATGCGGTATTTGGTGTCTTTTTGTGCAAAACCGGCATCGATGGCCTGCTGTGAGCTCAAGAAAGCCTCGGCGACATCGCGTTTGGAAAAATGGTCATAGAGGCACTGCGCATTGTCGCATGTTTTCATCACTTCGACCAGAACGCGGTGATTCAGCACTACCCAGGGATCGTAGTCGATGAGAAAAACGAGCGATGGCCGCAGCCATCCCACATACAGATAGCCCTGTTCAAAACCGACGCCGATATAGGTGCCGCCTTTGTTTTCGATCGTTTCTTTAAAGAGTTCGGGGTGTTTTTCGTCGCTGACCAGATAGTGTCTGCCGATGGTTTCGGTATGCACGGCATACAGCACCTCGGGCTCGGGATCCTGTTTGATTTGCGACAGAATCTCCAGCTGGTTCGGGCAAAGCGGGTCATTCGACCGGATATCAGGACAGTCGTTTTTATCGGCGGGCTGATTTGAATTATCGGTCGGCTGGATGTTTGCGGCCGGCGCTTGATCTGGATTCGCATTGGCCTGATCGGTCTTGGCCATGCTGCGAGATACTTCGGGGGATGCTTTGGCGAGTTCCGCCTCGGGAGACTCTGTCAAATCGTGGTTTTTTGCACTATCAGACGCACCGAGAACCGGGGGCTCCGGCGGATCCTGTGCCAGTACGTCGTTTTTCTGGCATCCATTTGCCAGAATGATGGCGATTGTGAGTGTGAGTCGAATCGCAATGGTTTTGCTGCCCATGATGAATCCTGCTTTATATAATTCGCGAACCGTCTTTGTGTTCCCAGATAATGATCTTATCACACATCATGTTTTCGTCGAAAAACAGGGGGAGTTGAACGAGGCAACTGCAATATCATGTTGAAATTCAATGATTGAAAATATGCGTATTTCGGCGTATTTGATTTGGGAATTTTCTGTGGCGCAGCGAAACGATAAGGCGTTACAGTTGGTTTTGGCTCTGTTGTATGAGTGTGTTGATAGATTGCTTATGGCTTATGGCTTATGGCTTATGGCTGTGAACCAGAGCCAGACCACAAGCTATAAGCTATAAGCCATTACCTCATGGTACTTTGGTGGGAAGCGATATCCACACTGGTTCAACACATCCTTATTTTTCACCATAGTTGGAGTCTAAGATGAAGCAAAAATGGATATGGTCTTTGGCAGCCCTGATGATTCTTGGTTTTGCCGGATGCAAGAAAGAAGCCCAGCAACCTGCGCCAGCGCCAGCCGCTGATGCCGCAGCGCCAGCTGCTGATGCCGCAGCGCCTGCTGCTGATGCTGCAGCGCCTGCCGCTGATGCCGCAGCACCTGCCGCTGATGCCGCAGCACCTGCAGCCGATGCCGCACCCGCAGAAGCCCTGTTTCCGCCAATGCCAAATGTGGTTCCCGCACCAGAAGATGTTGCGGCTGCTCCCGCCGATGCCATCAAGACCGAATCGGGTCTGGCCTATAAAAAGCTGACCGAGAATGCCGAAGGCAAAGCGCCTGCATTGGAAGATTTCGTCAAGGTCAACTACACTGGCTGGACGACCGATGGCGCGATGTTCGATACGAGTACGCAGGGAGAGCCCGCAGTCTTTATCCCCGCAAACCTGATCGACGGCATGAAGGAAGGTTTGCTGCTCGCCAAAACCGGTGAAAAAGTGCGCTACTGGATTCCGGAAGATTTGGCTTATAAAGGCACGCCAGGCGCACCTGCAGGCACGCTCGTTTTCGATTTTGAAATCCTTGATATCGTTACGCCCCAGATGCCACCAGCCGAAATTCCCGAAGATGCCGTGAAGCTTGAGAATGGTATCGCATATCGCATTGTGAGGACCGAACCGGGTGCGCAGCAGCTGAAAGAAAGCGATTTCGTCGAGCTCGATTTTGCGGGCTGGACGCAGAGCGATGGCAAGCGTTTCCATTCGTCACTCGAAGTTGGTGAGCCGCTGAATGCGCCAATCAGTGCGATGTTCCCCGGCTGGAAACAGGTGCTGCCCAATGCGCATGTCGGTGATAAGGTTGAGATTTGGGTGCCGCAGGAATTAGGCATTTCTCCCGAAGGCGGTGATTTGCCGGGTACACTTCTGTTTGTGGTCGATATCAACAAGGCGCTTTCGCTGCCCGAAACGCCCGCAGATGTGGCTGCGCCACCTGCCGATGCACAGAAAACCGCTTCGGGCCTTGCCTATAAAGTGCTCCAGCCCGGAACCGGTACGGAGCATCCAACCGCAACTTCGCGTGTTCGCGTACACTATTCCGGCTGGAAGACCGATGGTTCGATGTTCGATTCGAGCCTTGTTCGCGGTGAGCCGGCCGAATTTGGCCTCAATCAGGTGATCGCCGGCTGGACCGAAGGCGTTCAGCTGATGGTCGTTGGTGAAAAAACGCGTTTCTGGATTCCGCAGGATCTGGCCTATAAAGGCCAGCCGGGTGCTCCCGAAGGCATGCTCGTGTTCGATGTTGAGCTGCTCGACATTCATTAATCATTTTCTTTAATTTCATCAGCCGCATTGCATGTTGCATGCGGCTTTTTCGTATCTCATGCAACAAGGATAGATATGGTAGCTTCTACGATTCCCGCTCCTGCCGATGTCGCTGCTGCACCGGCAAATGCACAGCGAACCGATAATGGCTTGGCCTGGCTGATGCTGAATGCCAACCCCGATGGTAAAAAAGTGCAGCCCAAAGACTGGGTGAAACTGCATTATACCGGCTGGACGACCGACGGCAATATGTTCGATTCGAGCATTCCCAGTGGAAAACCCGCTATTTTCCCCATCGACAATCTGATTCCCGGTATGAATCAGGCGCTGCAGCTCGCACGCCAGGGCGAGAAGATTCGCGTGTGGATTCCCGAAGAACTCGCTTATAAAGGCGTGCCGGGTGCGCCGCAGGGCACGCTCGTGTTCGAGTTCGAAATCATCGATATCGTCAATCAGGAAAAGCCTGCGATGGCACCAGTGGCCGATGCAGTTGCGCTGGCCGATGGTCTGGCTTATCACATCGATGAACGCGGCATTGGTACAGACGAAATCGACGAAGCCGATATCGTTGCGCTCGAATTCACGGGCTGGTCGGTTGAATCGGGTGAGCGTTTTCATTCGTCGATCGAAGTCGGCGAACCGCTGGTCGGGCCCGTTAAAAACTTCTTCCCTGGCTTTAGCGAAGTGTTGATCCATGCGCATTTGGGCGACAAACTCACGATTTGGGTGCCCCAGGCGTTTGGCGTTGATCCCACCGGAAAGACGATTAAAGGCACGCAGGTGTTCACGGTTGAAGTGCTGCACGTTCAGGCGCCTCCCAAACCGATTCCCGCGCCAGCCGATGTCGCCGCGCCCCCCGCTGATGCCGTCAAAACCGCCAGCGGACTCGCTACAAAAGTGCTCGAACCTGGCACAGGCACACGCCATCCAGGTGGCGCAAGCCGCGTTCGCGTTCATTACACCGGCTGGACAACCGACGGTAAAATGTTCGATTCCAGCGTCGTTCGCGGTCAGGCCATCGAGTTCAACCTCAATCAGGTGATTGCCGGTTGGACCGAAGGCGTCCAGCTCATGGTCGAAGGTGAAAAACGTCGTCTGTGGATTCCGCAGGATCTTGCATACAAAGGACAGCCTGGTGCACCCGCTGGTATGCTCGTGTTCGACGTCGAATTGATCGCTATTGTATAATTGAGATATTATATATATCTCAAGTTCGCTTTTGGGCTTATGGCGGGGACATCGCATTTACTTTTTTATGGGGCTTTGCTCCATACCCCGCTAAGGGCCAATGGTCCTTAAAACCCTTTACGATTGATATTGTACCATATTAGAGCTTAGAGCTTAGAACTTAGAGCTTGGAGAAATCCAGCCTTAACCATAAGCCATAAGCCATAAGCCATAAGCCATAAGCCATAAGCTATAAGCCATAAGCCATAAGCCATAAGCCATAAGCCATAAGCTATAAGCCATAAGCCATAAGCTATAAGCCATAAGCCGTTGGTGTATTATTACAATTCTGAATAACCAAGATATAAGCCCACACCGACAAAACTGGCGGTTAAGCCCAGCTTATCTTCGTTTCCCCGGTGCACGTGATATCGTATATCCTTCTCTCTGTACATAGAATAGTATTCGGTTCTGTTGGATTTAAAACCGATTTTCATTTCGGCTGATATCCCCATTGTAAAACCACTTTCGAATACATGTTCATAACCGACATGCACAGGAAAATACAAACTGTAGAGCCGATCTGGTACGGTATCATCCTTAAAGTTCAGGTCGAAGGTGTCATCATAGTCTTCGTTTGGATGGCTTACTTTATAGTCCATAGAAACCCACCCTGGTTTAGGGGCGATATACTTTACCTTGACGACGCTTTTGGTTTGGTAGAACGAGAAAGGAACGATTAATGATAATAAAGCATAGCCCACACCAACGCTCATTGTAATTGCATTGGATCTGGTTACGGGAAGTGCAAGTTTGGCGCTGAGCGCAACCGTGAGAAAATAGGGGGAATTCAGGGAAGCCTCAAATTTGGGGCCGATAAAGAGCTCATCTCCATACAATTTGCTCAGCTCGAAATTCAGTCCACCGGCGTAATCCCACGCCGATTCAGAAAGATGATACGGACTGGATGGTTTGGCGTTGTTGTGTAAACTCTCGTCTTTATCGCCTGGCTTCGCACCAAATATTATTCTGCCGCCAAAGCTGATTCCGCCAAAATTATCTTTGGCTGTTCTGGGCGGCTTTGGCGTAGGCTGTGCGTATGCGCACAGCGGGATTATCAGCATACTAAAAATACAAAAGAGAATGGATAACAGGCGGCGCATTTGATAGCTCATCTATGTATTTATATGATTGGTGTGGATGTGTCGCTTATGGCTTATGGTTTACAGCAGGCATCTGTACTGGCGCAAAGCCATAAACTATAAGGGTGAATAATAAAAGCTGTGTTGAACCAGCGTGAATAGCTATGTAAAGATTTTTAGCTAACGGCCTTGAGCTTTGAGCTTTGGGTGATCATTGCGCTGATTTAAGCTCTAAGCTCTAAGCTTTGAGCTGTTTTGTTATCAATCAGCTTACCCAAAACCCATACTCATACAACAGAGCCACTAAAGACTATAGGAATTGCCTAGAATGCATATCCCATGTGGAAGCCGGCAGTAGCCATACCAAAGGTCAGGTGTGGATGTTCTTCGAGGGCGCGTCCCTGCATGATTCTCCTTTCTTCTTTGGTGCCCAGAACATTGGTTTCGCTGTTGAAAGTCATTCTGGCTTCGAGCGTTACACCAAAAATGAAGCCATTGTCGAAGGCATGCTCATAGCCGACCTGCACCGGGATATACATATTTCGGATGATATCCGGCATTTCGTCGTCGGTGGGATGGGCGTTATCATCGACAACGATGTAGTGACCGAATTTATCGAGAATTTTGAACCGATAAGTCATGCCCCATCCGGCGCTCATGGTGATGGCATTATTGTAGTTGACGGGCATGACCAGACGAATGCGGATATCGCCTGCACCCAAAAACGGATAGCCGCCGCTGATATTGAGCTCGGGACCGGCGAAAACTTCGTTTCCCCACAGGTAACCGAGGCCGATTTGCAATGCGCCGGCAACGTGCATATTTTCCTTATCCCAGTCGTCATCTGACTGTCCAAGGCAATTTTTATCATCGCATCGGCCGACGCCAGCCATGATATCGCCGCCGAAGCGGAATCCGCCGAAATTGTCTTTTGCAGTTCTGGGCAGTCTGTGAGACTGTGCAACTTCTTCAACCGCCGCATCTTCGGCCTGTTCGGCAGTTTCAATCACCCTCGGCTGATAGGTGACATCGCCGGAATTATCTGCCGGAGCGGCAGCGTCCTGTGCAAATGCGCACACAGGCAGCATGAGCAGACCACACAATACCAAAAGCACATGATTTAGATGACGCATCCCAAATATCCTCGCTATAAAGAAATGTGCCCAAAAGACACGATGTGACACAATCATTGAATATAACAGCAATGCCCGCGATATGCAAATGTAACTATCCGGAACGGAGGGGGAGCGTGGGTGGCACGATGTTATGAGGATTGGCAAAGCAAGGAGGCAGATGATCAACGAGATAGACTTTTTTGTTGACCGGAATTGAAATGTGTGCGAAAATTATAATGGAATGGTAGAATATTGGGCGACTGTGAGCGTGATGGGAGGCTACATGTACAGAATTCGTTTACTTGCGACGACGCGACTTGTGTTTGATGCACACTTTTACCATTTCGTCAAGTTCTTTTTTACAAAAATCGCACTTTTTTGTGTCAAACCTTATGGTACTGGTTTGACACCACGGATGCGGCACGCTTCAAATTACGCAGGTCTATTTTTGCACGGTGCTGGATGCCGCTTGCGTTGGCATGTGCCGGGGCTCTTGCAAGTGCTTCGTGTTTGGCGCAGCCATCGGATAAAGCAAGACCCCCCGAACAAATATCAGATGTGATAGTCGATAGCCACAGATGTGGCCTGTGGGTTCATAATGGCGAAAAACGATCGTTTTGGTTGTGCAGTTCCCACCGAAAACAACGGGTGCACCACGATTACGATCCGCCCGACGATGTAATGCGGATGCTACATGGCAGGCCGCCGGATCCTTCGGCAGCTGGTGAACCAAGAGAAACACAGGCTATTTGCAGGGTAGATAAATCGTTATCGATTAACTGCGAAATAAATGCATTTCTGGTAGGCAATAGGTGATTTTTCGTATAAAATATAGGAGGGTAATATGTGTGATCCGAATCGTGATCTTGAGAATTGCGTTGACAATGAACAGGATAATGCCGCACAGGCATTAGATAAAACAAACGGCCAGGACAGCACATTGGCCAGAGATGCTGTTGTTGCTCGCCAAAAAGGTGCGGCAAAATCAGACGTGGCTGTTAATGTGCAAATACAGATGCCCGAAGGTATAAATTCAGATGCTGATTCTGACGACAGCGTGGTGCAGCAGAAATCTGTATACGAAATGGACAAAGAAGAATTGAAACGTTATCAGCAAGAACAGAAGATGGGGATGAATAGTGATGGTGTAGTGGGTGTCTCAAGTTTGTTTTTGTCGCAAAATGATGCAGACAACACCAAATTTGTCGATCGTTACATTGCCGGAACTCAGGGGAAAGATGCACCTCAATTCTATGCAGTTTATAATGTGGACAATATTGGAAGTAAGAAAGACGATGCAAATTACGACAGGTTGATCAATAAAAATGACAAGCTGACCGATTTTGACAAGCGCGCAATCAATACAATCGCTGAAAATGGTGAAGGAAAGCATTTTGGTGATTTAACCGGGGATGATGGTTTGGCTTACGGTATTCTGCATTTTACTGATAAAAGCAAGCTACAGGCGCTTTTTAAATTGATCTATGCCAATGAAACGGTCTTGCTTTCGCATCAGGAACATTTGGAACTGCAAAAATGGATTTCTGAGTTGACGCAATGTAGTAGAATGGAACAAGTAGAAGAGTTTTTTTTATGTAAATGGTAAAGAAGCTTCGCAAGATCCATTCTGGCATTCTGTGAGAACAAATAACAGATCTGAGGATAAGGATGGTGACGGGTTCCATGATAAGTTGAAAAATTTGGGCAATCGTGACAACATCTATCTTTACAATCTGAAGTTTGAGGGGAAGTTTGATATTCTGGTTTCATTGCTACAGGACGAACGCATAAGAAAACTACAGGTCGTTCAGGCTAAAAACCTGTATATGGATGGTATTCGTGAGAAAGGTAGTCTGTTTGAAAAGGCAAACAATGGCAAACAAACAATCGGTTCTGCTGCTATAGCCGCATGCTTTGGAAATAGCAGTGACAACGGGCTGAGCGTAAATAATCTGAATAATATAAAAGCTGATATCACAGCGGAGCATGCTTCGCAGAACAATTCAAAAACGCTTCCGGATCTGTTAGTCATTCAGATAGCCGCCGGCTATGCCTACATGAATTTTAGGGCTCATCCTGCAGGTAAGGATGCAAGTAAGAAAACGACAGCTGTCCAGAAACAGGCAAATGCTGTCTATCGCGAAATGGGAAAAGCCATCTGGAAAAAAGCACTCATAGAAATACACAACCACTCTTATACAGAACTTCCTACAAATAATTTCAAGAAGCTCATAGCTTATGCCGGATTAAACGATGCACAACAAGCAGACCTGAAAGCAGGCAAAGTCAAGAGTCTGGAACATCGACTTCGTCGAATGATTCTGCTTCTTAATAATTTTCACGATATCTGGGACGAGCCGTTTGATGCGTCCGGTTCTATTCCAATTGTTTCGAATGCACAAGAAAACAATAACAGCCAGGTCAACTCTGCTGTGGATTCGGATGATGCATCCTTAGCACGTGCAAATGATAACTGGGGAGAACGCTTTCCCAACCATGCATCGCTGGATGTCAAAGAATTGCTCTCAATTTATACAAACCAGGGTACTAACACTGGTCGTATGTATATTCCTTCAATCGACGACCATCCGGGGTTGGATGTCCGTGATGCGGTCAACTATAATACGAACACCAAATATCCAAAGCGACAGACGAATATCAAGCAGTCTATGGGGCGGCTGGTTCAAATATCTCAGAGTGGTTATCCCGTCAATGATGAACAAGTGGCGCATGTGATTGCCAACGCACAAACCAAGCTGAGTCTTGAAGATGATGGCAAGTTTGGCAACAACACCAAACAAAAACTCGACGGCAAAGGCAATTCGCGCAAATCCGATGCGATTCCGATGTATCGTGATGGAGGTAGTGTGCAGGAAAGTGTAGGCGATAAAACGGAATCTGATTTATCTGTTAAAAGCGAACACGACAACAGTGTAATCTCAGGACAGGCACTCGCAACCGATGTCAACAGTGCTGATACTCAGTCTTCGGACTATGCCGGCCGCTATGAGCAATTCGGCTTAAAGCCTTATTCCGACAGCAATTTCGAGGAAGTGATTAAGGATTTTAACAATAATCCGGTCAAATCTGTTGCGCAGTGCATATTATGGGCGCGTGAATTTCAGAATCCTGCTTATGTGTTTCCGCTCTTTCAGAAAGCAGATTATGTCGGGACAAGGCTTGCGGATGTCAAAACTGAGGTGGACACAATCGTCAATAATAGTGAAGCGATGTTTGATCATCTCAAAAAAGGAGCTGTGGCTGCGGATGGCAGTGATCCATTTGCGCCGTTGGCATCTTATGCACAAAAAATCAACGACGCCCGACTTGTCATCTATGATCTTGGATTGATGTGTAATACGACAACCGAATTGCTTGTTCGGATTGCCACAGGAGACAGTGATACTGCAAAATTCCTGAAAGACGGTTTTAACAGCACCAAGTATGATCCTGCGCTCGATGCGGCGTCGGCTTCGTTTGATGCTTCAGCGATAGACGATCTGGTGGTGTCTAATACCGAACAGGCGATGGATATCGTAACCAAATTTGAAAGTATGAAAAAATCTGGTGGTAAAAAGCCGTTGTTAAGCGAGAATGGAATCAAGACAGCAGTTGAAAAAAATAAAAACAATGCTGAACTGATTCAACAGGCGATTCCAGTGATGACCAGTATTGCCAATGTACATGCACCGACATCCGATGAAGAGATTGTCATGCTGATAGCCATGGTACAGTCCATAAAAAAGCTGAAAAGTGTGGATGGCATTTATGGCAACGAAACCGGGAAACGCATTGGAATGAACGACAATCGGTATACAGGCCATCTGCATGGTGCCAAGGATCCAGCCTGGGCTGGTGCCAAAGAGGGTGATATTGTAATGGAGTTTCAGGTAGAATCTGATTCGAAATACAAGCAGAATCAGTTCAGACATGTGACATCAATTATGAAGATTGTCACTGTCGGAGAGGTAAAAGCTCAGGGATTATCATTAAGTGATTTAACCATAATTGGTGGTGATAAAAGCAAGTATAACAACTGGTCGAATGACCACAGACTGGCAATAACACTTGGTGCAAGCGAAGAATACGATAAGCAAACAAAACAAAAAATCCTTAACAAAACAGGTGTTGGACTCCGAGACAAAGGATGGCACTTTAATCAGATTAACAACACAGAATGGACTAATTTGACACAGATGCTGTGGCATGATATGGATGGCGACTGGGTTGAAAATGGTATTTCAAGACAGGGAAGAGATAAAAAAAGCATTCGCTATATCTACTTGTACAAGCCATAAGTATCATTCATATTAATTGTGATTCTATTATCTGAAACGGGAGGTTATAGGTGAGAGTATGACACTTTACATCAAAACCATCATTGTCTTAATGAGCGCTGTTGTGCTGTTTGCATCAGCTTGTCACACAAGAACTGATGACTCTGTAAACAATGACTCACTCAAGCAAAAGGACTCTCAAACATCTTTGGTTAGTGATTGTCAACTGATTGTCAACTTTGCCGACAAAGGCAGAAACTACCGTGAAGATAACAGTTCACACAAGCTATTGTTATTAGGATTACAGAATAACACCTATGACGAAAAAACATATAGAGCATATGTGATGAAGATAAAAAAAGGCAGGTTCCTACAGCTTACAAGCAAAGAATATGTCGGCAGAGAATTAAGTCAGGACGAATTTACAAACAAAAAGACCTTGATTGATGATAACCAGAGATGGTATGAATTAATAGCACACCCACTTTGGAAAGGCGAGAATGTCAATGATGTAGTTATGTTCAAACGGGAGAATGAGTTAATTTCGCCGTCAAATGACATTAATAAACAAAAGTACATGCGCCATAAGTATAAAGAAATTCACCCAGCCACGATTCCACTGGAAGGTGATACAAATTATTATGACAGTATATTCTTTTTTGTTGACAACAGATATGTGTTGTCAATGTATGATAATGTGGTGTATGTATATGATGGATTCCTTTATGCAAATCGTGAGACCAGCTGCTACCCAAATCTTTGGGATGATGAATCATTGGGACATGGTTGTTCTTCAGCCACCTGTATAACTTATGCGACTGCAGCTGTGCTTGATTTTTCTGACGATGAACAGCTCATTTTAAAAACACATAGGAGTATTCGTCCAGAGTACTATGATGGTAAATCGTTTAGTCCTATTTTTGACACAGCGTCTTTGAATGACTGGGATGGCATTTTTCTAAAAAAACAATCTGGTTCGAGCGCTTCAACTAATGATAGAACATTTGCTTTTTCCCCATTTCCGCTCAATATTGCGTTGAATGATGATGAAAAACCGTTTTATGGAATATCTCTGATATCCCCCAAAATTGATTCGGATTCAGATCAGGCAATGGATTGTAGATTAACATATTATGAAACTTGGCCACAATGGGATTTAGATTCAGGCGAGCAAAGCATTATTTATGGCATTCCATACGAGAAAGCCCCTGATACGGTAAAGCCTATCATCGACCGAATCACGCGTGCGCCGGATGGCTGTGGAGAAATTGACTGGAAAAAGCAGGAATTGGTCTTCGGAGACAGGCGTTTTCCCGCGCCATGGCTCAAAGAGGATATTGCAGGAATTTACTGGTTGGAGCCTGGAGAAGAATTCCCCATCGACAGGCTTGTGCCAGATACAACGGTCGAATACATTGATTGGGATAAATAACATTTTTTGAGGCAACCATGCACCGAAGCATCATCATCATTACAATTACCCTGCTGGCTTTTTTGGGTGCCTGCAAACGGGCTGAAGTATCGACGGAACAAAGCGAACTGCCTGCAGTGCAGGCAGCGTCTGCTGCGGATAATTCTGTCGTTGAATCGCCGGCAGTGAATTCACCCAAACAGACAGATGACGTGTCGCCTGTTCCGGCAAAACCACCAACGCTTGCGATAAAGTGTATGACTGAGGAGGATGCGCTGGCTTTGTGTAAATCCGGAAATCTGACAAAAAAAATCTATGATCAGTCATGCAATCGAAAAATCTGGCATTTGTCAGAAAATTGTCCAGATACAGAAGATTGGAACGAAGAGGAACACTACCATAACGGTGAATATGACGAGCCGCCGGAGTGGCTTCATGAAGACTGTGCGTTGGTCGATGAGGATGGCGATTTCGTCACCGGATTCCAGTATTGGGAGATTAATCCCCTAGATGATGATGAAGCACAAAAGAACAACAAATTGCTGTATTCTTTTGCTAATGAAAAGGGGGATTATGGGCTGCTTGATGCTTATGGAACGGAACTCGTTCCGCCGCAGTTTCACAGGATTCGCTTGCAGAATGGATATATCATCGCTACAGTTTTTAAACCAGATGATTCTTGTGTCTTTGAAGAGCTCAATGGCCGAAAGGTTTACGACCATGCGCCTGCATATCAGTATTGCAAAAATGAGGATGGAGAACATTCAGTGTTTACTCCGGATGGTAAGCTGATTATTGATTATAAAACTGCCAGAGACTGGTTTCACAAACGCCATCCCGATCTTTCTATAGGCAGGGAATTTGTTGAATTCACCGATGATTCGATCAACTATCGCATCGAGAGCACTTTATCGATGATTCCAAAGTTGAAAAGAAAAGGTTATTTCAATTATTTCTCTGTCAGAGCTGAATTAAAGTATAACTATAGCGGAATAATCCAGACCAATTATGTTGTTTATGAGAGTTTGTATACTTCTTCTTATGGTGACAGGTATTTAAAGGATATATCGAAGAATAATGCAGATATGATTTTAAAACTATATCCGGATACACACATTGTTGATACAATTGTCTCTATCAACGAGAATGGACGCTTCATTACCGTTACTTACTCGTTGCGATATAACACTGATTCCAGAAAGACTGTTCACCACAGTTTGTATTTCGACTTTGAATTGAATCCTATTGATGATCTTAATAACCACATTGCCACAATTCAGAAGCAGAGAGAGCAATGAGCCAGCGCAAAGTGTTACAGTCAGGTGTCACATCCGCCATCAATACGATTCGAGCGTTTTCTGTCGACAGCAATCCACTCGTTGAACGATTGGGGACTGCATTGGTCGAAGGCCTGGTAAGCCGCTATTTGCGGCGGCAGCATCATCATCCAATTGCGACGGACTGGGCACTCGATCGGATGTTTGATATATGGCTTGAAAAAGCAACTGCGCTTCATTTGGCGGGCACTCCAGTTCCGATAGTATCCGTTGCCGACAAATATGGGTTTACACCGCTCGAAACCTATATCGTTTTTACGGTTTATATGCACCAGGTGAATCGCGAGATTCGCGATATGCTCACTTCTGTACACGGAGATCTAAAGAATAATGCGCTGACTCCGTCTTTGCTTGCTGCCTTTTTTGAACCGACGGATTGGTATGCGGATGCCAATCGGTATTACAATCGACATGATGTGCTGCGCTTTTTGAAAAATCACTCGTTTTTTATATGGCAAAATACTCCTGATGATAACGCAGAACCACGAATTCTTTTGTCTCGAGCCTTGTTGCATGCACTTGATGCCGATTTGGATGCGTCTGCATGGTCCAGTCCGTATTATTCGATATATATGAATCACCATGTTCAGTTTGTGGCCGAGGACAGTCACTTAAAAGTTGCCGAGGTCTGTAAGCGTTTTTCGCTGTCGTGTGCGGATAACAGATTGTGCTTTTTGCTGCATGGTTCTGCAGGTAATGGTAAACGCACATTTGTCCGGTATGTCGCGTCGGTGCTTGAGATTCCGGTTTGTGAAGTGAATACGACCGCTTTAGGCCATCTTGGTCCTCACCATTGGCAGACAGTGTTTGACGAGATATCGTTGCAAGGGGGGATCATACTGGTGCCACATGTTGAGTGCCTGTTAAACAGCGAATCTGCCCGTGTTGGGCTTTGCAGCAGTCTTGAGCACAGTCATGGAATCATTTTTATGACGACAGAAGATTTGCATCGTTGTGAAGGATTGCTGGTGTCTCAGGTGCACCAGGTTATCGAATGCAGCATGCCCGATGCCCAGCGTCGAAAGCAGATTTTTCAACAAATGATGCATGGATTGCCCAGCCATGTTACAGCGCATGTCGCATCGGATTTTATGCTTTCAGCTGCCCAAATTGCGCATGCGTGTGATTTGTGCAGAGTTATTCAGGAATCGGGTACAAGCATGGAGCAGGCAATCATCGAAGCCTGCAATCGCGTGATGTCGCGTTCATTCGACGGACTTGCTGTACTAACGGGTTCTGGTGCAGCAACGCTCAGCAGATTCGTACTTCCGGACGACCAGCAGCAGGCTTTCGAGAAAATTCTAAATGCAGCTCGCAGTCACAGCGTCGTCATGCACGAATGGGGATTTGCGCGGCATCTGGCAACCGGCAAGGGACTTTGCATCCTGTTTGATGGTGCACCGGGCACCGGGAAGACGTTCGCAGCCGAGGTGATTGCAAATGAACTTCATCGGCCGCTTCAGCGCGTGGATATGTCGAATCTGGTGAGCAAATGGGTCGGTGAAACGGGGGAGAATATCGTCAAACTGTTTGCTGCGGCG
>JAEEGL011381697.1_pt1 | contig 52676 bp, 41 predicted proteins | sample 9134231 | NCBI WGS metagenome assembly JAEEGL01 (sample SAMN16246548, study PRJNA631951) | gut metagenome | biome: gut microbiome; feature: rumen; material: fiber-attached | host: Bos | place: Iran: Karaj | collected 2018-10
AGCGCGGGTCTAAACTTTTTGCTTATCCCGCTACTTAGGCTCTCGCATTGCCTCCATCCAGGGATCAGCAATGTCGAAGCCCACGCTGTAATGAAATACTATAGGAACACTATGTATATCATACCCATGGACGTCGGTCATCGCGTTACCTTGCGGTTGGTTATTGAATTTGCGAGATTCAAGTAGCCGCAGCATAACGTTTAACTCAACGTCTTTTCAATATGTCTGTCGCCCGCCATTGCCCTTGCAAGCTCCGACGATTGACGATGCAAAAATACATACTTTTTTTGAATCCACAAAATTTTTGTGATATTGCACGAGCAACAATGCGTTGTTGTCGTTCAGCACCTTGCTGTTGCCTCAAAGAAAACACAATTAACCTACGAATATCTCATCGAGAAGAAAAGACTTTGCGAGGCGGAGAATCAACGCCTCGCAATCCTGCAGCCGCTTGCGCAGCTGGCCAATGGTGTCTTTCTCTTTTTGCATATCTGTGCGTTTTTTCCGACTGCAAAGATAGCACAACAATGTGCCACATCGTGACACAGGTGGAATAATGACTTGCCGGCGGAGGGTGTTTTGTGCGCTTGCCAAGGAATGACGCATGTCGTGGCGAATTTAACATAACCTTAAAAATTGGTGCTGAAAACCAGATGATTACGGACCACCTCTTACTCAACTCTTACCCAACTCCTTATCAACGCTATATTAACTCTTGATTTTGTAGGAGTTAGGTAGGGGTTTATAGGGCGAATGTTAAGCTTAAATTAAGTTAAAACATGATATCGTTACAGGCCGTCGTCAAGGCGAATGGTGGAGGCGTTGGGGGCATTATCTTTGTGCGGGGCACAATAATATGACGGCGACGACGTTACAAGGGTGGTTATGGAGGAGAAGAACATCATAGAAATCAAGAATAAACGGGCCGCATACGAGTATTTTCTTTTGGACGAATATACCGCGGGATTGGTGCTGATGGGCAGCGAGATAAAGAGTATCCGCGAAGGGAAGGCCAATCTGAACGACGCCTGGTGTACGTTTGTCGGCAACGAGTTGTTTGTGAGGGATATGCATATCTCTGAGTATAAGTTCGGCAGCTATTGGGGCCATCAGGCCAAGCGCGACCGCAAGTTGCTGCTCACGCGGCGTGAATTGCGGAAACTGCAGAACAAAATCAAGGAGCGCGGCTTTACCATCGTGCCGGAGTTGCTCTATGTCGACCCGCGAGGATATGCCAAGCTGACGATTGCGCTGGCGAAAGGCAAGCACCACTACGACAAGCGCGAGACGATCAAGGCCAAGGATTCGCGCCGCGATATGGAGCGGGAATTGGCGTGATGAGGAATTATGGGTTAAGAGTTATGAGTTAAGAGTTAGGGGTTATTGATAGGTCCAAGGGTGATAATTGGAAAAAAGATATGAAAGTATTCAAGTTCGGTGGCGCGTCGGTGAACAGCGCCGAGGCTGTGCGCAACATGGCGCGGATAGTGCAAAAGCACTTGGAATCAGAGCCGTTGGTGGTGGTTGTCTCGGCCATGGGCAAGACGACCAACAACCTCGAGTGCCTGGCACGTAATCCATATGGCAGCACGGTATGGAGCGACTGCCGTCAGCTTGTGGAGCGCTACCACCGCGATATCGCACGAAGTCTGATGCCTGATAATGAGGATGTGCAGCGGACAATAGGGGAGCATTTGGCTTACATAGACAATGTTTGCAAGAACCGCCCGCCGGATGAGGATGCCGACGAGGAGGTGTATGCCAAGGTGGTTACGCAAGGCGAACAGCTCTCGACGGCGATCATCAATGAATACCTTAACTCGCTTGGAATTAGATGTGTATTGGCTAATGCCTTCAACTTTATTATCACTGATGGAGGCTTCCGCGGGGCGCGTGTCAACTGGGAGAAGACCCAGCCCGAGGTGCAGCGCATGATGCACGATGCCGGTGCTTGTGATGTGGTTCTCACACAGGGTTTTATCGGTAGTTTTGGATATGAAACCGGCGTTCCGGCCACGTTGGGACGCGAAGGGTCGGACTATACGGCAGCCATCTTGGCCTATTGTCTTGATGCCGAGAGTGTCACCATCTGGAAGGATGTGCCGGGCTTTCTCAACGCCGACCCCAAGTACTTCAAGGATACGGTCAAGATACGTCAAATACCATACAACGAGGCAATTGAGCTAGCGTACTATGGTGCTTCGGTCATCCATCCCAAGACGGTGAAGCCGCTCCAGAACAAAGGTATCCCTCTCCACATCAAATCGTTTCTCAACCCTCGTCTATCGGGTTCGGTGATAGGTAATTACAAGAATATCAGCCCGCAGACGCCGCTCTATATCTTCCGCAACGACCAGATACTGCTTTCCATCTATCCCCGCGATTTCTCGTTCATTGCCGAAGACAATCTGGCCTTCATCTTCGGTCGTCTTAACGCACATGGAATCAGAGTGAACCTGATGCAGAACTCGGCCCTTAGCTTCTCTATTTGCGTCGACAACGAAGAAAAGCGCGTAAAACAGGTGATAGCTGACTTAACAGACAAGTTCCAAGTGCGTTACAACGACAATCTGCAGCTTGTCACCATCCGTTTCTATACGCAGGAGGTGATTGATAGCATTGTCGACGGGCGTCCGGTTTTGCTCGAGCAGCGCAGTCGTTCGACCGAGCAGCTGGTAGTCCCTTGCCGATAATTATTTTATCCAGGTGTCAGATTTGGCCCTAAAAGTGGGTATTATATATGCAGTATGAGACGAATATTGTTTTTTTCGGTATTGATGTTTGCCCTGTGTGCTGCAGCTCAGGACGAGCCGCTTGTGCTGCATGGCCGCGTGACCAGTGGGGGCAGGGGAGTGCCCTATGCGACGTTGCAGCTTATGGGCACATCGATAGGTGTGTCGTGTAATGACGACGGCGAGTACAAACTGAAGCTTCCGACAGGGCACGAGTTCGACACTGTGCTTGTACGCTCGGTGGGTTATGAGCAATGCAACTTGACGGTGGCCGAACTGCAGCGCCACAACCACATCAAGCTCAAGCCGCAGGAGGTCAAGTTGCAGGAGGTGGAGGTGAAGAGTTACCGCATGGGGAATCACCTCTTGAAGGCGGCAATAAAAAAGATACCAGACAATTACCACCGGAAACGCTCTCGCAACACCTTCTTCTACCGCGACTGGCGCGCTGTGGACGGCGAGCTTTACCTGTTCGACGAGGCGGTGATGAACGTTTCACGCCGTGGTTATGCCCAAAACGACCGAAAGCGTTTCTACCGCTTCGACCCCAACGTGCGCGAGGTGGCCTCCAACTACAAGAGCATCCTTCGCCACCGTCTGCTGGTGTACGACCGTAAACTGTTGGAGCAGAAAGTAGACAGCCGCGAAGGGGTTGACGAGCTGCTCAGCTTCTATGACAACGAACTTTTCTTCGATATTATAGAGGTTCCCGGAGCAAACTTCCCGTTGGCGTTGCGATGGCACTATTTCGAACCCGTGCAGGAGTTTGTAGACAATGGTGAGATATATTACCTTGTTCGTTCCAAAGGTATTGGACGTTACAGGGCAGCCACCCTTTGCTATGAGTACATTATCCGCAAAAACGACTTGGCCATTGTGCGTGTCACCTCCAAGATGCTACCCTTGAGCATGACACCGTCGATGGAATCATGGGTGGGTGTGCACTATAACAAGCTGGAGATTGAGGCCGACAGCTCGGCGTGGACCTACGATGTGCGCGAAGGGCATTACACCCTGACGCACTACTACAACCAGCGATGCTACCACCTCACCGCGCGTTTTGCGAGCATACCCGAGCAACGGTGGCAACGATGTATCGACTGGACGCTGACCGACTTCTCCCTTACCGACGACACCCTCCCGGCCGACACTCTCGCCGTGCGTCCGCAGACCCTTATGGGTGCCTTCGGCAAGAGCGACTACAGTGCCGACTATTGGGGCCACTACAACACGGTGCCCATCGATACCCTGCCGTTGCTGATGTTAAACCAGAAGTTCCTCGGAAAACACTGATGGCTATATGAAAGTAAAGAAATATATATACATCCTCCTTTTGCTATTGTCCGCTGGCAGGGTTGTGGCGCAGGAGACGGAAGTGCCCGACAGTGTGGTGGTGATGGGCACGGTGGTCAACCGCATGACCGGCCAGCCCGAACCCTTCAGCATAGTGCAGCTGCGGCAGGATACATCGGTGGTAGCCTCGGCGCCCTGCGACGAGGAAGGTTGGTTTGGCATCGACGCTTTGCCGGCCGGCAGCTATCTTCTCGAGGTGCAAGTGCGCGGACTCACCCTTTATCAGGCCGATCTTGTTCTGCAGGAAAACGCCGTGCTCAATATCGGCGTCATCACCGACTCGCTGCGGATGGTAAACCTGCGCGAGGTGGCCATCGTCGCCCTTCGCCATCTGTTGGGCGAGCAGCTTATCAGCACCACCCACGACATACGCTTGTGGAGCCTGGTCTACCGTAAGGGCGGCGGCGACCACAATGCCGCAGTCTCTATCTCGCCCGATATGACGCCTGAATGGGACGAGTTGGACGACGCCAACGAGGTGTCCCGCAGTCTTCTTCCTCACGGCGTCCCTGGCAGCGCCTACAAGTATTACCTTTCCGATTACGGCCTCAACGTCAGCCCCCAGAACAGCGCCATGAAGAACGAACTGCTGCGCAAGGGTCGCATTCTCGACACCAAGCGCCGTGCTTCCGCCGACAAGGATTCTACCCGTCATGAAAAGAAATAGACTCATCCTCTTTCTCATGCTCCTGCTCAGCGCCGGCACCCTCTGTGCCCAAGAAGACGAGCCCGACAGCATCGTTGTGCTGGGCAGCGTCGTCAACCGCCTCAGCGGCCAGCCCGAGCCCTTCTGTCAGGTGCACTTCCTGCAAGGCAGCGACACTGTGGCCACCGCTTTCTGCGACGATGAAGGCTACTTCGGCGTCGACCGCCTTCCGGTGGGTACCTATGGTCTTAGCGTCTCGCTCCGCGGCATGACGCTCTATCAGTCCGACTTGGTGCTAGGCGACAACGCCATGCTTTCTCTCTCGGTCATCACCGACAGCTTCCAGTTGCGTAATCTGCACGAGGTGGAGATTGTAGCACCGAAACATCTACTCGGCGAGCAACTCATCTCTTCTTACGACAACCCCCGTCTGTGGGATTTCAGTTATCGTCCATTTATGGGAGGGGAAGCGCCGCACTATGGCGGGGCCGACGCAGGCTTCCTTCCCGGCCAATTCTACGCTATCTCCAAGGGCAGAGATGACGACAGGATATGGCAAATCTACTGGCCCGACCGTGTGACGCCGGCACCGAAAGAGAAACAGTCGGGCGAAGAGGAAGGGAAGAAGGGCGGTGAATAGTCTATTTGGTGACCGTTAGCAGTGCATCGCGCACTTCGTTGTCAGATACTTCCACGTCAATTACTGCGGCCCCAGGCTCCTGTAGCAACACGCAGCGCAGCATCCCACTGGCATTTTTCTTGTCCTGACGCATCAGCGGCAGCATGGCCTCGATATCCTTCAGTGTATAATGGGGTATGGAAACAAGCGATGCAATCCATTGCGAATAGGTATTGTACACCCTTTCTGTGAGGCCGAGCTTGCGCATGGAGAGGTACATGGCGGCCTTCATGCCGATGCCTACAGCCAGGCCATGAGACAAACCGCTGTAGACCTCGATGGCGTGGCCGAAGGTGTGGCCGAAGTTGAGTATCTTCCTGATACCGTGGTCGTAGGGGTCGGCCTTGACGATGCGGCTTTTTATTCTTCCCACCGCCACAATATCCTGTTTCTTTATCGGTTGCTTCGGGGCTTCAAGCAACCTTTCATACAATGCTGCGTCGCTGACGGCGGCGGTCTTCACCATCTCCATCAAGCCGTTGAGCTGCTCTTCCTGTGGCAGGGTGTCGAGGAAAGCAGGTTCGATAACCGTGAGCGCGGCAGGGTAGAAATGTCCGATGCTGTTCTTCACGCCGCCGAAATCCACTGCCGTCTTGCCGCCGATAGCGGCGTCGACCATACCGAGCAAGGTGGTGGGCACGTTGATATGGCGTATGCCTCGCTTGTAACCGGCAGCCACATAACCTCCTAGGTCACAGACGCTACCACCGCCCAGGTTGACAAGCACCGTGCTGCGGTCGGCCTCGCCCTCGAGCAGTGTCTGCCACACTTGCGCCGCCACCTCCAGGCTCTTGCATTCTTCACCCGCGGGCACCTCGATAAATTCGGCCTCCTGTAGCGCTTCGACACTGCCTATCAGCAGCGGTAGACAATGCTGGAAGGTGTTTTCATCCAGCAGGATGGTGTACTTGACATCCTGCCATCCCTCCTTGGCCAGCTCGCGCTGCAGGGCCGCCAGGCCGCCGTATAGTATCTTGCTTTGTTTCAACATACAATAATCAACGTGCCCGCGCGTTATTTATTGTATGAAACTGGAACTCTTGTCACCGGCGAAGAACCTCGACTTCGGGCGCGAAGCTGTCAACCACGGCGCCGACGCGCTTTATATCGGGGCCCCGGCCTACGGCGCCCGTGCCGCCGCCACCAACAGCCTTGCCGACATCGACGCCCTGGTGTGCTACGCCCACCTCTACGGCGCCCGCGTCTACGCCACTGTCAACACGTTGCTTTTCGACGACGAACTGGAGCCCGCAGTCGCCATGATACGCCAGCTCTACAACGCCGGTGTCGACGCCCTCATCCTGCAGGACCTCGGCCTCCTCGAGTGCGACCTGCCGCCCATCGAGCTTCATGCCAGCACCCAGTGTCACAACGCCACTGTGGAACGCATCAAGTTCATGGAGTCGGTAGGCTTCAGCCGAGTCATCCTTGCCCGCGAGACCTCGCTCGACGAGATGCGTGCCATCCGCCAGGCCACCCGCCTCGAGCTCGAAGCCTTCGTCCACGGCGCCCTTTGCGTGAGCTACAGCGGCCAGTGCTACCTCAGCCAGTACCTCGTAGGCCGCAGCGGCAACCGCGGTTGCTGCTCGCAACCCTGCCGCAGCAGCTACGACCTCGTCACCGCCGACGGCCGCACCCTTCTTCGCGACCGCCACCTCCTCTCGCTGCGCGACTTCAACGCCTCGCAGCACCTTGCCGCCATGATTGCCTCCGGCATCTCCTCGTTCAAAATCGAAGGCCGCCTCAAAGACCTCGCCTACCTCAAAAACATCACCGCCTACTACCGCCAGTTGCTCGACCAGCTGATGGACGGCCATGAGCGCGCTTCGTCGGGTTCGACAACCTTTTTCTTCACCCCCGACCCCGACCGCACCTTCAATCGTGGCTACACCGATTACTTCCTCCGCACGCGCCAGCCCATGGCCAACTTCGCCTCACCCAAGTCGTTCGGCAAATATATCGGCAAAGTCACCGCCATTGGGCGCAATACGTTCACTGTCAGCGGGACCGAACCTATCGCCAACGGCGACGGCCTCTGCTTCGTCGACCCCGACGGACATCTGCAGGGCTTCCTCGTCAACCGCGTCGATGGCCGCACCCTCACCCCCAACCAGATGCCCGACCTCCGTCCCGGAACCCCGATTTGGCGCAACCAGGACCAGCGTTTCGAACGCCAGCTCCAAGGCCGCACCGCCGAGCGCCGCATCGGTGTCAGCCTCACTTTCGGCACCCAGCCCGAGGGCTTCTCCCTCACAGCTACCGACGCCGACGGCCTCAGCGTCAGCCACACCCTGACCCAAGCCCACCAGCCGTCGACCAATGACCCTACTGCCACCTCGGCACTCATCGTGAAGCAGCTCTCGAAACTTGGCGACACCCCCTTCTTCCCCGTCCAGATCACCGACGCCACCTGCGGCCAGTATTTCCTCCCCACGGCACTCCTCAACCAGCTGCGCCGCGAGACCCTTGCGCAGCTCGCCGACCTCCGTGTCGACCACTTCCGCCCCTGCGACCATTCTCGTCGCGACCTCGGCCAGCCCTATGCCGACACCACGCTCGACTATCGCGCCAACATCCTCAACTCCCGTGCCGAAGCCTTCTACCGCCGCCACGGTGTGGAGCAACTCGAGCGGGGCCTCGAAGCCACCGCCGACTATGACGGCCGCGCCCTGATGACCACCCGCTACTGCCTGCGCTACGAGCTTGGCTGCTGTCTGCACCCCGAACGCTGGCGCAAGAGCCCGTCGGAACGTCCCCTGCCCACCGGCGCGAAAACGCCCATGGCCGAGGTCTCGGTCAGCCCCTCCGACACCTTCCTCCTCCGCAACCAAAACCACCTGCTCCGACTCCAGTTCGACTGCCGCCGGTGTGTGATGTGCATCAGCAAGGCATAGCCCTTTCGATTTCAAATTATTTTTAGAAAAAAACGCCCCATTTTGCCCGTGGGTAACGTGCTCTTTCTCTGCATTCTCGACGCTCTATCTCCTTCTATACTCCTACTGCGCTTCTTCATTTTATTTATCGGTATACACAATATTATTTACCATGTTTCGTTACCCAAAATAGAACCGTCGAAATACGGCAAAAGAACAGTAGAAGAACAATAGGAGGATATACCAATGGCAATAGTACCGAAAGGAATCACCGGACCGTTTGTCGGCAGGCTGGGCCCTGCTGTGGGTTACATCTGGAAGGGGAAAAACTGTGTGCGAGCCTACCGTCAGCACATCAGTTTTCCGAACACCGAAGAGCAGCTGCGTGAGCGCAGTTGGTTTGTGGGCATGGTGCGTTTTGCGTCGTGCGCCACGCAGGTGTTGCGCATGGGGCTGCACCGCCAGGCGGAGGAGTCGCAGATGACCGAAGGCAACTACTTCATCATGCTCAACAAGCAGCAGTTTGCCCGCACGGCGAGCGGGGTGGAGGTGAACTACAGCAAGTTGCTGTTGGCAGCTGGTTCCGCGGCCGACGTGTGGTTCAAGGCGCCTCGGTTCGAGGAGGGTGAGACGGTGGAGGTTGAATTCGAGCGCAACAGTTTGTCGCTGCGTGCTTCGGGCGATGATCGGGTCTACCTTTACGCCTATGCTCCCGGGTTGGGTCGCGGCCACCTGTCGGCCCCTGTGGCGCGGCGTGCCAAGTCGCTGAGGGTTAAGCTTCCCGAGACGTGGTCGGGCCATGAGGTGCACCTGTACGGCTTTGTGGTCGACCGCGAAGGGCGTCCCTCCAACTCCACCTATATCGGGGTGGGGCGCGTGAACCATTATGAGGACCGCGGCCGCTATATTCCTATCAATAAGAACTGGAACGATTTTGTCGATATTGCCACCGAAATCAATGGCCAACCGGCGCCGCACGACGAAAAAAAAGCCTCGACTAGCGAGGCTCATGTGCCGGTGGTCGACCTGTTTGGCGGCGACCCGCCCGAGGTACCCTGACGTCCGTAGCCGTCACGATGCATTGACCACGGCGGCGATGGCCACGCCTAGCAGCAGCACACAGCTTACTATCATCCAGCGGCGGGGTCGCAGCTCCACCTTCTGGCGTCCGAACATCAGCCCCAGGTAGCCCAGCAGCAGGCAGGCCACCAGGAGGGGCCATATTATTTTATGTATAGAATAGCCGGGGTCGACAAAGCCCACGCCGATGCCCAGCAGGAGCACGTTGATGCCGGTGGCGGCGGCCATGGCCAACGTCATGGCTGGGCGCCGCAGGTCGAAGACTGGCAGCCGCGGATCGCGTCGCAGGTAGGGGGCCAGCATCTTGATGGCCACAATCAGCACCATGCCCAGGAAGATGTAGGCGTTGAAGTCGTCGTACATCATCGGGTCGTCGGCCGAATGGAGGCTCATCAGGCTGCCGATGGCGGCGCCGACCCAATAGAAGACCACGTGGATGGCCGCTACCGCCGCAGCGATGAGCAGGCCGGCCGACAGGCGCACGGGTGCTACCTCGCCGCAGCGACGGAAAAGAAGCATGTTGACCAACCCCAGGGCAAGGGCGATGACGAGGTAGGAAACTATTGACATGTCTGAAGGGTTTTGGTGATTTGGATGAAGTCTTGCACCGAAAGCTGCTCGGCGCGGCTGGCCAGCAAGGCGGCGTCGACGCCGTCGAGTGGCAGCCCCAACTGGCGCAGGGCGTTGCGGAGGGTCTTGCGGCGCTGATTGAAGCCCGCCTTGACCGTTTGCACGAAGAGGTGTTCGTCGCAATCGAGTGCCGCCACGTCGTTGCGTGTCAGCCGTATGACGGCCGATTTGACTTTGGGTGGCGGGTTGAAAACGCTCTCGGGCACGGTGAAGAGATACTCGATATGATAGAACGCTGAGAGCAGGACCGAGAGGATGCCGTAGGTCTTGCTGCCGGGGCCGGCGGCAACCCGTTCGGCCACCTCTTTCTGGAACATGCCTACCAATTCGGTGACACGCTGCCGGTTGTCGAAAACTTTGAAGAGGATCTGCGACGAGATGTTGTAGGGGAAGTTGCCGATGATGGCGCAGGAGTCAGGAAAAAGCGCCCCGAGGTCCATGCGCAGGAAGTCGCCCTCGATGACGTCGAGGGTGGGGTAGTGGTCGTGAAGCCAGGCCACGCTTTCGCGGTCGATCTCCACCACGTGGAATGCTGTGTCGGGCCGTTCGAGGAGGTATTTGGTAAGCACCCCCATGCCGGGACCGATTTCGAGCAGGTGGTGAACCTCTGGCGTCAGGCTTTCCACGATGCGTCGGGCGATGCCTTCGTCGGTCAGGAAGTGTTGCCCCAGGAATTTCTTGGCTCTGACTTCGTTCATTGTGCTTTCAATTCGTTATAACGTTTGCGTGCGCGGTCGACGTAGAGGCTGGTGGGGTAGTCGAGGAGTATCTTTTCGTAACACTCGCGAGCCTTGGCGAGATTGCCCAGGTGGTCTTCGTTGAGTTGGGCCATGAGCATCAGGGCATCGTCGGCGGTGATGTCGGAGGGATAGAAATCGACCAGGCGTTGCAGGAGGCTGTCGGCCTCGGCGTAGCGTGCCTGCTTGGTGCGTATCTGTGCTTTGCGCATGAGTACCTCGTCGAAGAGTGGATGCGAGAGGACGGCGCGGTTCACGGCATCGAAGGCCATCCAAGCCGAGTCAAGCTGGTTTCGGTAGAAGAGCAGGTCGGCATCGGCGAAGAGCTCCAGCATCCCGTAGGTGCTGTCGTCTTCCATGTTGTCCGAAATCAGGAGCGAGAGTTCCATGGCGTCGTTGGCGATAAGCTTGCTTGTGGAGGCGCGCAGTACGTTGAGTTGCGACTTGGCCCACTCGAAGTCGTGGTTGTAGTAGGAGAGCTTGGCGTTGCGGAATTTGGCCGCGGCACCCAGCAGGTCGTTCTTGTTGGCTTTCTCCACCTGCATATATAGCAGCGATGCATCCCAGGTTTGTCCGGCAAAGAGGAGGAGATCGCCGAGTTCGAGCTTCACCTCGTCGCGTACCTGCGGTTTGAGGCGTGGCAGTTCGAGCACGTCGTCGAGCATGTCGACGGCGGCCTGGGCTTTGCCTCCATGGTAGGCCATCAGGGTGGCGTAATGGCGCATCAGGGGTACTGTGCGCTCGTTCTTCCCCAGTTCGTCAAGGGCGGCAAGATATTTGGATTCGAGTGCTGCAAGATTCTTGGAATCAATAGTGTAGTTGTGGTTGATACGGGCGAAGTCGACCTCCAGTTCGCCCACCCGGGCGTCGAAGTAATAGGGGTTGTCGCTGCCCTTGCGTTGCATGTAGCGGTAGGCGTCGGCGGCCACATCGAGGGCGTTGTTGTTTTGGGCTATATGCGCCACCCGCATCACCTGCTCGCCTCCGATGTCGGGAAAGCGGGCGTCGACCGCTTCGGCTTGTTCCAACGCGAAGCGAAAGTCGTTTTGCTGCAGCGAGAACCACACCATCATTTCGAGGTAGACCCTGTTGTCGGGGTGTTCGCGGACGCGGCTCACGAGGGCTCGTTTCACTCCGTCGGCGAGCTTTGTATCAGGACTTTCCTGCAGGGAGCGTTGCATAGAAACCTGTATGCTTTTCATCATCCCAGGCTGACGGTCCAGCAGGTCGAAGTATTCGCCGGTCATGGCTTCGTAGTCGCCCATCTGTTGATAGACCCCGATGAGTTCGGTGAAATAGAGCGAGGTGTTTTGTGTCTTGCTGCGTGCTGTCAGGTAGGTGCGGACAGCATAGTCGGAGCGACCAAGCGTGATAAAGGCTTGTGCCAGGTCGGGGATGGGTTGTTGGTTGTTGGTAATCAGGCTGATGGCCTTGTCGAAGCATTTGATGGCCTTTTTCTCTTGTTGCGAATGCAGGTGGATGCTGCCTTCGTCGACCAGCAGGCTAAGGTCTTTGGGGTTACTCTTCTGCCGACGTTCGACGAGATGCATAGCGTCACGGTACTCGCCTAATTCCAAGTATGTTGAGAGTAAACGCTGGTAGTAATATTTGTTCGCTCCTCGTTTGTATAACCCTTCGTAGAGTTGAGCCGCCTGGGCATATTCTCCGTGGTCGTAGTAATAGGCAGCCAGTTGCTCGTTGCTTTGCTGGGCAAGGAGCGTTCCTGTGGCGGCTAAACACCATACTATCAGTACTGTCAGTTTGCGAACCATGCTATAAAAAAGACCGGAATTTGTGGTTCCGGTCTTCTTGGTGGGGTGACCCAGCTGGGGCTCGAACCCAGGACCCCAACATTAAAAGTGTTGTGCTCTACCTGCTGAGCTACTGAGTCATCATCTTGACCGTTTCGGCGGCCTCAAAATGATTTGCAAAAGTAGCACTTTTTTTTTATCCGACCAAATAAAAAATGTCTCTTGCTTCGGCCGGTTGCTGCATGGTTTTGTTATACAGTTTCTTACGTCGTTCCAATTTGCGTTGTTTTTTCTGTAAATGCTGCGTTTTCCTGGGGTTGAAAATGGTTGTTTGTAGGCTTTTTTTCGATGTTTTCGTACTTTTATTTTGTCATGTAATTTTACTTTCGTATCTTTGCATCCTCAAACCATAGAACAAATCAAAGAAGATGAATATTGAAATCAAACAGGGAATCGGCGACATACGTTTCAATATGCCTGTCGAAGAAGTGGTGGCCTTGCTGGGTACCGCCGACGAAGTGGAAAACATGGAGAATGCTGCTGACGAACCCACGACAGTACTTAGATACAACGAGTTGGGTCTGACGCTCTTTTTCGAGGAAGAGAATCCAGTGCTGGCTTGTATCGACACGTGTGATGCAGAAAGCACCCTTTTCGGCGAGCAGGTATTCGACATGGACGAGCGTGCCATCGTGCGGTTGATGGTGGATCACGGCTATGCGGAGCAGGATGTGGATGAAGAGGACTGGGGGGAGCGGCGCGTGAGTTTTCCTGAAGGCAATGTTGACTTCTATTTCGATGGGGCGGAACTCGTCTCCATCATACTGGGAGCATGACAGTTGCGCTGTTCTGTACCGCCTATCTGCCCCCTGTGGCATATATGGCTGCGATGCTTCGCAGGCACGAGGTGGCGATTGAAGCCAAAGAAACCTTCCCCAAGCAGACTTATCGGAACCGTGCCGTGATTGTAACTGCAAGCGGTGTCAGAACGTTAACGGTACCTGTGGTTCGCTCGAACCACAGCACTACCGACGAAGTGGGTATCGACTATCGCCAGAGATGGAACGTCATACACATGCGCACCTTGACAGCAGCTTACGCTGCATCACCCTATTTCCTTTACTATCGTGACGACCTAGAGGCCTTGTTGATGCGTCGCTATGACCGTCTGCTTGACCTCAATGCCGCCTTGTTGGAGTGGATTTTGCGGCTGCTCAAGGTGGAGTGCAAGGTTGGTATGACCACCGACTACCAACCGGCAGCGACTCCTTGCGAGGGCGATTACCGCAACACCTTCTCTCCGAAACAACCGCTCCGGTCGGATGCTTTTGTTCCATACTATCAGGTGTTTGCAGATAGGATGCCGTTTGTCCCCAACCTCAGTGTGATAGACCTGCTGATGAATATGGGACCCGAGGCAGCAAACTACCTTTTGAAACTAGGAAACACACTTTGTTTAGACAATGGATAAGACGTTTGTTATCAGTTACCAGGAGTATCGTGGGTTGGCAGAATTGCCCGAGGCCGACCGTTGTTTGATGGAGATGGCTTTTAAAGCCGCTGAAGGGGCGTATGCTCCGTATTCTGGATTCCATGTTGGGGCAGCTTTGCGGTTGGCCGACGGGACAATCGTGTGTGGCAACAATCAGGAGAATGCCGCTTACCCCTCGGGATTATGTGCCGAACGCACAGCCATCTTCTCTGCTTCGTCCATGCGTCCTGAGTTGCGTGATTACGAAGCACTTGCTATCGTTGGCGTCAATCCCCAGGGTCAACGGTGCGAAGCATCGCCTTGCGGTGCTTGTCGGCAGGTGCTGATGGAGTACGAAAAGTTGCAGCAACACCCAATGAGGGTGCTGTGTTATGTCGGCGAAGAGTGCGTCAGGGTGTTCCGAAGTGTGGCCGACTTGTTGCCCTTTGCTTTCGGTATGTAAAAAAATTTTCGCCAGTTGCGAAAAAGTTTGTACCTTTGCAACTTTGATAGGTAGCACAGAAGGTATGGTTGATACCTTCTATTGTGCTGGCTATTAGACGTTTGATAAAGAAATAAAACATAAATAAAAAACTAACATTTACAGAAAAATGGCAATTATTGGAAGCATTAGAAAGAACTCGTGGATTGCTGTCTTGCTTGTGGGCGTCGCAATTTTGGCGTTCATTTTCCAGGATCTGACCAAGAATCGTAGCGGCATTCCCGATGTGGGCAAGGTCAACAAAACTACTATGACCTCGCAGCGTTTCAATGAACTCGTGACTGAAGCTGAGGACAACTACAAGATGCAGGCTCAGGTTGCACAGGTGCCCACCGAGGTGGAAGCCCAGCTGCGCGACCAGGTGTGGCAGCAGTTTGTCGAGGAGTCCCTTATGGAAGAGCAGACCGCAAAGCTGGGTCTCACCGTTACTCCCGCCGAGTTGAACGACATGTATGTCGGTCAGTTCATCCACCCCTACATCCGTCAGTCGTTCACCGATCCGCAAACCGGGGTGTATGACATCCAGCAGGTGAATTACTGGATTGAGAATTTCAGCAATATCGACACCGTGCGTCGTCACCAGTGGGTCGAATTGGAGAAGGCCGTGAGGACCGACCGAGAGCAGCAGAAGTATGCCACGCTGTTGACCGCCGGTTTCTATATGCCCAAGGCTATCAACGAAAAGGTGGCTTCTTACGCCTCCGAGGCTTCGAATGTGCGCGTTGTCGCCCTGCCTTACATGAATGTCAGTGACGAAGAAGCTCCCCTCGTAGACGCCGATTACAAGGCCTACTACGATGAGCACAAGGCCGAGTTCCGCATCCGTGAAGAGATGCGTGAAGTGGAGTTCGTTACCTTTACCGTGAATCCTACGGCTGAGGATCTTGCCCAGATTGAGCAGGATGTTCAGAAAGTGTGGGAAGAGTTCCAGACTGTTCCGGACGATGAGTTGGCTTTCTTTGTCAACGCCGAGTCGGATCGCAGCTATGATTCCAGCTATGTCAAGGCCTCGAACCTCCGCGCCCCCTTGAGTGAGTGGGTCGCCACCGCCGCCAATGGCTCGATGCTGCCTCCGCAGGTGGTCGGCAACGAATGGATGATGGCCAAGATGATGGGTAGCGCCGTGCGCCCCGACAGTCTGCGTGCCAGCATCATCTTTATTGCCAACAACCTGGCCAGCACAACGATTACCCGCAATGACGACGAGGCTTCCTCGCTTGCTGACAGCGTGTTGATGCTCCTCCAAACCAAGCGTATCGATGTCGATGCCGCTGTTGAGCAGTATGCCGACGACAAGCAGAACGTCGATATGGGCTGGCAGTTGGATGGTACCATCTTCAGTTCCCTCAACGATAAGATTATCGAGACTCCCGTTGACAGCTACTTCAAGATGAAGGATCCTCGTGGAGTTGGCTATATGGTGGTGAAGGTTACGGGCAAGACCCCGGCCAATAAGAAGTACCGTGTGGCTATGATTACCCGCGAGATTGTTCCTTCGAACAACACGAACCGTGCTGTGTATAACGAAGCCAACCGTTTTGCCGGCCAGAACCGTAGCATCGAGGCCTTTGATGCTGCTGCCCGTGAACAGAACCTGCAGGTGCGCAACGCCCAGGTGTATATGATGGACGACCGCATGGCTGGCGTCAACAATGCTCGTAGCATTGTCCAGTGGGCCTATAACGAAGACACCAAGTTGGGTGCTGTTGCCGATCAGGTGTATGAGTGCGACGGTATGTTTGTCGTCGTTGCTCTGAAAGATGTCTATAAGAAAGGTTATGCCACGATGGAGCAGGTGCGTCCGATGATTGAGCAGCAGGTGCGTCTCGACAAGAAAGCCCAGGTGTTGATGGATCGCGCTGCCACCGCTATCAAAGGCGGTCAGGACATCCAGTCGATTGCTACAGCACTCAATGCTCCTGTCGACACCCTTGATAGCATCGCCTTTGGCGACATGAACATGCAAAAGTTTGGTATGGAGCCCAAGGTGATTTCGGCTATCGTGGCTACTCCCAGCGGCATTGTCGGACCTGTGAAGGGCTCCAATGGCGTTTATGTGGTGCAGGTCGACGGCAAGGTTGCCCATGAGGCTACCGGCTTTGAGGCAGCCCGTATTGCCCAGATGTTCCAGTACAAGACTGTGCGCGACAACCGCCGTGCCTGGCCTGTGACCCAGGTGCTGCGCGACGCTGCCAATATCAAGGACCAGCGCAACAAGTTCTTCTAGTAGAAATCAGGTCGTTGGCCAGTGGTCAGTGGCCGGTGTGTAGTGGCCGAAACTGACCACTGACCGCCGGCCACTGACCGTTTTTAAAGCTGTATATGGCAATCAAGGACTGGTGGTTCAAGCTGAAAGACAGCCCCGTCGCCGATGTAATCAAGCGTAAACATCGCTTTGTGGTGATGGATACCGACACCTTCAAGGAGAAGTTCTCCTTCCAGTTGTCGGGCATCAACCTCTTCGTCACCATCGGCATCACCATCATTGTCCTGATATTGCTCACCACCATTTTGATTGCGTTCACCCCATTGCGCGAGTGGATTCCGGGTTATACCAACACCGCCGCTGTGGAGCAAACCTATACCAATACCAAGAAATTGGATTCCTTGCAGGTGCAATTGGAAAACCAGGAGTGGATGATTGCTACGATGCAGGCGGTATTGAAAGGAGAAATACCTACGTCTGAGGTTCAGAGCGACAGCGCAGCTTCACTGCAGCAGTTGGCAGTCGAATACCGTCGGTCGAAGGAGGATAGTCTGCTGCGGCTGGATGTCGAACGCGAGGACAACCGTTATCAAGTGAAAACGCCGACCGCAAGCACCGTGTCGTCATTGCCCGATGCTTCGCCAGCCATCACCCATCTCTTTTTCACGCCCCTCAAAGGCAACATCCTTACCCCGTATAGCCGTGAGCACCAGGGGGTTGATATCGCTGGTGATGAGGGTCATGCCATCTGCGCCACCTACAGTGGTACAGTAGTCTTTGCTGGTTTCACCGCCGAAGCAGGTCATGTGCTGACGATTCAGCACCCTGGCAACGTAGTCACTGTTTACCAAAATTGTAGTTCCTTGCTTGTGCATCAGGGCGACGTAGTGCGTGCCGGCCAAGCCATAGCCTATGTGGGCAGTAGCGGGCGGCGTGAGTTAGGGCCCTATATGCACTTCGAGATATGGGTGGGTGGCGCTGCCGTCAATCCTGAAGAGTACATCTCTTTTTAAGGAACAATAAATAAGATAGAACGGAAAAAGAATGATAAAACGTATCGCCATATTAGGTTCCACTGGTTCCATCGGCACGCAGGCGTTGAATGTCATTCGACGTCACCGTGACCTTTTTGGAGTCGAGGTGCTGTGTGCAGGTTCCAATGCCGACCTACTGATACAGCAGGCGCTCGAATTCCAGCCAAACGCTGTCGTGATTGCCGACGAGGCAAAGTACGATAAGGTACGCGAAGCACTTGATACAACTGATATCAAAGTGTTTGCCGGCGAGGCATCAATGGTCGACCTGATGGAGATGTCCTCTATCGATATGGTGTTGGCGGCCATCGTTGGTTTTGCTGGTTTGCGCCCCACGCTGAGGGCGTTGGAGCAGGGCAAGCCGGTAGCTTTGGCCAACAAAGAAACGATGGTAGTGGCAGGTGCCATCGTCACAGCCACAGCAACTCGGCACAGAGCGCCTATCTTGCCGGTCGATAGCGAACACTCGGCCATTTTTCAGTGCCTGATTGGCGAAAACAGTCCTATCGACAAGATACTCCTTACCGCTTCGGGCGGTCCTTTCCGCGGCATGACGCGCGACCAGTTGGCCACTGTTACCCTCGAGCAAACGTTGCACCATCCCAATTGGAAAATGGGACGTAAGGTAACCATCGACAGCGCCTCGTTGATGAACAAAGGCTTGGAAGTCATTGAAGCCAAGTGGCTTTTTGGCGTCGACGCCAGCGACATCGAGGTGCTGGTCCACCCCCAGTCGGTGGTGCACTCGATGGTACAGTTCCGCGACGGAAGCATCAAGGCGCAACTTGGAGTCCCCACGATGGAAACACCCATCCAGCTGGCTTTCTCGTTTCCCGACCGCATTGAGAGTTTCCTGCCGCGACTCGACTTTGCCCATTACCCCAACCTGACATTCGAACGTCCCGACCGGACCACTTTCCGCTGCCTCGACCTGGCTTATCAAGCCATTGCAAGGGGCGGCAATATCCCTTGTGTGATGAATGCTGCCAACGAGGTGGCTGTGCAACGCTTTATCGACGGCAAGATAGGTTTCCTCGATATTGCCGACCATGTGGAGCGGGCCATGCAGGACGCCCCCTTTATCGCCAATCCCACCCTCGAAGATCTTTTACAAACCGATAAAACAATACGTAAACAATGAAGTGGCTTGCACTGATACTCAGCCTTTCCCTGCTTGTGATGACCCACGAACTGGGACACCTCGGATTTGCCAAGTTGTTCCATACGCGCGTGCGCAGGTTCTATATTTTCTTTAATTGGAAGTTCTCTATTCTTAAAGCTAAGAAGTTCGGCGGCAAGTGGCATTTCCTCTTTTTCAACGGCAAGACCCCCGATTCGTGGCTCGAAGAAAACCTTGCCCCTGAAGATCAAAACAATACACTCTGGGGCATCGGCTGGATTCCGCTGGGTGGCTATTGCGACATCGCCGGCATGATCGACGAGACCAAGGACGAGAAAGACCTTGCGAGCGAACCGCAGCCGTGGGAGTACCGCTCGCGGCCTGCATGGCAGCGCCTCTGTATCGTCAGCGGAGGTGTGCTGGTCAACTTCATCTCTGCCCTCTTGCTCTATGGCATCATTTTCTCGCACTGGGGGCAGGACGAACTACCGCTGCGCAACGCCACGTTAGGCTACGACTACCATCAGGTGCTGATGGATGAAGGTTTCCAGAAAGGCGACATAATCTATAGCGTCGACGGACGAGACATCTACGACCTCAGCGACGCCACACGCGCCCTGATGCTGGATAACCCTTCGGTGGTGACGGTGATGCGCAACGATTCGCTCGTCAATCTCCCGATGAGCGGCCACTTGGTTGAGAACGCCAACCATCAGCGTGCCAATAAGTTGATTGTGCCGCGTATGCCGTTTGTTGTCAAAGACTTTGTTGCCGGTTCGGCTGCTGAAAAGGCAGGCATGCAACCCGGCGACAGCGTGGTGAGCATTAACGGCGAGCCGATGGCAGCTTACAGCGATATCTCGGAAGCGCTTCACGCCAATGCCGGCAGCACCGTTATGGTGGGCTTCTACCGCGCGGGTCACCTCGACTCGATAGGCGTACAGGTGGACGATAATGGCAAACTTGGGGTGCAATTGGTGACCGACATCAGCCAGCTGTTTGTGGTCAAGCATATCGACTACACTGTGTGGCAGGCCATTCCCGCCGGCATCAGCCACGGATGGAAGACCCTCGTGGAATATGTCTCCTCGCTCAAACTGCTCTTCTCGCCCGGTGGCTTGCAGAGTCTTGGCGGCTTCGGCACCTTGAGCAGCATCTTCCCCAACTACTGGGATTGGCATGCATTCTGGAACATCACCGCATTGCTGGCACTCATCTTGGCGTTTATGAACATCATACCCATCCCGGGTCTTGATGGCGGACACCTCATATTCACCCTTTGGGAGATTGTCACCGGCCGCAAACCGTCCGATAAGTTCCTCTCGGTAGCACAGAGCGTGGGCATGATTATCCTGTTGGCACTCATGGTGTTGGCCAACGGAAACGACCTGTGGCGCTGGTTGGGAGGTAAATTCTAAAGACCTGTCATGCGCAAGCTCGACCGACTCATACTCCGTTCTTTTATCGGACCTTTGGTGCTCACCTTCGCCATTGCCGTTTTTGTGCTTCTCATGCAGTTTGTGTGGAAGTATATCGACGACCTGGTAGGCAAGGGGCTCGAAGCGGGAGTCATCGCCGAGCTGCTCATGTATGCTTCGGCCACATTCGTCCCCATGGCCCTGCCTATCGCGGTGCTCTTTGCGTCGATCATGACGATGGGCAACTTCGGCGAGAAGTACGAGCTTGTGGCCATGAAGGCCGGCGGTGTGTCGGTAAGCCGCATCATGATGCCGATGGCGCTGGTTGTGTTGATGCTCACCGGAATGGCGTTCTATTTTGCCAACAACGTCATGCCCACCGCCATGCTCAAATACCGCATGACACTCTACGACATCACCCGCAAGAAACCGGCGGTGAACATCCTGCCGGGCGAGTACTACAAGGATATTGAGAACTATGTGATTCGTATCGGAAGCAAGGACTCGGACGGGAGCACCCTGCACGATGTCATCATCTACGACCATTCGCGCGGCATCAACGAGACCGATGTCATTGTTGCCCAAAGTGGCGTCATGATGGCGTCGGCCGACAACCGTTACCTCTGCTTCACACTCTACGACGGCTACTCCTACAGCGAGAGCACCGGAGGCGAGAATTACCACAAGCGACCCTTCACCAGCATCAAGTTCGACGAGCAAACCATCACCTTCGACATCTCCTCTTTCTCGTTCAACCGCAGCAGCGAGGACCTCTTCAAGGGGAGCTACCAGATGATGAACATCGCGCAGCTCGACTCCACCGTCACCCGCCTCGAGGGCTCGCTCGAGAACCGCCGCAACCAGGGCCGCACCACGATGGTGGCCGGTCTTCATGCCTGGCATCACTACGCTGCCGGCGAGGCGGTTACACCTGGCGCCGACTCGTTGATGAACAACGTCCATCCCCGTTCGCGTCAGGCATACCTTCATGCCCTCAACACCGCTCGTTCGGCCGCGAAAGACATTCGTTCCCAGGCCGAACTGCAGCGTGCCGACCAGGAATATATCAACCGCCATCTGATTGAATGGCAGCGCAAATACACACTTTCGGTCGCCTGCCTGCTGCTCTTCCTTATCGGCGCGCCGTTTGGCAGCATCGTGCGTAAGGGAGGCCTCGGGTTGCCATTGGTCGCCTCGGTGCTGTTTTTCGTCATCTACTACGTGATAGGCATGATTGCCGAGAAGGCTGTCCGCGAGAGCGCCATTGGCCCTATCGGCATGTGGATCAGCTTCTTCGCGTTGCTACCCATAGGGATTGTCCTCACTATTGAAGCCACCACCGATTCGTCTATCTTCGATGCTGCTTCGTGGAAGAGGTGGTTCCGCCGCCTGATGGGTCGCAAATAGAGTTCCATTCGCTTTATTTTACCGCCGAAAAAGGGTAGGGGTGGGAGCGTCACAACTCCGACTCAACTCCGACTCATGTCCGACTGTTTTACGCTTTTTGTCGGACATGAGTCGGATATGACTCGGTGTAGATAGGGAGTTGGAACAGCCGTCGGAGAGGCTAATGGATTACCTCAATCAAGCCGTTACGTTTCACGAGGCCGTACTCGCCCTTGGCCATGAAGCGGTAGTAGTAGGTTCCGTCGGGGCTTCGGGTGGCCTTCGGGTCCCAGAACTGCTCGGGACGACGGATGTCGCGCACGTGGTAGACCTGGGCACCGGTGCGGTCGTATATCCAGAGTTCGTTCATCGAGTAGTTGCCAAACTCGAGCAGGTTGACGATGACCCACGTGTCGTTGACGCCGTCGCCATTGGGGGTGACGAGGTTGGGGAATTGCAGGAAGTCGTTGGTAATGACTACGGTATGCGTTATCGAGTCGATACACGTGTGCGAGAAGCCTTTGTATAGGTAGGTGGTGCGCAAGGTGCTGTCAATCCACAGGATGCTATCCAGCCGGAAGGGGTCGACGAAGTGTTGCCACATGGCATCGAGGCGCACCTCGTATTCGCCCGCCATGTTCTGATCGGGCTCGCCCCAGTGGTAGAACGGTGCGGCGACACTGGTGGTGTCGAACTCGCCGCCTTCCACCTGCTGGATGTGCCACAGGTAGGTGACGGTGTCGGGTTGGGTGAGGTTGATGAACTGGGTTTCAGGATTGTGCAAAGCGGGTACTTCGGGCTCCCAACGGAATTCGGGGATTGAACTCGGGAAGACGAAGATGGGCCACCCTACGGTGTCGTAGCAGCCGAGGGTGTCGGTGACTATCAGGTTGATATAGGCCAGCAGTTGCTTCTGACCCTGCTCGAAGCGGTAGGTGACGGTAGAGTCGATCGAAGTGGCTTGTGTGTCGGCCATGAAGAGGGTCCAGTTCCAGGCAGCGGCGCCCTGAGTGGTGTCGAGCAGGTCGAGGGTGGTGGGGTCGCAGCTGCGAAGCATGCTGTCGGGCACCTGCCATTCGGTGCTGTCGAAGCGGAAGAGTGTCATCAGATGGTAGTTGCTGTCGCGGGCCATCAGGGTGACGTGCACCAGGCTGTCGCAGTTTGCGCGGGTGCGGAACATCATATCGAAGGCGGTGGGAGCGCCGTAGTCGACGCCGAGGTAGAGGAAGGGGTAGCCCGGGCAGATGATACGGTCGTCGTTGGTCTCTTGTGAGTAGTTTACAGTCAGTTGCAGCACGCGGGTGCTGTCGCAGCCCACGCTGTTCAGCCCCACGACGTTCGAGGTGTACACGCCCGTGGTGTCGTAAAGGGTGCCGCGCCAGAGCAGGCTGTCGCACACGACGGCCACGGTGTCGCCGTGGGTGGTGGGCCGCACATCGAGCATCAGCACATACAGGCTGTCGCACGTGCTGTTTTCAATGGGCACCAGATGGAGGTGGGTCCCCTCTTCGGCGTAGAACTGGTTGTGGAAGAAATAATGCTGGTTGTCGCATATCGAGGCCATGGTGGTGTCGGCCGGCATATCGGCTGGCAGGCCAAGATTTAGCACCATCTCCAGGGTGTCTTGACAGGCGTCCATGCCGATGCCGCTAATCAGACGGACGGTATAGGTGCCGGGTTGCGGATATTCGGCATAGCCGTGGTAGTTGGTAGAAGAGGTGCCGTTGCCGAAGTCCCAATAGGTCGTTTCGCAATGCTCTCCGGGAATCAGGTTCACCCCGTCTTTACTCACACCACTGGTATTGATGAAGTTAATGTGGTAGACGCAACTATCGAGCACCACTGTGGTGTCGAAGTCGGCCATGGGATAGCGGGTGCCGCCGTAGGCACTGATAGTGAATCGGCAGTTGTCGTTGTCGATTTTCGACACGTCGCAATAATAGGTAATGTCCTCGCTGGCGACGGTGATGTTCTGCTCGGTGCTGACGGTGGCGTTCGACTGCGAGGTGTACCACCGGTAGTGGAAGCCCTCGGGGGCACTTAATGTGTTGCTGTCGACGTCGCCGCACGATACAGTGTTCATGTTTTTGCGCATGCACTCCAGCGTGAAGTAGGCGTAGCCATAGTGCGATCCTTCGTTGCAGTCGTATGTGGTCAGGCGGAAGTAGACCTGTTGGCCGGCATGGCTGCTGAGGTCGATGCCCACAGCTGTCCAGTCTTTCCACAGCACCCCGTCTTCGGCAGTATGCCATCCCAGATTCTGGTCGGCGATGAAGTCGGCACTGGTGCAGGCCGAATCGATGATGTTGTAGTTGGTGTCGAGCAGTTCCATGCGGAAGCGCGGCTGATCTGAGGTGGCATGCTGTGGGTCTTGCAGCACGGCAGCGTAGCGTAGCAGCAGCAGTTCGAAGCTGGCGGTGTCGACAAAGAGGCTGTAGATGACGCCTTCGGCCTCGGGCGTGAAGTAGTTGGTGCTCCAGTTGCCTAGGCGCACGCTGCTGGTGTAGCCCACAGGGATGGTGCGTAGTTGGTTGCCTGTGCGTGGGTCGCGCTGGGCGGTGTCGTAACAAACAGTGTGACGACTGTCGGGGTGTAGCGAACCGTAGTTGATGGCTCCGGCCTGCGAGTAGGGGTTGCGATAGCTACCAGTGAAAAAGACTGCCTGCGGCGATGCCAGATCGGTGGGATTTACACATCCCGTGCCGGCAGCCGGTGTCACCACTGAGAGGCTGTCTTCGTAGTCGGTTGTGCAATAAATGTCTGTCGTGATGGTATCGCCACAGGTACTCTGGAAGTGGAAGGTGTAGTAGTGCAGCATGTCGAGTGGCTCGATATGCAGGGGCGGTGTCACATTGGTATAGGTGCCAGTCAGTACTCCGTCGTCTTCGACAGTGACGGTGATGTTGGGATTGCCACGGTGGCTCCATGTGAGGTCGATGCTGCTGTTGGTCAGACGTTGCACCGTGAAGTCGAAGGCCGCGCAATCGGTGACATAGATGTCGTCGACATAGATATTGCGGCCGCCGCCTTGACGGTTGCTTCGTGCGCGTAGGGCGATAAAGTGAGATTCTGTGGGTGCGTTACCGAATTCCACCATGCCGTGTTGCCACTCGCCTACCTCCAAGGGTGCCAGGGTGCGTACGGGATAGAAGGTCGACAAGTCGGCAGGGTCGCTCATCACGCCCACTACCAGACGGTCGGAGAGGTCTTCCACTTGGTACCAAAGGCTTAGTGCTACCTTCTGGATTGAGTCGACGTTGATGTCGGGGGTGATGATGTATGAGTTGGAGGCCACAGGCATTGCCAGACTGTTGGTGTCGGAATGCGCCACGGTGTTTGAGGCACCAATGTAGGCGTTGCATCGCTGCCAGTTTCGAGGTATCAAAGTGTTTACCACGGTGTCAAAGTCGGTACAGGTGGGCAGCTCCATTGGTGCTGCCAAGGTGGTTACCTGTTGCTTGGGTGCGCAGTTGTAACTCAAGCTGTCGCAGCGGAAGTAGAAGTCATAGCGCGTTTCGGGGTCGAGGGTGAGGATGATGGGTACCGAGTCCACCCGCAGGATGGTATTATCGGGGTGGCCCTGCCCCATGTCATTATAGCCGTATTCGACATAGAACGGCACTGCTTTGCCATCGATTTTCACTCTGTTCCATCGATATAATGATGCGGTGGCACTTAAGGCACCGGGACACTTGTCTAGATACACATTGTGAATGTCGAACCACTGGCTTTCAGGAGTATATAGGTGGTGGAATGTCATCCAGCGCCCTGTATCGGTATAATGGGTAAAGTCTACATAGACAGATTGTAAGCTGTCGCTGATGGTATATACCACTGTATCGATCGGTGTAAAAGTCGAGGTGTCGTAGGCGTCGGTCATCACACCTATCACCATCGTGTCAAGTGTCGACCCTGCATCATATCGCACGCGCATACCCAAGTGGTTTAGCGAGTCGATTCGCAGGTCGTGCATCACCATCCAGTTTGATGAATTGCCGGGGAAACGAAAGTAGCTTTCGTTTGAATGTCCGTCTTGATAGGTCCACCATACACCGGAATGGTTGTATGCAGTGTATCTAAATGCGTCGGAACCGTTCCCACAATAAGGCAAGTCATGATATGACGAGAGATAGTAATTCCTGTTATCCTCACAGGTAAAGCCTGCAGAGTCGGTCTGGTTGATATAAACGTTGTCGGAATTAACGATTGTGGTGTCGTGAATGTAAAACACTGTGGTGTCGACGTAGTACATAGTGTCGCCGCTACCCCACCAGTCGGCATTCTGATAGTGTAGCCAGTAGGGGCCAGGATATTCGGTCGTCACCTTTAGGTGGTGGCGGCCAATCAGCGATACTTTGGCCAAAGGATAATCATACAGATGGAGGTTGAACAGGCGCATGTCGGCTCTTGTACGGATGGCCACCCGTTTGTTCGTGTAGCCCGAAAGCTCCAATTCTGGCTGTTGCCAGTCCCCATGAATCGAGGTCCACAAAGGAATGAACGATGCTGTGTCGGTGGCGTTGTTCATCACACCGATTTCTACCGCGTTTTGTGACCAGGTGTAGAAGTAGCCATGCAGCGATAGCACCGAATCTACATCGAGCTCTGGCAGCACAGCATACATCCATCGGTCGTTATGCGGATCCATACGTAACGAAGGTCCCCATGTATCTAAGGTTATCTCATTGTTGACGTCGTTCTTTATGAAGGTCCAAGTCGGTGGCACACTGATGCTTCCGCCCACCCCTACGTTGAAGTCTTCGCAGTAAGGCAACGGTATTAGACCGCCGGTATGAACGCTCACCGTCGGACGACATCCGGTTTCATGATAGGGGCAGTACCACGAGAGGTCGTAGCGCATCCCCATCTTCAATCCACTGACGCGATAGGGGTTGCTTTCCACATAGATGACACGGTTGTCGTTGCCAGTGCTGTCGGAGATTGTCAGGTAATAATCGGTCACTTGGTCGTTGTCGAGTGTACAGATAAGACTATTGCCGTTGACTTCGAAGTGCACGATGGGGCACCACGTTATCTCTATCTCGTCGAGGTCGGTGACGCCACTGCCAGAGTGGAAGGTGAGGCGCACCGTGTCGGTAAACGCGGCGGGTAACCTTAGCATAAATGTCTGCCATTCAGTGCCGAGGATGAAGGTGTCTATCGGCGAGAAGTAGGCTATCTGGGGCCCGAAATGGGTCGAGTCGGTCGAGATGCTGGCAGGTCCACCCTCCGAGGGGTGCCCCTGTATGCCACCCAGCACTAGGGTATCACCTGCCACACTGCTACGTGCACGGAATGAGAAGCTTGCATCGGTTACATTCGTCATCGGGTGCATCGCCACCGACCCGCCAGGCTGCAGCTGTAGGTAGTCGCCTGTGGTGATAAGTGTCGTGCAGTCGGCAGCCCAATGGTAGGGCAATTCATAGCTGAGTTCGTAGCTGAATGGGAAGCAATAAGCGTATCCATTGCCATAGCTGGTGGTGATAATGTATCCTGCATACGAGGTACATCCCTCGCTCAAAGGACGTACATAGCAGTGGTACAACGTCCCCGTGTCAAGATCACCAAAGCCAAAGCTGTGTATGTTGCTCCGCAGTATGGTGTCGACAAAGGTCTGTCCGCCGCCATCGAGGGTAATCTCCACGCTGTCAGCTCCTCCTCCCAACGAGGTCAGATTGAAGGTCGCCGTGTCGAAACTGGTGTAAGTGCACTGAAGTGTGCCGTAATACGGATGCTGTACCTGCAGCTCGTCGATGTAGCAGTTATAGTAGGAGTACGGGAAGGGGTGTTGGTAGGCTATGACGAGGCGGTTGTTGAAGAGGGTGTCGCTCGGACGCAGTACATAGTTGTAATGTATCCTTTGGTTCTGGGCGTTGATATGGATGGTATCGAGCACCTGGAAGTGTTCGCCAGCCCATTCGTTATTTTCCGGGGCCACGCCGACGATAATTGTCGACTGCGGGGCCTGGTCGTAGACGTAGAAGCTGAGTACCGTCGTATCGGTCGGGCTTGGGTTCGTGGGGATTTCCACATCAGGCAGCATGGCCATAGCATAGTAGTCCCAGTCAAAGCCCCATGACGACAAGGTAAGCGCTTGTCCTGCAGAGCCATAATATGGGTGACCGCCGGCATTGGGACGCCCGTTGAGGTCTCGCAGTCGCTTCCAGTCGCCTGTCTCGTAATTCCACGAGTTGTCGTCCATCAGCTCGAAGTCTTCGCAATAGGGTAAGGGATAGTCCCGTGTGGCGGTGCGTCGCGTGTAGCGCATATCCTCGCAGGGGGTCTGACAGGGACGGTAGACGAAGAAGTCGTACTCGGTACCTGGGGTGAGACCAGTGATGGTGCCGCGTGAGACGTTGTAGAAGGTCTCTACGGTGCCGGTGCCCAGGGCGAAGTCATGCGGCCCGTATTGTACCATTACCGAGGTGTAGGGTTGTGCCCAGCTGATTTCCATCGAGGTGCCGCGACGGTGTAGTACCACGTCCTCCTCGAGGGCGCAGTTGGAACAGGTGACGGCATGAATCGTGAAATCGATGTACCATCCTGGATTCTTGAATCTTATAGAGATATGGCGACCCGTCGAGGTGGTGGGCACAGTGGCCGTCATCGTGTGGCGTCCACCGTCGGCATAGGCGGTATCGAGCGGTACAAAAGTCGATTCATCGTCGGGGTGTATCATGGTGCCCAGTATAATCATGGCACCGGTGTTATAGCCACTGTAGGTTACAGCCACCTGTTTCCCCGCCAACCCAATCAGCCGTTCGCTCGACAAGATGCCGTCGGCACCGCCGCATCCGTTGCTGATGGTGACTGCACGGTTGTTCTTGTAGTAGCTGAAGCCACACGTTGGTACCACGGTCAGAAACGTCCATTCCGGCGGCACTGAAATGCTTTGGCTGAAGTTGGAGCAATAACCGTTGGCCGAGGTGGGCATGACCGCCGTGCGAGTGGTCACGCTGCGGCTGATGTTAAGCGTGCCGCCGCAGGTGGGGTAGACGGTGAAGGTGTAGCGGGTGTCGGCAGCCAGTCCTGTGATGGAAAGTGGCGAGGTGACATTGGAGAAAGAGAGCGTGTCGGTGAGGGCCCCAACGCGGCGTACACCTACGTTGCACGTCGGGTTGCCATAGGTGCTCCACAGGAGTTCCAGCCGGTCGTACTCCACATGAATGGTGCGTACCGAGTCGACGCCACAGTTCTCTATGCCACAGTCGTCGATGTAAAGCCGGCGCCCGGTACCCTGCTGCTGTTGCTGTTGCATGCGGAGGGCCAACCGGCGTCCGTTGCTTGTCGAGTTCCAGGTAAACCGGTATTCCTGCCATTCATTTGTATTGTTGATATATTCCGTTTGTATCGGCGTGAAGTTGTATTGGTTGTAGTCGGAGCCCGCGCTGTCGCAGGTGCCGAATTCAACGGCGGTGCCATAGTGGCTGGCTCGCAGCATCAGTCGTACCGTGTGCGACCCCACACCCTCCAGTGGCGGTGTGGCCACGATGCCGAAGTGTCCGGGACTCTCTGAGTTTCCGCAGCTTAGAAGCAACGAGCGCGACCCGCTGCTATGCTGCGAACTAAGTACTTGGGGCAGGTAGTCTTCGTCGTCGAAGTTGACCACCTGCAGCCAACAGCTGGGGAAACTGCCTTCGGCCATCCCCTCGAAACCTTCGCTGTAGGGCAACGAGGCGTTGCCACAGGCCGTACGTACAATCATTCGGGCGGCGCAGCAACGGTTGTCGATCGACGACGATGCCGACACGCTGATGCTATAGGTGCTGCTGGCGTTGAGTCCTGAGATTGTGTAGTTTGTGGAGGTAATGCCCGAAAAAACTTGGTCGTTGCAAACCACCGTAAACGGTCCTGCGCTATTCGATGCGCTCCAAGTTAGACCGATGCTGTTGGTGGTGACTGACGTTGTGTCGAGCGAGGTGATGGGGTTGCTGCAGGCAGCGCTGATGCCCGTCACACTCCAGTTCAGCGTGAAGCCACTGCTCGTGACCGAACCGTCGGCACTGAAATGTATCAACACCTGACCTGTAGTGCTGCTCACGTTGATGGTGCCATCCCCGCCCAAAGGCCCGAAAATCGTGGTCGTCCCATCCTCAATGGTAATCTTGTCGCAGCATTGCTCGGTGTAGTAAGTACCGCTGATATTGATAGTTATTCCAGCCGAGGCTTGTATGATTACAGTGCCGTTTAAGCTGTTGTTGTAGTTGCCCAACGCACCGCCGTCGTCGTAGATCACACCGCTGCCTAACTCGCAGCCGTCGAGGACGATGGTGTCGTTGTTGATCATGTTTGTGATGTTTTGGGCCATGCTGGCAGGATGGATGCCGACCATCATGACGCCCATCAGCAGCACGGGAAGCAGTTTTATTCGGGCTTTTGAGTTCATATTCTTAGCTTTTGATATGATACCACCTCTTTCGACAAAAGGGCACACTTCTCATATTCAGTGAGATATACTTTTGCCGATAGGGATGTTATTCCCTGCAAATATAAGAATTGTTTTTATATTTTGGTTCAAAAATTATTTACATGGCCGAAATTCGACCCAAATATCGGGCGCTCAATCGTCAAATACATCGTATGCGATTTATCCGATTTTGCTCCGGTTTATCTCCGTGTTTTGTCCGATTTCAGTCGGACCATCCTCGGAGTTGAGTCGGACATGAGTCGGAGATGTTTCAGTAATGATGCGGGTTTTGGTCTTTTTTTGCATTTTTCAATCACGTTTATGATTGATAGTATGTATTTTACATTCTGTATTTGCTTTTTATTTCTGCTGTTGTCAGTTTCGTCCCGATGCTGCCATGAGGTGGGTGAAAAGTTCAGTCGTATCGTGCACGATTTATTCTTTCGTCTCTTTTTTCTCTTGCATTTCGTCTTTTTTGTGTATATTTGCATTCGGTTTCTGAATGTAGAAAAAGATGAAAGAAATACACGATTTTACTGTAATACAGCACCATCAGTGCGGCGAGCAGTATGTGAAGTTGGTGCTCGGTCACGGCGGTACGATGCAACCGGTGGCTCCTGGCCAGTTTGTCGAGGTGCTTGTCGACGACGAGCCCGGTGTGATGCTCCGCCGCCCTATCTCTGTTCATGATGTTGATTCCAAGGCAGGTACGCTCTCTCTGCTCATCCAGATAGTGGGTAAGGGCACGCGCCGCATGAGCCGTCTGGCTGTCGGCGACCGCCTCAATCTTGTCTACCCTCTGGGTCATGGTTTTTCCTACTCAGACCTCAACGCCCAGCATTCAGCGCTTCTGGTGGGCGGCGGCGCCGGCATTGCTCCGCTCCTCTATCTTGCCAAAGTATTGAAAGCAAACAATGTACGCACCACTATCCTCCTTGGTGGCCGTACTGCCTCGCTCATTCCCGTGCGCGACGAGTTTCTCCCCTACGGCAACCTCTGCCTCGCTACCGACGACGGTTCGCTCGGACACAAAGGCCTTGTTATCAGTCATCCAGCCTTTGCCGAGCACTACGACATGATCTATACCTGCGGCCCCACGCCCATGATGAAGGCCGTGGCGCGCAGCGCCGCCGAACGAGGGCTGCGGTGCGAGGTGAGTCTCGAAAACATGATGGCCTGCGGCGTCGGCGCTTGCCTCTGCTGCGTCACCGACACCGACCAAGGTCACCGCTGCGTCTGCAAGGACGGCCCCGTATTTGATATTTCCACAATGAAAAAATGGTACGAGAAGTAGTTAAGTAGATAGTAGTTAAGTAGTTAAGACAATAGTTATGCTTTCAGTAAAAATACATAATTTGCAGCTGAAGAATCCGGTGATGACCGCCAGTGGCACCTTCGGCTATGGCGAGGAGTTCGCCGACTTTATCGACCTCAACCGTCTGGGTGGTTTTGTGGTGAAGGGCACCACCGGCACCCATCGTGAAGGCAACCCCTACCCCCGCATGGTCGAGACCCCTTCGGGAATGCTCAACAGTGTGGGTCTGCAGAACGGCGGCGTGGAGAAGTTCTGCTCAGAAGTATATCATAGAATCAAGCATTTAGATACTAATATCATCGTCAACGTCAGCGGTTCTTCCATTGAGGAATATTGCTCTGTGGCCGAACAGATCGATGCATTGGAGCATATCCCCGCCATCGAGCTCAACATCAGCTGCCCCAACGTCAAGTGTGGCGGCATGGGCTTCGGCACCAGTCCCGATATGGCTGCCCAGGTGGTTGCTGCGGTACGCAAGGTGTATCATAAGACGCTGATAGTAAAGCTTTCGCCCAACGTTACCAGCATTGCCGAGATAGCCAAGGCCGTCGAGGGTGCCGGTGCCGACAGTGTGTCGCTTATCAACACACTGCTGGGCATGGCCATCGACATCGAGCGCCGCCGTCCCTTCATGGCAAACGTCACGGGTGGCTTGAGTGGCCCTGCTGTGAAGCCCGTGGCCGTGCGTATGGTGTGGCAAGTGGCTCATGCCGTGAAGATTCCAGTGGTGGGCCTGGGCGGCATCTGCACCGCCGAAGACGCCATCGAGTTCCTCATGGCCGGCGCCACAGCCATCGAGGTGGGCACCGCCAACTTCATCGACCCTGCCGTCACTGTGAAGATTATCGACGGTATGGAGGCTTGGTGTAAGCGACATGGAGTCAACGATATCAACGAGATTATCGGCATCATATGATACTGATAGCCGACAGCGGGAGCACCAAGACCACGTGGATGGAGGTAGAGACTGGTAACAAGGTAGTTACCGAGGGTCTCAACCCCCACTTCACCACCGAGGAGCAGTTCCTGGCTGCCTGCGCCGAAGTCCGCAAAAACTTTCTACTTCCCGCTTTCCACTTTCCACTCTTCTTCTATGGTGCCGGCTGCGGTCTTCCCGCTCAGCGCGAAAAGGTGGCGGGGTGGCTGTCTAAAGCCTTTGGAACAAGCGATGTACATGTCGAGACAGACATGCTGGGAGCCTGTCGTGCTGTACTGTGTAATCGCGCCGGTCTGGTTGGCATACTCGGCACTGGTAGCAACGCCTGCTACTACGACGGGCAGCAGATTGTCTGTCAGGCGCCCAGCACAGGATACATTCTGGGCGACGAGGGGTCGGCCAACCATGTGGGACGCCGCCTGTTGCAGGACTACCTGACAAGCCGTATGCCTAAGGACCTATCTTCCCGATTCCATGAGGTTTATCCCATGTCGAAGGAGGAATTTTTGGATGCTGTCTATCACCAGCCCAACGCCAACCGGTTCCTGGCTTCGCTGGCTCCCTTTGCAGTGGAGCATATCAACGATGACTATTGCTCGTCGGTGATATTTCTTTGCCTCGAAAAATGGTATGACTATCAATTGGATAGCCTATTCAAGAGTTTTCATTGCAAGGAGCTTTCCCTCGTCGGAGGGTTCGCAGCGCGCATAAGCCCTCTCATCAAGCAAGTCGCCGAGAGCCACGGACTTGAAATCAAAGGGCTCGTCGCCGACCCCATCGCCGGCCTCCGCCAGTACCACTCAAACTATGAGGCCTTCTAACCAAGAAATATATTACCAAGTGACGGTATAAGGCCCTTTCTTGGTAATAAAGCTTTCGCCCCCGTCCTCCGAGATACCGATGTAATATGTAACAGTATTCGTACTGTTGTTTATTGCGTGGGTAAATCGGTTGTAAAAGGTAAGCAAGGGAAAGTCATCGAATCGAGACTCGGCATAAGTGGCTCTTGATTTATTGAAGAACATTATCTGCCCATTCGAGTTTAGAAGAGGTGTTTCTCCATCGGCTTTGTAGAATAAGGCGTACACGCGGATTTCTTTACCTCGGGCACCGTTAACTTCGCAATCCACATGTATCTTGAGAATCCCAATATCGTCGCGCGAATCATATACCTTCTCTTCCATCCAAACATCGTTGATTAGGGCAGTTGCTTTCTGCCCCTGGGGCCTTCCCTCTTGGATGATATTGACTTTCACTGTGTTTCCACCTTCGGTGGAGGTGACAAAAACGGTGGCGCGACGTTGATCGGGAGATGAATTATCCTGTACATGCAGCCCTTCGGCATCTTCTCTCACCCATTCCGGCAAGTTGGAAAAGACGATTTTATTTCCGGGACATGCTGCGAAGTTCTCCCATCCAATACCGATGCCAAGATAGCCAGCCGAAATGTCACAACTGTCTATTTGATCTCTGACGGCGACCGTGTGTGTCTCCAAGTTGTCGTAGAACTGGCTAAGACTGGCAAGTACTTTGTTTGACCCCTCGGGATAAATGGCTATTTCCGACTTCATGCTTTGGGCAGCATAGTTGTTGTTGAAGTTCATCACGCTGAAAGGAACAAAGAAAGTGGCGGAAAGATAATCCTCGTCATCGGTAACCAGAAACAATTGTTCCTGTCCTGACATACCGTTTTGTACCGTATATTTTCCTTCAGGGTCGCTCCCTGCAAGTATCTTGCCATCACCTTCCATAGGTGCGATAAGACAACATGCCCGGACCCCCTTCCCTTTCATGTTTTTGACTTCAAAGATAACATTCAACTCCGCACCCCGTCGTCCGTTATTGCAGTCGGCTGAGATGTATCCGGAAAAGAGGATGGAGACTTCTGGCTTAGCTACCACAACCGTCGAAGTGCCTGTAGTTGGACCGTTTTGGGTTCCTTTACGTCGGCTTTCTTTCTTCGCCTTTATACATTTTTCTGCCCATTCTTTAATTTCATCCTGTTCTTTTCTTGAAAGGGTGGGGCATTTGGCAGCAGCATTAAAGAGCTCTAGAGCCTTGGTATATTTACCACTGGAGTAGTCAGTTTTACCCTGCTTAAAGTTATTTTGTGCAGTGTTGCTGCAATTGGGTTGTGCTGAAACTATTGATGTCAACAGACAACAGACAAATGCAAGAATGGTAATTTTTTTCATGTGAAAATGTTATGTGTTTATTGGGCAATGTTTTTTTGTCGGCATTTATTCTTGGACAACGGCTTCTTCGGCAACGAATTCTTCTTGTCGGATTTTCCCCCTCGCCATCGCCCTTGTACATTTTGCTGCCCATATATGTATTCTATCTTGGTCTTTTCTCGATAGGGCAGGGTAACGGGAGGCTTGACTAAAGCACTTTAGAGCCTGGGAATAATTACCTCTCTTGTAGGCATCTATACCTTGAGATACAAATTTATTTACAAATGCTGGACAGTTACTAGACATACTCTCCGCGTTGTTATTATCCGGATTAAGGTTATCACCTGCGGAAGCAACTTCTACGGGAGCAACTTCTACGGGAGCAACTTCTACAGAAGGCGCCTGTTGAATGTTTTGTGGGGCGAGATGGTCGCTGCTCCCGACATTTACAACGCGGGTAATGCGTGCCGTCGAATTGTTGGAATAAGCCTGTTTATATTCCTCATACTCTTCCCTTGTACGAGGCTCTTCCCACAACGACAAGGAATACTCATAGGCAGTAAAAGCCTCTTCATACGCTCCGATTTTCATCTGTTCGTAGGCATATTCAGACCATTTCTTGGCGGCCTCGGAGAGTTTGGGGTAAAGTCTGTCTTGGATGTCTGTTGCGCGTTTGAACACATCGGGCATCACGTCCGAATACAGGTCGTCCATGGGACGGATGACAGAGTCCAGAAGACGGCGTGCGTCTATAAGAGGTTGCGGGTTGGCTTCGTTGCCATCGTTAATCAAGTCTTGACAATTACGCACCTCTTTGTTGTATTCTATCATGGCTTGCTCGGCCTCTTTATAGTGTGGGCTCTTGCTGAAGAAGGCAAAATAGCTTGCAGCACCCGCCACCACCACAATTGCCGCGACAATGGCTACCCATACAGCTGGGCGTCCCCCCTTTTTACCAGCAGGTTTGTCCTTTTTTGTCTCTTCGGCTGACTTTACCGGAGTGGGGGCAGGCTGAGTGGCAGTTGGTGCTGGAGGTGTTGCCTGTGACGTTGGTGCCGTGGGTTGAGAGGGATTGATATTGCGGAGGTCGTTCATGAACTCGGCAATGCTCTGATGACGGTCTTGCGACTTCAACTGCATGGCTTTCATGATGGTTCGGTTGGCCTCTTCTGGCAAGTCGGGATTGAGTTCCTTGGGTTCGGGCATTGCCTCTGTGATACGGGCTGCTGCCTCGTAGGGGACTTTCCCTGTCAGGATGAAGTAAAGCGTGGCGCCGATGGCGTAGATATCCGTATAGGCTCCCTTTCGGCTATTGCGGGTGTATTGTTCGGTGGGAGCATAGCCGTGAGTAACCATCGAGGTTTGCGCCTGTGTTTTATCCTCTTCAAATTCTCGCGCCGAGCCGAAGTCGATAAGCACCGCTTTGTAGTCGGCGGTAATCATAATATTGTCTGGCTTGATATCACGATGCAGGATATGTCGGTTGTGGATGTATCCTACAGCATTAGCTATCTGTCCGATATAGTTTACCGCTTCAGGATATGTCAATGGTCCGTTCTTCTCCACAATACTCTGCAGGCTACGCCCTTCGACGAAAGGCATCACCATATAAGAGGTGTTGTTCTCGTCGAAGATGTCGATTACCTCCACGATACCGGGATGGTGCAGTGCTGCCAGTGTCTGCGCCTCTTTGACGAACGCTGCACGATATTTTTCGAACAAAGCCTCATCGGCTCCCTGTAGTTGAATCGTTTTTGCTTGGGTGTTACGAATACAACGGCCTGCCAGGAAATATTCTTTTATGCATACGGCTCGGTTCAGTCCTGTCTGCATGGCTCGATAGGTGATGCCGAATCCTCCCTCTCCGATTTTCTTTTCGATGACATACTTGCCACCATTGAGGGTGAAACCAGGTTGTAGTTCTTTGTAGCTGTCAAAGTTGGGTTCCATAATATTGTTTTTTTTATTTGTCAAAATTGTGCTCCGCAACCGTAAGGACATTTCCCTTCGGCTTTGATCTTTTTCCAGTGCAAATCCAGACTATATTCTTTCCCGCACTTGGGGCATCGGTATTCTTTCTGGTACTTGAGCTGTAAATCCAGCATGTCTTCGGTGAGCTTTTCTTTTTTTGAACTGCTCCTGCCCATTGTCAGAGTGCCGATCAAACCCGATAGCACCGAACCGGCCGACATAGCTACAATCCTCATTGTCATGTCTTTCGAAACAATCATAATAACAACACCAAGCAGTGCGGGAACAGAAGACAATAGGATTCGTGGCAGCTGCATTTTTGTACTTGCCTTTTTCGTCAGTTTCGACACCTCTTCGTGATAGTTGATATAGGCCTGTTTAATACGGTCGAATTCCATCGAATAGTCAGTACGCTGGGCATTTCGCACCTCCCCACGGAGATGGTCTACTTCGGGAGAAGCGGGAGGTGGATAGGCGGCTCGTTGAACATTGTTGTTTGATCCCTGGAAAGTGGAGAGAAGCTGTCTGATATTGAGCTGGTAGCATTTGTCGTCGGTACCATTGCCGCCTAGCCATATCATTTCGTTTCCAGTCACTTGGCAACTCGTGATACGTCTGCCATTGACGTATGTTCCATTCGTTGAATTGTTATCCTCGAGAGTGGCGACACCGTTTCGCCAATACAGGGTAGCATGATGTCGGCTTACTTTAATATAATTGGATGGTACATGGCATGCGTTTGCGCCATCAACCTCCCTACCTATTTTTATTACGGTATCCATAAATTAGAGTGGTTTCAAATACAAATAGTTTCTATTTAGTATAAATAACACCATGTCCTTTGCAGCGGGAACAGGGTGTTCGGATGTTGGCATACCCATCGCAAGTGGGACATGGGTAACATCTTTTTCCATTACATTGGGTGCATGTTTCCGTGATACTTCCCTTCCCCTCACAAGCTTTACATTCCTCAGTATATGTTTCTTTTCCATTCACTCCGGTTCCGGCACAGGGCCGACATGTGGCATTGTAAGTGCTGGTTATGGAGCCAGTGCCTTTGCATTCGGTATGGATAACCCATTCAGTCTCGCCAACACGATTCTTTCTTGGCACCTTGCCATTTCTGCAGTGAGTACATGGTTCTTGTTTCTCCTTTTTTATGTATTTTTTTCCATGACAATACGGACAAGGCTTGTTTTTTTCTCTAGTTATTTCTCCTTCCCCACCGCAAGCATCACATTGCCGAGTTATCGACCCCGAGTAATCGCAGACCTCGCAATAGATTGCTCCATTGCGACATTTGGGATTGGGACATACCGTAGGAATCTCTTTCTCTCCTTTACATTCCGGACAGGTGTATTGGTGTCGTGTCGATGAACTTCCATTAGTGGCATTTACATTGGTAGTGGTAGTAGTTGTATTGCCAGTACTAACCGAGCCATTGCCACTGCAAGTCGGGCATGAATAAAAACCGTTACCGTTGCATTTTCGACAGGTTTCACTCCCGTCCATCCCTGCGCCATCACATACTTCGCAAAATATCTTGCCCCCATGGCATTTGGAGTTGGAACAAAGATTTGTCTGTGCTATAATTGTGTTTGTAGAAAAAAACAATGATATGACACAAGATACAATAACAATGTTTTTCATTTTATCAACTGTGTTTTATTTCGTTCAATAACGACGGGTTATTATTATATCGTCAAATGTAGGCGTATGTGCATGGGAATGTTTATTTTTTCAGAGACACATTTAGAGGATGGGACATTTCTGATGTTTTTGTGGTATTACTCCCACTGTTGTAATTCGCATTACCTCCAATGCTAATAATCTCCCAAACCATCAAATTCTCTGCCAATATTAATTTCTATAACCAGTTTCTTTAATATTATTACAATCCAAGCATTAGTACAAATCATGCTGTCTCAATGCAATGAATCAGGATAGTTCCAAGACATCTGTATTCTGTTGAGGAAGTCTATTATATAGGGTCACATCTAAATGGATAATTCGCGGTAATCTCACTTGACTCACGACCACTATCATATTTCCCCTCTCCTTCAATATTGACCGAGGCTTTAGCCACTTTAAACAGTGGCATCTCTGCACCTACTTTTACATCACCTCCAGCGGAAAAACCGCTTCCTGTCTCAGAACTTCTTGATGATAATGTAAACTCTGCATCTTCAGGCTTGGCCAACTTTGCTCTAAATTTATCACTTCTATTGTTTGTTTTACAAATTTCATCAGCCTGATCAAAAACGTTCTTTACTGTGGATTGACTAGAGGTATACGATTTCTCGAGTTGAACAGGTCCACTTTGAACCGACCCTTTATTTCCAACATTATTATTCGTCCTACTAATATCAGCTGTTGGACGAGGAACAATGCGTTTTGGGGTGGCAGTATCTTGATTTGATGATTGGTTTCCACCCATATTAAAACCGCCAACCTTTCCAGATGTGGCACCCATCGCTGCTCCTGTAGCGCCAGCACCATTCATGGTACCGGCACTGGATGCACCCGCTCTTACTGCGGCACCACTTCCACTGCCGACATCGGTCCTCTCGACAGCAATGACGTTTTCGATAGTAGGATTCAGCACCCTTTGGCACCAGTCGTTATATCGTACAGATATTTCCTCACATTTATCAATCTGTGGCTTATATCCTTCTACAAATTCTTGATATTTCCCGTCTTGCCAAGCTTCTCCGATTTGACGCATATCCGTATTCATCAAATCATAGATATTATGTAAGGATTTTGACAAGTTTGTCAAGTTGTTTTTGAGTTCAGTTAGTGCCACTGAACTGGTTACTGCATTACTCATGATATTTGTTTTTTAATGATTAATTCGTAATTAATTAGTCAATGATTCCATTTGCTGCAAATGACTATCCATTTGCTGTAACAGTTGTTCAAGTCCGTAACAGTCGAGACCTTCGCCGGTAATATATTGGTGGAAGTTTTGTACATAAGGTTCCATCACGCCTTCATTGAATCCTTCAGCGACGCTATCTTGCCAACCTTCTTGAACAGTGTGCCACTCGGACTTCAGTCTTCTTTCAATGTCTTGGACTTGAGGTACAAAATCGGGGATCCCTCGCATAATCATTATTTGTTTAAGCTTTTCTGATACTTTTTCTGAATGCTTCAAATCGTTTGTCATCAGTAGAGGGGCGACAATCTGTTTTTACTGTAGCTACAGTTTCTATATTGCCTGACTTTAAATCGGTTGACAAAACATCTTGCAGTTTTTCAATACACCCTCGTAGCAACTGATATGCCTTGGGAGTCTGTTGATTGCACATGTTCTGAATAAGATAATGACCACCCCCTGATCCATTATACGCTTCAATTTCGCTTTGGCATTGTTGAACAATTTGTTGTCCCCGCTCTTCTCTCATTCGCCACTTTTCTACTTCCATACGAGCCATTTCAACATCTTGTTCTTCCATAATACAACTAGGGCACATCATCCCAGATGCAGACGCCGATGCCTGCGAAGCTCGACAAGCACTTAAGGCAGCCTCCGCCATACTCAACCTTTGTTGGGCATCTCTTAGTCTGTCTTGGATAAAATCCAGCTTTTGCTTTAGAGTATCCCTAGTACCATTGATATGAGAGATGACGGCAGAATCAATGTTTGCCATTGCTTCGCCGGTACACTTCAACCTGTTGCCTAGTTCTTCCAGCAAGTTTAAATCGCGTATATATGCACCCGACTTTGCCATAATAAATTTCTTCTGGTTTTTACAAATGAGTCGGGCCTCCGATGTAGGTCGTCAGTTTCTTTTCCAACTGGAACAAAATATTGCCTTCATAATTTCTTAATACCTCACAAAGAGGTTTAATCTGCTCTTTGTCCTCATTGAAATTCTGTTGGAACTGCATAAAATTATTGTCCTTCCAACTTTCACTGACTGCTTCGACAGCCATCTCAGTTTTGTGGAGCTGTCTTTCCAACTTTTCAATCGCATCGTTTATCTTTCCACGATAAGCGCAAATCGATTCGGGGTCGTTGATTACTGTTGATGCCATAATGATAGTGTTTGAATAATTTAATTGTTTGTATTTTTATTGTTCGTTTTATATACGGTATGGTTTGAACTTCGTGACGGCATTATTCACGTTGTTATAGTACAAACCACGGTACTTCGTTGCAGGACGGTTAATGACAAGCAACTTGTTGGCAGCCGAGTTACCGACGACCTTGTCGGATTCTTGTTCAGGCATCTGCAATGCAATACGATGACAGAACATGTTTTGTGCACCATAACCAATCTTGTTGAGATTTGCCAGATTGTCGACCTGCAGCACTGTGAACACGCCCACCATCGGACCGTTCTTCATCACATACTCCAACAAACGCGAGCATTCCGACTGCAAATCGCCTCGACTTCCAGTGCCATCGAACATCCGTCCACGCTGGAACTCAAAAATGTTGATAAAGAAATGTGTCATTGGTAGTGAAGGGTCGTTCTTTCGTGCATCAATTACCTCGTCTTTTACAAATTGTAGATAATCCTTCACCTCCTCGGCATTCCTAACTTCTTGCAAATTGCAATATCCGCAGGCTGCAGCGTACATCTCGCTTTGGAACAAACTCTGCAACGGATCGTCATCCATCATAAAGTTCATTAAAATCACATTGCATGCCTTTTCTGTGTGTGCAGCGATTTGCGACAGCAATGTATGGTATGCAATACCCTTGGCCACCCCTTGGTCGCCTCCAATGATGAGGATGTTGTTGTTGCTGTCTTTGGTAAGGGGTACATTGACATGATATTGCGAGATGGCAATGCTCTCACCTATATAGACACCCACTTCACGCGGTGCATCCTGTGGCTTATAGTGGCGTTCGGAAACGATACGTTCACTGAACTTTGGCAGTTCGTCGCTGCGGAAGGTGCGCAGTACGTGGTCGTCCACCATTTCTGGATGTATGCTTGCGAACTCGGCTACCTCATCCAAAAGGGTTTCCAATTCCTTGGAAGCATTGATGAAGTAGGAACGGGTAAAGATGCTGGCGGCTTCTGCTCCAGACTCGTTGTTGTAGACACAGGTGCCAGTTTGGAAACGTGGAGCAGGAACGGAGTGTGGCCAGTGAATCAAGTTGTTGAAATCATTGGGGTCGCTTTTGAATACCACACGGTTGGCGATGAGGTCATAGGGTACTATGCTCTTGGCGGGGAGCTTCTGAGTGGCAAGGATTAGGTTTATGCCGAATTTACGATACTCCTGAATGATGGCGTGTATCTTGGCATTTGCCTCTTTGCTGATATTATCGTTCTCTATCTCAAATATCTTTTGGAACTCATCGATGATCACCAGCAGTCGGGGCACAATCACTTCTGGATTGACTCGTTTCAACTCGACGATGTTTGTCACGCCGTTCTCTCGACATAGAGCCATTCGGCGGGTGCCCTCTTCGAACACCTCGCGGAGGATACTGAGGCCAAATTCGCGTTCTGCCTCGGGGGCAATTACACGGGCATGGGGCAACTTGTGTTTGGCATATACGTTGAACTCCACGCCTGAGAAGTCGAGCAGATAAAGTTGCAACTCTTTGGGAGAATAATGTGTAATGGCACTTGCAATGATGGTATGCAGGAAAACACTCTTTCCCGATCCTGGAATTCCAATCACCACTGCTGAGTTCTGTCCGCTCTCTTGGGTAATCTGGAGTGCGGTGGTTTTCATCTCCTTGGTCAGTCCGAACGGGAGGTCGATACGGTTAGCGCTTTGCCCCGACCACCAGTCGTTTTCCGGCAACATGTATTCGGTGAATTTCAAGATGGTCTCCGTCTTTACTTCCAGACCTTGGTTTACCTTTCTGACAATGGCCGAGAGTATGTTGTTTTGGAATGATTCGTATTGGGATGTTGGGCCGTTTTCCGAAGTGAAGTCACAGGTTTCGCAAGGTGCGGAGTATATAGCGCTCTGCAGCCCACGAAATACTTTGGTCGATTCCTCCGTCCGGTTTGCTTCTTCGACATCAACTAATGCCATCACCGAAACCCCAGCTCTGGGTCCACTACGGAATATCTTGGCCAGCTTGGCGCCAATATCATTGCCATAGCCATTGGGGATATCCTTCAGTACCAAAAGGGTGTAAGCTACCTTTTCGCTCTTGCTCTGGTTGTATTCGGCAATGTTGGAGATGTCTCCCTGCAGCAGATTCTGAATGATGTTTTCCGTGTGCGAGGCTTCCGCATTGAGCATGTTGGCGAATTCGTCATAGCGCGAGATGATTTTAAACACACCCTTGTTTAGTCCCTTAAACAGGCTGCAGGTGCCTTCCATCTCGTTGAAATCGACCATCACCACATGCATAATTCCGTTCGCTGCCGCCAGCATTCTTCCAATCAGTGTGTTGACTGTATCGAAGCACTGCTGTTTCTGTTTCTTGGTGTATTTGAAGAGTATGTTTCCTCCATAGAGGCTTTGCACATACACTCGTTGTTTTAGTTCGACAGGTGTCTGCAGGATGGTGTATCGTGCCGTTTTCTCTCCCAGATAGAAGGTCTTTTGTACCTCGCCGTTTTGGCGGGGAGTTGTCTTCCAAATCTGAGATTCGGTAGGAGCCAGTTCGAGTCGGTCGGTGAAGAGGGGCGGGTTTTTCGTATAGTAATCCCCAACGAGCGCGTTGATCATGGGCAATACCGCCTTACGCAATTCCTCGTATCGGCTGCTCAGCTCGGCTTTTCTGTCGTCCACCTCCTTCAAACCTGCCGCGAGGTCAGATTCACTATTGCTTCCCATCAGACGATACTGATAGGTGATATCTAATTTTTTGATATCTGCATCGTAATCTTTCTGAAACTCGGTGCTTTCGATCTCTAGTCTTTTCAGCAAGGTTGACAGCTGGGATGCCACAAAATCATAACGCTCAATCAGAAGGTCGAGCACATCTTCCGAAAAATGTTTTATAACTGCATGACGGCGTGTCGGCAGTCGCGTCGATTTGAAGTCGGTGACAATTTGCTTCATCTGCTCGCTTCGTCCGGCAAACAAGTCGTCCACATTTCTACCGAAGTCATACAGCACCGACGTGGGGATCACTGTTTTTGACTTCGGTTCTACCTCCTTCACCGGGGTGGCGGGAGCGTCGTCGGGCATCTCGTCGAACATTGCTTTCCAGTTGGCGGTCACTGGGGCGTTGGCCACCATGATGCGGTCGCCAGGCTTCACCGGGGCGTTTCCTTTCACCTTTCGTCCGTTCACATAGGTCCCGTTGGTGCTCTGCAAGTCCACAATCTCAAAGATGCCGCCGTCCATCATGACAATCTTGGCATGGTGCCGGCTGACCATCCCGCCCGCAACCACAATGTTGTTGTCAGGCAACTTCCCTATGGTAAGTTCTTTCATATCATCAGTAATTATTATCTCTCATATATTTCTTCACGGCCATGGCCAACTCGCCGCAGGTTTGGTAGCGGGCGGCAGGCTCCTTGGCGGTGGCTTTGTTCACAATCAGTTGCAGGTCGTCTCCAATCATAGGGTAATAGCCTTTCATAAGTGGGGTGGGCTCGTACATGATTTTATGTCGAATTTCATCTCTATTCTGCCTCATGTCAACGCTGTCCGAGAGGAATGGCAGACGACCTGTAAGCATCTCGAACAACATTACCCCAAGCGCGAAAATGTCAGTATAGCGACCACATTGTCCGCGCCCCGACTGCTCGGGTGGCATATAAGCTGGTGTGCCGAAACCTGTACTGGCACCTCCGTCTCCCATTCGCGAAGCAATACCTAGGTCAATGAGTTTCACCCGCCCATCTGGCTGCAACATCACATTGTTCGACTTGATGTCGAGGTGCAGAACTCCGTCGTAGATTCCCAAATGAGGTATCTTAACCCGATGCAGGAACCCCACAGTCTCCACCACCTCCAAGAAAATGGGCAATGCCCGCCGCTCCGGAATCAGCCCCACCTCGCGATAGATATAACTCTCCAAACTGCGTCCTTCCACAAACTCCATGATAAGAAACATCTGGTTGCTGCTGGGCAGGTCAATGAGCTCGACAAGTTTCGGGAGGTTGGGATGCTGGGCATAGAGCATGAGCTGGGTTTCCATATTGCGGAAGTTTTCGCGTATGACGGCATTGTTCATATGGCGTAACTTCAGCTCTTTGATAGCAACGGCAAACCCACTGCGCTTATCAATGCCCCAGTAGACACGTGCGGTACCGCCTTCGGCAATCAGGTGGTCCACATGATAGTTTTCGAGTATGGGTAGGTCATTCATTGTGCAGTAGGCGTTTGTCCTTTTTCGTCGCCATTGTCTGTATCCGGAGCTTCTTGCTTTTCAGTTTGTTTCGTTGGTTTCCCTTTCAGGGCGTTGACATACTTCTGGCGAGTAGCGTTGTCTTTGGCTTTGTCAAATAGAGCGACTATTCCTTTGTATAGTTTGTCTTTCCCATCTTTCTTGTTATGGGGGATATTCAGTTTCTTGCATGCCTCTTGCAATTTACCTTTATCATCCCTCATCTCGTTTAGTTGTTTATAGAATTCAGTGGTGAGTTGTGCCTGAAGGACTGCGTCTTTGGTTTTGCTTTTCTCGTTGTCAATTTGTTTCATCGCATCAGCTTTCTCCTTCTCAGCTTTTTCTTTCTCAGCTTTTGTGGCATTCAGTTGTGCTTCCGCTTGGTTAAGTTTTGTTTGGGCGGCATTCAGCTTGTCTTCCATCTCTTTTTTGTCTTTGGTCAGAGTGGTGACCATGTTCTTCGCCTCTGTTACCATTTGTGCTTTCTCTGCGACAATGCTATTGAGTGAATCTTTTTCATGTTTCGACTTGGCTGAGCTGGCTTCCCTCAGAGCATGGGCGTACTCTGCTTCCAATTTGATGGCTTCTTTCTCGGCGTCTTTCAGTTCGTTTTCCAGCTTCAGCATCTGTCCTTCATCCTCTTTTTGCTTCAGCTCATTTTTCTGGTTATTATGTAGAATAAAGAACCCTCCGACAAGGAGCATTAGCGCCAATACTCCGCCACCGATATAAATCCACTTCAAGTTTCGTTTTGTCGGGACTGGAGAAGGTGTTGACTGCTTTTGTAGCTCGGCAGGTGCAACTTGCGGTGCTTTGGCAGGAAAGTAGTTTTGCCAAGGCAGCGGTGTATCGCCAATACAAAGTTCGTCGCCCGCCTTCAAACGTGTTTCGCTGGCGATTCGCTTCCCGTTGACGTATGTTCCGTTGGCGGACCCTAGGTCCACCACGGAGATGTTTCCGTTGTCGTCTTGCACCATTTGTAGATGCACTCGGCTCACTTTTGCGTCGTTGACTACGATATTATTATCCTGGCCACGGCCAACGGTTTTGACTATCATCTTTCAAACTATTATTTGTTGTTATTTTTGCTTTGCAGAGCCACTAAGTTGGCAACTCTTTTTTCGTGGGTACGATATGCGTCTTTCAGGGTTCCGCCTTCTCCATCGATTTTCTCTATTTCTTCCCTTAACTTATTTTGGATTTTCCGCATATTGTCCGCCGATTTACCCGTTCCTCCGATAGATTTAATCTTGCTTTCCAATGCGTTAATAGAGTCGTTATTCTGTCGGATGATTTCTTCTAAAGACTTGTAGTCAGTATATGATTTGATTGTATCATCTACCGCTTTTTGGATAGCTTTTTCACTTACACGAGTTGACCATGGGTGCCAGATGATGATTCCCAGTACAATCAGCGCAACCACCGCAATAGCGATAAACATGGGGTTTGTGTGGGAGGGTCTTTTTTTCTCCTCTTTGATGTTGCTGAACGATGGGATCGATTGGCTGTTGGCGGCTTCTTGAATGCGGGGTTCGGGTTCGTGGGCGGCAGGTGTTTCCACTGGCCTTGTTTCCAATGGATTGTAGCTCTTGAACTCGCTGGTCGCCCAGTTGCTGTTATCTACCCCAATCATCTCCAGCGTGCAATTGTCTTGTCCGCCAGGCCGTACTGTCTCACCCTCCATGGCCAATTCGATGAGCCGTTCGCCTTTTTGATGTAAGGTAAGACTGTCGTCGTCCATCACGCGGTGAATGGTGCGGTCAGGAATCATGCCGCTGAGGCCGTCGCTACAGATGAGGAAGATGTCGCCGTTCTTCGGGTGGATAGGTCTGTTCTCAAAGTTGAAGGAGGGTTGAAGCTCGGGTTTGATGCCGAGGGCCTTCATGATGCGGTTCTTGTTGGGATGGTGTTCTGCCTCTTCGTCGGTTATCTCACCTGCATCGACGAGTGTTTGTACGTAGGAGTGGTCCTTGGTGATTCGATGCAGTTGTTTCTCTTTGCCCATATACAGGTAGATACGGCTGTCACCCACATGGGCTATCCACACACCGTCGTCCTGTACAAGCACGATGCAGGCTGTAGTACCCATGCCTTTGAGTTCGGGATGTGCGTCGGCATGACCGAGAATTTGCATATTGGCAAACTGCAGAGCGCCGTTTAGGGCATCAATCGGCGTGGCATATTGTTCCTTGTCGATGTGGCTGATGATGCTGTCGACAGCAATCCTCGATGCCGTGGCCCCGCCTACATGACCTCCCATGCCATCACAAACGACAAACAGGTCACCATTAGGTGTACCCAATTTATAGCCGTGACTATCTTCCTGTGCTTTGCGCACATTACCGATAACGCCTTTGGCGAATATCTTGCTTTCGTTTCCGGAAATAAGGCTCATAACTATTTATTTACATGAGTTTTTTTTCTAGTGTTCAATACCAACAACAATGTATTGAAGACAAAGACAATAGCACCTATAATCACTAAAGCCAAACTACTGTCAGTTCCTCTTAACACCGCTACTTTACACAACCCGCCTAATATCAGAACAAATCCAATAATCATTCCAATCACCAACTTTATGAGGTCGCTACTATTCTTTGTTTTTTGTTTACCGGTGTTTGTATCAGCTTCTGATTGATTCTCATACGAGGATGCTTTTTCCTCGTTTTTTTCTGTATTGAGGAGGTCTGGATCATCGAAATACATGCGCCATGGAATAGTGGTATTACCAATGCGGACAATATCCATGTCATTTATAGGTATTTCTCCGCTGATCTTCTGTCCGTTGACATATGTACCATTTGTACTGCCAAAGTCAGAAAGAGTAAAATGACCATCGTCGTGTTGAATGATTTGTAGATGATGGCGCGAAGTACACGGGTCGGTAATGACCTTGTCGTTTGCCTCGTCTCTTCCTATGGTAATGACTCTCATAAACAATACGTTTAAGTATAAAATGTAACGATTGCTTCTCCTAGGCCGATGATATCACCGCTGCGAAGTGTGTACTGTTGATAGAACTGGCCGTTGACAATAATGCCTTGGGCATACGAGCGGCTTCTGTTGAAAACCTCGAAGGCCGAACCATTGAATATTATCTCTGCATGATGACTGGAGACGGTTTGGTTGTTGGCAAAGGACACATCATTGTCGGTATCTCGACCAAGAGTCACCAGGGGCTTGTTGATAGTGTAGCTGAACACTTCGTTGCCGGATTGGCATTGTAGGCGCGGGAAGAGATTTTTGGTCTGCATCAGCTTAAACAACCGTTCCTCTTCGGCGGCTTTCTTTTCTTGCATCGAAGCATTGAGTATGGCTTGTTCCTTAGCCTCTTGCTCTCGGCGCAAAGCATCCATGGCTTCGAGATTACGTCGCTCGCTTTCCTCTTGCTGAAGGCGATATTGCTCATGCATAGCCCGATTGGCTTGTTCGCGTTCCTTTTCCTTTTTCTGCGAAGAGAGAATGATAATGACAACGGCGCCTATAATGGCAAGTACGATGATGGCAGTAAGCCACCAGTATTGAACCAACCTTTGGACGAAAGTTACCTTGGGTGCGATAAAAGGTGGCAGCGGACGTCGCATCTTGTCGACAGTGAGACGCAAGGGGTGCGGCTTACCATCGCGCTCGCAGTGGGAAACGAAGGTGAATTTGTAGTTGCGGCCAAGAAGACGGTCGTCGAATCCGTGATAATAGTGTTTCAGATTGCCGACAGTAGCATTCACATCGGTGGTAGAAGAAGTGACCAGCCCAAAGGTGCTCTCAGACAATATGTTGATTTCTGGAGCATTGCCAGCTATGGGATACTTGATTACATAGATAGGTGTGTTTGCCCCGAGTGCATGCTTGCGAATGGACTCCATGTCGGTGCTGGCGCCAGCCGCTTTCATATTGAGACCTGCCGTCACCACGACAATGACACCCGCCCGATCGGGAGGGAGTAAGGAAATACCCTCATCGATGGCCTGATAGAGGTCGGTCATCATCGAAAAACTGGGGTATTGGCGACTGTTGCACTGATAGGAAGAGACTGCATTAGTCAGACGTTGGCGATCGGATGTAAACTGCCCTACTAGCGGCTTGATGACTTTCTTTTCGGTGTCCTTCTGACGGTCGAATACGGCAACATCAAAAGCATCAGTCGAGTCAATCGATATCTCGTTGAAGAAACGTGACAATACTTCACGGGTAAACTCGCTTTGGCGGTTATGACTTGCCATGTCTTCCCAAAGAATGAGGATGTTCTTCGCCATGCCTTTTTTCTCGCCGGCAGGTAATGCCTCAACCTTGAACTCAACCAGTTCGCCTTCTTCATAAAGAGCAAACTGGGATGGGTCTATCGCCTCGGTGTTACCTGTGTTCCACACAAAAGACACGTTAGGAAAACTATCGAGAATGTAGTTGCCCTGCAATCCTCGCGTTATTTGGGCCGAAAGCGGCATGACCAAAAGGGGAAAAAGTAGGAAGAGATGTATTGTTTTCTTCATACCGAGTTATTTTGATCCGTATAAAACAATAACAATATTCCGCAACAGTCTTAGAATGTAGAGCGGAATTTGAAAACCGTCTGTCCGATTCTAATCACATCACCATCCTGCAGATAATAGGGATCCAGTTCAATATCTGCATCGTTGACAAAGGTGCCGTGCGACGATTGACTGTCGGTGATGGAATATTTGCCGGCACGGAACAGCAGTACTGCATGCTTCGAAGATACCATATTGTCGTTGACCGTGATGCCACAGTCCATGTCTCGTCCGATGATGTTGCGGCCCTCGTAGAGTTTGAAATCCACACCCAGCGGGTCGAGCGTGTAGCTTACTAGCCAGCCGACTAGTTTCCTCGCTTCACGATAGGTTTGTTGTCCTCGGTTACCATTGGTTGTTGACATGTCGTCGAAATCGCCAAACATGGTCCGGCTCGACATCGGTGCGGCCCCTGTGGGAGTGGGAGCGACTCCGGGGTTCCCCATCGGGACACCACCCTCCACCACCATAGTCTTTGCGCCACCCATACTGCTGCCTGCGCCAGGTGCTACTTCGGTGGCATTGTGCGATCCTTGGTCTTGGTTACCAAATACTTCAGTTTTCATAGAGGAGGATGAACCGCCACCATTGGATTTGCAATAAGGACATTGATCACCTTGATAATAGTGACCATTGGGGCATTGTTTGAAATCTTGCGACATAGTTTTGTATTTTATTTATGGGTGCAAATATACACATTTTTCTGATACTGAATAAATATTTTAATGTAATACATTTAAAACTATTGGTAATAAGCAAGTTGAGTGGTGAGTTTGTCGGTAGGTTATTGTTAATAATGCAATTATTATCCATGAATTTGCATCTTTTTTGTGGTCATAATACATTACATTTTAACTGACAATACCCAGCCATGACTGGACGCTGGTCGAAACCAAACCTAGCGAAAAAAGATGCCCAGCCTGATAGGTCGCGCACGATTTTATTGCAGTGTCGACATTTCTTTTTTACACGTGCTTAAGACCTCTGAACGGTAGAAACCGCCGCATCCTCGGACAAATAGCGGGAATGACATGTTTTGATGTATGCAAGATGTTTGTAATCAGATGTTAATAGGATATAAGGAAGTTGGTTTGACATAATAGCCCCTCCGTAACAACTCCGACTCAACTCCGACTCAAGTCCGGTTGTTCTACGATTGCCGTCGGAGAAGACTTTGAGATAATACGGATGCATCGTGCACGATGTATTCCGCGATTACTCCCTTTGGCAGTTTTTTTGTAGTCGCCATACAATAATAGCAAACATTCCTCGTTTTTATCATTCAAACTATATTTAAAATCGAATACTAAAAATGGATTTATCAAACATCTTGGTGATTGCCGGCAAGCCGGACTTGAGCGAACTGGTGTCGCAGACGAAAGGCGGCGCCGTGGTTACGAACCTCGTAACGGGTCAGAAATTCCCTGTCTTCAAAAGCGATAGAATCAGCTCGCTGGGCGAGATACGTATCTTTACCGAAAACGACGAGCGTCCGCTCGACGAAGTGATGCAGGCCATCTTTAAGCAGCTCGACGGCAAGGCCACCGAGTTCGAGCCCAAGAAGGCTGAAAGCAAGGTGATGTTCGACCTGCTGGCTCAGGTGCTTCCCGACTACGACCGCGAGCGCGTGCATGCTTCGGACGTCAAAAAGCTCTTCTCGTGGTACAACATTCTGCTGGCGGCAGGAAAGATAACCCTCGAGGAGGAGAAGAAGGAAGAGGAGAACAAGTAGTTGCCGGTTGTCAACGGTCAGTCAAGTAATAATCAAACAAATAGTAGGACGATGAAAAAGGTATTGTTGACGCTTTGCGTCGCGTGCTTGGTCGCGATGACGGCCTGCAAAAAGGATGATCCTGAACCCAACAACAATCCCTCCGGTCCCGAGCAACCCGAGGTGATCGACGGCGACGGCGTGTTTATGCCCGCCATGAAGATTGCCCAGGTCCATGTCGACGGCGAGCTCAACGAGGAGTGGGAGTGGGACAACGACGGACTCCTGACATCGATTATGAAAGCTGACGAGTATGGCAACATGATGGATGCCGGCAGTTTCACCTATCAGAACAGCCGGTTGCACCAGGCGAATTCGACGATACAGGGTATTCCTGTGACGATCGCATACGACTACAGAAGCAAGTGGCTCGCCTCGTTGAGTGCCAATTCGGGCTTCACCCAGGTGTTGACGGCATCGGTCGACCACAACGCCGACAACAAGATTACGCATCTGACTTTCGACGTGAACAGCGATTTGCTGGCGATGCTGTCCGGATTTCTGGGTGGCGGCGGCTTCTTCAAGGCCACTAAAGAGGCTGGCCGTAAGGTTGCCGTGAACAGCACGGATATCAGTATTGATATGGATTGGGTGGGCGACAACGTGTCGCAGCAGCGACTGAGTGCCGACGTCGACGGCAGTGTGACGCTGGGCGAACTGCGCACTCTCATGAACCTCGATTCGATGCTCGGCCCCATGGGTGCCATCATTTTGGCGACTATCCCCGACACGACGTCGTTCCCGGTGCAGATTTCGATTCGCGACACCATCAGCATGACCTACGACAACCACCCCAACCCCTTCTGTGGCTTTATCGGCTCGTTGGAGAACCTTTCGCTTTCGGCCAACAATGTGGTCACTTCGACCACCGCCATCGCGGCGTCGGCCACGATTACCTTTTTGTCGTTCCAACTGCCTTTCCCGCTGCCGATACCTATCGAGTCGGGTACGGTGAATTACGACTATACGTATAACCCTCAAGGATTCCCGTTGACGAGGACCGACGACGAAGGAACCGTAACACAATACACATATTTACAGTAAGATGACATATACAGAGAAAGACCATAAATACAAGCGCTACACTGTTACCTCGGCGCTGCCCTATGCCAACGGTCCCGTGCATATCGGCCACTTGGCCGGCGTCTACGTGCCCGCCGACGTCTATGTGCGCTACCTGCGCGCCCAAGGCGAAGAGGTGATGTTCATTGGAGGAAGCGACGAGCACGGCGTGCCCATCACCATCAAGGCCCGCAAGGAGGGCTGCACGCCGCAGGATATCGTCGACCGCTACCACAAGATTATCAAAGACAGCTTCGCCGAGCTGGGCATCTCGTTCGATATCTACAGCCGCACTAGCAGCAAGGAGCACCACGAGACCGCAGCCGCCTATTTCAAGAAACTCTACGAAGAGGGCAAGTTTGTGGAGAAAGTGTCGATGCAGTACTATGACGAGGAGGCGGGTTGTTTCCTGGCCGACCGCTACATCACCGGTACCTGCCCTCACTGCGGCAACGAGCGCGCCTACGGCGACCAGTGCGAAGCCTGCGGTACCTCGCTGAACGCCACCGATTTGATTAACCCCAAGAGTGCCCTCAGCGGCTCGAAGCCCGTGCTGAAGGAGACCAAGCATTGGTTCCTCCCCCTCGACCAGGACGAGCCTTGGCTGCGCGAGTGGATTCTCGAAG
>JAEEGL011843151.1_pt1 | contig 52668 bp, 48 predicted proteins | sample 9134231 | NCBI WGS metagenome assembly JAEEGL01 (sample SAMN16246548, study PRJNA631951) | gut metagenome | biome: gut microbiome; feature: rumen; material: fiber-attached | host: Bos | place: Iran: Karaj | collected 2018-10
ACTGTATCTGACATGAACGCGGCCTGCCGGCGCGTTCCGAATCTCGGCCTGGTCTGTATAGACTATCTGCAGCTAATGCAGTCGGCAGGTCATCAGAATTCCTACAGCAATGAAAACCGTGTGCAGGTGGTCAGCGAAATCAGCCGTATGCTGAAGGTAATGGCAAAAGAGCTTAATGTGCCTGTTATTTGCGCATCTCAGCTGAACCGAGGGGTAGAGAGCCGGCAGGATAAACGTCCGTTGCTCTCGGATCTGCGTGAATCCGGTTCCATTGAACAGGATGCTGACGCTGTTATTGCTCTTTACCGTGACGGATACTATAACCGTGAGAGCGAAACGCCGAATCTGGCGGAAGCTCTGATCTTGAAGAACCGCCGCGGGTCTACAGGTTCGGTATATTTGAACTGGCTCGCTGACTATACATCTTTCACATCCTATGAGGGGAACCGTGAAGAAGATTACTGATTTTATTTCAGCACATCATCTGCTCCGTCCGGGAATGAAGGTTCTGTGTGCCGTCTCGGGGGGAGCTGATTCTATGTGCCTGCTGTACGTTCTGAACAGGGAAAAGGACGCGCTTGGCATTACGCTTTCAGCTGCGCACTATGAGCATGGCATCAGGGGTGAGGAATCTGAAAGAGATGCCGCATTTACCGGTCAGGTCTGCCGTGAAATGGGAATTGAGCTTGTCTGTGAGCATGGGGATGTGCCCGCTTTTGCGGCAGAGCATCACCTTGGCCTTGAGGAAGCAGCGCGCACGCTTCGCTATGCCTTTCTTAACCGCTGCGCGGACAGTCTCGGCTGTGATGTTATTGCTACAGCCCATAATCTTGAAGACAACGCGGAAACCGTGCTTTTTCATCTCGCAAGAGGGAGCGGACTGCGGGGCCTGTGCGGGATCCCGCCGAAGAACGGGCGGCTGATCCGGCCGCTGCTCGCAGTCTCCAGGGACGAGATAGAGGCTTTTCTTAATAGTGAAGGGATTTCCTGGGTAAATGACAGCAGCAACGGTTCTGACTGCTACGTGCGCAACCGTCTGCGCCATAATGTGTTGCCGGAACTTCGCAGGGTTAACCCTCTGTACGCGGAAGCTGTCCTGCGCACATCGGAACTTTTGCGCCGGGACGAAGAGGCTCTTTCCGCCTTTGCCGAAAGATTTATAAAAGAGTATTATGACGGAGTCTCTCTTCCGGCTAAAGCTTTGCTTGAACAGCCGTTTTCCGTTGCTTCAAGAGTTGTGAGATTTCTGTGCCCGCAGCCGCTTGACTTCGGTCACGTGGAAAGCATTTTGACTCTGGCGGGGAACACGGAACTTGGTTACGCCGATGTACCCGGACTGCGTGTAAGGTGCGAGCAGGGGAGACTGTACTTTGCCTCGCAGGCTGTCTGCTCATTGCCGGATATAGAGATCGTTCCGGGCATGGATTTGCTTCTTCCCGACAACGGCCTGAGAGTGCGCGCAGAAATTTTAATTTTTCATGAAAAAGTTAACGCCTTGTTAATACCTTTTTGCATAAAATGTGGTGAAATATACGGGCGCGTAAAAATGACTTCCCGCCGCAGCGGCGACGTTTTTCGCCCTGCCGGAAGAGAATGCTCCAAAACACTGAAAAAACTTTTCCTGGAACAGGGGCTAACGCAGCGTGAACGGGAAACCGTACCGGTTTTCCGCGATGACAGGGGCGTGCTGGGAGTATACGGCTGTGCCGTGGATGAACGCGTATGTCCCGTTGAGGGAGACGAGGTTCTTGCAGTGACGGTTGAATCCATCCAGAAGGAGATTTATGAACAGAATTGACAGCGATATAGAATACGTTCTCATGCCGGAAGATATGATCAAGCGGCGAGTGAAGGAAATCGGGCAGCAGATAGCCGAGGATTTTGACGGGAAGGATCCTGTGTTTGTCGGCGTTTTAAAAGGCTGTTGGATTTTTATGGCTGATCTTGTCAGGGATATACCGGTAAAGTCTTCAGTGGATTTTATGGCAGTTTCCTCTTACCAGGGCACATCGTCTACAGGTGCCGTGAAGATCAATAAAGACCTCAGCTGTGATATTCTCAGCAGACATGTGATTCTTGTCGAGGATATTCTGGATTCCGGCGTAACACTCAGTTACCTGAAAAAATACCTGATGGTTCGTCAGCCAGCTTCTATTTCAATTGTCACACTGATGGACAAACCCTCCCGTCGCAAAGCGGATGTTTTTGCGGATTATTCCTGTTTTGAAGTTCCGGATGCCTTTGTTGTCGGCTACGGGCTTGACTATAATGAGCGTTACCGCAATCTGCCTTATATCGGCGTTTTGAAGAAAGAAATCTACTCAACCTAACTAAGGATGTGAAAGTGTTTGAAACCTAACCGAAAAAAAGTTAGAGACATCGGGTTTTACGTATTGCTTGCGGTTATTATCATAGCAATCGTATATACCATGAATCTTGACAGCAAGGTCAATGAAGTCAGCAGCTATTCCGAACTGGCGGATCTGTTTGAAAACGAAAAGGTTGAATCATTCCGCACAGAAGGGAATACCATCATTCTCCAGGTGAGAACCGGGAATCCGGTCGATCCGGTTGAAGAACAGCAGTACAGCCTGTACAGCTTTTCTGTGTTTTATCAGGACTTTGGCGACTTGATCCGTGAACAGCATCAGTCCGGAATCCTAAAGGAATACGATTACACCGAAGGCTTTGTTATGCCCTGGTGGGCCAGCTTCATTCCTTACCTGATCATTATGCTGGGGGCTATGGGCCTCTGGTACTTCATGATGAACCGTGCCGGCGGCGGTGGCGGAGCGGGCGGCTTCGCGCGTTTCAGCAAAGCCCGTACAAAGCTCGGTTCCGATGAGAAGGATAAGAAGACCTTTAAGGATGTTGCCGGCTGCGATGAGGAGAAAGCAGAGTTGGCGGAAGTTGTTGACTTCCTTAAGGATCCGAAGAAATATACAGAGATGGGCGCCCGCATTCCAAAGGGCATCCTTCTCGTAGGTCCTCCGGGAACCGGGAAAACGCTCCTTGCAAAAGCTGTGGCAGGGGAAGCAAATGTACAGTTTCTGTCCATTTCCGGTTCAGACTTCGTGGAGCTGTATGTCGGCGTCGGTGCAGGGCGTGTCCGTGACCTGTTTGAACAGGCAAAGAAAGTTGCTCCTGCTATTATTTTTATTGATGAAATAGATGCAGTCGGCCGGCAGAGAGGTTCCGGTCTCGGCGGCGGGCACGATGAACGCGAACAGACGCTCAACCAGCTCCTCGTGGAGATGGACGGCTTCGGAAGCAACGAAGGCGTTATCGTTATGGCGGCCACAAACCGTGCTGACATTCTGGATAACGCGCTCCTTCGTCCGGGGCGTTTTGACAGGCAGATTTATGTCGGCCTGCCGGATATTCGCGGCCGTGAGGAAATCCTTAAAATACATTCCCGCGACAAGCAGCTTGCTGATACAGTCGATCTTAACAGCATCGCAAAAGGTACTCCGGGTTTTTCTGGTGCCGATCTTGAAAACCTGATGAATGAGGCCGCCATTCTCGCGGTTCGCAGAAGAGAGCGCTTTATCACGCAGGAGGACATTGACGAGGCTATCCTGAAGGTTCAGATGGGTCCCGAGAAGAAATCCCGCAAGATGTCGGACAAGGCAAGAAAACTTACCGCCTATCATGAATCCGGTCACGCGATCACGGGCAAATTCCTGAAGAATGTAGACCCTGTCCACTATATCACCATTATTCCGCGCGGCATGGCAGGAGGTTTTACGCTTTTCCGCCCCCAGGAAGATTTGGAAAACTTTAAGTCCAGATCGGAAATGTATGAGAGCATTGTGATGGCGCTCGGCGGAAGAATTGCGGAAGAGCTTTTCCTTGATGATATTTCCACCGGTGCATCCAACGATATCCAGCAGGCTACACAGACGGCCCGCGATATGGTTACCCGTTATGGTATGAGCGACAAGCTGGGGCCGATCCTCTTCGATTCCGCTGATCACAGCATCTTTATCGGCCGTGACTTCGGCACCACTAAGAGCTATTCCGAGGAAACCGCTGCCATTATCGATGAGGAAGTGAAGTCTATCGTTGACAAGGCTTCCGAGCAGTGCCGTCAGATTCTCACGGATCACCGTCAGCAGCTGGTTGATCTTGCTGAGTACCTTCTTGAGAATGAGACGATTTCCGCCGACGAGTTCAACTATTACTTTGAACACGGCGAGTTCATGCCTGAATTTATGAAAGAGGCAAAAAATGCCGTCAATGACAAGACGATTGAGCGCCCTGCGCGCAAGATTGCCCGTTTCGACGGCGAGAGTGAAGCAGCTCCGGAGGAAGTTTCTGCAGAAGAAAACGCAGAAGCACAGCTCTCTGAAGATTCTCCGGAAGAAAAGTAACCGGTACAACAAAATAATTACAGCCCCTGTCCTTTCCCGACAGGGGCTGTTCGGTATTTCTCTGTATTATTATTTTCTGAGGATTCTGCGTAAACTCCGCAGATAGAACATGCGCAGGCCCGGCAGCGTCCTGTCATAGAGGAGCATGATTACGGCAAGCGCTGCAAAGAACAGCAGGTTGATCCACATAACGGCAGAAAAACTGCTGATCACATCTCCAAGCTGAAATACAAAACAAATCAATCCATACATGGCAAGGATTGACAGCATAAAAACAAGCAGTTTTGTTCCCGTCCTTAGCACACGGGAAGGAATTTTGTCAAATGCAGACCTGACGATCGGATACCAACCGAGAAAAAGATAAAAGAAAGCCGCTTCCTTGTCTATCCCGATCAAAAGGCCGAGCGCGGAGGTTACCGCCCACACCATCCAGGCTTCCCGGGTTCCATACTCCTCCAGCACGGCAATCAGCAGAACGGAAGCAAGGACAGGAGAGCAGTAGGTGAAAACGGGAATCAGCCCGCCTGTCAGCATAATCACTGTACCGAGTGCGGTGAGAATTGCGCAGAAAGATATCATTTTGCTTTTCTTTTCGGATTCTTCGCGCCGCAAGTCTCTCACCTCCCTGTATGATTATACGGTATTATTATACGGGTTTCGGCAAAACTGTCAAGCCGTACTGAATCTGTTGTTCAGCGACGTAAATTGTGAAGAATTCTTTAAATTAAGGTAAATAAATCCGGGCCGGCTTGCGTGAACGTGGATTCTGGGCTATAATAATAAGGTTAAATCAATATGGTGGAGTAATATGCAGAACAGCATTTTTGTAAAAGGCGCGAGGGAGAACAACCTCAAAAATATCGACGTAGAAATCCCGAGGGACAAACTGGTCGTGGTTACGGGGATTTCCGGCAGCGGAAAAAGTTCGCTGTCGTTTGACACCATATATGCCGAAGGCCAGCGGCGCTATGTCGAGAGCCTCAGTTCTTACGCCCGCATGTTTCTGGGGCAAATGGACAAGCCCGATGTGGATTATATCGACGGGCTTTCCCCGGCAATTTCCATCGACCAGAAAACAACGTCGCGCAATCCGCGCTCAACAGTCGGCACGGTTACGGAGATCTATGACTATCTCCGTCTCCTGTGGGCCCGTATCGGTGTTCCTCACTGCCCTAAGTGTGGGAAGGAGATTCACCAGCAAAGCATCGATCAGATTATTGACCGCGTGATGGAGCTTCCTGCAGGCAGCAGAATTCAGCTCCTTGCACCTGTTATCCGCGGGAAAAAGGGTGAACATATTAAGGTGATTGAAGATGCGCGGCGCTCCGGCTATGTTCGCGCAAGAATTGACGGGGAAATCCGTGATCTCGCGGAAGATATTTCTCTTGCGAAAAACAACAAGCATAATATTGATATCGTAGTGGATCGTTTGGTAATCCGGCAGGACATCTCCCGCCGCCTGACAGATTCGGCTGAAACGGCGCTTGCTCTTTCGGGCGGGCTGCTCTATGTGGAGCTGGTGGACGACGGCACTCAGATGACGTTCTCACAAAACTACGCCTGCGAAGACTGCGGAATCTCTCTTGAAGAGCTTTCACCGCGGCTCTTTTCCTTCAACAACCCGCGCGGTGCCTGCCCCAAATGCACGGGTCTTGGCATGCAGCTGCTGATCGATCCTGATCTGATAATCTCCAACCCGGAACTCAGCATTTTGGACGGCGGCATCAGAGCCAGCGGATGGAACAACATCAAAGGAGATTCCATCAGCAGAATGTATTTTGAAGCACTGTCAAAACGCTATTCCTTCAGTCTTACCGATCCAATCCGCACTCTCCCGGAGGAAGCCATGCAGGCTATCCTGTACGGCACAGGAAAGGAAAAGCTTGATCTCAAATATGAACGCAGCGACGGCTATGGTACTCTGAAAAGAGAGTTTGAAGGCATAGTCAACAATCTGAGCCGCCGTTATGCGGAAACTTCAAGTCCCACCATGCGCGCGGAGATAGAAGAATGCATGGCGGAAATTCCCTGTCCGGAATGTCACGGCGCACGGCTGAAAAAGGAAGCTCTTGCTGTTACGGTCGGCGGTCTGAGCATTGCCGAATTTACGGAGTGCTCTATCATCAAAGCCAGTGCGTTTTTTGACACCCTTGTTCTGACGGAAACGGAAAAGCTCATTGCCGGCCAGATTATCAAGGAAATCCGCGCAAGGCTCAATTTCCTGATCAGCGTCGGCCTGGGCTACCTGACGCTGTCCCGCAAGGCATCTACGCTTTCCGGCGGTGAAAGTCAGCGCATCCGTCTGGCCACACAGATCGGCTCCGGCCTGATGGGTGTCCTGTATGTTCTTGATGAGCCGAGCATCGGGCTTCACCAGCGGGATAATGCCCGCCTGATTGCCACGTTGAAGCGCTTACGAGATCTCGGCAATTCTCTCATCGTCGTAGAGCATGACGAGGAGACCATGCGCGAAGCGGACTATATTGTCGATATCGGGCCGGGAGCGGGCATAAACGGCGGGCATGTTGTATGCTCAGGTACGTTTGATGAAATCTGTGCCTGCCCGAATTCCGTAACCGGCCAGTATCTCAGCGGCAGACGGTTTATCCCCGTGCCGACATCCCGCCGCAAAGGCAATGGGAAAAAGCTCATAATCCGAGGCGCGTGTGAGAACAATCTGAAGAATATTGATGTGGAATTTCCTCTTGGACAGTTTATATGTGTAACGGGCATTTCCGGATCAGGCAAATCGTCGCTGGTCAATGAGATCCTGTATAAAGCGCTGGCGGCAGTTAAAAACCACGCTAAAACCAGACCCGGGAAGTATTCTTCCATAGAAGGTATGGAATACATCGATAAGGTTATCTGTCTTGATCAGAGTCCTATCGGCCGCACACCCCGCTCCAATCCGGCAACATATACCGGCGTTTTCTCCGATATCCGCGATCTCTTCGCATCCACGCAGGATGCCAGGGTGCGCGGCTACAACAGCGGCAGATTTTCCTTTAATGTGAAAGGCGGACGCTGTGAAACCTGCTCGGGCGACGGGCTTCTGAAAATTGAAATGCACTTTCTGCCGGATGTATATGTACCCTGCGAGGTCTGTGGCGGGAAACGATATAACAGGGAAACGCTTGAGGTAAAATATAAAGGAAAAAACATTGCCGATGTCCTGGATATGACAATTGAGGAATCCTGCTCGTTTTTTACCAATCAGAGCAAGATCCTCAACAAGATCCAGACGCTTTATGATGTCGGCCTCGGCTATGTCAAACTGGGCCAGTCCAGCACAACGCTCTCCGGTGGCGAAGCTCAGCGTGTCAAGCTGGCAACAGAGCTTTCCAGACACAGCACCGGCAGCACGCTTTATGTGCTCGATGAACCGACAACAGGTCTTCACGCAGCCGATGTGCACCGACTTCTGAATATTCTGAACCGCCTGACCGACGCCGGAAACACGATTGTGGTGATTGAGCATAACCTGGATGTCATTAAAAATGCCGATATCGTAATCGATCTGGGCCCTGAGGGCGGGGACGGCGGTGGTGAGCTGATTTTCACCGGTACGCCGGAAGAATGCGCCCGGTGCGATGCAAGTTTCACTGGGCAGTATCTGAAAAAGGTATTGGAATAATGGACCTGGAATCGGAAAAGATGGAACTGGCAGGCACAGTGGAATCTGTGCTGTTCAGCAATGAAGAAAACGGATATACCGTCTTGAAACTGCAGGATGACGAGGGGCAGATTCAGACGGTGGTTGGCTGTTTCCCTTATCTGGCTCCCGGGGAAAACCTCATTGCTTACGGAGAGTTTTCGGATCATCCCGTCTATGGCAGGCAGTTCAAAGCGGAATATGCACAGCGCATTCTGCCTTCGTCTCCATCTGCGATTTTTGAGTACCTTGCGGGAGGAGCCATCAAGGGGATCGGACCCGCGACGGCTTCCCTGATCGTCAACTCGTTCGGGATGCGTTCCCTGGAGATTCTTGAAAAAGAACCGGAGAAACTGGAGACGATCCGCGGGATCAGCCATGCGAAAGCACAGGAGTTTTCTTCCGCTTACCGCACGCAGCTTTCCATCAGGGAACTTCTGGAGTTTGTCTGTTCCTTTTCGGCGCATCCTTTGCTTGCGCTACGCCTTTACCGCTTTTACGGTGACAGGGCGATGGAGAAACTCCGCGCAGATCCCTATATTCTTGCTTCCCCGCATATCGGGGGCCTGTTTCATGAAGCGGACAATATGGCGCTGGAACTTGGATTTGCTCTGGAAAGCCGGGAAAGGATCCGAGCCGGTCTCCTGTTTGAGTTGACGCACAACCTGAATAACGGGCATTGCTTTCTGCCTCAGCGTGCGCTCGCAGAGGCAGCGTCCGCGCTGATTCAGGTGGATGCTTCCGGGGTTGAGGAACAGCTAGAAGAGCTTGTCAATGCCGGAGGAATCATCTGTGAGGAACTGAACGGAACGATGGCCTGTTATCTTCCTGAGATGTATGAAGCGGAAACCGGCATTGTAAGCCGGCTTACGTCTATGAACACCGTGTCAGGCAGACAGGCTCTGTCAGCGGGAACAATTGATGAGATAGAGCAGCGTTATGGGATTGTCTACGCAGAGAAACAAAGAAATGCTCTGCGATATGCGCTGCAGAATCGGATTCTGATCATTACAGGCGGTCCGGGAACAGGTAAAACCGCCTGCCTGAAGGCAATTCTTGATCTTTATGAAAGCCGCCATATCCGCGCCCTCCTCTGTGCACCGACAGGCCGCGCGGCAAAGCGCATGTCGGAAATGACGGGCAGGGAAGCTTCCACGGTGCACCGCCTGCTGGGGGCGCAGATGGCGGATGAAGTCGGGAAAGTCAGCTTCCAGAAAAATGAGGAGGACACGCTTGACTGTGACGTCGTCGTGCTCGACGAGTGCTCTATGGTGGATCTGCCGCTTTTCTATGCCCTGCTGAAAGCGCTTCCGGAGCATGCCGGCCTCATCCTTGTCGGAGACGCGGATCAGCTTCCACCGGTAGGCCCCGGCCATGTTTTCCAATCGCTTATCAAAAGCGGTGTTTTTCCGACTGTCTGTCTCACGGAGATTTTTCGTCAGGCGGAAAACAGCGATATTGTCCGCAATGCTCATATGATCAACCGTGGTGCGGTCCCGGATTTCTCGGCGAATCGACGTGATTTTTTCCGCCTGAACCGTACAACGGATAAAGCGAGCGCGGAGACGATCGTTGAGCTGTGTGCTTCCCGTCTCCCAGAGAGAATGAAGATATCGCCTGAGGAAATCCAGGTTCTCTCACCGACCAGACGGGGAGAACTCGGTACCGCTTACCTCAACCGCCTTCTGCAGAAGGCTTTGAATCCGCCGGATGAGAGGAAGATGGAAAAAGTGTTCGGAGAGCTTACCTTCCGTGAAGGGGACCGCGTCATGCAGACACGTAATAACTATGATCTTGCGTGGCAGAGCGGCACAGCTGTCGGAGCCGGTATTTACAACGGGGACATAGGCTATATCCGCAGGATCAACCCTGCTGCGGAGCTGATGGAAATTGACTTTGACGGCAAACTTACGCAGTACGGGTTCGGCAGCCTGAACGAACTGGAGCATGCTTGGGCAGTAACGGTTCATAAGTCACAGGGCAACGAATATAAGGCGGTTGTGTTTGCCCTGAGCGCGTCCGCAAAACGCCTGCTGACACGCAGCATCCTATATACCGGAGTGACCAGGGCACGGGATATCCTGATTCTGGTCGGCGATGAAAATGTCGCGAAAGCGATGATTGCCAACAGCAAACGCTCCAACCGCTTCACATTCCTGAAGCTGCGCTTAAAAAAAGCTTCCTTAAATTGAAAGGAGTAGAGAATCATGCGCTTTATTTGCTTACTGCTTTCCCTGTGTATGATTCTGGGAGTATCAGCGCCTTCCCACGCATCCGCTGAAGGCACGGAAATCCCGAGAATCCTGCTGTACACCTGTTACCGTCAGGTGGGCTGGGGTGACAGCGTCCAAGTCGGGTGCGTGGATGAGAGAGGCGGTATCTGGCTTCTGAGCGGAAATGACAGCGAACTTCACTGGCCGTATACGCCTTCTGAACAGCTTTCCTATCTCAATTCCTGCGGAATTCTCGTTAGGCAGGGTAGGCTGAATGACGCTGATCTTTTCGATATGAAGAGCCTTGTTTCCTCCTGTGCAGATCAGGGCAACGGCTCCTGGCCGGCGGCAAACGATGCCGGCACGGAATCCAGCTATGCTGTCCGTTATGATGGCGGAGGAAATCCAATGCCTGTTCTGCTCGGCATGTCCGGGGATGACTGTTTTGAAAACTCGGATGCCAACGCACAGGCGCTGTATCTCGGGCTGAGGAACCTCTTCCCTCAGGTGACGAGTTATGCCTATTCCTATGGCGGTATGGGTCCTCAGGGCTTTATGTCTGTTACGGTGACAAGTTTCTGCGGCTTCTGGGGAGACGACCTGGAAAGTGCTTCCGTCAGCGCCACGGCAATTGACTGCGAAGCCGGCTCCTATGCTGTGGAGCTGAGCGAAGACGAGCAGACGCAGATCCGCTCGCTCATTCTGTACGGTCAGGTCACCGGAAAAGCCACTGCCGCTGCCGTCACAGGCAATTCCATGGTTTATAACTTCCTGGATGAAGCCGGCAACACACTCGCCTCTGTAGAACTGTATAACGGCCTTCTCGTCCGACCCGACGGCATGTATTTCCTGAATTAGAAGGGAGAAATCTTTTATGGCAAAGCTTGTGTGTGTAATTCCTGGCAAAGAATTAAGCAATCCGGATCGAGATTTCCGTTCTGCCGTGCGCGTTGAACAGTACCGCATCAGTGGGGAAGCACTGTTTATTCCGGAGGGCTTTCACTGGAAGTATTACCCTCTCTCTGCAGTTGACAAAGCAGAGGAATCCTTTCGCGTGATCAGCGCAGGGCACTGCGTCCCTGTACGGGAAAAGCGCCCGGAACTCGATCTTACCGTCGGATCGGAAATCGTTCATCTGCAGCTGGAAAAAGAAACCTCTATGCAGACAATCCTCTCTGCTATTAAGAAATAACACCTTATCGCCTCTCCCCTCATGGAGAGGGGCGACCGCTTGCGGTGGGTGAGGTGTTCACGCTGTAGACAGACGGATGAGGTAAAAAAGGACAGGCAACCCTGTCCTTTTTCGCATTTATTTGAATATCCTGTACGGAATTCCGTCCTCTTCAAAAACTTCCGTAAAGAATTCCGGTTTCTTTTCTTCGTCAAAAGGGGGAGCGTAAGTTCTTCCCACCATCCCGTACTTTGCGCCGGCTGCTCTCTGATAGGGCAGAACCTCCACGCGGATAAGATTTTTCGCTTTCCCGACAAGCGCTGCAACAGTTTCAAAATGCTTCCTGTTGTCGTTTACCCCGGGGATGACGGGCATTCGCAGAATGAAAGATGTTTTTCCGGCTGCCAGCATGTTGATGTGCTTCAGAATCGGCTCCATCGAAGCGCCGGTGTATTCCTTCAGTGTCTCCGGGTCGGAGAGCTTCCAGTCCATCATGATGAGGTCGCAGGCTTGCATGGCTTCAGCAAATATGTCATCGGAGGTATATCCGCTGGTTTCTATCGCTTTATGGACATCCCGTAGTCTCTCAAATACCGCTCTGACAAAAGACCACTGCAGCAGGGGTTCCCCTCCGGAAAAAGTGACCCCTCCACCGCTTTCGCAATATATGTCGCGGTCCCGGTTCAGGCGTTCAGCCAGTGCGTCCGCTGTCCATTCTTCCCCGATAATCCTGCGGAAGCCACCCCGGCACACGGGGATGCAGGCGCTGCACGCCACGCATCCTTCCGGATGTCTGCACACTGCCAGGCAGGCTCCGCAGTGTACACAGGCGGCTGTGCTGACCATCAGTTCCGGTTCCTTCTTTAGGCCTTCGGGATTGTGGCACCATTTGCATCGCAGCGGACAGCCTTTCATAAAAACCGTGGTGCGGATGCCGGGGCCGTCGAATACAGCGAACTCTTTGATGTCGAATACGATGCCTTTCTGTACGCTGTTTTTCTTCATATCAGCAGCTCAGCCCGCCGGATAATATGATCCTGATAACACTTGTCCAGTTCCACAAAGTAGCCGCTCCAGCCCCATACACGCACAATCAGGTTCCGGTATTCTTCCGGATGCTTCTGCGCTTCCAGCAATCTCTCGCGGTTGACGGTGTTCAGCTGAATCTGGTGGCCGCCGCGCTGAACAAACAGACGCACTAGTCCGGCCACCTTGGCAATGGCCTCATCCTGAGTGAACACGCTTTCGGAAAACTCAATTGTCAGCGGGCCGCCGTTGATGACGGCTAAAAGATCCGGCTTGGTAAAAGACTTGATCAGAGAAACCGGACCGTTGAGCCGGATATTCAGGGACGGCGCGAAATTAGCCGGCAGCGGTACGTCTGCCTCTCTCCCGTCACAGGTAGCGCCGAGCCCGGCGGCATGCGTGATATAGAACATGGCCGAGCCTGTCCCGGCACGGACAATTCCGCCCCGCTCGTTCACAAGCCCTTTCAGAGCCTCGGAAAAGGCGCTGAGCAGCCACACGGCATATCGGTCAGCGCGGTCGTCGTTGTTGCCCATCTTCGGGCACAGATATTTTAGTCGGTGGTGCAGGGCCTCATACCCCTCAAAATCAGCATCCAGAGCGTCAAGCAGTTCTTTCCGGTCCCCGTTCTCCGCAAATGCGTACTGCTCAAAAGCAGCCAGCATATCAGCTGCCGGGGCAAGCCCGGTTCCGTGAAATCCCCAGTTGTTGTAGCGGTTTCCGAGCGAAATGTCTTTGCAGTTTTCAAGGCAGCCCTCAAAGAACAGCGAGATGAACGGAGAGGGGATAATATACAGGTTTGTTCTCTCTCGCATCAGAGCTTCCGCGTGCCTTCTCAGCCGCTTTGCAATGTCTTCTTTCAGCTCTTCCATTGAGGATGCAGTCATCATCCCGGCGCGTATGGTGTCATTTGTGATGCCGGCCAGCGGCATGGCTCCAATGTTCGGAATCTCACATCCTCTCCCGGGGATAATGAACTCCCAGCATGCAGCCATGGCATAGTTTCTGGCGTCTTCCGGCGCATAGCCAAGCTTTTCAAGCGCAGGCACAGCGATATCGTCGTTCTCATACTGCGGAAATCCCAGCCCGAGTTTTGTCAGTTCGGTTCCCATCTCATAGATCTCGGGCGGAGTATCCCTGCTGACACGCAAATTGATCTTCGGATCAATCAGCTGGAGCTCACCGGAAGCCTTCAGCGCCATTTCGGAGAGGAAATTGAAGCCATTTTCGCTCCCGTCTTTTGTTACGCCGCCCAGAACAATGCTCTGCCCGTTGTCGCCGGCCTGCATCCCGGTATAAAGGTCGTAATCGCGGTTGCAGGAAAGGAAAAACGCTTCCAGCAGTTCAAAGGCACTTTCTCTGGTCTCCCGGCCATCCTGAAGATCCTTTGCCAGATAGGGGAACATATACTGGTCAAAACGTCCCAGCGTATTGTGATAGTCTCCCTCGCACCAGAGGGCAAAGTGCAGCACACGAAGAGCCTGCAGCGCTTCCCGGAAGCTTTCTGCGCCGTAACGCGGAACCCTGGCCAGAACGTCCGCCAGTTCGGTCAGCCCTTTTTCTCTCGCGGTGTCTTCGTAGCGCTTTGTCAGTTCCAGCACGGCGTCAATGCTTTTCTGCATCGCTTGATGGTAAGGTGCCTGCGTCAGCTGTTCACGGAAGTGTAGCAGCCCTTTTTCGATCACTTTCCCGTAATCGGGTGAGAGATTGCTGATTCTCCCGTTTTCATGGATAAAGTGCTCTTTACGTATTTCCTCCCATTCATCGTCGCTGTAGATAAACGGCAGATCGGGGACGGTTCTGGTAAAGGCAATCAGCTCTCCCTCGAAAAAGAAAGGGGTTTCCAGCTGTAGCGCATTTTCCAGCCGGACAGCCGTTCGCATGTAGTCCGGCAGTTCCGCCTTTCTGTATTCCTTTTCAATTCCCTTCGGAACGGAGATTCTAGCGGCAAAGTGCTTTCGTTTCCACTGCGCGGCTTTAATAGCTTGGATTCTGTCAGTCATCTGTATCACTCCTCTTTATATACTTGAGGTTTCTTGCAGTGTTATTTGAGCAGGATCGGTTCCTCCTCGGCATGGAAGGCACCTTCCAGCGCGGAATGCATATTTGTGCCAAGGATCTTCAGATCCTTTTTAGCTTCGGGAAGCTCCGGGATCACCAGCCAGGTATGCATCATGCCGCTGTGTACATACATCCTTGTCAGGACTTTCTGCTCCTTCAGCTTTTCGAACAGAATATAGCTGTCGTCTCGCAGCACCTCGGAATCGGAAACCCAAAGCTCTACCGGCGTACAGCCGGTATAATCCCCGTAATACGGTGCCGCAATAGGATTCCGCATCACTTTTTTATCTCGGGAACGGAGATATACTGCGCAAACCTCGTCGGAGAGATTGGAGACAATGCAGTCCGTCCTGAGATTCTCCTTATAACTGTCGAGCACTCGGTCATACTGTACGGTGGGGGACAGAGCAAAGGTAGCTGCAGGAAGCGGAAAACCCTTCTGCCTGATCTGCAGCAAAAGTGAAAGCACCAGATTTCCTCCCGCGCTTTCCCCCAGAAGCACGATTTTGTCTGCCGGATAGGTTTTCAGCAGTGCCGTATAGGCTGCAAGGCAGTCCTCTGCTCCCTGCGGGAAAGGATGCTCCGGCGCCAGCCGGTAGTCAATGGAAATAACATTCAGTCCGAGCTTTCCGGCAACGTGAAAGGTGAAGCCTTTTCTGGCCTCGGATGAACCGGTCACGAAGCCTCCTCCGTGGATATACAGCGCAATCCTGTCCCCGGCGTTGCCCGTTCCGCTGATCCTCTGCGCAGGAATTCCTCCCAGCTCTTCGCTTTGAACCGTCACGTTGGAGGGGATCCTGATTCTTGCCGTAGCCTGGATTTCGCTCTTTCTGGCGGCCTCGTAATCCTTGGAATATCTCGGGTCATAATCTGGCCTGTGTTTCATCAGAACGCGGAAAATTATTTTATGCAGTAAACTCATAAACTGATCCCTCACTGCTTAAGAGAGCCATTATTTTCTCGTTATTTATTGCTAAAATAACATATTCCACATCGCAGGGCAATACTTTTATCCGGGATCAGTAAAAAAACAACTGGCAGTAGCACTACTTATCCGAAAACCGGTAAAGTGTATAGAGACAGGTGAGGTCTGTTGTTCGGCATATGCACCGGGAAAAAGCGACCGGCTTTTATAGTATTCACAAAGTCTGCCAGAGGAGGAAGGTAAGTGGTGGTTGCTAATGAGAACATGTCCGTTAATCTTCTGAATAATGTAAAAAAATTATTACATTTCGTAACCTAAGGGTATACAGCATTATAGTATAAATGATATAATACTTCAGTTAAAGAAAAGGGCATTCTTGCGCGGAGAGGAGAGGTCATGGGAGTTTTTCAGAAACTGCTGGATCTTGTTTATCCTCCACGGTGCATGTTCTGTCACAGTTTCCTCAGGAGGGGTGAAAAAGATATTTGCCATTCCTGCCGTGAGAGCCTGCCGGTCCTGGAAAAGAAGGACAGGAATACCTCTCTGAAGGGAATTTCAAACTGTATTTCTCTCTTCCGCTATGAAGGCAATGTCCGTCAGGCGATACTGCGGTATAAATTTCATGGCTTGTCTTTTTACAGTCGGGAATTTGCAGCTCTTTTGACAGAGAATCTGACGGAGGACGAACTTGCCTGTGATGAGATTACATGGGTTCCTCTCAGCAGAAAAAGGAAAAGAACAAGAGGTTATGATCAGGCGCAGCTCATTGCGGAACGGCTGGCTGCCGCAGAAAAAGTTCCATGCCGCTGCCTGCTTGTCAAGAAAAGGGATGTTTCTCCGCAGTCCGGGAGCGGAGGAAGAAAAGAGAGAAAAGCAAACATCCGGGATGCTTATCGAATAAAGGACGGAATGAATATCAGAGGGAAAACAGTCCTTCTGACAGATGATATTGTTACGACTGGAGCTACGCTGGAAGAATGCGCTGCTGTGTTGCTGGCAGCCGGTGCCGCCGCTGTGAAAGCAGTGACGATTGCCCGTACGGATAAAAAATGACGGAGGACTTATGACGATCTTTGAAAAAGACATAGCCATTGATATGGGGACGGCCTCGACCCTGCTCTTCGAACAGGGAAAGGGGATCGTTGCCAGAGAGCCGACGGTTGTGGCGGTGGACAAATATAACGGCAAAATTCTGAAAATCGGCCAGGAAGCGCAGAAAATGCTCGGCAGGACGCCCGCCAACATTGTGGCCATCCGTCCAATTGATGCCAGCGTCATTTCAGACTATGAGATTACGGCGCATATGATGCGGGATCTTGTCGGGAGAATTACCTCTCTTAGCCTCTTCAAGCCCTGTATGCTTGCCTGTGTACCGAGCAGCATCAGTGGGGTGGAAGAACGGGCCATGATTGATGCCGCTATTGAAGCGGGAGCGAGAAAAGTATACCTGCTTGAGAATGCAGTTGCTACAGCGCTTGGCGCGGGCGTCGATATTTCCAAGCCTGACGGGCATATGGTCATTGATATCGGTGCCGGAACAACGGAGATCGCGATTATTTCCGTCGGAGGCGTTGTGGAGTGTGAGGCAATCAAAACAGCTGGCGCTGCTTTCGATGAGGCAATTGTGCAGTACGTCCGCAAAAAGCACGGAATGCTGATCGGACTGTCCACTGCGGAGGAACTGAAGAAAGCGGTCGGCGGCGTGATTACCCGGCCGGACGTCGGAAGTGAGGAGATTAAGGGAAGAAATCTGGTAAACGGTCTTCCGAAAACAGTAAGAGTCAGTTCTGCGGAACTGATCGAAGCGCTGGTGGATCCGGTAAACCGCATCTTGGATGCAGTGCATCTGGTCCTGGAAAGGACGCCGCCCCAGCTCGTCGGAGATCTGGACCAGAACGGCATTATTATGTCGGGCGGCGGTTCGCTGATTTACGGCATTGATAGGCTGATTGAGCGCAGTACTGGGATTCGTACCGTCGTTGTGGATGATGCCATCTCCTGCGCGGCATACGGTGCAGGGAAGATGCTGAATCATCTCAGCGAGATGCAGGACGGCATGATGAACTTCTATCGCAAACGTCAGCTGAGGATGTGATGATTATGGATTATAAAAAAATACTCAACAAATTCCGGCAGAATACAAAAACGCCGCATTGCGCAGCTGTTGTGCTTGCGGCCGGCAGTTCCAGCCGGATGGGCACGGACAAGACGATGCTGGAGCTGGGAGGCATTCCCGTCGTCATCCGTTCCCTGATGGCATTTGAGAAGCATGAACTGGTAGATGAGATCATTCTTGTCACAAGGGAGGACATGCTTCAGAAGGCAGCGAATCTCTGTCAACGGTATGAACTGAAAAAGCTGAGAGCGGTAATCGAAGGCGGAGATACCCGTGCCGAGAGTTCTCTGGCGGGGGTTTCTGCAGTTGATAAAAAAACGGAATATATTGCCATACATGACGCGGCAAGACCGTTTGTAACAGAGAGTATCATTACGGATACCCTGTACGGTGCGAGAGATTATCATGCGGCAGTCCCGGTTATCCCAAGCGTGGACACTCTTCGGGAAGTGAGTGACGGCTTTATCAGCCGCGATCTGGACCGTGACAGCGTTATACGCATCCAGACGCCTCAGATTTTTGATGCGGATATGATCAAAGGCGCATTGACTTACTGCGTTTCAAAACAGATTCCCGTAACGGACGATACGTCAGCCATACGCTGTATGGGGGTCAAAACAAGAGCCGTGAACGGAGACGCAAACAATATTAAACTGACGACGCCCGAAGATCTTCTGATCGCGGAAGCGATATTGAAACAGAGAGGAGAAATATCTTGAGAATAGGGCACGGATATGATGTTCACCGGCTTGAAGAAGGCAGGAAACTCATACTCGGTGGAGTTGAAATCCCGTGGGAAAAAGGGCTGCTCGGGCATTCGGATGCAGATGTTCTGGTGCACGCACTGATGGACGCCATGCTTGGTGCCGCGGCTCTGGGAGATATCGGAAAGCTTTTTCCTGACAGTGATGATGCATATCTCGGAGCTGACAGCATTGTGCTTCTGAAGAAAGTGACGAAAGTGCTGCAGATACACGGCTGGAGGCTTTCCAATGCGGACTGCACAGTGATCGCCCAGCGCCCGAAGCTGGCGTCGTATATTGACAGTATGCGCAGGAATATCGCAGATGCATCAGGAGTTGAGTCCGGAAGGATTTCTGTCAAAGCCACGACGGAAGAAAAGCTCGGCTTTACCGGAAACGGAGAGGGCATTGCCGCCCATGCGGTGGTTCTGATCGAGGAGATGGAATTATGAGCACAGTGATAGATAATACGATAACACGCGCCTTAAACTATGTACAGACGATCCGCGCTACTGATATTATCGATATGCTGATCGTCGCCTACCTGCTCTATAAACTGTTTCAGATTGTCAGACGCACCAATTCCTATAACCTTGCCAAGGGCGTTGTCCTGTTTTTGGTTGCCCTGTGGTTATCGGAATTCTTCGGCTTGACAATGATCAGCTTTCTGCTCCGGCGCGCAACGGAACTCGGCCTTCTGGTGATCGTTATTTTGTTTCAGCCGGAACTGCGCCATGTACTCGAAAAAATAGGCAGCCGCCTGTCATCCAGAAACTCAGAGACATCTACGGAAATGATATCTGCCATCGATCAGACGGTTATGGCCTGCTCGGATATGTCAGAGTCAAAGACAGGCGCCCTGATCATTTTCGAGCGTTTCGTAAACCTCGGAGAAATAATTGCCACTGGTACAAAAATTGATGCGGAGGTCTCGGCAGAACTCCTGAAGAATATCTTTTTCAACAAGGCACCCCTGCATGACGGGGCGGTCATTATCAGAAACGGCCGCATAGCGGCTGCTGGATGCGTTCTTCCTTTGTCCTCCAGTTCCACAATCAGTAAGGATCTGGGAATGCGGCACCGTGCCGGAATCGGTATAAGCGAACAGTCGGATGCGGTTGTGCTGATAGTCTCGGAAGAAACCGGCGCGATTTCCTGCGCCATAGAGGGAACGCTGAAACGTCACCTCAAGCCGCAGGCAGTTGATAAAATACTCCGGAAAGAACTGACGTCTGAGATTTCGGATGAAGATGACCGGAGAGGGCTGATGGGTTTTGCCCGGAAGCTATTCTCTGTAAAGAAGGAGGGTAACGATGAAAAAGATCTATGACAGCAAACTTTTCTGGATCATTGTTTCCTGTATTCTTTCCTTTGTTCTGTGGATATATGTTACCAGCGTAGAGAGTGATGAGGTCCGGCAGACTTTCCGCGGTGTCCGCGTGGAACTGGTTGGCGAGAATGTACTGAGAGATTCCCGCGGCCTTGTCATCACCGACCTCAGCACCAGTACGGTCAGCGTGGAACTGATCGGACCGCGCAGGGTACTGGCAGCTATGAGTCCGGAAGATATCCGTGCACAGATAGATGTCAGCAAACTGACACAGAGCGCCTATGCATCCATGCAGTATACTGTCGCTTATCCTAACAGAGCGGATACAACGTCCATCTCTGTATCCAGAAAAGTTCCGGATACGGTCAACTTTACGGTTTCCAAACTCAATTCCAAAAGCATCCCGGTTCGTGGCAGCTTTAATGGCAGCATTGCAGACGGATTTACTGCGGAGCAGGCTGTTTTTGAACCGTCGGAGATCAGCGTCAGCGGGCCTGATGCCTATCTACGGGATATTTCCTATGCGTGGGTCAGTTTCGGATCAGAGGAAATTTCCAGCACATATTCCATAGAAACCGGATTTACATTGATGAATTCTTCGGATGAAGAAGCGGAACTCTCCGGTATCAGCTGCTCGGCGGATGTCGTGAAAGCAACAGTTCCTATTCTGGAAATGAAAACGCTTCCCCTGACGGTGAATCTGATTTACGGCTCGGGAGCGAATGAGAATAATACTAAAGTCAGTATCGATCCGGAAGAAATAACACTGGCGGGAGATTCGGCTATCCTCAATGCCATGAATAATGTGCCGATAGCCACGATTGATCTGACGTCCTTCAGTTCCACTTATACGGATACCTACAACATCAGTTTTGACAACTCCCTGAGAAATGTCGAGGGATTGACTGAGGCGGAGGTGAAGGTGGAGGTTGTAGGCTTGGAGACGAAGACATTTACGGTGACCAATATTCAGTGCCGCGGAGTCTCTGAAGGTTATGAGGCGGATATTCTTTCCCGGGCGCTGACGGTCAAACTCCGCGGAACGGCGGCGCAGCTTGCAGCAGTGAGTGAATCCGATTTGGTTGCTGTAGCGGATCTGAGCAATACGGAACTGGCTACCGGTTCTAATATCGTCAATGTAAAAATACAGGTGGATGGCTCGCTTGATGTCGGAGCTGTCGGCGGTCCGTATACAATTACAGTGGATATCAGAAGGGCGGGATAACGGAATGATCAAAAGCATGACCGGTTATGGCAGCGCAAAGGGCGCGGCCGCCGGATTTGAAGTGAGCATCGAGATTAAAAGCGTAAACAACCGGAATCTTGAAACAGCAGTACGGTTGCCAAGGAGTTTCCTCTTTGCGGAGTCTGCCGTGAAAAATACAGTCGCCGGCCATATTTCACGCGGAAAAGTAGATGTCTTCATCTCTGTAAGTTCTGGCGAAGCGGACGATGTCCGGGTTTCTGTAAATGAATCACTGCTGAAAGGGTACCTTAATGCGCTGAAGGACATCTCTGAAAAGTATGAACTCCCTTATCATCTTACAACACTGGATGCTGCCAAGTTCCCCGATGTCCTGACAGTGGAACGTGCCGAGATGGATTCGGAAGCGGTATCGGCAGCGCTTGCAGCTCTGACAGAGGAAGCTCTTCGTGACTTCGACGAAATGCGTACCCGGGAAGGGCTGCAGCTGCAGAATGATGTACTCTCCCGACTGAAACGTATAGATGCTCTGGTTACGTCCATTGAAAAAGAAGCACCTCATACAGCAGAGTGCTATTATCAGCGGCTTGAACAGAAAATGAAAGACATTCTCGGCTCAGCCGGTATAGCAGAGGAACGTATTCTTGCCGAGGCGGCGGTTTTTGCAGATCATATTGCGATCGATGAGGAAACGGTGCGGCTGAGAAGCCACATGGCTCAGCTGGAAAATATGGTGCGCGGAGGTTCACCGATTGGGAAAAAAATGGACTTCCTGATGCAGGAATTCAACAGAGAGGCAAACACGATTGGCTCCAAGTGTCAGAATTCGGATATTGCCCATACCGTTGTGGATCTGAAAGCGGAGATAGAAAAAATCCGCGAACAGGTTCAGAATATAGAGTGAGGGCAGAATGAAACTGTTGGCGATCGGGTTTGGAAACTATGTTTCCACAAACCATATTATTTCACTGGTCAGTCCGGATTCTGCGCCGATTAAGCGCCTTGTGCAGGACAGCAGGGAAAAAGGCCAGCTGATAGACGCCTCTTTCGGGAGGAGCACCAAAACGGTTATTGTCGCGGACAACGGAATGGTTATACTGTCAGCTTTGGCAGGAGAAGTGCTTGCAGCCAGAATGGAAGAGTTGAACACTGCAGAAGGAGGAACTTAGAAGGCATGACGGAAAAAGGAAAACTGATTGTAGTTTCAGGTCCTTCAGGGGCCGGAAAAAGCATGACGATTGCCGGTGCTATGGAAAAGCGCGGCGATATCTGCTTTTCTGTCTCTGTGACAACAAGAAACCCGAGGCCGGGTGAAGTAGACGGGAAAGACTACTTTTTTATTACGGAACAGCAGTTTCTGGAGATGGAAGACCGGAATGAGCTTCTGGAACATGCAGTTTATGTCGGCAACCGTTACGGGACGCCGAGAGGCTATGTGCAGCAGATGCTGAACGAAGGAAAAAATGTAGTTCTCGATATAGAAGTTCAGGGAGCCAGACAGGTCCATGCTTCCATGCCGGACGCAGTGATGATTTTTCTCATTCCGCCTTCTCTGGAAGAACTGAAGCGCCGTCTTACGAACAGAGGAACCGAGACGGAAGAAAAAATCCGGGAGCGTCTTCAGCGCGCAAAGCAGGAATACGCTGAAACGGACATTTATCAGTATATTATTATCAATGACGATCTGGAAACGGCTGTTGATGAGCTGTGCTCCATCATTACGGCATCCCACTGCAGAATAGAAAACAGAAGAAATTATTTATTACAATAAGATTGGAAGTGTATGAATTATGATGTTATATCCCCCTGTTGCTGAACTGACGGCAAAAATCGGCAGCCGTTATCAGCTTGTGAACCTTGTTGCCAGAAGAGCGAGAGTACTTTCCGAGGAAGCAGAAGAGAAGGGAATCCAGCCGGACAGAAAGCCTGTTTCAGAGGCTATTGACGAAGTATATACCGGCAGGCTGACAATCAAAGAGAAAACAGAAGAATAAACCGAAAGCGCTTATGGCGGAACTGGTCGCAAAAATTGCGGTTTCTGCCGCAACATACTGGATAGATAAGCCTTATGAGTATCTGGTCCCGGAAACAATGAGGGAGCAGGCGCTCCCCGGAGCAAGAGTATACGTTCCTTTTTCTGTGGGAAATCGCCGAAGTGAAGGAATTATTCTTGCATTGTCGGACAAATCGGATTATCCAAGCCTGAAGTCCATAACAGCTGTGCTGGATGAAAAACCGATCCTGACGGAACGGCAGATCCAACTTGCGCTTTTCATGCGGGAACGTTTTTTCTGCACAGTATATGACGCGGTAAAGGCCATCCTGCCCGCAGGCCTGTGGTTTACGGACCAGGGTACACAGCGCGTGCAGGACAAAACAATTGAAATTGCTTCTCTCAGTATCTCTGCAGAGGAAACCCTGGCGGTATCTGACGAAATACGACGAAAAAGTCCGGCGCAGGCAAGGCTGCTCCGGGAACTGGCACCTTTCGGAGAAATGCCGGTGAGAGAACTTCTGCTTTTTACCGGTACGGGCAGATCGTCCTTAAATAAGCTGGTTTCCGCTGAATATGTTTCCCTGTACAGGCGTGATCTTCTCCGGATCCCGGAGCGTACTACGTCAGTGCACAGCGGGATGCCCATCCTGAACAATGAGCAGCAGGCAGCTTTCGAAGGGCTTCGCGCACTTTGTGATTCCTGCAAAGCGGAAACTGCACTTCTTCAGGGAATCACTGGCAGCGGAAAGACAAGCGTCTATATACGCCTGATCGAGTATATCCGCGGTCAGGGAAGGACAGCGATTCTGCTTGTTCCGGAAATATCCCTGACGCCGCAGATGCTGGAGACGTTTTCCTCCTGTTTTGAAGGAGATGTCGCTGTGCTGCATTCCGGCCTGACGCCGAGAGAGCGCTATGAAGAGTGGAAGCGTCTGAAGCACGGACAGGCTCATGTTGCAATCGGAACAAGGAGTGCTGTTTTTGCTCCTTTGGAGAATCTGGGAATTTTGATTATCGATGAGGAGCAGGAGAGTACCTATCGTTCGGATAAAAGCCCCCGTTATCATGCAAGAGAAGTTGCCAGGTATCGCTGTTATAAAGATAACTGTCTTCTTCTGCTCGGTTCGGCAACCCCGGAAGTATCAACAAGATACTTTGCGGAAACAGGAGCTTACCATCGTTTTGTGCTGAACAGCAGATACAATCGCCTGAAGCTTCCGGAAGTCAGTATTGTCGACCTGAAAAAAGAACTTCGCCGCGGAAACGAAAGTACCATCAGCAGCTTTCTCCGTGATGAACTTGCTGCAAATATAGAAAACGGGGAACAAAGCATCCTCTTTCTTAACCGGCGCGGCGCAAGAAAACTGGTAACCTGCGGGGAATGTGGCTATACATATACCTGCCCGCGCTGCAGCGTTTCGCTCACTTTCCATAGTGTTAAGAACAAGCTTGTATGTCATTACTGCGGCTATTCGCAGAAAGTGGGCTGTGAATGTCCGGAATGTCACGGAATGCTCCGTTTCGTCGGAGCGGGAACTCAGCTGGTTGAGGAAGAACTGCATACCCTTTTTCCGGATACTGAGATTATCCGTATGGATGCGGATGTGCTTTCCGGAAGTGTAACCCATGAACAGGTTTTTGAACGTTTCCAAAGGGAGAATATTCCGGTTATGATTGGAACGCAGATGATCGTCAAAGGCTTAAATTTTGAAAATGTTACGTTGATAGGGGTTTTGCTTGCGGATCAGAGCCTGTATTCCGGCGATCTGCGTGCGGCAGAGCGGACCTTTTCCCTTATTACTCAGGTTATAGGAAGAAGCGGACGCGGCGAAAAACCGGGCAGAGCCGTTATACAGACCTATACACCGGAGAATGAGGTAATTCTCCAGGCGGCGAATCAGGATTATGAATCGTTTTATCAGTCTGAGATTGTACTGCGGCGGATTCAGAATGCACCGCCGTTTGCGGATATTATGGCGGTTACTGCTTCCGGAATGAGCGAACAGCAGGTCGTGCGTGCCTGTCAGTTCATGCGCAGCCAGCTGGGCATTTTACTGAAGGAAAAAGAAAATTTGCAGATTCTTGGTCCGACACCGCTGGCGGTTGTGCGGGTCAATGACCGTTACCGGTATCGTGTAATTCTGCGCTGCAGAACAGATGCCCTGGTAAGAAAAGCTGTTTCAGCTGTCATTAGCCTTGGCAGTACGGAAAAACAATTCCGAGGCGTGTCTTTCTATGCTGACAGTGACCCGGAACTTTAGAAAGAGGATATTATGGCATTAAGAAATGTATTGACAGAGGAAAATAAAGCGCTTTACAAGACTTCCAGACCGGTCGTTAGATTTGACGAGCGGCTTCATATACTCCTGGATGATATGAAAGAAACCCTTGACCATGCGAACGGCGTCGGGCTTGCTGCTCCGCAGGTCGGAGTTCTGAGAAGGGCTGTCATTGTACTTGAGACGAATGTAGCGGAAGACGAGGAGCCTTTCATTATAGAGCTCATTAATCCGGAAATCGTTTCTTCGGAAGGAGAGCAGTGCGGTTCGGAGGGGTGCCTCAGCGTTCCGGATCAGTACGGGATTGTAAAGAGACCGCAGAAGGTTCGTGTCCGCGCCCAGGACAGAGATGGGAACTGGTTTGAAGCGGAAGGAGAGGACCTCACTGCAAGGTGTTTCTGCCATGAAATTGATCATCTGAACGGTATCCTGTTTACCTCTCTGGCAGAGCGGATGCTGACAGAGGAAGAGATTGAAAGCGGGGAGTACTGAGACGATGCGTATAGTATTTATGGGGACGCCTGAATTTGCTTCGGTTTCCCTCGCAGAACTGATCGGGTGCGGATACGAGATAGCCGGTGTGTTTACACAGCCGGATAAAGCGAAAGGGAGAGGAATGGAATTGTCGTTTTCTCCCGTGAAAGAACTCGCACTGGATCACGGTATTCCGGTATTTCAGCCGGAAAAAATGCGTGACGGAACCGCACTCAGAATGCTGAAAAGCCTTGACCCAGATCTGGTTGTTGTAGTGGCATATGGCAGAATCCTTCCTGATGATCTTCTGGAGGTTCCGCCTTTAGGGACGATAAATGTACATGGTTCACTTTTGCCGAAGTATCGCGGCGCCGCGCCGATTCAATGGTCTGTGCTGAACGGCGAAGAAACGACAGGTGTTTCCACGATGTATCTGGCGTCTGAAATGGATGCGGGAGATGTCATCCTTACAGATGAAACAGAGATAGGATTATATGAGACCTCAGGCGAACTGTATGAGCGTCTCAGCAGGATGGGTGCTGATCTTCTTGTAAAGACTCTGGAAATGATAGAAAAGGGAACTGCCCCTCGGATCCCACAGGACCATTCAAAAGCGACCTATGCGCCTATGCTCGACAAAAGTCTTTGCCCGATTGATTTCAGGAAACCGGCGAGAGCGGTTATCAAATGGATATACGGCCTTCAGCCTTGGCCGGTAGCGACGGCGGAGCTTGGAGGGACTGTTCTTAAAGTGTTTTCTGCGAAACTTACCGGGAATGCAGCAGATTGTCACCCCGGCACGGTTACGGCTACCGGAACGGAAGGCATTGAAATCGCATGCGGTGACGGTCAGACGGTCCTGATTACGGAATTGCAGGCACCCGGAAAGAAAAGAATGCCTGCGGTTGATTATCTGCGCGGGCATCCGCTGAAATGATGACTGCGCGCCAGGCGGCACTTCGCGTGCTGAACAGATGCTTTCGCGATGATGCATGGTCTTCACAGACCTTGGACAGCGAAACAAAGGATATGGATGAGAGGGAAAGATCTCTTGCGACACATCTGGTACTCGGTGTTATCCAGAATGTTACGCTTCTTGATATGGAGATTGATTCATTCCTGAAAAGAAAAAAAACCCCGGATCTGACGGTTCGCAATATTTTGCGGCTCGGTGCTTTTCAGCTTCTGTTTTCTGACAGAATTCCTTCCAGAGCCGCGGTGTATGAAAGTGTTCGGCTTTGCAGGGAATCTGGTTTTTCCAGTGCAGCAGGGTTGATGAATGCTGTGCTGAGAAAAATAGCAGACACAGGCCTTCTTCCGACAGAAGACCTCTCTGTTCGTTACAGCCATCCGAAATGGTTTGTTGACCGTATGCAGCAGCGGCACGGGCACGCATTTACAGAAGCGCTTTTGAAAGCGAACAATGTGGAAGCTGTTCTGAATTATCATGATGCGTTTGTCCCGGGTGAACAGTACGTTCAGGATATGGCGGCGTACAAAGCAGTTGAGATGGCAGCGCCGCAACCTGGGATGACAGTGCTGGACGCATGTTCCGCACCGGGAGGAAAAGCATTTACGGCAGCGGTCATGATGGAGAACCAGGGGAGCATTCTGGCCTGTGATCTGCATGAAAAAAAGCTTCGGCTAATCCGCGAAGGTGCGCAGAGACTTGGTATAACGATCATCTCCGTTCAATGTGAAGATGCTTCCGTCTTTGACAGCGCGAAGAGCGAGGCGTACGATCTCGTTATTGCAGATGTGCCGTGTTCAGGATTCGGTGTAATCAGAAAAAAACCGGAAATCCGATTCAAAACGGAAGAACAGATCCGGAATCTGCCCGCTGTTCAGAAAAGGATAGCAGAGAATGTGGCGGGCTACGTAAAACCGGGAGGGAAACTGCTTTATTCCACCTGTACGGTTTTTGAGGAAGAGAATGAGGAGGTTGCACATTCTCTGTCAGGTTTTGAAATTCTGATGGAAAAAACTTTCTGGCCTCACATTGACGGGACGGACGGCTTTTATGCCTGCGTTCTGAAGAAATGCTGAACTTTTCGAAAGGGGAAAACCGGTGAAGGACATTCTTTCCATGCTTCCGGAAGAAATAGCAGAAGATTTTCAGCACAGAAATCTGCCTTCCTTCCGGGCAAAACAGGTATCCGAATGGCTTGCGAAAGGCGCATCCTCTTTTCAGGAAATGGCAAATCTGCCGAAAACACTGAGGGATGAACTGCAGACGGAATATGAACTGTACAGACCGTCAATTCTTCGCAGACAGATTTCTGCGGAGGACGGAACAGTCAAATATCTTCTGAAACTGAAGGACGGTAATGCGGTGGAATCTGTCCTGATGAGATACCGTTACGGGAATACAGTCTGTGTTTCCACGCAGGTAGGCTGCCGTCAGGGCTGTGCGTTCTGTGCATCCGGGATCGGAGGCCTTGTCCGCCAGATGGAACCTTCAGAGATGCTGAACGAACTTTGCACCGCGGAAAAAGACAGCGGAGAGAAGATTTCCCGTATAGTTCTGATGGGGACCGGTGAACCGCTTGACAATTTTGATAACGTCATGCGTTTCCTGACACTTGTGAATCATCCCGCTGTCATGAATATAGGAATGCGTCATATTTCACTGTCGACCTGCGGGCTGATAGAGCGCTTTGATGAACTGGCAAAAAAAGATCTTCAGCTAACGCTTGCCGTATCTCTGCATGCTCCGGATGATGAAACCAGAACAATGCTGATGCCGTCTAACAAAGGCAGAGGCATAGATGCCCTGATGGATGCCTGCAGAGAGTACTATAGAACAACAGGCCGGCGGATCTCTTTTGAGTATGCCATGATCCGCGGAATCAATGACACACCGGTGCAGGCGATGCTGCTCGCAAAATATGCACGCTCGGTCGGAGCGCATGTCAATCTGATTCCGTTGAATGATGTGGAGGAATACAAGTATAAACCTTCAGAACAGAGCACTATGAATGCTTTTAGGGCAATTCTGGAGGAAAACGGTGTCAATGTTACAGTGCGGCGTAGACTGGGAAAAGATATAGATGCCTCCTGCGGACAACTTCGCAGGAACTATGAGAAGGAAAAGGAACTTACATGAAGTGGTTTGGCCTTACTGACAAGGGAATAGTTCGCAGGAATAATCAGGACTGTTTTCTGACGGCAGAAGTCAGAGACAGGCTCGTTGCGGTTCTCTGTGACGGAATGGGCGGCCACGCTGCGGGAGAACTGGCAAGCAAAGTGGCTTCAGAAACGTTTCTCGCGGAAGTTTGTGCCGGTATTTCTTCCAGGACGAACAGAAAACCAAATATACCTGCGATTATGCAAAGTGCTTGCCGTTCTGCAAATCATGAGGTTTGCGAACATGCTCTACTCTCGCCTTCATTTACCGGGATGGGCTCCACACTGGTAGGACTTTGTACTGACAAGAACGGAAAGACATACGTTGCAAATATTGGCGATAGCCGCTGTTATCTGCTCTCTCGTTTTACTAGACGGATCAGACAGATTACCATTGATCATTCTCTTGTAGAGGAGTATGTAAGAGCGGGAATTATTACCCGGGAGGAAGCCCGCAATCATCCTAAAAAGAATATTATAACCCGTGCAATCGGCAGTGATGACCCCAAACCGGAAGCGGATATATATAAACTTCGTCTGCAGCGCGGTCAGGCTTTGTTGCTATGCAGCGACGGCCTTTCCAACTCTGTTGCGGACAAGGATATCCTGAACAGTTTCCTGCAAATACCCACTGACCCGGAAAAACTCTGTCGTCATCTTCTGGAGCTCGCTTTTCAGGGCGGTGCAGGAGATAATGTAACGATGTTTGTAGTGGTGAGAACATGAGCGAGAAATCATATACAAAATACATCGGCGTTGTTCTGGATGACCGCTATCAGATCCTCGAGAAGATAGGCCAGGGTGGCATGGCAGTTGTTTTTCGTGCACTTGATTTGAGGCTGAACAGGGAAGTGGCGATTAAGATTATCCGCGATGAGCTGTTCCGGGATGCTGATATGCTCCGCCGCTTCTATGCAGAGGCGCATGCTGTAGCCCAGCTGTCGCATCCCGGAATCGTGGCTGTATACGATGTCAGCCAGAATGATAATGTCGGATACCTCGTAATGGAGCTTATTTCCGGGATTACTCTAAAACAGTATATCGACAGGAAAAAAACAGTGCCCTGGAAGCAGGTAGTTCATTTTGCCAGACAAATCGCAGATGCGCTTCAGCATGCACATGAGCATGGTATCATTCACCGGGACATTAAACCGATGAATATTATGCTTCTTCAGAACGGCACTACAAAAGTAGCTGATTTTGGAATTGCAGCTTTTGAAAATGAAATTCGGGAAACCCGCGGACAGGCAGTCGGCTCCCTGCATTACATTGCACCTGAGCAGCTGCGAGGCGGGAGGGCGGATGCCAGGGGAGATGTATATTCCCTGGGTGTCACCATGTACGAGATGTTGACCGGGTATAAACCGTATACCGGCGAAACCCCGGCAGATATTCTGAAAAAGCAAAGCTCAAATTCACTTCTCCCGGTGCGGGCGTTTGACGTTGATGTGCCTTCAGAACTGGAAGACATCGTTCTTCGAGCCATGGATACCAATCCGGACAGTCGTTATCAGACAGCAAAGGATCTGAAAACCGCACTAAATACCTTCGCAAATAAAGTCCTGAAGGCGGACAGACGCACAAAAGCTGAAGAAGACGGCAGTGTATTCAAAGTATCTGTGATTCCTACGGTTAATATTCCGAAAAAAGAGTATATCCGCTCCATGCGGCGTTCCAGCAGGATTGGTTTTTCCCTGGGATCTTTTGCCTTGATGGCATCCGGAATCGTGTTGTTTGTATTTCTGTGGACATATTGGCTGAGCGATGTTTTTTCGCCTGCTGAAAGAATGCAGCTCCCTAATTTTGTGGGTTCCAGCTATGAAACAATTTCCAAGGATGTTTCCCTTACTTCAAAGTATAATTTTACAGTCAACTATGTGGTGGATACATCAACGCCGGCAGGTACTGTGATTTCTCAGGAACCTGTTGCCGGCAGAAGTCTGATGGTGACGGAGGAAGGAATGAATGTCCGGCTTAACGTCAGCACCGGTTTTATACTGACAGAAGTACCAAATGTGGTGGGACTAGATTATCGTGAAGCATCGCTAAATCTGCAGAATGCGGGTTTTGCGGTAGAAATCAGCAATGTTGTTTCCTCTTCATCGCCAAAAGATCAGGTGATCGGAACTAGCCCGGCAGCCAGTGAAAAAATCTCGGCGGGATCAACAGTATATGTTACAGTCAGTGCCGGAGCGCAGGTCAGCTATGTCCGCATGCCGAATCTGATCGGGCTTACGGAGGATGCGGCGGTTGCAAAACTGCAGAATGCCCATCTTGCATATGGCGGAAGTGAGAGGAAAAACAGCGATTATGAAGCCGGGACTGTGATTGCGCAAAGCGTGGTGGCGTTTGCGGAGGTAGAGGAACTGACCCGTATTACACTGACGGTCTCTTCCGGACCGGGCTATATGCCGGGAGTTTTCTACTGATGCAAGGAGTTATTCTCAGAGCGATAAGCGGCTTTTATACGGTCAGTGACGGCAGCATACAGATGGTCTGCAAACCGAAAGGCCGGTTTCGGTACGAATCACTCTCTCCCCTAGTAGGAGACTACGTTGTTGTCAGTGAGGGAGACGACGGCACCGGTATTATTGAAGAAATCCTTCCCAGAAGGAACTCCTTTATACGTCCGGCTGTTGCCAATATTGAACTGATGATTTTTGTGGCATCAGCAGTAAATCCTGTGACGGATCCATTTCTGATTGACAGGGTATCTGTTATTGCAGAGAATGCGGACTGCAGATTTGCATTGTGTATCAATAAATGCGATCTTGACCGGGCGGACAGCCTCTATGATATATACAGGAGAACCGATTATCCGATCATACTGGCCAGCGCAGAAAATGGAGAAGGCGTAGCGGAAATCAAAGAGCTGATGCAGGGAAAAATATCGGTTCTTACAGGTAACTCAGGAGTTGGAAAATCCAGCCTGCTTAACAAATTGATGCCGGAACTGAAAATAGAAACGGATGCTGTAAGCATCAGGCTGGGACGAGGAAAGCATACAACAAGACATGTGGAACTTTATCCTCTGAATAACAGTACTTTTGCTGCCGATACGCCAGGCTTTGCATCTTTTGATGTCGGGATGGTAGGTCAGATAGAAAAAGAGCACCTGGACATTCTGTTTCCCGAATTTCGCTCCTGCCTTGGCAGCTGCAGATTTAATGACTGCAGACATTTGAATGAGCCAGGCTGCGCAGTACTGGAACAGGTCTGCTCGGGTGCTGTTGCTCCTTCACGCCACGCATCTTATGCAAGACTTTACGAGCTGATTTCCTCAGCAAAACAGTATTGACAATGCATTGCCGGAATGATAAAATTTTAAAAGTTTGATTTTTGGAGGATAACCATGGAAGAATTTGATAACAGATTTTCTTTTGAGAATGAAGAATACAGGAAGACGTACTGGCATTCCTGCTCTCATATTATGGCACAGGCCATCAAGCGCCTTTGGCCGGAAGCCAAGCTTGCAATCGGCCCCTCGATTAAAGAAGGCTGGTATTATGATCTGCTGATGCCATTTGCCATCACCCCGGAGCATATGGGGCAGATTGAAGCAGAGATGAAGAAAATCTGCAAGGAAAACCTTCCGATTGAGCGCTTCGAACTGCCCAGAGAAGAAGCTCTCAAGTTTATGCAGGAGAGAGAAGAACCGTTTAAGGTAGAACTCATCAATGATCTGGCAGAAGATGTCCCCATCAGCTTTTATCGTCAGGGAGAATTTACTGATCTGTGCGCTGGCCCGCATCTAGACAGAACAGGGAGGGTAAAGCATAACGCCTTCAAACTCTTGGCCTGTAATGCCGCTTACTGGCGCGGTGATTCCAATCGTGAAACGCTGCAGCGCATTTACGGTATAGCCTTCCCGAAGAAGGAAGAGCTCGAAGCTTATCTGGAAAAGCTTGAAGAAGCGAAGAGAAGGGACCACCGCAAGATAGGACGTGAGCTGCACCTGTTTATGACAGATGATCTCGTAGGCCGTGGTATGCCAATGTTCCTTCCCAAGGGTTATACGATCTGGAGAATTCTGGAAAATTATATTCGTGACAAGGAAATCAAATCCGGGTATCAGCATGTGCTGACTCCTTGCGTCGGTACGGTGGATCTTTATAAAACATCCGGGCACTGGGATCATTACCAGCAGAATATGTTCCCTGCTATGCAGGTAGATGAAGAAACTTATGTTCTTCGCCCGATGAACTGCCCGCATCATATGCGCATTTATGCCAATCAGCCGCATTCCTACAGGAATCTCCCTGTCCGTATCGGTGAGATCGCGCACGATTTCCGCTATGAAGCGTCTGGCACCCTGAAAGGTATAGAGAGAGGCCGTCACTTTTGCCAGAACGACGCACATCTGTTTGTAACACCCGAACAGATCCGTGACGAGGTTGCGAAAGTCGTAGATTTGATTTTCGAAACATACAAAGATTTCGGCATTACGGACTACCGCATGATTCTTTCCCTCCGTGATCCACAAGACAAAAAAAAGTATCACGACGATGATGAAATGTGGAACACCGCCGAGAATGCGCTCCGTACAGTGCTGAATGATCTTGGCATCAACTATACGGAAGAGATCGGCGAAGCTGCATTCTACGGTCCAAAACTTGATGTGAACGTAAAACCTGCTGTCGGAGCTGAATACACGCTTTCTACCTGCCAGCTGGATTTTTGCCTCCCTGCCCGGTTTAATCTAACCTATATTGATAAAGATAATAATGAGCATACGCCTGTTGTTATCCATCGTGCGATTTTAGGCTCTCTGGATAGATTTATGGCCTATCTGATTGAAGAAACAATGGGTGCTTTCCCGGTTTGGCTTGCACCGGTTCAGGCGCTTGTCATGCCTATCACAGATCGTGTTAATGATTATGCTGCTCAGGTAGAAGCTCGATTGTCTGATCTTGGTTACCGTGTTGAGACTGATCTTAGGAATGAGAAAATCGGATATAAGATTCGTGAGGCCCAGCTTGAGAAGGTTCCTTATATGCTTGTTGTCGGAGATAAGGAAGCGCAGTCCGGCTGTGTTTCTGTCAGGACTCGCAGCGGCAATGATCTCGGCGCGATGCCGCTGGATGATTTTATTGCCCGCCTGAAAGACGAAGTCGATAACAAAATCCACTGAAAGGACTATCATAAAAGGAGGTTGTTCCATGTATTGCAGTAAATGTGGAGCATATATTCCGGAAGGTGAGACAACATGTATAGCCTGTGGAACAGATGCTTCTCTTTATCAGGCAGCGGGAGGCGCAGCAAGCGCTGTGGCAGCAGCTGCATCCTCCGTCGCGGATGACGAATTTCGTAAAACGTTGGAGCAGAAACAGCGGGAACAGCAGCAAAAAAGCAAAGAATGGGCTGAGCAGGCCTATGTAGACTACAAAGAGCATAAGGCACATTCTACATCTGCCAATACCGGCAGAAAGCCTTCTGCCGCAAAACGGACAGACGGCACTGTGAGCCCGGCTACCAGTAAGCTTCTGGCTGGCCTCTCCTATGTGAGCGTTCTTTGCTTCCTTCCGTTTTTTCTGGCTCCGAATGATGATTTTGCCAAATTCCACGGCAAGCAGGGTATCCTGTTGTTCATCCTTTCCATTATCACTGATGTTCTGAGCAAATTCTCAGGTTTACTGGGGATCGTTCTGTTTATTCTTCGCGTTTACCTGATCTATAAAGGTGTGCGTAATGTGGTTGACGGGAAGAAAGAATACCTTCCGTTCATCGGCGAGTATGCCGAAAAGTTTTGATTGAATCCTGCACATAACAACGTTTACATAATTGTTGAAAAACCTGTTGGGAATGTTGAAAAAGGCTGACTTCTTGTCAGCCTTTTTCTTGACAAATAGCACTGATATGGTAAAATTTGCTTGTATAAGCGAATAATATTGTGTTATAGGGTAGGGGGTCAGGTATGTTGGATCGTGTCAAAAAAACAGAGAAGGAAAACAGTACAGAATTAAAAGCGGAAATCAAAACCCTGAGAGAACAGCTTCTTGCCAAAGGTATGCTGCTGCGGGATAAAGGACTTCCTGTTATCGTCCTGGTTGAAGGTTGGGCCGCGGCAGGCAAGGGAAGCCTGATTAACGAACTGATCAGTGAAATCGACCCGAGGTTTTACAATGTTGTTTCTCCTGTCCTCCTGCCTGAAAAAGAAGAGCGGTATCCGTATCTTTACCAGTATGCATCAGCAATTCCGGAAAACGGAAAAATCATGTTTTATGATTCCGGTTGGATGGAAGGGGCAGTCCGCAAATATCTCCGGCGGGATATCACGAAAACAGAGTATAAAAAGAGAATTCGCGCTGTGAATGAATTTGAACGGCAGCTCAGGGACGGTGGCTATCTCATTCTGAAGCTTTTTCTGCATATCTCAAAGGAAGAGCAGAAAAAGCGCCTTTCTGCCCTGAAAGGAAGCTATGAAACAGAATGGCGTGTTACAGAAGAAGATATCTGGCAGCACAGGGAGTATAAAGCTTTTGAAGAAGCTTACGATGACTTTCTGGATAAAACAAACAGCTGCATTCCCTGGCATGTTTTGAACGGTGAGCAAAAGAGATCTTCCGTCAGAGATGCGCTGGAACTCCTGATAGATCTGATTGATAAAGGACTGGAAAAAGGCCGCTATGTCGGCAAGCCTTTTGAAGAAGAATTCCCTTTGCTGAAAATGCAAAGGCTTTCGGAAGTTGATCTGTCTCCCGTTGTTGAAGAGGAAGAATACAAAGAAGAATTAAAATCCCTTCAGAAGCGCCTTGCAGAGTTGCATAACACTATTTATAGGAAGAAGATTCCCGTAATCCTTTGCTATGAAGGCTGGGATGCTGCAGGAAAGGGCGGGAATATCCGTCGTGTTGCAAGACCACTCGACCCGCGCGGTTTCGATGTCATGCCGATAGCTTCTCCTGAACCTCATGAACTGAACCGGCAGTATCTCTGGCGTTTCTGGACAAGGCTTCCCCGCAGCGGGCATGTCTGTATTTTTGACAGAACATGGTATGGGCGGGTCATGGTAGAAAGAATCGAAGGCTTCTGCAAAGAAGATGACTGGAAGCGAGCTTATCAGGAAATCAATGAATTTGAGCGCCAGCTGACCGATTGGGGAGCTGTTGTTCTGAAGTTCTGGATTCATATCGATCAGGATACCCAGCTTGCCCGCTTTAATGACAGGCAGTCAACCCCGGAAAAGCAGTGGAAACTCACGGAGGAGGACTGGCGAAACCGTGAAAAATGGCCGCAGTACGAAGAGGCGGTCGATGAGATGCTACAGAAAACAAGTACAGAGAATGCACCCTGGTATATTATTGAATCCAACGACAAGAAGTATGCCAGAATCAGAACATTGAAAATTATTGTAAAAGCATTGGAAAGAGCCTGTGAAGAGCAGGTCCTGAGGTGACATATGGCATCTAAAACAAAGAAAACTGAAGCAGATAAGCAGAGTACCAAAGTCAATACCTATATCAACAGAGAAATAAGTTGGCTTGCCTTCAATCAGCGTGTCCTTCTGGAAGCCGCTGACAAATCTGTCCCTCTTCTTGAAAGACTGAAGTTCTTGATGATCTATCAGTCCAATCTGGAAGAGTTCTTCCGTGTAAGAATTGGTATCCTAAAGCACCGTGCCATTCTGACCCCTGAGAAAAGAGAGCCTTTTTCAAACCTGCTTCCGGCTGATGAGATACAGGAAATCATGCGGGTTGTCCGCGAACAGCAGAGCCTCATGGAGAGCGTTTGGAAGGCTATCCGTGAAGAGCTGAAAGCATATAAAATTGAGATTCTCGATTTCAAAAAAGTCAGCAAAGTTGATGAGCTGATGAGCAAAAAGCTGTTCGGGGATATGAAAAATATGCTTTTCCCCCAGATCATTGATATTTCACAGCCTTTGCCTTTCCTTTGGGGCGAGGCCTCTTATGTTTTGGCGTATCTTGGCCGCGGTACAGAGCAGAAAATAGCGGTTATTCCTCTTGATAAGGTTCCTCCTTATCTGACCTTTGAGATTGACGGCAATCAGAAGATCGTTTTGACAGATCAGCTTATCCGTCATTTCCTCCCTCTTCTTCTAAAAAAAGAAATGATCATCCAGTCTGCCATTATTCGGGTCACGAGAAATGCGGACGTCTTCCTCTCAAATCTGGAAGCCCGCGGAGGAGAAGAGACCAGGCAAAAAATGTCCTCTATGCTGTCCAAAAGGAAAAGAGAACTGCCTGTCAGGCTTCTCATCAATGGCAAGCTGTCGGATCCGGCCAGAGCCATTCTCTTGAAAAAACTGAGAATACAGGAGAGCAACGTCTTCACTTCCGATGTGCCGTTTGACTGCTCTTTCCGTTCCTGTATTGGTGCGCACGAGAATTTCCGATATGAAGAGCGTCGCCCGGTGCGCGATGTAGGACTAAAGAAAGGAGAGTATTTCTCTTATCTTGAAAAGCATGACCTGGTCATGAGCTTCCCGTTTCAGAGTATGCTCCCGTTTGTTGACCTGATTTATGAAGCAGCTGATAACCCTGAGGTTCTTTCCATAAAAATCACGCTCTACCGTATGTCTGTCAGCAGTAAAGTTGCTGCGGCGCTTGCCTATGCTGCAGATAAAGGGAAAGATGTTCTCTGCCTGCTGGAACTGCGTGCCCGCTTTGATGAACAAAATAATATTGACTATTCGGAGATGCTTGAAGATGCAGGCTGCCGGGTTATTTATGGCCTTCCTGAGTATAAGGTTCACAGTAAGCTCTGCCTGATCACAAGGCAGCATAACGGCATGCTTTCCCATATTACACAGGTCGGCACAGGCAATTATAATGAAAATACAGCCGAACAATATACGGATCTGTCTCTGATTACCGCAAGTGAAGCTGTTGCTCAGGATGCTGAGGCAGCATTTACTGCCTTGCAGGAGGGAGAAATCCCTCCTGAAGCACATACTCTTTGGATCGCACCTCTAAGCTTCAAACAGAGAGTTTTGGAACTGCTTGACAGGGAGATTGCCAAAGGTGAAGCTGGCAGAGTCTCTATCAAGGTCAATGGAATGAACAATATTGATGTCATGCAGAAGCTCATAGAGTGTTCACAGGCAGGTGTTCAGGTTGAATTGTTTATCCGAGGTATATGCTGCCTGCGCCCAGGCATTGAAGCCATGACGGATAATATTGTAGTGGAGAGTGTGGTTGGTCGCTGGCTGGAGCATTCCAGAATCTATAAGTTCGGAACAGGGAAAGATGAACGCCTCTTTATAGGTTCTGGAGATTTGCTCAACCGGAATCTGGAACGGCGCGTGGAAGCGTTTGTTGAAGTAACTACACCGGAAACACGTACACAGATAAACGAAGTGCTGAATGCCTTGCGAAATGATAAAGAGAAGTCCCGCCGTATGCTTCCGGACGGAACCTATGTGCGCGAGGAAGGAGGAAAAGGAACCTCTTCTCAGGAAGCGCTTTACCGCTATTTCAGCAGCATCCGGGTTACGAATGAAGAAGAGACAAAGAGCAGACTTTCCATAAAAGCTGTGCCGGCACCTGAGAATACTGTACTCCCCCTCAGCGTTGAACAGCCGGTTTATCCTTCTGCCAAAGAGAAAAAGAAAGAATCCGTATTTACACGCTTGAGAAATCTATTTAAATAAATGATAAGGAGATATATTATGGCAGAAACCTACAATATCTGTCTGGATATCGGCGGCACGAAAGTTCTCGGTGCCATATTCAATGAAAAAAGAGAAATCATCTACCGTTTAAAAAAAAGATCTAAAGCAGAAGGGGATTCCTCTCAAAACGTTGAAAAAGTCATAGCAAGTGTAGTCGAAGAAATGATGAAAGAATCCGGCATAAAAAAGGATCAAGTTCATGCAATCGCTTCCTGTGCGCCTGGTGTGATAGATCAGACAAATGGCATTGTACTGTTTACGCCGAATCTTCCATGGCGAAATTACGATCTCAAAGGAGCTATGGAAAAAAGATTCGGAATTCCATTCTATGTAGGCAATGATGTCAATCTGGGCGTCCTCGGAGAGTATAAATACGGTGCTGCTCGTGGCTATCAGAATGTTGTTGGATTTTTTGTTGGCACAGGCATGGGCGGCGGACTTATCCTGAACGGAGAATTGTACACAGGTCATCAGTTTAAAGCGGCAGAGTATGGCCATATGATCCTCAACCCGGAGGGCCCTCTGTGCAACTGCGGCCAGCGTGGCTGCCTGGAAGCTTTCTCCAGTAAACAGGGCATGAGCGCTTATATCCGTCAGCAGGTTTCCAGGGGCAGAAAATCCCTGATGGCCGATGCAGTAGCAGATGGCGTTTTCCGCAGTAAAGCGCTGAAGAAGGCTCTAAAGGAAAATGATCCCGTTGCAATGGAAGCAGTGGACAGAGCATGTCATTATCTTGCAATTGCAACAGGAAATATGATTAATACGATCAGCCCTGATCTGATCCTCTATGGCGGTGGAATTATAGAGGCTCTCGGCGATCTGTTTCTGGAAAAGATTCTTGGAGAGGTCGACCGTTACTGCATGACAGCCATTCGTCCAACGGTTGATATTAAAAATGCTTCACTGGGCGATGATTCTGTCATATACGGCTGTCTGGCACTCATAGAAGAAGCCAGATGAAATAAAAAAGAAAGCGTATCTTCTCATAAAGGAAAATACGCTTTCTTTTTCATTTTCTGTTGTAAAAGTTACTGCATTCTCTCAATATAGTCCACAATTTTGCGGACAGTAACGAGATTTGCTGCGTCATCATCAGATATTCTGATACCATAATTATCTTCAAGCGACATAATTAACTCAACAACATCAAGAGAATCAGCACCAATATCGTCGATGAGATTCGTATCCATGGTAATTTCGGACGGATCAATTTCGAACTGCTCTGCAAGAGTGTCCCTGACGGTTTCAAAAATCATAAAAAACTCCTTTGGATATTGATAAGAGTATAGGTCGTGTAAGCTTAAGCCCACTCACGGACTCTTGGCTTACGAGGAGAATCGGAATCATCCTCTGATTTTTCATAAATCACAATAACCCGGCGGTTTGGTTCCTCGCCTGTTGAAGCGGTACTGACGCCTTTGTAGTTTTGTAAAGACGTATGTATGACGTGCCGTTCATAGGAATTCATTGGCTCAAGCGCCATGTTGCGCTTGTATTTGATGGCTTTCTCAGCCATCTTTTCAGCCAGATGCGTAAGTGATTCTTCACGCTTGCTGCGATAGGCTTCAGCATCTATATTGACGTGTAGCCGCTTTTCACGCTTGCGGTTAATCACGTAATTCGTAAGATGCTGTATAGCATCAAGCGTTTCACCCCTTCTGCCGATAACAGCGCCCATTCCATCACCTGTAAGGCAAACGTCAACAGAGTTGTTATCACGATTACTGAAAGTCATTTCAGCTTCAATATCCATTCTTTCAAAAAGACCGGTTAAGAAGCTTTTAATTTCGGCATTGACAGGGGGTTCATCTTCGACAGAGACAGATGTGACAGCCGGTTTTTCTTTTTTTGCGGATTTGGATTGCTTGGATGCAGGAGCATCATTTTTTGCAGATTCTGTTTTTGTACAAGAAACTGGCTTTACTGAAAGCTCAGATCCTTTTTTTTCTGTATCATGGTCGTCGTAGCTTACCCGGACGACAGCCTGAACAGCGCCGATTCCAAGAAATCCGGATTTTGGACGGACAATGATTTCAACGGAAACATCATCTCGGGACAAACCCAACTCTTCGAGAGCGGCTTTGATGGCATCATCTTCCGTACGGCCGGCTTTTTCAAGAGTTCTAATCATATTTCTTCCTTTACTTCTTCAGATTCAGGAGTATCATTTGCAGAAGTGGCATCATCAGAGAAGCTGTCAGCAGATGAAACCGCGGAAACAAAACGGTCAGGATCGTATGCGCGCCCACGGGCGTATTTGCGATTACCGACCTGTGAGGGCGGCATTTCAGCTTCCTCAATACCAAGCATTTCTCTCCGTGCAGCACGGTCTTCACGTTCCAGAGCTGCTTTACGTTCATTACTTTTCTGCTTTTCGTTCGCCTGAATTTTTTTCTTGCTTGTATTTGTGTTTTTTTCGTTTGTTCCTTCGGCATGCTTGCGCTCTGTTTCAAGACGCTTCAGCTCCAGGTCACGATCACGCTCTTGACGTGCGGCTATCTTTTCAGCGTCTTCAATTTCCAGCTGCTTCTTAAAAATCTTTGTCAGAACAAGATCGCGAACCATATTAAATGTACTGTTCGCAATCCAGTAGACACCCATTGCAGCAGGCATAATAAAGCAGAACCAAAGGGACATCAGAGGCATCATCAGATTCATGCTCTTCATGGAGGCAGCTGTTTGGCTATCCTGCGGTGGAGCAGAAAGATTGCCTACTTTCATCTGGAGCCAGGAAAGAATGGTGGAAACAACAGGAATCAGAAACAGTCCGACAGCCGGGAGCCATTTCTCGGCTGAACTGAAATCAAATTCCCAGATTCGCCAGTTGGGAACACTGCCGAGGTTCATGCCGAGGAAAGTAAAGTCGATATCCTTTAATCTGGAAAAATCTATTCCGGATAAGACTCCCTCGCCTGTAGAAATGGCATTTTGGAGGTCGGACCAGTGCTCGTGTACAATGCCTGCAAGATTGATTTCTGCATAGGCATTGGCTTTCTCAGGAATGACATACCAGCCTTTTGTGACAAAAAAGTCCTGCAAAGCATTCATCGCTTCGTTGGAGATAAACATCATTCTTGTCAAAGGCTGACGAATAACGCTGTAAAGCGCGATCAGAATGGGAAACGGAATCAAAGACCAGAGGCAGCCGGACATAGGGTTGATACCCTCTTCACGGTAGAGCTTCTGCATCTCCTCATTGAGCTTTTGCTGATTTCCTTCGTGTCTTCTCTGCAGTTCCTGAATTTTGGGCTGGAGACGTGAAGTACGCATTGTGCTTTTTTTGCTTTTGGCCATGAAAGGGGTAAGAATCAGGTTAACGACCAAAGCAAAGAGAATAATGGATACCCCGTAATTTCCTGTCCAGTCATAGAGCTGTATCATCAACCATGCGAAGGGTTTGGTAATTGTAGCCCACATAGGAAACTCCTCAGTTTATATGGATATAGCCCGCTTACGGTACGGGATCATAGATATCGTAATCATCCGCGTGAAACGGATGACAGCGACAAATGCGCTTCAGTGACAGCCATCCGCCCTTAAGAGCTCCGTATTTCTCGATGGCTTCCAAAGCATATTGAGAGCAAGTGGGAATGAAACGACAACATGCAGGTCTTGCGGGAGATATATGCTCCCGATAAAACTGTATCATAAATAAGAGAATAGCTTTCATATCGCCGTATGATCTCTTTCCGGAAGATTGAGTTCTCTGCAGGCAGTAATAAAAGCGGTATCCATTTTTTGATACTCTCCTCGAACACATCTTGAACGGGCTACAATAATAAGATCTATCCCGTTCTTCAGTTCACATAAATGGAGACGATAGATTTCCCGCAGTTGCCGCCGAATCCTGTTTCGGATAACAGCATTTCCAAGTTTTGCGGATACAGTAAAACCGATTCGGTTATGATTCATACCGTTTTTTTTGCTGTAAACTACTAAATAGGGGTTGACGGAACTTTTGCCCCTTGCGTACAGTCGCCGGAAATCACTGTTTTTTTTCAGAGTATGTTGTTTGTCCATAATCTATACAGAGAAAAAACCTTCCTGCAAAACCATACGGGTGGATTTCTCCACCCGAAAAAACATGTCGTTACCTGCTGAATGCTCCTCAGACTGTGAGGCTGGCTCTGCCTTTTGCACGGCGGGCAGACAGCACTTTACGCCCGTTTGCGGTCTTCATGCGCGCACGAAAGCCGTGAACTTTGCTGCGCTGACGTTTTTTCGGATGATAAGTACGAACAGTTGCCATGAGATAAAGCTCCTTTCTTCCTGCCGGATTGCCGACAGCTAATTCAAAATACTCAACATCGGGAAACCCGAAGTAGTTGACTAAAATATCTGCAGCAAGTATAATATAATAGATAAATATAATTATAGTTGCTATATAACAGTCATTTGGAAATTATACATTAAGTAGGGGAATGTTGTCAACAAAAAAATAGCAGTGTTTTTTTAAAAAACTATTGCAATTCTTTTAAACCTGTGCTAATATACTTCAGCAAATAAGTTTGCGCCGTTAGCTCAGCTGGATAGAGCGTCTGGCTACGGACCAGAAGGTCAGGGGTTCGAATCCCTTACGGCGTGCTGAGAAGATCGCTATTTTGCTGAAATAGCGATCTTCTTGTTTTTTATTTTATTTTTTGAAAGGTATGAATGATGAGAATTTTTGCGGTTGGCGATGTGTGTGGAGAACCGGGGCTTTCCTTCCTCAGCAACAGATTGAAGAGTTTTCGCAGGGATAACCATATAGATTTTTGCGTTGTCAACGGCGAAAATGCCAATGTTGTCGGGATTACACCGAAACAGGCGGATGTAATTCTTCATGCCGGTGCTGACGTTATTACTCTTGGAAATCATACCTGGACAAGGACGGAAATACAGCCATATCTTAATGAACAAAGAAGGATCCTGCGTCCTGCCAATTACGGTCCTCAGTGTCCGGGAACTGGAATTAATACGTTCGGTTCGGAATATGGAGATATCTGTGTTTTGAATCTGTTGGGTCGTTTTACACTGGACAGTAATACGGACAACCCGTTTCTGATCTTGGATGGTTATCTTCATGAAATCAAGGAAAAAATTATATTGGTTGATTTTCATGCGGAAGCGACCAGCGAAAAACGTGCTATGGGGTATTTTGCGGATGGGAAAATCAGCGCAATTTGGGGAACACACACACATGTGCAGACTTCTGATGCCTGTATACTTCCGAAAGGAACAGGATATATTACAGATCTTGGAATGACCGGACCAGTGAATTCCGTTCTTGGTATAGATCCGCAACAGAGTATCGGGAAGTTTTTTGGAGATCCTCCCGTCCGATACAACGCAGCAAAGGGATCATGTAAAATGGAAGGATGCCTGTTTGATGTTGATCCGGAAACCGGAAAATGCCAGCGGGCTGAAAGTGTCAGAATAATATGAGACCAATCAAAATTCTTCACACTGCTGATTTCCATATGGATTCTCCCTTTGAATCGCTTTCAGAGGGAAAGGCTGCAATCAGACGGGCAGAACTTAGGCAGCTTCCCAAAAAAATTGCAAAACTTGCAAATTCTGAACAGGTAAGCCTTGTGCTTATGTGCGGTGATCTGCTTGACAGCGAAAGCGTGTTTAAAGAAACAGGAGAAGAGCTGTTTGACAGTCTGAGAATGATTTCAGCACCGGTTTTTATTGCACCTGGAAATCACGATTATTATCACTCAAGAACTATTTATGCATCAGATAACCTGCCTGACAACGTTTTCATTTTTAAAAAAAGCAAAATTGATTATTTTGATTTTCCGGAAAAGGGCTTCAGAGTATACGGAGCTGCATTTACAGACCGATATTCTCCTTCCATCATGAAAGACTTTCATGTAACCAGAGAACCAGAAATTGCAAATATTATGTGTCTTCATGGGGAGATCAATGCTGTTGATACGTTATATAATCCGATTTCCTCAGATCAGATACGGGAAAGCGGCCTTGATTATTTGGCTCTTGGACATATTCATAAAGCAAGCGGTATGAAAAGAGAGGGAAATACATTTTATTCCTACCCAGGGTGCCCGGAAGGAAGAGGATTTGATGAGACGGGGGAGAAAACGGTAAACATTATTAGCCTGGCAGATCAAAAGTGTACGCTCAGAACGGTTTCTGTTGCTTCCAGAAAGTATGAGCAGATATCGGTGGATGTTTCAGACAGAGATCCGCTTTTCAGTATTCAACTTGCTTTGCCTGATGACACGATAAGAGACATTTTCAGAATAACGTTAACTGGTGAAACCGATAAAAGCATTTCCGTCAATGACTTATATAAACAGATTTCGGAACTGTTTTTCGAACTGAATATAAAAGACAGTACAACACTGAAGAAAAGCATTTGGGATAAATGCGGAGAGAATACTCTCAGAGGCACTTTCCTCTCAAAAATGAGAGAGCGATATGACAGAGCAGATAACGAAACAGATAAAGTTAGGATAGAGATGGCTGTTCGATGGGGAGTAGCAGCTATCGATAACTGCGAGGAGATAGTTGTGCATGAAGATAAATAAACTCACAGCTACTTTTGGCAAATTCCAGAATGAATCGATCAGTTTTCATCAAGGACTTAATATCATATATGCTCCAAATGAAAGCGGGAAGTCCACATGGTGCGCTTTTATTATGGCTATGCTGTACGGCATTGACAGCGGCGAGCGTTTGAAAAACGGGACGCTTCCGGTGAAACGGAAATATGATCCCTGGTCTGGTATGCCTATGGAAGGCAGAATGGAATTAACCGCGGACAAATGTGACATCACCATATCGAGAACAACCAGAAACAAAAATGCGCCTATGCGTGAATTTTCAGCTTTTTACAGTGGGACAGGGATACCTGTAGATGGAATGACGGGACAGAATGCCGGAGAACAGCTTACAGGTGTGTCAAAAGACGTTTTTGCGAAAAGCGCTTTTATCGGACAAGGTGCGTCTGCGGTCAAGAGCAGTCCTGAAACGGAAAAAAGAATACAGGCTATTCTTACAACAGGAGAGGAAGAAGTTTCCGTATCAGAAGCAGATGCCAGACTGGGTAGCTGGTTAAGAAAAAGAAGGCATTCCCAATCCGGGCTCCTGCCGAAAACAGAAGAAAAACTGGAGGAATTGTCAGATACGCTGAAACTTGCAGATGAGCTGGCAAGAACTGTCGATTCCGAAGAAATGATGTTGGCGGAATGTGAAGAAGAATGCGCGAAAGCAGAATATGCTCTGGTAGCGGAAAGACGCAGATACAGGAAGAAAGTTATGCAGGAGATTTCTTCGGCGCGTGAAAAAGTCAGAATGCTTTCAGATGAACAGAACATCGCTCTGGAGGAGTTACATGAACGACGTGCGGAACTCCAGAGAAGCATTTTCAAAAGAAGAAATATGGACGAAGTTGAGTCTGAGGCGGAAGAGGATCTTTCGCAGCTTAAGAAGCTGGAAGCTTCCAACAGTGTCGGGTTAATATGGCTTCCTGCTGTCTTGTGCTTCCTGGTTTCGCTTCTCGGAGTTTATTATTATCAGCATTTAAATCCTCCGGTGATAATCCTGATTGCATCCGCGGTATTCTGCACTGCTGCCATAATACTGTTCGTTTTTACGGTAAGAAAAATGTCCAGAGTGGAGGAGAGCAGAAAAAAGACGGAGAGAATATTAAGGAAATACAGAGTTCTGAACGCTGATGATATTACAGCCAGATTGGATGAATATCACTCGCTATGTGTCGGGGCAAGAAAAGCGGAAGAAAAAGAAGCCGCTGTGTCAAAAGCCGTTGACAAGGCATGCCTGAGACTGTCGGAACTTGAATCAAAAGCTGCTGAGGAAATGGATCTTTTCAGGGGAAACTCGCAAATATCAGCGCTTGGAAAAGAACTGATAAGCAAGAGAAACGAGGCTTCTGAACTGGCAGGGGATATAGCCGAAAAAAAGGGCAGGCTTGCCGTGATCGGTGATCCAGTTACATTGAGAAGCGAAATTCAGAGGCTGGAGAAAAAAAGAGATGAAATCCAGAAGGAATATGATGAAATAGAGCTTGCCCGCACTGTATTAGGGGAGGCGTATGAGGAAATACAAAGAGAATTTGTTCCGGAACTCGGAAAACTCGCATCCGAATATATGTCTTTCGTTACAGACGGAAGATATGAAGGCGTATTATTGGATCGCAATTTTTCTGCCATGGCAAAGACAAAGGATGATATGGTCGCGAGAGATGCTGAATATCTCAGTGTAGGTACAGCTGATCTTCTGTATCTTGCTGTTCGCCTGGCTTTTTGTGAACTTGCATTTCCGGATTCGGAATTGTGCCCGCTGATTTTGGATGATGCGCTTGTCAATATGGATGATAAACGTTATGAGCAGGCGATAAGACTTTTGGGGGAAATAGCAAAAGAACGGCAGGTCATTCTGTTTACCTGCCGCCAGCCATGAAAGAATTTATTATCTGATAAAAATAGAGTCGTCATTTTCTATCCAGTCTGAAACCGGAATAGTTATAAAAGAGTTCTGCCCGGTTCGAATAACAACTTTTTCGATTCCGGCGTTAATAATATGACGCTTACACATGGAACAAGACATCGCATCAGGAAGAAGAGTGTTGGTTTTTGCATCTCGCCCGACAAGATAAATGGTGGAGCCGATCATGTCTCTCCTTGAGGCGGAAATAATTGCGTTTGCCTCGGCGTGAACGCTTCTGCACAGCTCATATCGTTCACCTGAGGGTATGTGCAGGGTTTCGCGCGTACAAATGCCGAGATCGGAACAGTTTTTTCTGCCGCGTGGAGCGCCGTTATAACCGGTTGAGATGATTTCATCATTTCTGACGATGATTGCACCGTATTTACGCCGGAGACAGGTGGAACGCTCCAGAACGGAATCCGCGATGTCGAGATAATAGTTTTCTTTACTGGTCCTGTTGTCCACAATATCACTGCCTTTCAATGAAACTGATGCTATTATATACGGCGTGCTGACTATTGTCAAAGAGAAAGTTATAGCTTTTTTTACCATTTCGTGTTATGATAAAAGATATGGAAAAACGCAATTATCAGAAAGAACTGGACACTTTAGTCCTTGCTCAGATGGAATATCCACCATCTGTCCTTCTACACAGCTGCTGTGGACCGTGTTCAAGCAGTGTGCTGGAATACCTTACAAAATACTTCAGAGTGACACTCCTGTGGTATAATCCTAATTTGTATCCGGAGAGCGAGTTTTACAAAAGGCTTGCCACCCAAAAGGAACTGCTGAATAAGATGGAGCTGTCTTCAAAGGTGGATATAATGACAGAATCCTGGAAGCACGAGGATTTCATTTCTGCCGCCATAGGATATGAAAATGAACCGGAAGGCGGAAAAAGATGTGAACAGTGCTTTTCCGTTCGCTTAAGGGAATGCGCCCGACTGGCAAAAGAGAATAATTTTGATTATTACTGCACCACACTGACGGTTTCAAGATATAAAAATGCCCCGCTTATTAATTCACTTGGAGAAGAAATAGGGAAAGAAACCGGCATAAGATGGCTTCCGTCTGATTTCAAAAAGAAGGGCGGAGAGCAGCGCTCCGCTGAACTTGCAAAATATTATCAGCTGTACAGACAGGTTTACTGCGGATGTGAGTACTCTTTAATACACAGAAACAATGCAAAGAAGCAAAAATTTCAGGAGTGAATTGCATGGACAACGATATGATTGAAATGACAGAACTTGGTCAACGCTTGAAAAAAAGATGGATCGTGATTCTCTTCGCTGCTTTGGTATGCGGATTGCTTTTTAATATCTATGGCGTCCGAAAAGAGAACAGTAACATCGAAAACGCGGAAAGGCAGCACTTGGCATACATGGAAGCTGTTGATGAGTTGCCGGGATATTATACTGAAACATTGTACAACCTCCGTTCCAGACTCAGCAGCAATGCAGCTGAATTCGCGGAAGCGTATGCTAATATCTATAAGAGCTTCTTGAAGGAATATCAGACAGACGATACAAATATAAAGACAGATAATCTGGAAGCGTATATGATGTTCCTTGATTCGTATAAAGACGTGCTTTCTGTGATGAGCGGAACACAGCGAGAGTATTATGAAATGCTTATCTCAACGGATACCAATGTTGATCCGAATATTCATCCGACAGCGGAAACGTTTGAAAAAAATGCAGTATCCGCAGTTCAACCGTTATGGCTGGTTTTCGGTGTTCTTGTCGGGGCAGCGGCAGCATGTGTTGTTGTCATTTTGGGCTATACGTTCAAAAAACCTGCCAGGCCATCTGAGGAAAAATAATTACCTGAAAGTTTGTTGTGCAGGTGGAAAATCTGAAATAATATCTGCAGAAATGAGGCAGATTTAGTCTTATATACAGTTTGAATAATAAATTGAGCATCATTGAAGCTTGCCGGGCGCTACGAAAGGCAACAACGAAGAAACGAAAAACAGAAATAAAACACTTGTGGAGGAGAGAAAATGCGGATTAGTAAATATTGTATTTACGAAATCGTGCTCTTCCATCTGTTTTGTGCCCTGTTCGCCTTGTCTTATCCCTTTCGGAATGAATGGAAAACGACGGTTTTTCTTTTGCTTTTTGTTGCTCTTCTTTTAATTTTGGAGTATCTGAGGACAAGAATATTTGTCTCTCCGCTTTTGTTCTGGTATGTGTTCTGGCTGGGAACGATTGTCGTTGGAAGAATGCATCTTGGTATTAGGGTATATCCGCTTTACAGAGACTGGTCTTCGAAACTTCAGACAATAGTGCTGTTGAATACAATCGCATTCTTCTGGTTTTATTGGACAGGAGAGATTCTGAACGTTATAAAAGGAAAAAAGCGTGAGTATGCCGGGAATGTTCGGAGCGAGATGCTTGCAGACATTGTATTGGGGATGCTGATCCTTGCGATTTTTGCATTTTGCATAAATGTTGCTTATACAGGAGTAGTTCCGCAGCTCACAGGCGACGCAAACGCATATCGATCCTCCTTTGTTGCAACCAGATATTATAAGATTGTCAGCATCTTCCGTTTTGCCCTTGCCTGTGTTCCTTTGGCAATGAAAAAAACTTCCTCGAAAGCAAAACGCGGAAGTCTGGCCCTTTTGACGGCTCTCTATATGCTGGCAGAGATGCTTACGGGATGGAGAGGATATACTCTCCAGGGGATGATTATGCTTCTCACGTCTTCTCTGCTTGTTTCAGGCACAGAAAAGAAAGCAAGGCTTAGAAATACCATGATGATCTGTGCGGCAGGACTGATTGCGTGCTTGTTTATTATATATATTACCGTAACCAGGGACGGATCGTTTGAAGCCCTTGAAGTCAGAGTAGAATATGCAATCAATACATTTTATCTCTATATCGCCCCCAATTTCCTGAATTTTCAGTCTGCTGTTGAAAAAGTACAACCCAAAGGCTATTTGATGTACACACTGGAAGCTTTGTGGGGCATGGTGGTACCCGCATGGGAGAATCCACTCTATATCTGGGACGATGTGGAATACAATATAGGAGCCTATAATGTATGCACATACTTACTGGAACCGTATTGTGATCTGGGCGTTACGGGAACGGTTTTGTGGTCGGCTTTGATTGCTTTTTTTTCTGGATGGTCGTTTTCAAAAAGCAGAATTACAGAAAGCGTTTTTACATATGTTTCCATGGGAATAATGAATATTACAATATTTATGCTGCATAATAATTTCTTCCTGCGATCCTCTTCATTCCTGATTTGGATAGTTCTCTCTTTCCTGATCAGCCGATTCTCAACAGGTGGGATAAAGATAAATGGGGAAAAAATCGTTTAAAAAGAATATTCTTTATAATTCCATTTATCGCTGCGTGGTAATTATTACGCCGCTGATAACGTCGCCCTATCTGGCGCGGATGCTGGGGGCGGAAAAGCTGGGTATTTATGCCACAGCCAATGCATTTGCGACTTATTTTGTACTTATTGCGCTCTTGGGTGTAAATGACTACGGCAATCGCACGGTTGCACAGGTCAGAGATGACAGGAAACAATTATCTGATTGCTTCTGGCAGATTTATTATATTCAGTTTTTCCTCACAATTATTCTTTCCAGTGTATATCTCTTCAGCATCAGGCTTTTCCCACGGTATTTTCGCATACAGCTGATCCTGGGCATCTACGTTGTGTCATCTATCTTTGAAATCAACTGGTTTGCGTACGGGATGGAGCAGTTTAAACTCACAAGCATCCGAAGCGTTGTGATACGCCTGCTTATGGTGGCGTGTATTTTTCTGTTTGTAAAAGGGGAAAACGACCTCTGGAAATATACTCTGATTATTGCCGGAGGAAATATTATCTCTCTTCTGGTAATTGTTCCTCTTGTTTTTCAGTATACTGATTTCCGAAAACCTGTTTTTACGGAAATGAAACGGCATCTAAAGCCAAACATATTGCTCTTTCTCCCGATTGTTGCAACAAGCGTTTATCAGTATCTCAACAAACTGATGCTCAGCAATTGGGCGGTAAGCGCAGAAGTCGGTTTTTACCAGAACGCAGAGAATATTATTACTCTTCCTTCTTTCCTGACTACCGCCATTGTGACGGTCATGCTTCCTTATGCGTCGAATCTTGTTGCAAGAGGAGATAACGACGGAAACGATCAGCTCTTAAGATCGAGTGTCAAATATACTTCCATTTTAAATCTTGCCATGGCGTTCGGTATTTTTTCAATAGCCGGAGATTTTATTCCATGGTACCTTGGAAAAGGATTTGAGAGATCGGCCGTACTGATAAAGCTGATGGCTCCGGTTATTTTTCTGAACGGATTGTCCAGCGTCCTGAGATATCAGTATATCATACCGCATGAGCTTGACAGGGCCAATCTGGTTTCAATGTTCAGTGGAGCGGGGGCGGATATCTTATTTAATCTGCTGTTAATCCCGAAATACGGTGCTGTCGGTGCTGCAGTCGCTACAGTTTTGGCATATCTGGTAATTTTGCTGGTTCAGCTGTTTTACGTAAGGAAAGACCTGAATATTTCCGCTATGATTCACTCGTTTCTTCCGTGCGCCGCATTTGGTGTGCTGATGAGCATAAGTGTTATGATGGTCGGGAAGCTTCATCTGCCGATTGTGCTTCTTATTTTGATCGAGATCACAGCAGGAGCAATTGTTTATTTAGCATGTACTTTTATTTGGCTTGAAAAGAGCGGCGATCATATTTTTCATAACATCTGGACTTCTGTGAAACAAAGATTCAGAAGATGAACAGTCCATCTTTAGTCTGCGGAGGGATATGCCCTTGAAAAGAAAGAATGTGGTAATCGTAGTAGAGGTTGCCAACCGTGAGTTGGATAATGCACTTCTGCTGAAAGCTGAACTCGAAAACAGGGGTTATCATGTCCGGATTCTCAGTAAAACGGAACAGTTCTGTCTGAAAGAGACTGATATTCTTATTACTCCAAACTGCTATATCAGATCAAATTACGAATTCTATCGCTACCGGTTTAACTGCAAAAGCGGTAATATTGTTAATCTTCAGTATGAACAGGTTCTTTCCCCTATTGAGGAGGACAACGAACTCTACAGTCTTGATGAAACTACCAGGAAAATAACGCATATCTGCTGGGGAAAACACACATTTGACCGTCTCCGACGTAAAAATGTTCCGGCGGAGCTTCTGCCCGTTACCGGCGCCATACAGCTGGATACTACACGCAGTTTGTTTGACAGTTACTGGAAGAGCAAGGAGCAGATTGCAGCAGAATTCAATCTTCCCGCCGATAAAAAGTGGATTCTGTATATTTCCAGCTTCGCCTGCTTTATAGGAAGTAAGATTAACGAAGTTCAGAAAGAAACCCATACGGAAGATAATGTTGAACGTTTTGCCGTTGTGACGGACAATTCACAAAGAGCAACACTCGCATGGTTCGATCGGTTCCTGGAGGAGAATGACAGCTATGTTGTGATCTACAGACCACATCCTGTTGAACTCAGTAGTCCGCAGGTAAGGAATATAGCGGAAAAACATCCTGAAACTTTCCGCTGCATACAGGATTATGAAGTCAAGCAATGGCTGAAAGTAGCTGATATACCGTGCACTTGGCTGAGCACCGCTATTGCGGAAAGCTACTTTGCCGGAAAGAACTGCCTGGTTCTGCGCCCGGTTGAAATACCTGCGGATGTAGACTGCGTCCTGTATGAGGGGGCAAAAGCAGCCGGCAGTTATGAAGAATTCTTCTCTCAGATCAGGGAATATCAGCCATCGACGGCGTTTTTCCCCATAAACAGAGAAAGAATTGAATATTATTATGCTTTTCATGAAGAGTACGCTTTCATGAAAATTGCTGATGTGATTGACAGCCAGAATGGAAAAACAGACTATCAGAAGCTCTATGA